>AR_comb_assmDRAFT_10200123_pt1 | contig 17508 bp, 13 predicted proteins | sample ArasoioldDNA_FD_10543 | JGI IMG/M metagenome (IMG submission 10543) | reverse complement strand
TTACACCGATCCGGTTGACGCCAACCCGGTCAGCCAAACCGAGTCGCTGAGAGAACTGGTCTCCGACATACAGGCCGGCAAGGTCGATCTACTGATCGTCCTAGGCGGCAACCCTGCGTACGATGCGCCTGCCGATCTGAACTTTGCGGATCTTCTTAAGAACGGCAAAGTTCCCCTGCGCATGCATCACGGCCTATATCAGGACGAAACCGCCGAACTCTGTCAGTGGCATGTTCCCGCGACCCACGAACTCGAGTCTTGGGGGGATGCTCGGGCCTACGATGGCACGGTCAGCATCATCCAGCCGCTGATTGCTCCTCTATATAACGGTAAGAGCGCTGCGGAATTCGTCGCGTTACTCTCTGGTCAAGCCGAAGCGACCGGATACGACCTGGTCCGTGCCTACTGGCAGAAGCAACACACGGGCGCCGACTTCGAACAATTCTGGCGCAAGTCTCTGCACGATGGATGGATCGAAGGCACCACATTCGCTCCGAAATCCGTTACGGCAAAATCGTCGGCAGCGCCTGCATCCGAGACTAAGCACGCCGATTCCACCGCCGTCGAGCTCAATATCCGCCGCGATCCCAGCATCTACGACGGACAATTTTCCAACAACGGCTGGCTGCAGGAACTCCCCAAGCCGATGTCCAAGCTCACATGGGACAACGCAATCCAGATCGGCCCAAAGATGGCCGAGCGCCTGCAACTCGCGAGCAAAGACGTAGTCGAGCTCGAACTGAACAGCGAGAAGGTCAAAGGAGCCGTCTGGATCCAGGCCGGACATCCCGACAACTCCGTGACTATTACGCTCGGCTACGGCCGCAAGCGCGCCGGGCGCGTTGGCAGCGAGCAGGGCTTCAACGCCTACGAACTGCGCACCACTGCCAATCCCTGGCTCGCTTCAGGCGTAAAGATCACCAAGACCGGCACCAAGTACGAACTAGCCTCCACCCAAGGCATGCAGTCCATGGAGACCCCCGACGGCGGCTATCGCCCGCTCGTGCGCGAAACTACTCTCGAGGAGTACAAGCAAAAGCCGAAGTTTGCACAGGAAGAAGAAGTTCCGAAAGACGCCACGCTCTACCCCAACTACGAGTACGAAAAAGAAACCTACGCCTGGGGCATGGCGATCGACCTCAACAAGTGCGTAGGCTGCAACAACTGCATCGTTGCCTGCCAGTCGGAAAACAATATCGCCGTGGTCGGCAAGGAGCAATCTCTCCTGGGCCGACACATGCACTGGATTCGCATCGACGCCTACTATCAAGGCGACCGCGACAATCCCAAAGCCTTCTTCCAGCCCGTTCCTTGCATGCACTGCGAGAACGCGCCTTGCGAAGTTGTCTGCCCGGTAGCTGCCACGAACCACTCCAGCGAGGGCCTCAACGATATGATCTACAACCGCTGCGTGGGCACGCGCTACTGCTCGAACAACTGTCCGTATAAAGTTCGCCGCTTCAACTTCCTGCTCTTCCAGGACTGGGATACACAGCAATACAAGATGATGCGCAATCCCGACGTCAGCGTGCGCAGCCGCGGCGTCATGGAAAAGTGCACCTACTGCGTGCAGCGAATTAACGAGCGCCGCATCGACGTTGAGACGCAGTCGGTCCGGGAAGGCAAGGACGACCTCCGTATTGGAGACGAACTGCAAACAGCCTGCCAGCAATCCTGTCCGGCCGACGCCATCGTCTTCGGCAACTTGAATGATCCAAACAGCAAAGTTTCCAAGTGGAAAGCGCAGTCCCGAAACTACAGCCTGCTGGGCGAACTAAACACAAGGCCGCGCACAACGTACCTAGCAGAAGTGAGAAATCCGAACCCGGAGTTAGGAAGCTGACGCTTTGATGGTGGGGACGGGAAGATTAGTGCGCATGATTTTTGATTGTCATCCTGAAGCCCATGTTCTTTGCGGGTCGAAGGGCCTATGCAGTTTGCCGGCTGCACTGGTGCCGCCAGCGAGTACAGAGATCCTTCGGACCGCCAAAGACGCGGTCCTCAGGATGACAAAGAGATTCTGAATGCCAGAGCAATACAAATCGTCGACCGACCTAGATCGCGCCCCGGTCATCGAGCCCGGCCACACCTTCGGCACGGTCACCGAGAAGATCAGCGCCATCGTCCTCACACGCCCGGCGACCAACGGATGGTTCATCGGCTTCGGCATCGCCTTCATGATGACCATGATGCTGCTCTTCGCCCTCGGATATCTCTTCCTCAAGGGTACTGGCATCTGGGGCGTCACCATCCCTATCGGATGGGGCTTCGCCATCGTCAACTTCGTCTGGTGGATCGGTATCGGCCACGCCGGCACATTGATCTCCGCCATCCTGTTATTGCTTCGCCAGACGTGGCGCAACTCGATCAACCGTTTCGCTGAAGCTATGACGCTCTTCGCGGTAGCCTCCGCGGGAATTTTCCCCGCAGTGCACGTCGGTCGCCCATGGCTCGCCTACTGGCTCTTCCCCTATCCCAACACCATGCAGGTGTGGCCGCAGTTCCGCAGCCCGCTCATGTGGGACGTCTTCGCGGTTTCGACCTACGCCACGATTTCGGCTCTGTTCTGGTTCACCGGTCTAATCCCCGACTTCGCCACACTTCGGGACCGCTCCGAGAAGCGCTGGATCAAGATGATCTACGGCATGCTCTCGTTCGGGTGGCGCGGATCTGCCCGCCATTGGCACCGCTACGAAACGATGTACCTGCTCCTCGCCGGACTGGCCACGCCGCTCGTGCTCTCCGTGCACACGGTCGTCAGCTTCGACTTCGCGGTCGGCATCGTCCCGGGATGGCACACCACCATCTTCCCGCCCTACTTTGTCGCCGGCGCCATCTACTCAGGCTTCGCCATGGTGCTGATGCTGGCCATCCCCATCCGCAAGATCTACGGCCTGGAAGATTTCATCACCGAGCGCCACCTGCAGAACTCTGCGAAGGTCATGCTCGCCACGGGATTGATCGTTGCCTACGGCTACGGCATCGAGGCTTTCATGGGATGGTACGGCGGCGATCGCTACGACGCCTTCACACTGTGGAACCGCCTGCACGGACCCTACGCCGTTCCTTACTGGATGTTGCTCATTTGCAACATCTTTGTTCCCCAGGTGCTTTGGATCCGCAAGCTACGCACCAGCCCCGTCGCGCTCTTCTTCATCTCTGGCGTGATTCTGGTCGGCATGTGGCTGGAACGCTTCATAATCGTCGTAGTCAGCTTGCACCGCGATTTCCTCACATCGTCCTGGGGTATGTACTACCCCACACGCTGGGACTGGATGACGTACTTCGGCACCATCGGAATGTTCCTGGCCGCCATGTTCCTCTTCCTGCGCTTGCTGCCGGCCATCTCGATCTTTGAAATGCGCACCCTCCTGCCCGAAGCGGAGGTGAAAGAATAATGGCGAAGCGCGATCCCATCTACGGCCTCATGGCCGAATTCGATTCGGCACAAGCTCTCGTCGACGCTGCCAAGAAAACACACGAGTCCGGCTACAAGAAAATCGATGCCTACAGCCCATTCCCGATCGAAGGCCTAGCAGAAGAGATCGGAATGCACTTCGACGAAATCCCGCTCACTGTTCTCGTCGGTGGCATCATCGGTGGATGTACCGGATACCTGATGCAGTACTGGATGTCCGCCGTCGACTACCCGTTGAACATCGGCGGCAAGCCACCGCACTCCTGGCCCGCATTCATCGTCATCACTTTTGAAATGACGATTCTGTTTGCCGGAATCTCCGCGGTTCTCGGCATGCTGGCCTTCAACGGCCTCCCAATGCCCTATCACCCGGTCTTCAACGTTCCGCGCTTCGCCTTCGCCTCGAAAGATCGTTTCTTCCTGATCGTGTTTTCATCCGACAAGAAGTACAACCCGGTAGAAACGCGCCGTTTCCTGGAGACTCTTGACCCACGCTCCATCTCGGAGGTGCCAAGCTAAATGCGCTTCCTCCGTACAGTGAATCCAGGCAGTGGCAGTGCCCTTGTGGCAGGCCGTGACCAGGTGGCAGCCAATGCCCAGGTGGGAACGGGTACCTTCGCCCGTCCGGTCGAGCAACGCTCGACAGCGGTTGCCTTTGTAGCGCTACTGCTTTTGATCGGGCTCACCTCCGCCTGCCGCCTGGACATGCACGTCCAGCCTCGCCAGAATCCGCTCTCTTACAGCGATTTCTACGCGGACCACCGTTCCGCCCGTCCACCAGTGGAAGGCACGGTCGCGCGCGGCCAATTGAATGCCGACACCTATTTCTACACCGGCAAGATAGGCAACAATCCCGGCGATCAAATGCCCTTCCCGGTCACCAAAGAAGTCTTGGAGCGAGGACGGGAGCGTTTCAACATCTACTGCGCCCCATGTCACTCGCGCGTCGGTGACGGCAACGGCTTCGTCCCGTCGCGCGGTTTCGCGCGCAAGCCCCCATCGTTCCACATCGTCCGCTTGCAGAAGGCTCCGCTGGGATACTTCTTCGACGTCATGACCAACGGATTCGGCATCATGCCCGACTATGCATCACAGATTCCTCCGCAGGATCGCTGGGACATCGTCGCCTACATCCGCGCTTTGCAACTCAGCCAGAACGCAACCACGGCCGACGTGCCCCCGGATCAGAAGATCCCCTCAGAACCTCCGACATTCCGCGAGCCCGGATCTGGCGCAACCTTGCCGATCGTCGCCCCCAAACCGAATTCACAACCAGAATCTGAAATGAACAAAGAAGGTCCGAAATGAGCGCGGCGCCCAAACAACTCGATCTGTCGGCGCCCCCGATCGTCAAAGCGATCGGCCAGCGAGCTCTCATCGTCGGCGTCGTCTTCAGCCTGGGCGCCATAGCGCTTGCATTCACTCGTCCCGAAGAGTTCTATCGCGGATACCTGCTCGGCTACATGGATTGGCTCGGTATCGCGCTGGGATCCATGGCCATCGTCATGATCCGCCACCTCACCGGTGGTGGATGGGGCACGGTCATCCGCCGCATCCTCGGCGCCGCCATGCGCACGCTGCCTGTCCTGGCGATCCTCTTCATCCCGATCATCATCGCGGTCCTGCAAGGCCAGATGTATCCCTGGCTCAAGCCGCTCGATGCGATTACCGATCCCCACATCCGCGAGCATCTTCACAAGAACGAGTTCATCAAGGGCGCTTACCTCAACAGCACCGGTTTCATTATCCGCGCCATCATCTACATCGCGATCTGGAACCTGCTCTCGTTCTTGCTCTCGCTGTGGTCGAAGCAGACCGACAAGCCCAACGCACCCGATAACACGGAGAAATTCAAAGCCGTCGCCGGACCTGGCCTTATCCTCTACGGTTTCACCATCTCTTTCGCGGCTATCGACTGGATCATGTCGCTCGATCCCAGCTGGATCTCCACCATCTACGGCCTGATCATCCTCATCGGCGAAGTCCTCGCCGCCATGTGCTTTGCCATCGTCGTTGAGCGCATCCTCGTCGACTACCAGCCCATGTCCGTGATGCTCCGCCCTGACTTCGTTCACGACCACGGCAAGTGGACGCTGGCCTTCATCATGGTCTGGGCTTACTTCACCTTCTCGCAATGGCTCATTATCTGGGCCGGAAATCTTCCCACCGAAATCACGTTCTACCTGAAGCGCATCAATCACGGCTGGGGTTGGGTGGCGGTATTCCTGGCTTTCTTCCACTTCGTCGTCCCGTTCGTCATCCTGCTGTCGCGGCCCTTCAAGCGGAACATTCGCAAACTTGTCTGGCTGGCAATTTGGCTCCTCTGCATGCGCTACGTCGATCTTTTCTGGAACATCGAGCCGAACTTCTCGACGAACTTCAGCGTCACGATCGCCGACATCGTAGTGCCCATTGCAATCGGTAGCATCTGGATCTTCTTCTTCTGCCGTAATCTCGCCGCGCTACCGCTGTTGCCCGCCTACGATGTCTCGGCCAACGACGTTTTCGATCCCCACTCCACCCATCCGCCTGGTATTCCGGAGAACGCATGAACCACGATATCCATCCCGTGAAGACCAACGGACACGCCGACTACGAGCGCCGCGACGTCGGCATCCCCGCCGTTTACTATTTCCTGGTCGGCCTGGCGGCGGCCCTGGTGGTAGCCTCTTTCGCCGTCAGCGTTTTTTACCACTTCCTGGAGACGCGCTCTCAGGCCAATCAGGCCCCGGTGAGCCCGCTGGTGGCGAACGCGCCTACAGACACGCGTCGCCTGCCGCCGGAGTACAGAACAGACTCCGAAGGCAAGGATTACGAGAAATATCTGGAGAAAAGTTTTCCCGCGCCTCAGTTAGAAACCGACGAGCGCACTGAACTGAACAAGCAGCGCCTGCGCGAGGAGAATATTCTCAGCACCTACGATTACGTCGACCAGAATGCTGGCACCGTCCACATTCCCATCGACCGCGCGATGGAGCTCCTGTCCCAACGCGGACTCCCCACGCGCGAACAGCCCACGGACATGACCACGGTTCCCAGTGCCACGGGCAAAGCAAAGGAACAAAACAAGAAGTGAAGAGTCAGAACCAGAATTCGATATTCGCAACAGCGCATGTGAGGTCAGCCGCCGCCCCCGGCTGTCCGGCCGAGCGAAGCTCGACAGCCGCGGTCAGGAAGCGGAACTGCTGCCGAATTCTCGCCGCGCTCCTCGCCCTGCTCACGACGACATCCACCCAGGCCATGTCGCAAGCCATGTCCAAAGGCATCATGTCCCCTCCAGCCAACGTCCGCCCGCCCTACTTGACGAACGTTGGCATAGAGCAGCGCCTCGACGCCCAGGTCCCCGCAGACCTCTCCTTCATCGACGACACTGGCCGCGCCGTCAAACTCGGCGACTACTTCGGCAACAAGCCCCTCATCCTCAACCTCGTCTACTACAACTGCCCCATGCTCTGCGGTGAAGCCCTGGCCGGACTCAGCGCCTCCATGAGGATGGTCAAGTTCGAAGTCGGTAACGAATTCGAAGTCGTAACGGTCAGCTTCAATCCCCAGGAAACGCCGCAGCTTGCCGCCGCAAAGAAGGCCGAGTACTTAAAGCGCTACGGACGGGCCAACGCCGCCGCCGGCTGGCATTTCCTGACTGGCCCCGCAGGCTCCATCAACGCCCTCACCAAGGCTGTAGGCTTCCAATATCAATATGACGCCGCCAAGAACCAGTTCGCGCATGCGACCGCGATCATGGTCCTGACCCCGCAAGGCCGCATCTCGCGCTACTTCTACGGGGTGGAGTTCCCGCCGAAAGACCTGCGCATGGGCTTGGTCGAAGCCTCGCACGGAAAAATCGGCAACGCTGTCGATCAAGTTCTTTTGTACTGCTATCACTACGATCCCGCCACTGGCAAATACGGCGCGATCGTCAGCAACATGTTGAAAGTGGGTGGCGCGCTGACCATCCTGTTCGTCGGTGCCCTGATCCTTATCCTCCTCCGCCTGGAGCGAATCGCCCCGCGTAAAGGATGGGATCACGTGAAACCGCATCAGGCAGGGCTAAGTTAAACGCAATATGTTCGATAACTTTCCATTATGGCCGCAACGGGCCTCCAGCATGGCGGGCAACGTCGATGCTCTGTTCATCTTCCTGCTCATCGTCTCCGGGTTGATGTCCCTTCTCATCTTCGTTGCCATCATCTATTTCGCTGCACGCTATCGCCATCGCAAAGGCGTTCAGGCCGAACAGATCGAAGGCTCCATTCCCCTCGAACTCAGCTGGTCCATTATTCCGCTCGCCGTCTTCATGGTCATCTTCGCCTGGGGTGCTGTCGTCTATTTCCAGGGCCGGACTCCTCCCCGTGATGCGACTGAAGTCTACGTCGTCGCCAAGCAATGGATGTGGAAGCTCGAACATGCTGAAGGCCAGCGGGAGATCAACGAACTCCACGTCCCGGTCGGCCGTGACGTCAAACTCATCATGACTTCGCAGGACGTCATCCACAGCTTCTTCGTCCCCGCGTTTCGCATGAAACAGGACGTGCTCCCCGGCCGCTACACCGTCGCGTGGTTCCGCGCCACCAAGTCGGGCACCTATCATCTGTTCTGCGCCGAATACTGCGGCACGCAGCACTCCGGCATGATCGGTTCCATCGTCGTCATGGAGCCCGCACAATACGAGGCCTGGATGAGCGGTGGTTCCGGCGGCCCACTCTCGGCGACCGGCGAGAAGATCTTTGCCGAACTCGGCTGCGCCACCTGCCATCGCGCCGACGCGCAGGGACGCGGCCCCAACTTACAGGGAATGTTTGGCAAGCCCGTTCAACTCGAAGATGGACGCATGATCACCGCCGACGAGAACTACATTCGCGAATCCATCCTCGATCCTGGCTCAAAAGTCGTGAAAGGCTTCAAGCCCCTCATGCCGACTTTCCAGGGACTGGTCAGTGAAGAGCAACTCAACGCGTTGGTGGCCTACGTCAAATCACAGGCGCAAGCCGGCGCAGGCGCTACCAAAGCGAGCGCCGCCATGACCGCGCCCGAAGGCGTGCCGGGCAAAGGAAATCAGGTGCAATAGTTTATGGCTACGGCTACGGTTCCATCGGTCGAACGAGAGAATTACCTCAACAAGCATTACGGGGTCGGTTCGTGGCTCCTCACAACCGACCATAAGCGCATCGCGCTTCTCTACCTGATCTCGATTACCTTCTTCTTTTTCATCGGTGGATTCTTCGCGCTGCTGATCCGCCTCGAATTGCTGACACCTGCCAGCGACTTAGTCCAAGCCGACACCTACAACAAGCTCTTCACCATGCACGGCCAGGTGATGGTCTTCTTCTTCCTGATTCCGTCCATCCCCGCCGTGCTAGGGAATTTCCTGATCCCACTGATGGTCGGCGCGAAAGATCTCGCCTTCCCGCGCATCAATTTGCTGAGTTGGTACCTCTACATCATCGCCGGCATCATGATGGTGCACTGCATGCTGACCGGCGGCATCGACACCGGATGGACCTTCTACACTCCGTTCAGTACGGCCTTCAGCAACACGAAAGTCATTGAAGCCGGGCTCGCAATCTTCGTGTCCGGATTCTCCTCCATCCTCACCGGACTGAACTTCGTCGTCACCATCCACCGTATGCGCGCTCCCGGAATGACCTGGTCGCGCCTGCCTCTCTTTGTGTGGGCGCACTATGCCACCAGCATCATTCAGATTCTGGGGACCCCGGTCATCGCCATTACGCTCGTCCTGGTCGTTGCGGAGCGGGCTCTGCATCTCGGCATCTTCGATCCAAAACTTGGTGGTGATCCACTCCTCTTCCAGCACCTGTTCTGGTTCTACTCGCATCCGGCCGTCTACATCATGATTCTGCCCTCGATGGGTGTGGTCACCGAGGTCATCGCCTGCTTCTCGCGGAAGCGCATCTTTGGATATACCTTCGTCGCCCTCTCTTCTATTGCCATAGCCGTCTTCGGATTCCTCGTCTGGGCGCATCACATGTTCGTCGCCGGAATATCTGTCTATGCCGCGCTCATCTTCTCTCTGTTGAGCTATTCCGTTGCTGTCCCCTCAGCCGTCAAGGTTTTCAACTGGACCGCCACTCTCTACAAGGGCTCGATTCACTATGACGCGCCCATGCTCTACGCCTTTGGCTTCCTCGGCCTGTTCACGATGGGCGGATTGACTGGCCTGTTCCTCGCCGCCCTCGGAGTCGATGTGCATGTGACGGATACCTACTTCGTCATCGCCCACTTCCACTACATCATGGTCGGCGGCGCCCTCATGGGCTATATGGGCGGAATGCATTTCTGGTGGCCCAAGATTACCGGCAAGCTTTATCCCGAAGGTTGGGCACGCCTCGCTGCCCTCATCGTTTTCATCGGATTCAATCTGACCTTCTTTCCCCAGTTTGTTCTGGGATATCTCGGCATGCCTCGCCGTTATGCCGACTACAGTCACATGCCTGAGTTCCAGGTGCTCAACGTCCTCTCTACTGCCGGTTCCACCGTCCTTGCTGTGGGTTACCTCTTGCCGATGATCTACTTCCTCTGGTCGATGCGTTACGGCAAGCCGGCGTCCGACAATCCCTGGAACGCCGCCGGACTCGAATGGAAAACGCAGTCTCCGCCCACGACGTTCAACTTCGAAGAAGAGCCCGTAGTGACATGGGAAGCTTATAACTACGACGAGATTGATAAAGGCCGCAAAGAGGAGGTCCAAGTTGTCGGATAGCCAAGCTGCCGTCCAAAGCCACGACGGTCTGCACAACCCGGCTCTGCTGCATCATTTCGCCGACGAAGGGCAGCAGCGCGACGCTTCCAGCCTCGGCATGTGGATCTTCCTCGCCACCGAAGTCATGTTTTTCGGCGGCCTGTTCTGCGCCTACCTGATCTACCGCCGCTTGTACTTCGGAGATTTCGGCGCTGCCAGTGCATCGATCGATGCAAAGCTCGGCGGCACCAACACCGCCGTCCTGATCTGCAGTAGCTTGACCGTAGTCCTCGCAATCTGGGCCGCCCAGACCGCGCGCCGCAGCTTGATGATCCTGATGCTGATTTTCACCATGCTCTTCGGCGTCGCATTCCTGGGCATCAAGGGCATCGAGTACAAAGATAAGTTCGAAGAGCATCACGTACCGGGCGTTTCGTTCAGCTTTGCAAATGTCCCGATTCCCGGTCATCCCGATCAATACGCCAACCCGCAGCATGCCCAGATCTTCTTCGCTCTTTACTTCATCATGACGGGCCTGCACGCCCTGCACATGGTCGTGGGACTCGGCATCTTCACCTGGCTTTTGTGGATGGCGTGGAAGGGACGCTTCACGCCCCGCTATCACACCCCGTTAGAAATAGGCGGATTGTACTGGCACTTCGTCGACATCGTCTGGATTTACCTGTTCCCGTTGCTGTATCTGATCGACCGTCACCCGTGAGCACTGAGACCATCGAATGCATGATCACTCCAAATCGTCGCCGCTGAAAAGCTACTTCGCCGTGTGGGGAGCCCTGCTGCTGGGCACATTCCTCACCTACGAAGCTGCATTGATCGATCTGGGCCGTTTCAATGCCGCAGTAGCTTTGCTCATCGCCACCACCAAGGCCCTGCTCGTCGCCCTGTTCTTCATGCACCTGAAAAACGCCAGCGAGAAACTCCTGAAGCTCGTCGTAGCCTCGACCATCTTCTTCCTGATTCTCCTTCTGGCCCTCTCTATGTTCGACTACGGCACCCGCTCCTTCAGCTAGGAATTTAGGTTTCGTGGGGACAGCCGCCTCGGCTGTCCGCCGTGCGCAGATCGGCCCCGACCGTAGCGCCGGCCCCGACGGACTAAAGAGGCGGCATCGCGCCGCCGCACCCATAGAAGGCCTACCCAGAACCGTGAAGCTTGCCGGGACCGTGGAAGAGCGGCCCTTTGAGGGCCGCTTTAGAAGCCCTCAAATAAAAGAGCCCTTAGGGCCCCGTGTTCCGCTTGCAACTCGCCCTCGAAACCATCCCCATGTGCGATATACTCGCCCGTCAGGCCATCCACGAGGTGAACCATGGCGTTCTGTAATTCCTGCGGAGCACCGCTCAACGAGGGAACGAAATTTTGTAACAAATGCGGCAATGCTGTTACAGGCGTTCCCGCCGCTACTGCCCAGCCAATCGCTCCCGCGCCTCCGCCATCCAAAGGCAGCAGCAGCACTCTGAAGATCGTCCTGATCATCGTCGGCGTCATCGTCCTCATCGGCTTCCTCGGAGTCGCTACCATCGGCATCATCGGATACCGTATTGCCAAGAATTCCCACGTCAACCAGAAGGGCGACAACGTAAAAGTCGAAACCCCCTTCGGCAGCATGGAGACTTCCACCGATCCCGACAAAACCGCGGAGGAACTCGGTATCGACATCTATCCCGGAGCGCAGGTGCAGAAAGCGGGTACGGCTTCGGTCACATTCGGCAGCATCCACACTGTAACGGCCAATTTCGAGAGTAGCGATTCCGTGGACAGAGTCTGCGACTTCTATAAGCAGAAATTTCCCAGCGCCCAGGTCGCCAGTTCCGACCAGGCCCGCTGCAGCATCATCTCCGGCGACAAAGGAAACTCGACCACTATTACCGTCCAGCCCAGTGGCGACGGTTCCAGATTCAGCATCGTTACCCTGACAAAGAAGTCTTAGAACTGAGAAGATCCGGTTGATGTCAGACACTGCCGCAGACTCCGTGCCAGCTTTAAAATCGTCGCTCACTGATCCCTTAGGTCTGTACGAAGCCCTGCGCCGACATGTGCGTGGCGAGGTGAAGTTCGACGACGGCAGCCGCGCCCTCTATGCTACTGATGGATCCAACTACCGGCAGGTCCCAATCGGCGTCGTGCTCCCGCGTAATCCCGACGATGCTCTAGCCGCGATCTCCGTCTGCCACGAATTCGGCGCCCCGCTACTCTGTCGCGGTGGCGGCACGTCGCTCGCCGGACAATGCTGCAACGTCGCGGTAGTTCTCGATTTCACGAAGTACATGGGAATGATTCTCGAGATCGATCCCGCCCGCCGCATTGCGCGAGTCCAGCCAGGCGTAGTTCTAGATCACCTCCGCAACGCCGCAGAAAAACATCACTTGACCTTCGCCCCCGATCCCGCCAGCCATGACCGCTGCACCATCGGCGGCATGATCGGGAACAACTCCTGCGGCGTCCACTCCATCATGGGCGGCAAGACGGATGACAACATCGAGGCCCTGGAGGTAGTGACCTACGACGGCGTTCGTCTAGCCGTAGGCCAGAACTCAATCGGTACTCCCGGCACCCCGGAAGTATCGGGCCGCAGCAACGACCGCGTCAATCAGCTCCACACCGCCCTAAAGCAAATTGCCGATCAATACGCCGACCAAATCCGCCAAAAATTCCCCAACATCCCCCGCCGAGTCTCCGGTTACAACCTCAACTATTTGCTTCCTGAGAATGGCTTTCATATAGCCCGCGCGTTAGTCGGCTCCGAAGGCACCTGCGCCACAATCCTGGAAGCCACGTGTCGCCTGATCGAAAGCCCCCCGGCACGTGTGCTTGTAGTCCTGGCCTATCCCGACATTTACCAATGCGCCGACCACATCCCGGAAATCCTCGAGTACAAGCCGATCGGCCTCGAAGGTTTCGACGACCTTCTCGTCTATTACGAACGCACAAAAGGCATCAACACCGAAGGCCTGGCGCTACTCCCCGAAGGCGCCGGATGGCTCATGGTCGAATTCGGTGCCGAATCCATCCCGGGAGCCGAAATGCAAGCGCAGCGCCTCATCGACGCGCTCCGCCGCAGTCCTAGTCCTCCCAACGTAAAGCTCTACTCCGGCGCCAACGCCAAGCGCGTCTGGGAAGTACGCGAGTCCAGCCTCGGCGCAACCTCGCACGTCCCCGGCGAGCCCTTCAACTGGGAAGGCTGGGAAGACGCCGCCGTCGCCCCCGAAAAACTGGGCGGATATCTGCGCGACCTGCGCAAGATGATGGGCGAGTTCGGTTACAGAGGCTCGCTCTACGGACACTTCGGCCACGCCTGCGTGCACACCCGCCTCAACTTCGACCTGCAAACAAAAGAAGGAATCGCAAAGTATCGCCGCTTCGTCGAAGAAGCCGCCGACTTGGTCGTCAGCTACGGCGGCTCTCTCTCCGGTGAGCACGGCGACGGACAAGCCCGCGCCGAACTCCTCCCTAAGATGTTCGGCACCGAATTAATGGAGGCCTTCCGCAAATTCAAAACCGCCTGGGATCCTGACTGGAAGATGAACCCCGGCAAGCTGATCGAGCCGTACAAGCTCGACGAAAATCTCCGCCTGGGCGCGAACTACTCTCCATGGGAGCCGCAAACCCACTTCCAGTTTCCCCAAGATCATGGCAGCCTTCCTCACGCCGCCCTGCGCTGCGTCGGAGTAGGCAAGTGCCGCCGCGAAGAAGGCGGCGTGATGTGCCCGAGCTGGCGCGCCACCCACGATGAAGAACACTCCACCCGCGGCCGCGCTCATCTTCTCTGGGAAATGACGCAGGGAGAAGTCATCCGCGACGGCTGGCGGAGCGAAGAAGTCAAACACTCCCTGGACCTCTGCCTGGCCTGCAAAGGATGCAAGAGTGACTGCCCAGTCAGCGTAGACGTCGCGACCTATAAGGCCGAATTCCTCTCGCATTATTACGAAGGCCGCCTCCGTCCGCTGAGCGCCTATGCCTTCGGCAACATCGATTTCTGGGCAAGCCTGGCGTCGAAAGCCCCCGGCCTGGTGAACCTGACAACCCAACTCCCATTCCTAAGTGACCTCGCCAAAAAAATTGGAGGAATCCCCGCCCCACGCCGCATCCCAGCCTTCGCGCCGGAAACCTTCAAGCAATGGTTCTTTCGCACATCTAGGGGCGGGCGCCTTCGTCCGCTCCGCGAGCGCCAGCGAGCGTGGTCAGCGCCCGTCACGGAACCATGGAACGAAAGCGCAGAGCAACCGTGGGAAAGCGGCGATTCGGCGCCGCGTCAGACGCCCGAAGAAGAAGGGGCTTCAGCCCCTGAGGTGCTCCTCTGGGCCGACACCTTCAACAATTATTTCCTCCCCCAAACCGCCCGCGCCGCCGTCGAAGTCCTCGAAACCGCCGGCTACCGCGTCCTGGTCCCGCAAGCCAACCTCTGCTGCGGACGTCCCCTATACGACTTCGGCATGCTGGATCGCGCCGAGCGCCTGCTCCTCGACGTCCTCGATCAACTAGAGCCCGAAATCGAAGCCGGTATTCCCGTAATCGGGCTGGAACCCTCCTGCGTAGCCGTCTTCCGCGACGAACTAACGAACCTCTTCCCCCACGATGCCCGTGCCCACGCTCTCAGCAAACAAACGTTCCTGCTAAGCGAATTCCTGGAACAAAAACTAACTCCCGGCGCAACACTGCCGCAGCTGAACCGTAGAGCCCTGCTCCACGGTCACTGCCACCACAAATCCATCATGAGGATGACCGCCGAAGAGTCCCTGCTCCGCCGGCTCGGTGTTGACTTCACTAGTCCCGCCCCCGGATGCTGCGGCATGGCCGGATCCTTCGGCTTCCACGCCGAGCACTACGCAATCTCGCAGACCATAGGCGAAATGGAACTCCTTCCCGCCGTGCGCCAAGCTCCTGCTGATTGCCTGATCATCGCCGACGGCTTCAGCTGCCGCGAGCAGATCGCTCAAAGTACAACGCGCCACGCGCTACACGTGGCCGAGGTCCTCCAGATGGCCCTTCACCCGAGCGCTCTCGACAAAGATGATCCCTATCCGGAGTCACGAGCCGTCCGCAACCAAGAGCAAGAAATCCGCGCCTCCATGACCCGCGCCGCAAAAACCGCCGGAGCCGTAGCCGCCGCCGGACTCGTAGCCTGGCTCCTCACCCGCAAACCTGAAGTAACCTAGGACTGAGACAACCACCTTCATTTGGCGAACAGCCGCCTTCGGCTGTCCAACCGCGAAGCGGCGCAAGAATAAAGCTCAACGGCCCAAGCCGTGGGGAAGCCGCATCCCCCCTCGATGAAGCCCAAAAAGGCGACAAAAGCCAATCTAAATCAACAACTTAACCATCCCTACCCCAATTGCCTGCCTTTCTGGGACAATATAGAAAGAGCAGAACCCTTTCGCTCAGCAACCGGTCTCCGAATACCAGCCGAGTAGTGAGCACGGAGTGCTGAACTGAGAACGCCCATGGACCGCGAAGTCACCACCATCGTCACCTCCGAGGTCGCCCAAGCCCTCGACACGAACGTGAAGGCTGCGCGCCCGGTGCCAGGTCCCCTCCGCGGTTCCGTCCTGGTATTAATCCAGTACGACGTTTGCGAAGAGATCAACCTCGACGTCATCCGCCAGCTCCTGCAGGCTCGCCACGCTCAAGCCACCTTCAAGAGCAGCCAGGCTCCCGGATACGTCCGCTACCAGCGCCCTCCTGTCGCCGACCGCCTTGAGCCCCTGGTCCTCGACTCCGGCGAACGCCTCACCGGAGAGATCAAATACTTCGATTACGGCGTAGTCAGCCTGGTCTTCGAGCTCCCGTTCTCCGGAGACTGGGACAAGCTAGTCGAACTCTCCGCCCACTGGACCTCCGACCCCAACTTCGAGAAGCTGGCCTCGCGTGTCATCCGCCAGCGCCTGGAGCGCGCTGCCCCAGCCCTCATCAAGCCCTATCCAGAGGACAACTGGCTGCAAGAGGACTACTTCATCTTCCACGTCCGCGAAATTCAGGGATCCCCCTCCGCCACGGCCAACGATCTTCTCGCCAGTCACAGTGACCAGATCGCCCAGATCGTCCGCGGAGAGACTTGCACGCTCAGTGAAGGCGAGCGCCAGGAGATTCTGCAGTCCCGCATCTCGTACTATCCCACCGACCTCGCCGTCATCGGTTGGAACGCTGCCTTCATCTACGACACGCCCTCCGGCGCCGAGACCGCCATCCAGCTTCTGCAATACGCCAATTCGCAGCTCCTCGAGTTCCGCCACTACGACGAACACCTCACCCGCGAACTGGAAGACGTCTACGACTTCCTGGAGAAGGGAGGTACCGGCCTCTGGGGACGCTGGCGCACCGCCCGAGCCGCTTCGAAACTTCACACCGTGCTGCTCGACGTCAACGAACTCACCGAGCGCGCCGACAACGCCATCAAGTTCCTGAGCGACATGTTCTCCGCGCGCCTCTATAAGTTGTGCGCCCAAAAAGTCGGAGTTCCCGACTACAAAGACCTGGTTCAGGAAAAACTCCACACCGCCGAAGACCTCTACCGCTTCATGATCGAGCAGTTCAACCAGTCCCGAGCCTTCGTCCTGGAATTGATGGTGGTAGTAATCCTGATCATCGAACTCATCTACTTCTTCAAGGGACATCCGATCTAGCCCGATTGAGTCATTGAGACATTTAGATATTAAGTAATTGGGAAATTGTGGTTGTGCACAATCGGGAATTTTTCAACAACTACGCAGGACAATTCTGAGTAAGGAATGGTGGTTGGCGAGAGAGCGCCCCCCAAAAAGCTTGAAAACCAATCCGCTGGGATCAACCGTAACGCCAAAACCCGCCCACCGGGGAGCCGGCATTGTTTGTGGAATCATTACGCTCGTAACCGGGGCAGGCTGGACCCGGCAGCTACAATTCCTGCATGGAGCCGTCCCCTTCGCGCCTGCAGTTGCGTCTCGTCGCGGCAAGCTATGCACTGGTTGGCGTTGTCTCCGCTCTACTGATCTACAGGCGTTACCTGCAATATATCCGTAACCCGCAAGATGTGGTGGCGTCGAGCGGCATGTACGCGGGCGGCGATCTTCTGCTCGAAATCTTCATCTGCCTCCTTTTCCTTGTGCCTACGGTCGCTCTGATGGCCGTTATCAGGAAATCTGAATCGTGCTACACAGCTTATGCGAAAGTGCTGCTCGGCCTGAGTTTGACTGCTCCGATCTCGGTCGGCTTACTTATCATCCCAGTCCTCAATCAGTGGTACTGGGGCAATGCCTGTATCTTTCGCTTGTTTGCGATCCCCATAGTGGTGGTCGTTTTGATTTTCAGCTGGTTGTTGACTCGCTTTGCGCGTGCTCGCCGACTGATTTTCTATGCGCTGTTAATTGAAGGGCTGACCTTCGCCGTTATTATTGCCTCCTT
>AR_comb_assmDRAFT_10061748_pt1 | contig 17523 bp, 18 predicted proteins | sample ArasoioldDNA_FD_10543 | JGI IMG/M metagenome (IMG submission 10543) | reverse complement strand
AACTGGCTCGGGCGAATCGTAACTCTGCCCGCCTCTACTTTTGCCAAATCCAGCAGATCATTCACGAGATCCGTCAGATCCTGGGCGGAGCTTTTGATAAAGCGAACCTGCTTCTCTTGCTCCGACGTCAAGTCTCCGTCAAGTCGATCGAGGAGAATTTGGCTCAATGCGGAGATTGAATTGAGGGGTGTGCGGAACTCGTGGCTCATATTTGAAAGAAAATGGCTCTTGAGTTCGGACGCACGCTGCAAGAAATCGGCACGGTCGTCGAGTTCGGCATAAAGTGCGACAACGCCCCGGTTGGTCTCATCCAGTTCGCGATTCAGTTGCGCGAGTTCCAACTGGCGGGCACGTAGTTCGTCGAGCGTTCGAAGCAACTCCTGGTTCTGCTGCTGAAGCTCTTCGTACGCATTCTGGGGACCGTGGCCCTCGATCTTGGCCAGCAGAGAATCCAGTTGTTTTTTGCCAAATTCGTGCGACTTCGACGGAATCTCCTTGCCGATTACAACCGTCGTCCCTTTCGCTGACGTATCAATTTCGAAAATGTCCATCAAACGGCGCGCGCCAATAATCCCCAGGCCCATCCCAGTTGGAGAAACGTACTTTCCGCCAAGAATGACATCTAAATCCGCGACACCTCTTCCCTTGTCACTGACAGCAATCCGGAGAGCCGCAACCGGCGTCTTCTGAATCTGAAACTCAACCATACCTCCGCCCGCATACTGGAAGGCGTTGCGCGCGATCTCGGACAGCGCCGTGGCGATTCGGGTCTGGTCCTGGGAGTCAAACTTCAGTCCGGCTGCGATCTGGCGTGCCCGCTGGCGTACCAGAACCACGTCATGTTCCCGCCGAATTTCCATTCGTAGCAAATTCAGAACCATGCTTGTGCCTTACTGGCAGTTCTTAACCGCCATAACCGTCACGTCGTCCCTTTCACGCTGGAAATCGCGATACAAGACTGCAGCAATGATGCTGGGATGCTTGGCGGTAAGTCCCGGATAATGATTTAAATCCCATCTCGAGCCCAGACCATCCGAGTGCATAATCAGAACACTATCCTCACTCCAGGGGACGGTGAATTCCTGAACTTTGTGCACCTGGTGGCCCAGTGTTCCATTGTGGCTGGCTATTCCGCGGCGACTCTGACCGTCGATCACGATGGCAGAAATATTGCCGACCCCCGCATAGGTAAGGGTTCGTTTTTCTTGCGAAATTTCGGCGATCGCTGCAGCTGCGCCGCGGGTCTTCTTAAGAGCATCATGAGAGTCTCGCAAAATGCTCGCTGCAGAATGTGATTGAGAGTGTGAAAGCACTCGCTCAGCTTCTCGCGCCGCTTCCGCCGCGAATGTTCCGTGCCCAAGACCATCAACTACCATGAAGAACGAACGATCGGGCGCCGTTAGCGTTCCCCATCCGTCTCCACACACCGGTTCGCCTCGCATGGCGAGCGATACTACCCCCAGCGAGAATGTCTCATTGCGATTTCGTTTCTCAGACGACCAGAATTCCGCAAGAACACATGACCCAAATCCGGGCATCGAGTACAGGTCGAACACGCTCGCCAACCTGCGCACCGCTCCCAAGCCGTTTCCGGATGTGCCGAAGGTTGAGTACCCGTCCCGAAGCGCAGCCGCCACATTGCCGATGCCGGGCCCCTTATCCAGTGACAGGACTCGCAAACCCCAAGCCTGATTCTGCACGATCGGTTCCCACAAAATCCTGCCTTGTCGCGCGTGTTTGAGAAGGTTAGTGGCTAACTCAGTGACGGCAATGGCGACTCTTCCGCAATCGGCCTCATTCATGCCAATCGACAACGCACACTCCACGGCAGCTCGCCGCACTTCCCCCGGATGGGACTGATCGATGACCTCCGTCATGAAATGCTTTTTCGAAGTCATCTCTATTTCCATCGAGTTACCGTCACTCTCGTACCTTCCCCGACCTGGGACTTCACCTCGAATTCGTTAACCAGTCTTTTCGAGCCACCTAGACCAAGGCCCAGGCCTGAACCGGTCGTGAAGCCATCGCGCAACGCCAAGTCAATGTTGGGTATGCCGGGCCCCTTGTCTTCAAAGACCAACCGTATTCCAGCACGCGGACCATTCAGCGCTGCCAATTCCATCTGGCCGCCGCGGCCATGGATCAGCGTGTTGCGCGCCAGTTCACTGGCGGCTGTCACCACCTTCGTTTGATCTACCAGGCTGAACCCTAACTTCTGCGCGCTTTCGCGAACACAACGCCGCACCGTGACGATGTCAGCTTCGCTCACTACGGGCAGGGTCTCAGTGGAAATAACTGCCATATTGAGTTTCCTCGTGACCATCTGCCGAATTGCGAAGGAGTTCCATCCCTGCCTCAACGTTGAGCGCTGTCCGCACGCCTTCCAACGACATGCCGAGTTCGACGAGGGTGATGGCAACAGCCGGTTGCATCCCAACCACTACGGTCTGCGCGTCCAGTACCCTCGACATGGCAGCTATGTTTCCCAGCATTCTCCCGATGAACGAATCGACAATTTCGAGACTGGAAATGTCAATCAGTACCGCCTTCGCTCCGGTCTGGCTGATTCGGTTGGTCAGGTCGTCCTGCAACGTCAGCGCCAGGCGATCGTGCATGTCGACCTGAATGGTGACAAGTAAATACTCTCCCATCCGCAGAATTGGAATCTTCTCCATGTCGCCTCCTATTTCGTCTGGTCTTCCGCGGATTCCTTTTTCTGCGGGCGCACAAACTTAAATCCCGACCGATGGATAGCTAAAGAGAATGCATCGGAGAGGGTTGCCTTGGTGGTGATATCCAGAAGATTGATTCCGAGATGAACGATGGTTTGCGCGATCTGAGGCCGCACACCACTGATAATGCAATCCGCGCCCATCAGACGAGCGGCTGTCACCGTCTTCAGCAGGTGCTGCGCCACAACCGTGTCCACCGTCGGAACACCCGTAATGTCGATGATCGCGACTTTAGAATTCGTTTGCACGATCGCTTCCAGGAGCGACTCCATGACAATTTGCGTGCGCGCGCTGTCCAGAGTGCCGATCAGCGGCAGCGCCAGAATCCCCTCCCAAAGCTTCACGACCGGGGTCGAAAGCTCGAGCATCTCTTCCTGTTGGCGTCGAATTGTCTCTTCTCGCGCCTTGAGGTAGGCCTCGGATGTATGCAGACCGAGGGAATCGACGATCTCGGTCGTGCTCCACATTTCATCGGCCATCGCGGACGAATCTTTGCCCAGGCTCTCGCGAATTGCTGTAAACAACGGCTGCTTGATCGAAAAAATGAATGTCGCTGTTTCTCTCGGGCTAAAGCCTTGCGTAGCTCGGCTGCGTGAAATCTCCGCCAGCATGTCCCGCAGAGGATCGTACGCACTGGCTTGTGTGTTGGTCGTTTGAGCGGTTGCCTGCGCTAGCAAGCTTAAAAACTGGCTGCACTGCGTTTTTAGCTCCGACTCTTTCATAAGATCGCTGCGGCGAGTGGAACCAATCATGTCCTGCAGCCAGCGGCTCAAGATTACATCGCGGTGCTGCGCAATAATCGATCCGAGTTTGGAAGCTTCGTGGTTCAGGGTCGTTGCCATGTTCTCGGTGCTCCAAAGATGATTGAGATGGGAACTGCACGAATGCCGTCGCCGCCAGGCGCGTTCGGCGGGAGATCCAGCTCAGCAGAAAGGCCGGAATTTCTTGGATTATAGTCCAAGCAGCCTACAAAGTTGGAAAGCGGCCGGCAACCAGCCCTGTTCAAAGTCGCCGGATTTTCTTCAAGATCTGTTCCCTCTCCTCCAGCAAACGGCAAATCTCTCGCGTTAGAAGCTGGAGTCTTTCAGGGTCTTGTTCCACGGCTGCTAGCTCGCAAAGCTTTTCCCATTCTTCTTTGCCTTGTTCGCCATTCATATCGAAGTCTCAACTCAGAGTCGGTTTAGAAACGACACTACTTTCACATCCGCCAAAAAGAAATTCAAAGGGGAGTTCTCCTCATAATTTGACCTGTTGTCGGGAAAAGCCTGACAAAGAATCGATGTTCTAGGGCGGGAGCTGTGCATAATAGCTGTGCGCACAATTAATGATTCGCGCCAGCTCACCCATGTCACCGCCCACGCCAAAGCCCGAAGGAACAATTCTTTACGTCGACGACACGGAGGCGCAGAGATATGCGGTTTCGCGCGTCCTCCGCAATGCCGGTTTCCATGTTCTCGAGGCGCGTACCGGGCAGCAGGCGCTCGACATGAGCAATCCCTCCCCAGACGTCATCATTCTCGACGTCAATCTTCCTGACATTAGTGGGATCGAGGTGTGCAAACGGCTCAAGGCCGGCGAATCCACGGCCCGCACGCCTATCATGCAGGTTTCGGCCACGGCCGTAAGCACAGAGGCGCGTGTCGCAGGATTAGAGGGTGGAGCGGACGCCTATCTTACCCAGCCCATCGAGCCGCAGGAACTGGTCGCCACTGTGCGTGCCCTGTTGCGCGTTCGAAGGTCGGAAGAGCAGCTATGGAAGTCACAAGTACAGTACCGGTCGTTCTTCGAAGCCAACCCCTTGCCTTGCTTGGTTTTTGACACCTCGGACCTCAGAATTCTTACCGTGAATGCCGCCGCCATCCAGCATTACGGCTATTCCAGAGAGGAATTCGCTTCGATGACGCCGCGCGACTTGGTCGCGCCTGAAGACGAGGCAGCATTCCTCCAAGCATTGACTGAGACCGATTCATCGAAGCATTCCCTTCACACTTGGAATCACGTCACCAAGGCTGGGAAGGTGATCGATGTCGAGATGACCTGGGCCCCCTTACAGCTAAACAGCGAAAACGTCCGCCTCGCGATCCTGCAAGACATCACCGAGAAGCAGGCCTTGCAAATTGCGCAGCATCATGAAGAGATTCGCCGGCTTCTGCTCGAGCGAGCTTTGCAAGCGCAAGAGGATGAACGTCGCCGGATCGCGCGCGAGTTGCACGACGAGGCCGGACAGCTCATGACATCCCTGCTGGTCGGCTTGCGCAGCCTCAGCGATGCCCGCCGCCTGGCCGATGCCAAACAACAGGCCAAACGTCTGCGCGAAATAACTTCGAATGCGATCAATGAACTCGGACGACTCGCCCGCGGCCTGCATTCGAGCGTGCTGGATGATCTAGGAATCGAGGTCGCCATCCAGCGATTCGCTACCGAGTTCTCCCAGGCTCACGACATTCACGTCGCACTCAATATGACTGCGGCACACCTCTCAGAATTCACGAGCGACGAGCAAATCCACCTATACCGCATTGTGCAGGAAGCCCTCACCAATGTTGCCCGACACTCGCAAGCCAAGCACGTGAACATTGAATTTCGCACTTTGGAATTCGGACTCGACGTGATAATTCAAGACGACGGACGCGGCTTCTCATCCGCAACCCAGAGTTCTTCGCGCCATCTGGGAATTGAAGGCATGCGGCAACGTGCCGCCAGCCTAGGGGGAACGCTGCATACGAATTCTTCGAAAAACGGAGGCGCCCAAGTGCGGGTATATCTGCCGAATCGAAAGAAAGTACAAGGCGACGGCGCAGCGGAAAAGCCACTATGACGAAAGACTCCAAGATTCGCGTTTTGATTGCAGACGATCACGCCATCCTCCGCTCGGGGTTGCGAATGCTCATTGAATCGCAAGCCGACATGAAGGTCGTCGCCGAAGCGGAAAATGGCAATGAAGCGATCCAGATCGCCCAGAAATGCTCCCCCGATATCGTGATCCTTGACGTGACCATGCCGGAACGCGGAGGGCTGCACGCGATCGAACAAATCCTGAAGCAGAGCCCCAACACGCGAATTTTGGTTCTCACCATGCACGAAGAAGCGGCTTATATGCGAACCGCGCTCGCAGCTGGTGCCTCTGGCTATGTCCTCAAGAAAAGCGTGGACGCCGACCTGCTTTCCGGGATCCGGGCCATCCATAAAGGGCGCACTTATGTCGACTCCGAATTGGCCTCCGAACTCATCCAGGACGCCTTGCCGGATCGTGCCCACGCCCGCACAAAAGCCACCGAGGTCCTCAGCCAGCGGGAACTGGAAGTACTAAAGCTTGTCGCCGAAGGCTTTAGTAGCCGCGAAATCGCAGGACAGATCTTCGTCAGCGTGAAAACCGTCGAAACCTATCGTGGCCGGTTCGCAGAAAAATTGGGCCTGAAATCACGGGCCGAGATTGTGCGCTATGCCCTTGAGATCGGACTTCTCAGCACAGAAAAATTTAGCGTTCGCAACTGAGCAATACCGAGAGCACGAAAATCAATGGACGTCCTTTCGAAGATCCATTTCGAATTGCCTTGCACTTCGGTCACAAAATAGCGCGGGTGACGCTCATTGAGCGCACGGATGGCAAGAGCAGGGTTGTAGCACAATCATCGTGACCGCCCCTATCGCACTGACGCGAGATGGAAAATCTCGAGAAAGAGCTGCGCAGCAATGTTTCAAGTGGTCTTCATGCTTCTTGCCTTGGGGACGGCGACCGTCCATCTAGCCGTTTCGTCTCGCAGCCGCACCAGCCGAACAGCTATCGCCAAAACATTTCTGCTCTACCTGTTGTTCGTCTACGTTGGCTTGATGGGATTGTTAACGGCATACGCTCATGTATTTCGTCCGCTTGAAACATCCGCTTCCATCGGGTGGTCGCCAAGTCCGTATGAATACGAAGTCGGGATGGCTGATTTGACAGTCGGGGTCCTGGGCATTTTATGTTTGTGGATTCGTGGCAATTTTTGGCTGGCGACCGCAATAGCGAATGCCGTGTGGCTGCTCGGAGACGCGGTCGGCCACATCCGCGAAATGGTGGTACACAACAATCACTCTCCGAACAATGCGGGTATTTTTCTTGCTACGGAAATCGTTGTTCCGTTGGTGATACTGTTCCTGGCGATGTACCATTCAAAGCTGGCGGAGCCAAAGCGCTGAACTGCTCCACCTTCAGCAGCCCCAGGTACATGTAAAGCAAGCGCACTTTGGAACAGTCGGCCATCGAAAATCCACACTGCATCACCTACAAAAACCTTTACGCTCCCCAGGAGCGGCACGCGTCTGGCCTAATTTTCGCCGCTTCTATGCCAAGGGCTCGATCACGGCGTGCATTCTGCAGTATGAATTGGCAGGAATGATGTTTGCTGGTGCCGGGAGGGGGAGTCGAACCCCCAAGGGCCGAAGCCCGGCGGATTTTGAGTACACAGAAGGGTTCTGACCGGTTATGAAAATTCTTTACTCTACCTGATTCTTCAACCGCTTACCAGACATGGGATCTGACGCGTTCTGATCGACTTTGCCCCCTTCTGACCATGGAACTACTACAGTTTTACTACAGTCGATTCACTGCGCAGTCGGGGAAGAGGCATGGCTAGGCACGCTAAGTGGAACCGGTCCGCGAAGGCTGGCATCGCTCCAGCTGGCCTTGATATCAGCGATGGAGAGATTTAAAAAAAAACGATGTTGATTGGTTGATGGCTATTGACAGGTGTGAAGGCGACTACCGACTTGCGCCCGTGAGATGAGAGATGCCGGAATGGCTGAAGAATGATCGCCCTCTGACGAGCCGGTCGGTCGTTTCCAAGTTGTGTAAAAGAATCTGCATTCAAACAGTCGGAGCGGTAATTCGTGCCTCGATGGAAATGATTGCTCGGGCATTTCGGTTGGGAGATGACGCTCCTCAAGTCTGCCTACCCCTAACTACCAGGGACACGAATGCACACGCGCGCCTCGGGCCGAAGACCGGCTTGGGGACGGCACAATTCTAGGCTTTGTGGTTTTGCTGGTTTTGTGTGAGAGGATCCGAGGCTGATGCTATTTGTGGGGAACCGTTCGTGCCACTCTTGAGGGTCCTAACGAGCGCAGATAGCTGTCCTGGGGGCGAAAAATTGACGAAGTCCATGTAAATCTATGATTTTCTTATAGTTATATAACAAACCGCGTCAGATCGCCTATAAATGCGACCTGGATCTCGACCCTACCAAACACCATCCACCTCTCAGAATCGCGTCCTAGCTCGTTCTAGGCGGGTTCCTAGCCGAGTCTAGACGGCGGCCTGATCTCCCTTTCCCACCTCAAACCATCGAATTCTCTCTTCAGAGACTTCAGCTCCCACAAAAACTATCAGTTTTTGAAGGCATTGTCACAGCTGTAAGCTAATACACTCTAACGACCGAAGCGTAGATCGACGGGCCCGCTGGAAGGCGAAATTCAGAGCTTAGGCAAGAAGAGGTGAAGAACAGGCTTAGCGAAGGGAGGGATGAATTGTGAAGCCAAAACGAGCGGTTCTCTACACCAGAGTCAGTTCGGGTGAGCAGAACACGGAAGCCCAGGAAGGAGCGTTGCGCGATTACGTTCGGCGTCGGGGCTGGACCATCCAGAAGATGTACCGCGACCACGGCATGTCAGGTGCCACAGCAAATCGGCCTGCTCTGAACGAGATGTTGAAAGACTGTCGGCGCGGAGCAGTGGATGTCGTGGTGGTTTGGAAGTTCGACCGTTTCGCCAGAAGTTTGAAGGCGCTAATCTCTGGTCTGGAATTGTGTCGTTCGTTGGGAATCGACTTCGTTTCCGTGACGGAAGCAGTGGACACTTCGTTGCCGGCGGGTGAACTGATGTTCCAGATGATCGGAGCAGTTGCCCAGTTTGAGCGATCGTTGATTGGGGAGAGGGTGAAGGCGGGACTGGTGAATGCCAAAGCGAAGGGTAAAAGGCTAGGCCGACCCGCGCTGCGGAACCTAGCGCCCAAAGAAATCGCTGAACTTCGGAGGCAGCGCCGCACGAAGCATGTTCCGTTCCGGCATCTAGCCAGCAGGTTTGGCGTCTCAGTCTGGACAGCGCACCGCTTGTGCACAGCGACAAAAGATCACACCCGACCGTAGTTGGTGTAATGACGATTTTTCAACAACTATGCTTGGAAAAGAGTTTTGTTGGCTTCACTCTGGTGCTCTTTGTACACAGCTCTCAATAGGGGTGGAGCTAGCAATGTCGTGGCGACGGCCATGAACACCAATGCGTCATAGATCCTCTGCCCAACCACTCCTAGTGACAGTCCAATTTGTGCTACCACCATGCCAACTTCACCACGAGGAGTCATCCCGATACCGACTCTCAGGGCGTCTTTTCGACCTAAGCGAAGCGATGCCAGTCCACAGCCAATGAATTTGGACGCGATTGCCACGAGAATGATCGCCACGGTTAGCCATATGCTCGACAAAGTGCGAAGGGTGGATAGGTTCAAATGGAGTCCAATTCCTGCGAGGAAGAAAGGCTTGAGCAGTTCAGCTACCCCATCTGTAAGGTCGTGAACCCGTTGTTCAACATTTCCCGACAGCGCCATGCCAGCAAGAAAAGCACCGATAATGGCGGCTACACCGGCATACGAGGCTAAGACCGATAGCCCAAACATCAATATTACGGCTGCCGTAAATTGGGCCTCTCCTGTCCGCATCTTCTGATGAATGTGCGGGAGTACTCTTCCCATGGTCCATGTACCCCACTTCACCAGAACAACGATGAAGCCAACAGCCAAAACAGCAGTGGTGCAAAGCTCAACAAAATTTATCCTGCCTTTCGAGAATCCGCTGACAACCGCCAACACGAAGAAACCCAAAAGGTCATCGATCACCGCAGCGGCGAGAATAATTTTGCTGGCTGATTCTTGTAAGAGATTCTGGGCCGCGAGAACTTGCGCTGTGATTGCTACACTTGTTGCCACCAAAGCGGCACCCACGAACATCGATTCGACCATCGGTTCTCCCCATATCCAAAGGAGACCCCATCCCGCGAGAAATGGGACGATGACACCCAGCAGGGCTACCAGCGTTGCTGTGGGCCCGGCCTTGATCAAATCGGAAGACTTAACGTGTAACCCCACGCGGAAGAGCAAGAACATTACTCCCAACTCTGCGAGAGCATTTAGAAAATCATTGGGGGCCAGCCATCGGAGAACGCTTGGTCCGATCAGAACACCAGCTAATATCTGCCCAACAATTCCTGGCTGATGCAGTCGTTCGAGTAGCTCATCCAAAGCCTTCGCTGTGCCGAAGATCAGCAACATGGCGAGCGGCAGGTTGGCTGCGTCTGTGTTTGCCGTTGCGGTCAGAATCTCGGGAGTAGCCCACATGAGAGCGATTTCAGTCTGTTCAATCTGTTCCGTCAACCCGGCTGCACATGATTTGTGGGACGGGGTATCAGTTGCTAGCGATTACGCCCAAGATCCGCGCCCGTGGGATTAATTGGTGAAATGGGGATTTTCACCAAGTACTGCCCCAGATACAATTTTCCGCGTGACCAAGGAACGTTGGGCTCAGATAGGAATCACGACTGAATTTCTCATCGTCGTTCGGACGCTAGGGGAGTTCTTCCGGCTCAGACACGTCAGCGGCACGAACTTCTCGACGGCTGTGGCCGCACTGTATGTTGGTGGTGCTCTGATTGCATCTTGCTCCTGCTGGGCGGGCGTGACCTTCTACTTTTTCCGACGCTTTACGCTATCCGCCTGCATCACCCTCACCACCGTGCTTGTTCTGCTGGTGTACAAGATTGCCGTGATCGGTTCGTAATGGGGGTTAGCTCTATTGATGGGGCAACTTCGCAATGACTTTCGACCCGCAATTATCGGGATTGGAATGTTCCTTGCTTTCGGGAGCGCCATGATAGCTCTTGCAGGAACGATGCTGATCTGGCCGGGGACGAGGCTTGACACACTGTGGTTGCTGAATGAATCGGCGCACGAAGAACTTCGGAAAGCTGCAAGCCATATCGGCCCTCTTTTCTGGGCGCTCGCCATAATCCTCATTGCCGTAGCCATCGGTTGGTTTAGGCAGCGGGTGTGGGGATTCCACTTGACGGTTGCCGTTCTATGTACGCAAGTCGTCGGAGATTTGGTGAATCTGGCAAGAGGCGATTTGCTGCGGGGTGTTGCAGGCGTCCTGATTGGCGGCGCATTGCTTCTGTACCTCTTACGCTCCGAAATTCGAACAGCATTCCAATAAAAGCATATGTGGGTTTTGTGGGGGATACGCACATAAAAAGACTGGTTGGCGCGAAAACAGGCGATTACACCAACTACGTTCACAGCAGATCGTCGTCGAATACCCTCTCGTCCGCTCGATTGTTGGCCCTCGGGGGACACACCGATTCGACGTCGTCGTTGGTCGGAGATACGTGAACACTTTGAAAAGAATCTGAATTGGGTCGTGTGTTGCCACTGAACTTTCGTTCATTGCCTCGTCCCCTTTGTGCTCATTGCACCGCCCGCGTAAGCCTTGCTGTCAACGATCTCGCTTGCCGATTTTCTGCCTCTGGAATCTAAAAAACTGATCGCCGCTCCTCGCGAAGTTCGCCCTCAGGCAATGCAAATTCTGCACAACTATCAGCTCTCGCAATGCATTCTAAACAGAATGCTCGGGGGCGACCATGTAGCGAAGTCTGTTTTGCTGGTAGACGACAGTCGGGCCATAAGGCGCGTTCTTAGATCCATGTTCGAAGCGTCGGGATCGCAATGTACTGAGGCGGAAAATGGCGCAGAAGCCATTGAAGAGGCTAACGCGTGCGCCCCGGATCTTATCGTATTCGACGTCTCGATGCCTCGGATGAGTGGTATAGAAGCCTTATCCTTATTGCGAGAGCTTCTCCCATCAATCCCGATTATCCTTTTTTCCATCGATGATCCGTATGTTCTGCGGTCGTATGCACGCATTTTTGACATCCAAGCTGTTGTGTCTAAGGATTACCCGAAAAAGCTCATGAGGACGGCTATCCAGCTCCTCGGACAAAATTAAGTGCAAGGCTCAAACCAAAGGGTGCCAAATTATTTAAGTCATCATCGCAATGACCAGTCACGCCCACACTCGGACTTTATCGGCACATTGGTGTTCTGCGTTTTTCTTTTTTCGGTTGTCTTTGCCACCGACAAAACCGCGAATTTATATCAAGAGAAATGCTCCAAATGTCACGGGAAGAGTGGTGAAGGCAAGCCCTCAATTAAAGCGCCGAGCCTGGTATCTCTTGACGCAAGAAAGATGTCTGACAGCGAATTCCGCGAGTTCATCAATACACGCGCCAATGGGGAGATGGATCGCAATTCTTCACACACGTTCCTGAAGAAGCGCCTCACCGAGGATCAGGTGAATCAAATCATCGCAGACATACGGGAGATGCAGGAGAGACACCCCTGATTCACTACGTAGAGCACAATGGCGCAGACCGCGGCCGATGCGATCAGCGAGGCGACCCGTTCCTCGGCAAGGTGCCTAGACCCGGCGCGAACGAGGCATTGCCATCCTCGACGGGAATCGGATTCGAATTCTGAGCTATTCATTGCGCAACCGGCCGGGGCAGCTCGAGGGCTGCTCCCGGCCAAAGCTGGTTCTGGGGTGGACCTCATCTTTCAAGCTACCATTGCTTTTTCGAAGTGCTCGCACAGTTTCGTCTCGACTGTGTAGAGCTTGTAGGTCATGGGGGTGGTGAGATACGGCTTGACGATCTCCTCGACTTTCGGGAACCACTCTTTCTGATAACGCTCGAAGTATTGTTTCTCCGTCCACAGACTGACGAACAGAGCCTTCTCTGTGGTCACCTCCGGGAAGAATGGCAGAATTTCCAGAAAACCGGTCTGTTTCTTCAGAATCGGGATAACTTCATTCTTGATTACTTTGATGAACTCCTCTTTCTTTTCCGTCTTGGGTACAAATTCAAGAAAGCGTGCAAACATGGGGGTCTCTCCTTTCGCTTCTCGATTGGATTTGGAGCCGGTAGCGCTTCAAAGCTTGAAGCGGCTTCTCAACAAGAGAGGTGCACCTGCTCCGCTATCAACGGAGGGTAGGAACGTTTGTCACAGGCAGTATCCGCTCTCGAATCGCGGAAGGACCGGGAAATACGCACCCGCTCCTCTTCGACCGGTTCAAAATGGGAAATGCTCATCCATGAGCCCGCCAGATTCTCGAAAGGAACCAAACCTCCAGTTCCCGTCCTGGCCCTGCAGTCTCGCGCAACACAACGTAAACGTTGCCGTGATTCGATCGAACGCGCGTTTTTACCTGAACGTCCATTTGCAGGCATTTAGGGCGTCACGGCCACGCCATAACGACTCGAGCGGCACTTCAGCACGGCCACAGAGGGGCCTGCTTCGTTGCGTAATGCAACAGCCTCTCGTTGGAAGCATGGATTCTTTCTGATCCCGCCATTGACAGCGGAACTGGTAGCGGTAGACTGCCGCGAGCGCAAGTTAAGCAATTCGCCCCTTCAAAATGCGGTGTAGCTTCCTCCGCGTTTTACCGGCCGTCTACGGATGGCCGGCTTTTTTTTGTTCTTCTCGTGTTAATCCAATGATTTTCACGGCCGGACGTTAAGGTTTAGAGAGGCAGTTATGCCGGTACGTCGAGACAATCAATTTGACTGTGGATAATGAGTGAAATGGCGATGTTACGCCAATCTCCGCTTTGCCTTTTAAGGAAGGCGGTCTTACGGCTTAACGCAGAAACCCTTCTGACAGATTAGACCAGATCCACCGCAGCCTTGTTCATCTGTGCAAGGTCGCGGGCAAGGGCCAACGAAACATGCAGGGGCCGATGTATATTCCATCCGCGAGCCAACCGCACAAAAGATTTCGACCTTGTGACCATCGCAACCGCAGCGGCCGCCCGGATCGAAGCACGAACTCTTGGCGCTCGGGACGACGCATTTGCCTTGGCTTCCATATCCAGAGGTAAACCCGCAACGCTGTCCGGAAGGACACTGCGCATCTTTCGCGCAGGTAACAACTTGCGACCCTGGAGTCTTGGAGGTTCCTGTTTTTGTGTTTTGCGGCTGAGTATTGCCGGATGTCACAACGAGCCAGAGAACCAGCACCATGCTTTGAGCCGATGGTCGGTAAATCATCCTCACGACTGCTGATCGAACCCGTTGCCTTTTCTTGCGATCATTAAGATTGCCGTGCCATCTCTGCGGGTTAGGTGAAATGGCGATTATGAGATCTACCTGACAACTCATCGCGTTTTCACTTGGGATATCGGGCCGGAAGAATACAATCCCAGCTCGTTTGAAGTTGCTTCAAACCTATTGAGAATCCGCGTTGTTCCGCGACCGTCCGATGATTCTTGATGCAATCAGGCGATTACACCAACTACGGCCCGGACTACGCCGGGTCCGGGTCAATGAGTGTAATGGCGATGTTACGACAACTATCGGAACCCTGCCTGCTTTGTTCATTTCGGATTTGCAGTCGATGCCTGCTCGATAACTCGGCACGACAATGGCGTCCCATTTTTCAGAGCAATGGCTGCACGGTCGGCTTTGGTTTCGTCGCGATCGTTACACAAAGCGTGTGCAAGTTCATGGCGAATCGCCAAATCAAGCAACTCCTCGATGGGCATATGCCATTTCGCATTAAGTTCTACACCGCGCATCGATGCTCTGGCTACTAACGCGCCATCGAGAAACGTCTCTCGCTTCGGTAGGTAGCTGAACGCCGGACTGTCTGAACCGAAGCTCCCTTGCGACAGAAGTTGTTTCCAATCCTCAGTGCGCACCAGCACCCATGTCCATTCGCCGAGCGCATCCACAGGGTATCGCTCCAGAGCCTTCTTCAAGACCATCGCAGCCACTTGGCACTCTCTGGGCGTGTATCCAACATTGCAGGCAAAGTGTTGTTTGCCGGCTTGTCTCTGGGCGGTAGCTTTACCGTTTCTCTGTGCGAGAACCGGGCATCCAGAGCCTACAAAAAGGATGACCATCAACAGGCCCATCAGGAGAATCGGTCTCGATCGCCGGCCCGCCCAAGTTGGATCGCAGGCGGCGCACGATGTGTGATTTCCGGATGTTCGTCTCACGTTGTCCTCTCTCGCGGAGTGCCGCGCTGGGGACAACGTCTACCGAGAGCCCCGCTATCTCAATGGATGGAGCCTTAAATTGGGTATCAAAGAAATGTTGGAAGTAGATCGTTCGTTAAGCTTCTGGAACAAGAGGGGTTAAACCGAGATGTTAAAGGCCGGAACCGAGCTTCGGAAGTTGCACTTCAATGCTAGACTGGCACCATTTCTTGTGGTTTACCTGTGCTGGAACAAGTTCCCAATCCTCAAGTTGTGCGGTTTGGCACGTTTGAAGTGGACTTGCGCCTCGGGGAACTGCGCAAGAACGGGATAAGACTCAAACTCACGGGCCAACCATTCCAAATTCTGGTCATCTTACTGGAGCATCCCGGCGATCTGATCACCCGCGAGCAGTTGCAACGACGGTTGTGGCCATCCGACACGTTTGTGGACTTTGATCGCGGTCTCAACGCCGCAATCAACCGAGTGCGAGAGGCTCTGGGTGACTCGGCAGAGAATCCCCGCTTTGTGGAAACTGTACCTCGGCGAGGCTACCGTTTCATAGCTCCAATAGCCGATTCCAGGCAAGCAAGAGCAACGTTGCCGGCTGCAGAATTAAACGTCAGTCCGGCGCAGACATCTACAGGTCCGGATGCGTTGCCTGTTTTGGAAGCCAGTGAGCGAAGACCTGTCTCTCGGCGACTCAAACTACTACTCGGTGGAGTATCAATATTGGCAGTCTTGGCTGTTGCTGTGGCCCTGTTGTCCAAGCCGAGTCGACGCGCCAGTGAATGGGACCTCCAGACTATGAAGGTGAGCCGAGTGACACAGAGCGGGAACGCTGTCAATGTGGCGATTTCGCCCGATGGGCACTACGTGGTCTACGCTCTGCGTGAAGGGGAAAAGCAAGGGCTGAATGTTCGTCAGGTAGCTACAGGCAGTGACGTGCAGATTCTACCGCCCGATGAAGTTGTGTTCTGGGGTCTGACCTTCTCGCCAGACGCCAACTACGTTGATTTTGTCCGATCCGAGAAAAACAACCCTACTAGCACTTTTCTTTATCGAGTTCCCACGCTAGGAGGAAGTCCGCACCTCGTGATGCAGGCGGGAATGGACTTTACAACGAGCTATTCTCCGGACGGCGCTCAGTTCGCTTTCTTACGGGTAAAGGGTGGTGAACAAGTTGACTTATTAATTGCCAACGCTGATGGCAGCAACGAACGCGTTGTCGCTACGCGTCCCTACCTAGACCTCTTTACTTGGGGTCCAGCGTGGTCCCCCGACGGCAAAACGATTGCGTTCCCAAGTTTGGAGTCGAAGAAAAGGATTCTTTCGGTGCTTTGGGCAGTGTCGGTAGCCGATGGATCTGTACGTGAAATCTTTTCGACGCCAAACCCGATCGGTCGTCCACGCTGGCTGCCGGATGGAAGTGGTCTTCTGGTGTCAATTGGCAGCATCGACCAGTCCCTTCGCGGACAACTCTGGTTCATTTCTTATCCCAAGGGACAAGCGAGGCGTGTTACGAACGACCTGATGGATTATGCACTCTGGTTCCTGGATCTCACTCAGGACGGCAGGACTCTAGTCGACGTTGTAGGAACGCGAGTCTCGGATCTGTGGATAGCACCGGCTGGTGATACCACCAAGGCAAAACAGGTCACACGAAATGATCATGCTGTGGGACGATTCTCCTGGACACCCGACGGTCGGATCCTGTTCGCAAGCGGCGAAGGCAATCTTTCAGTTCTGAATTCCGATGGTAGTGCGCGTACCCTGCTGACGGCCAATGACCATCCAATCTCGGACCCATTCGTTTGTGGCGATGGGCGCTATGTTGTCTACTCCGCGTACCGAGAACAGAAGGTTGGAGTCTGGCGGATGGATGTCGATGGCTCCAACCCCATCCGCATCGCGGACGAGACGGTCGCGACGTACCCAGAATGTTCTCCGGATGGGAAGTGGGTAGTCTATGTCCAGGGTGCTTCGATGACTCTAATGCGTGTGACGATCAACGGCGAGAAGCCTCCGGAAGTGATTGCGCAGAGCCGTCCCGTTTGGATTGGTGATATTCTCACGTTCTCGCCTGACGGCAAGCGCCTCGCGTATCTCGCGGCACCGGAAACTCCGACCGAGAATTCAAGTTCGCCTGCTGTATTTTTGCCCTCTGCATCGCAGCCAAATCAAGTGAGGGTAATTGCCTTCGATGGTGGCGCCGTCTTGCATAAGTTTGAATGGCCGGCGTCCGCTGGGGATCCACGCTGGGCGCCAGACGGCGAGGCAATCGACTATGTACTGACTCGGAACGGGGTCTCCAACATATGGCGTCAGAAACTGGCTGGTGGAGAGCCGACAGAAATTACGAATTTTGAGTCGGGAGAGATCTTCGACTTTGAGTGGTCGCGTGATGGCAGGCAACTGGCGCTGACACGAGGAAGTGAAAGCAGCGACGTCATCATGATCAGGAATTTTCGGTGATCGGTCTTCGTAGCGATGAGCCAAATCAAGACTCTGGGCGATATCTGCAAGCTTGGCGAACGTCTAGTTAGAACCCTGAAATATGGATATCCCAGAGCCTTGGTGATTTTTCCGATATCACGGGCCAACCGGAAGTAATCCGCAACGAAAAGCTAGGTTGGGAGAGGACCTGGACAGTTGACAAAACCAGGCGATTACACAAGTTTGCGCCGTTTGTTCGCCTATTTTGGTCGAAAACCAGCATCAATGAGTGTAATGGCGAT
>AR_comb_assmDRAFT_10124350_pt1 | contig 17541 bp, 13 predicted proteins | sample ArasoioldDNA_FD_10543 | JGI IMG/M metagenome (IMG submission 10543) | reverse complement strand
CACTACCTGGTAGGCCCCGCGCAGCGCGTGTCGCGTGGCGCCTACTGGCTGAACGTGTATTCCCTTACGTTGCGAGGCGTCCCCTTGCAGGGCGCCGAAACCGCCACCCGCATGCGAGCCCCGCTGACCACCACGCATGAGCGCTCCTCCACTCCCGGCGGATGATCTCGCCCACGTCCTGACGCACGTGGGCGACCTGTGGGAGCGTGCGCGCGGGACGAGAACGTTTCTGACCGGCGGGACCGGCTTCTTCGGACCGTGGCTCGTCGAGTCCTTTGCGCACGCGAACGAGCAGCGGGGCCTCGACGCCGAGCTCGTGGTGCTCTCGCGCGACCCGGACGCGGCGATGAGGCGATTGCCTGCGCTGCGGACAGCGCCTGGTGTGACATTCTGGAAGGGCGACGTCCGCGACTTCGCGTCTCCACGCGGCACGTTCGATCTGGTCATTCACGGCGCGGCCGAGTCGAGCCAGCAGGGCCATGTGGGCGATCAGCGGCACATGTTCGACACGATCGTCGACGGAACGCGTCGCACGCTCTCGCTCGCGCGTGAGGCGGGCGCGAGCAGCTATCTGCTGCTGAGCAGCGGCGCCGTGTACGGGAAGCAGCCGTCATCGCTGACGCACGTCCCCGAGCACTACACCGGCGCCCCCGACATCGGTGACGCGCGCTCGGCGTACGGTGAAGGGAAGCGGGCGGCGGAGGTGCTCGCCGCTGTCGAGGGCGAGCACAGCGAGCTCTCCGTGCGTGTCGCGCGCTGCTTCGCGTTCGTCGGTCCGCACCTTCCGCTCGACATTCATTTCGCGATCGGCAACTTCGTGCGCGACGCGATGGGTCGGGGCCCGATCCGCATTCAGGGAGACGGCACCGCCGTGCGCTCGTACCTGTACATGGCGGACCTCGCCATGTGGCTGTGGACTCTGGCGCTGAGCCCTGACGCACGCGGGGCGTACAACGTCGGGTCGGAGGAGCCGCTCACGATTCTCGAGACCGCTCGACTCGTGGCGGATGTGTGTCGTCCCGGAACGCCGATCGAGATTCTCGGAAAGCCGGTGCCCGGCGTGCAGCCGCACCGATACGTGCCGTCCACTGAGCGTGCGCGTGCGGAGCTTGGACTCTGCCAGACCGTCTCGGTGCGAGAGGGCGTCATGCGCCTCGCCCGGTGGCATCAACTGCAACCGGCGATCGCGTAGATGAGCCTCGCCGTCGCCGCCGATCGTGTGACGCTCGTTAGGCCGTGCCCCATCTGCGGGTCGACCGCAACCGGAGCCGGAGCGCAAGGTTCGACCGCGCGCGTCTGGTCGATACGGCGAAAACGCTGGCGGCCCGCCTCAGCGACCCAGGCCGGATAATACGTTTCACGGATAATTCGTTGTTCGCAAACTCTTCGAGATCCTGTCGAGCTGACTGTGCGACTTGCTGACTACGTTGCAAACACGCTGGCGGACCACGGCATCTCCGACGTCTTCATGATCACGGGCGGTGGCGCGATGCATCTGAACGACGCCATCGGTCGCTGTCATCGCCTCCGGTACGTGTGCTGTCACCACGAGCAGGCATGCACGATCGCCGCTCAAGGCTACTATCGCCTCACGAACCGCCTGGCTGCAGTCAACGTGACGACCGGTCCAGGCGGAACCAACGCGATAACCGGCGTGTACGGCGCCTGGGTGGACTCGTTAGGTATGGTCGTGGTATCCGGCCAGGTGAAATGGGAAACGCTGGTGCGCAGCACCGGGCTACCGCTGCGACAGCTCGGCGATCAGGAAATAGATATCGTCAGGCTCGTCGAGCCGATCACGAAGTATGCGGTGATGGTCATCGAACCGTCGAGCATTCGGTACCATCTCGAGAAGGCGATCCACCGGGCGCGAACTGGCCGTCCGGGTCCCGTGTGGCTGGACATTCCGATGAACGTACAGGGCGCGAACATCGATCCCGCAGCGTTGACCGGGTTCGATCCGGCGGAGGACGTTTCACCGCGGAGCGAGGCAACGCTCGCTGCGGCGTGTGCGCGTATCCTCGAAAAGCTCGGCAACGCGAAGCGCCCCGTGATTTACGCTGGTTCGGGAATTCGGCTCGCCGGTGTCGCGGACGAGATCGTCGCGGTGGCCGAGCGACTGCGGATTCCGATTGCGACGGGATTCAACGGCCACGATCTGATTCCGAGTGACCACCCACTGTTCGTCGGGCGACCGGGAACCATCGGCGACCGTGCCGGCAACTTCGCGGTGCAGAACGCCGACGTCGTTCTCGTGCTCGGTTGCCGGCTGAACATTCGTCAGGTGAGCTATGCGTGGGAGTATTTCGCGCGTGCGGCATACAAGATCATGGTCGACATCGACCCGCTGGAGCTCCAAAAGCCGACGGTGAAACCTGATCTTGCCGTTCACGCGGATGTCGCTGACGTCGTTAGGCGCCTTTGTGCGGCGCCTCCTGTCGGGAGCGACGAACGGGAGCAGTGGATCGACTGGTGCCGCGCGCGCCGCGCGCGCTATCCGGTTGTGCTGCCGCAGTACTGGAACGGAACGAATGGTGTGAACCCCTATTGTTTCGCCGATGCCCTCTTCGAGGCACTGGAGTCCGACGACATCGTGGTCACCGGGGACGGCACCGCGTGCATAACGACGTTCCAAGCGGCCAAGCTCAAGCGCGGGCAGCGGTTGTTCTCCGATTCCGGCTCGGCGCCCATGGGCTTCGACTTGCCGGCCACCGTAGGAGCCTGTATCGGCGCGGACCGCCGGCGTGTGGTGTGCGTGACGGGCGATGGCAGCGTGATGCTCAACCTGCAGGAGCTTCAGACCATTCGCGGCTACAACCTGCCGGTGAAAATCTTCCTGCTGAACAACAACGGCTATCACTCGATCCGACAGACGCAGCGGAACTTCTTTCCAGGGAATGATGTGGGCTCAGGTCCGGAGAGTGGGGTAACGTTTCCGGATTTCCAACGCGTCGCGTACGGCTTCGACATTCCGTTCCGCCGCGCCTGCCACCATGGCGAGTTGGCGGCAGCCATTCGCGGGACGCTGGACGAGCAGGGCCCCGCGATCTGTGAGCTGGTTCTCGACCTCGCGCAGCCATTCAGCCCTAAGGTGTCGTCGAAACGGTTGCCGGACGGCCGGATGGTGACGGCTCCGCTCGAGGACATGGCCCCATTCCTGCCGCGGGAGGAATTTCTCGAAAACATGATCGTGCCCCCTGTTCAAGAGGGCGACCCGTGACGGCCCACGATGCGGGTCAGTTGCAGGATACGGATGAGCACATTTCTTGGCGAAACGATTAGCCAGATAGTACCCGGTGATGTCCGGGCCCCGTGGACTCCCGCAAGGGATGAGCGGCTTGTGGTTTACGGCGCCGGCGACTTCGCGCGCGCGCTTGTCGGCGCCGTTAGTCAAGTGGGCGCTGTTGTTCACCACGCATTGGACCGCCGCGGAAACTCCGCTTCGCTTGGCAGGATCGATGTCTTCCGCCCCGACGACGATCCGCTGTCCGTCACGGATCGTCGGATCGCCACGGCAATTGTTGGGGTGTTCAATCGGGCCGCCGACCCCTTTGAGATTGAGCGTCTCCTGAAGGCAAGCGGCTATGGGCGTGTAGTGGGCGTTCCCGAACTATATGAGACGTTCGCCGAATCGCTCGGCCCCCGCTACTGGCTGTCGAGTCGGTCGCTCTACCAACAGCACGGCGAGCAGATCCTGGATGCCCTCGAGCTGTGGGCGGATGCTGCCAGTCGCGAACTATATCTGAGCGTCATCCGGTATCGGTTGGCGTGGGATGCGGCTGATGCTCCGCGACCATGCGCAGGGTTGCAGTACTTTCCTGATGACGTTCCGCGCAGGACTCGACCCCTCGAGTGGGTCGACTGCGGCGCGTTCGACGGTGATAGCCTTGGCGCGATCGCCTCGCTCGGCGAGACAGTGGCCGCCGCGTACGCATTCGAGCCTGACCTCGACAATTTCGCTCGTCTGGTTAGGCGCGCCCGTGAGGTCGCGCAGGTGACTGGGGCACGAGTTTCGCTCTGGCCTTGCGCTGTTGCGGGATCCACCGGGGTGCGGCCGTTTCATGGAGCCGCTGGAGAGGCCAGCGCGATCGCTCGGGATGGGACTTCGTTCGTCTCGGCAATCGCGATCGACGATGCGTTGCCGAATGTCGGCGTCACGGACCTGAAAATGGATATCGAGGGGGCAGAGCTCGAGGCGTTGCGTGGCGCAGAGCGTCTCATCAGACGCTGCCGGCCGCGCCTCGCCATCTGTGTGTATCACCAACCGCAGGACCTCTGGGAGATTCCGCTTTACGTCCGTAGCCTCGGCCTGCCGTATGATTTCTATCTGCGCAGCCATGGCCACTATGGGTTCGACCTCGTGATGTACGCCGTTCCGCACGTCAACTAAGTCCGACTCTTTCAGGCGAGCCACGACGTGATCAACCGAGACATCTTCGACGAGCTGTTTGTGCTCGAGCTTGCTAACAATCATTGGGGCGACATCCATCGCGGGCTGCGAATCGTCAAAGAATTCTCGACCGTCGTGCGCTACAACGACATCCGCGCGGCGATCAAGCTGCAGTTCCGCGACGTCGACAACTTCATTCACAAGGACTTCCGCGACCGGTCGGACATTCGCTACATCAAGAAGACCCTCGATACGCGCCTAACGCGCGACGAGATGGCGACGTTGGTCGAGGCTACCCGCCGTAACAACTGCATTCGCATGGCAACGCCGTTCGATGAGGCGTCCGTGGACTTGTGCGAGGATCTCGGGATCGAGATCATCAAGATCGCAAGCTCCGACATCACTGACTGGCCGCTGCTCGAGCGGATTGCCAAGGCGAGAAAGCCCGTGATCGTGTCGACGGGTGGGGCGTCGGTGCGTGGTATGGATGCGATGGTGACGTTCTTCGAGAATCGCCACATCCCCCTCGCGATAAATCACTGTGTGTCGCTCTACCCGACCGAGGATTCAGAGCTCGAGCTGAACCAGATCGACTTTCTCCGTGTCCGCTATCCGGGCGTCACCATCGGCTTCTCGACTCACGAGTATCATGACTGGTCGTCGTCGATCATGATGGCCTACGCGAAGGGCGCTCGAACGTTCGAGCGTCATATCGACATCGACACGCCCGATCATCCGATCTCGCCGTACTGTTCGACGCCCGAGCAGATCGTGGAATGGTTCCGCGCTTTCCACAAGGCCAAAGAGATGTGCGGCCGTTCGAGCTCGGATCGGCGGTGCCTCCCGGCTCAGGAGACGGAGTATCTCGATAGCCTCGTTCGAGGCGTGTACGCCAAGCGAGACCTCCCGGCGGGCCATGTCCTGACCGAGGACGACTTCTATTTGGCGATTCCACTTCAGAAGGGGCAGCTGTCGTGCCGTGAGTTGATCGGAGGCGACGTTCTCATCGCCGCCGTTAGGCAGGACGAGCCAATCACGATCGCGTTGTTCGACAATCCCTACGCAAGGCCTGGTTTCTTACATACCATCATTTCGGAGCGTGGAATCGGTCGGACGGAGCGATCAGCTCAGCCTGGTGCGGCCAGGGGGCCCCGCCTCGCGTCGAGCTGAGCTCGGCGCCACGCGCGACTCGAGATTCCTGGCTCTCGAGCCGCTCGTGTCGATCGGTCGACTGCGTCACAGGCACGTGGATTGCCAAACCTTCCGCCGAGCCTGCTAGCTCGAGCACACCGTGGAGTGGTCATCGATGTTTGCAGTGCGATCGCGGTTGCGAGCGCTTCGCGACGAGCATGGTCGCCGCGCGTTAGGTCAAGGCGCCGTCGGACGTCTTCTCTTTGGTTGGGCGAACCGAGGGAGATTACCCGTCTACCTCGCGTACCGACCGGATTCCCAGTTCATCTTCCATCTGCACACCGAAGCCGATGCGGTGATGGACCGGTGGCTCGCCGGAAACTCGATATACAACGGCGGGGATCTACCCCGGCTTTATTCCCTGGTGCTGAACATCAAGCAGACGATTGCGGACAACGTTCCTGGTGACTTCGCCGAGCTAGGCGTCTACAAGGGGAATACGGCCGCGGTGCTGTGCGATCTTGCCGCGGCGTACAGGAGGCGCGTTTTTCTTTTCGACACGTTCAGCGGCTTCGACGATCGGGATCTCGACCTTGAGACCAAGCGGTGCGATCACCAGTTCGGCGATACATCCATCGATTTCGTTCGCCGGACGGTGGGTCACAGCGACTGCACGGAGTACGTTGTTGGGAGATTCCCGGACTCTCTGACAGCGGCAGCAGAATCCGCGCGCTTCGCATTTGTCCACTTGGACTGTGACCTGTTCGGCCCGACTGAGGCGGGCTTGAATTTCTTCTACCCCCGAGTCAGCCACGGCGGGACCATTGTAATCCACGACTACTCGTCGGGCCATTGGGCCGGCGTCAAGCAAGCGGTCGATGAGTTTTGTCGTCGGACCGGTGAGCGCGTGGTGTTGCTTCCCGATAAGAGCGGGTCGGCGATCGTTCGGAAGATGCACACGAGCGTGCTACCGTGAGTTCAGAGATCATCGCTTGAATTCCGATCCAACGCGATGCCGCTTGTGCGGAAGCAGCGTTGTCGCCTGTGGCGAGCAGCGAATTCTCCGATACGACGTCACTATCTTCCTGTGCCCAGAATGCGATTTGCTTCAGACACAGAAGCCGCATTGGCTGGATGAAGCCTATTCCAGCGCCCTCACGCTTCTCGACACGGGGGCCGCACAACGCAGCCAGATCACGGTCGGTGTCACGTTAGGCATTGCGCGTCTTCTCGGAATTCGCCGCTCGAGTCGATGCCTGGACTTTGGTGGCGGCCACGGACTATTCGTGCGAATGATGCGTGACCGGGGCTACGATTTTCGCTGGGTTGACCGGTATGCCGAGAACTTGTTCGCTCGGGGGTTTACAGGTAACCCGGCCGCTTCGCACGACCTGGTCACAAGCTTTGAAGTGTTCGAGCACTTGGTTGATGTCGCCGGTGACCTCGACGTGCTCTTTCGGCCGCGCCACAGGTACATACTTGTCGGCACGCTGCTGCACCACGGATACGATGAGCGTTGGTGGTATTTCAGCAACGAGACCGGGCAGCATGTTTCCTTCTTCTCGCCGCGAACGATGCGATTCGTCTCGGACCGCTATCGTTACCAGGTTTTTATCGGGCCTCAATACAGCCTGTTTGCACGCGACGACCAAGCCATGGGGCTTTTTCGCAAAGGGCTGCTTCGTCAATGCATCCCACGGTCGTGGCTTCTGTTTGGCCTAACGTCGTTGGTCCCGGAGGCGCTTCGGTTCCGGTTTGGGCCTTCACGGGCAGCAGCCGATAGCTCGGAGCTGGAACAGATGCTCCGGCAGAAAAATATCGATCAGCATGAATCGGGGCGAAACACGCCGGACGATGGGCGCTCGGCCATGCACAGCTGACGGCTCACCGTTCGGCGCGTTGTGCGTTGCCGCTTAGGCCCTGAACCGTCGGGTTCGAAGCGGCTAATTCGGAAGCAGCGGTAACACGGTCGACCAGGCTTCGTCGACCGTGACTGACGTTATGCACGGCTTGGGCTGCCCGGGCGGCACGCGGTGAATGCAGCGCCAGCCGCAACTGAAGCACGGAAGGTGGTGCTGCAGCACCACTGGTCCTATCGGATTCTCCGAGGAGTCTGTCATGTAGGGGAAAAATGTCCCGGGCGCCCCGCCGCCGACCACGACTGCCGATGGGACGCGTGCCGCCGCGCCTATGTGTGCCGCACTCGTGTCGTTTGCGACAAGAAAACGAGCGCCGTGGATTATGGCAACGAGCTCATCGAGCGATGTCTTGCCGGCGCAGTCGGTCACCGGCAAGCCAGCTAGCTCGGCGGCGATCGATCCGGTCAGCTCGCGCTCCGTACGCCCACCACATAAAATGATCTGCCACCCCGTGCGCGCGTGGATCCGCCGGGCTAGCTCTGCGAACCTCGCCGTCGGCCAGCGTCTGTAATCGAATTGAGCGCCGGGGAAAACCACGAAATAGTCCCTAACGCCGTGGAGCGCGGGGCTCCCGGTTTCGTGGAGTACGGGAAGTTGCGCCTGAGCTGGCGCACCGAGCGATCTCATGAAAGCCGCGTTCCAGCGAAGCACCATTTGCGGCTCTTCGGACAGCTGAACTAACCACGTGTACCACCGATTGCTGATCCAGCGCTGAACCGGCCCAAGAGTGCTCGCTCCGTTGGCTGCGGCGATCCGCTCGTTCGCTCCACTGGCTGCGACGATCGAATCGCCCCAAAGAAAGTCACGGCTGTACACCGGATAGACAACTGTGTCGAAGCTTCGACGCCGTATGTCTGCAAGGACACGCCAGCGGTAGGCCGGGCGAAGTACGAGGTCTGGGATGTCGATACCGATCACCTCATCGAATGCCTCTGATCGTAACGCAAGCGAAGTCGCCGCATTTCGAACCGCACACGTCATCGCCCATTGGTCCGGGGGGAACAACGTCCGGAGATGGCGGGCGGCATCGAGGAAGATCACAAAGTCACCGATCCCATCGGTCCGAAGCACCAGCAGACGCCGTCGGCCCGGCGCGCTCTCACGCCTAACGAACAGTCGAACGCCCAGATCAATCGGAAGCAGCGCGACCCACCATGCCAACAGAGCCGCATTCCTCAGCGAGGGTCGATCGGCCAGCCAAACCATCGCATATCGCAGACGGTTTGCGATGAGCTCCCAACCCCCCGCTCCGCGATCTGTTGCGCCGGGCGACGGCCTAGGAATGATCGTATTCCATTCGCGATTGAAAGCGATAAACGAGAGCCCAAGATTGATAGTCGCCCCGACGAGCGCGAATCCGATGCAGAGAGCGTCGGGTGTCGAGTCCCAGCCGCCGACCATTGCACCGAGAACGGCGCTCGACGCGGTGATCGCGCTGACAATGGCCAACGGTTCTAGACGATGTGCTCGGAAAAGGCTCGCGAGTCCCAGGTGGATGACGTTGGCCACGGAATACACGCCGAGTGCTGCAACTGCTGGCCAACCAACTACCCGCAACGAAGCGCCGGGCCACCTCACCAGCAACATTCCCACGAAGGAAGCCATTATCAGCGCACCGATGGCGCAGACGGCGGCTCCCTGCCACATTGCCGTTAGGCCTACCTCCCGCACTTCCGCTGCCGATTTCCGTGCCGCCAACTCCCCCAATTTCGGAAACCGGGCATAGAGCCACGCAGTGCCGAGCGTAAGTGGAGCAGTTGCCAGTGTTACCCCCATACCGACTCGGCCTGCGCTGGCAGCCCCGAAGTACCAAAGGGCTATGACGTTAAGGGCTTGACTCGCAATGATGGGCGGAAGCCACGTCAGTAGCGCCCGAGTCTGAATCGCGGTGTAAGTGGCCTCGGTCTGGGTTCTCGACGGCTTGGTTCGGATCGAGCCGAGGATTTGCCTCACGAGCCCTGGTCGAAACCTGATCCAGGAAACGATCGCCACAGTGACCTGGGTAACCGCCAGTCCCGCAACCGCCGCCAGGGCATTCGCCTCGTACAGGAGGATCCAAACCACCCCGAGCCCGGCGAGTGTCTGGACCAGCCGCATTCGCTGTACGGCAATGATGTCCCCGGTCCCTTCGAGAATGATGGTTATTGGTGATGCGCTCACATAGGTCGCAAGGCCGAGTGTGACCGTGAGACCAGCCGCCACGAACTGTGTGGTCGAAACCGAATTGTCGCGGCGGACGATTAGTGTCCCGAGCGCCAGTAGACCGATGATCACGAGACACGCCGCGGAGAAGTACCAGCGGATGCTCAGGCGCATTAGCGACTGAATGGCGTCCGTCGATTGCTCTCCTGGTGCGAACTCTCCATCACGTCCTCGAACCAACCCGGCAGCAGCGTGCGAGGCGAACTGCACCAACACAGTCCCGAGTCCGAGCTCGAAGAGGCCCGTCAATGCGAGCGCATTCGTCAGAATGAAGTAAAGCCCTTGTTCCTCCGCCGGCCGACGAACCGCCAAGAGCAGAAGTGTGACCGGTGCGCCGACAAGCGCCGCAAGCCGGACTGCAAGTGTCGACGCAACCGTCCGCTCGAGGCCGATTCGGTCAACCCAGCGCCTAACGGCGAGAGGAAATACGCGCACCTAGAAGTTGATCCGCTCCTTCTCGAACACGTGGGGGTGATTTCGTACTTGGGTGTAGATAGACCCTATGTACTCACCCACGATGCCAACGAAGAATAGCTGGACCGACGAGAGAAAGAACAAGCCGATGACAAGTGGCGCGATGCCTACCGTGAACTCCTGCCAGAAGAGCAGCTTATACGCAAGATAGCCCAGCGCGACCAGCAGACTCAGTATCGCGGTGGCGAAGCCGATCATGGTCGCCAATCGAAGCGGCACCTTCGAATGGTTCACGATTCCAAGAAATGCGATGTCGTACAGCGTGTAGAAGTTCTGTGACGTTACACCGCGGCGACGGGGAGGCTGGGTAAAAGGCACGCGGGCCACGTCGTATCCGACTTCCGCCAACAGCCCACGAAAAAACGGATACGGATCATTCATCTGGCGGAGTGCTTCTACGACCGTTCGATCGTACAGGCCGAATCCCGTCGCCTGCCTAACGATCTCGATGTCCGCGATCCGGCCAAGGGTCCGGTAATACCGGTCTCGAATGGCGTAGAATAGCCCAGACTCGACGGCCTCGGACTTGACGCCGAGCGCAATCCGGTATCCCTCCTCCCACTTCTGCAGAAACAGCGGGATCAGCTCTGGAGGATCCTGAAAGTCCGACGCCATTCCGATCACCGCATCCCCCCTCGCCTGCAGGATCCCGTGATACGGCGACCGAATGTGCCCGAAGTTTCGCGTATTCAGGATCACCTTCACGTTCGTGTCCCGCGCCGCGAGCGCACGCAACCGCTCCGCCGTCCGATCCTTCGACGCATTGTCGATCAGAATGTGCTCGTATCGATACTGCGGAAGCCCGGCGAAGATCGCCTTCACCGCCTCGTACAGCGGCTCGACGTTCTCCTCCTCGTTGTAGCACGAGCTCACGACGCTGATCAACTTCATCGGTTGCGGGGTACGGGTCACTCTCTCGAGCCACGCACGCGCTTGGGCTCCCACACGCGCCTATCCGATGAGAATCTGACAAGCGATAGCGCCGCTTGCCAAGCGAAGTTCCTTTCGATCGAGGACATGGCCCCATTCCTGCCACGGGAGGAGCTTCTCGAGAACATGATCGTGCCGCCGGTGCGAGAGGAACCTTGACGTGACGGCGCCAGACGTCGATAAAGTCGTATCTCAGACAGCGGTGTCGCGAGCGTCGTTGATCGAGTTTCTGAGACGGGTTGGTGTCAATCGATCCGTCTTCTACTCCATGCTCACCCGCGGCGCACAGGGCGTGGCTGCGCTTCTGAGCATCCTTCTCGTTGCTCAACTTCTCGACCAGACGACTCAAGGGTACTACTTCACGATCCTTGGGTTCGTCACGTTCGTTCAGATCGCGGAGTTCGGGCTGGCACACGCGGTCATGCAGAACGCGAGTCACGAAGCTGCCTCTCCGCCAAACGCCGAGCGACTCACCGAGCCGACCGGCAGTAATCGGCTCGCTTCACTCCTGCGGGGGGGGACGCGATTCAATGCGGGGATCACACTTCTTGCGGCGCTTGTGATCGGCGGCGTCGGCACGCGAATGCTCGTCGCCGGCGAATCCACCGGCTCCGCGGCCACGGGCAGTTGGGTCATGCCGTGGATGAGCGCCCTGGTTGCAGTCGGCGCGACTCAGCTGCTTAACCCGCGTGTTTCATTACTCGAAGGCGCCGGTTTCGTCAGCTCCGTCTGGCTCTTGCGTTTCGTCCAGGAAGTGCTGGCTGCACTTGCGCTCTGGACGACACTCCTCGCAGGGTTGGGCCTGTGGGCGATCGCGTTTAGCTTCGCCTCGCGCGCGATGGCTGGAGCCATCTGGCTCAACTCTGGATGGCGACGCAGGTACTTCGCGGCCCTCACGCGCTCTCGAGCCCCCCGCGACGCGTACTGGTGGAGCGAAGTCTGGCCGTTCCAATGGCGGATCGGAGTCAGCGCGCTCAGTGGGTACTTGATCTTTCAGTTCTTCACTCCACTGATCTTCGCGATCAAAGGCCCGGCCACCGCAGGCCAGGTCGGCATGACTCTCGCGCTGACCAACGGCCTGCTTACCGCAACCACGGCGTGGCTCATTAGTCAGGCACCGCTGTTCGGGCAACTCATTGCGACTCGATCCTATGATCAGCTCGACCGGGCGTTCGTGCGCTCTCTCCGATCCTCGTTGCTGCTGGCTCTGGTAGTGGGCATCGCAATTTCGGCAGTCGTGGTGGTGCTGGATCGGCTGCACCATCCGTTCGCTGAGCGCTTGCTCCCGCCAGGTCCATTTGCGCTGTTCGTCGCCACGTCAATATTGAATCACGTGATCTTTGCGATGGCGATCTATCTTCGCGCGCACCGGCGTGAGCCGCTCATGGTCTTGAGCGTTATGGGCGCCTTGGCAACGCCACTGGTGATTGCTCTCGTCGGTCGCCACGCCGGCATCGCCGCAATCGCCGGGAGCTATCTGGCGCTGACAGTCGCCGGGCTCGGGATCACGACCGCGATCTTTTTCTCACGTTCGCGTGCGTGGCATGTCGACTCGTATGCGCATAGTCGTTAGGCGAGCGCAAGGTAGCGTCGATGCAATTGACAATCGTGATACCGACACTGAATCGGGACTATTGCGTCGCTCGCGCGATCGACAGCGCGCTCGCCCAGACCTCTTCCGACGTTGACATCATCGTCTCGAACAACGGGTCGACCGACCGCACCCGCGAAATCCTCAGTGGCTACGCCGATCCGCGCCTGCGGATCTTCCATCACCCGTCGACGGTGCCCGTCGCCGTTCACTCCAACCTCCTGATCGACCACGCCCGCGGCGAGTTGATCGTCGCGCTGTCCGACGACGACTGGCTCGAGCCAACCTTCGCCGAGCGGATGCTGGATCTGTTCGCGCGGCATCCCGAGCTGTCGTTCGCGTACGCGCGATGCTGGGTTCACGTGGGCGACCGTGCGTTCCCATCGCCCGCAGGCCCCGAGGCCGAACCCACCCTGCCGTTCTTCCAGCGCTACTTCGCCGGAGAACGCCACATCTTCTGGTGCGCGTGCGTTTCGCGCACGGCGTCGGTGCGGCGTTTGTTTCCCTATCCGGCGAACGTGCAGATCGGCGACATGTACCTCTGGACGCAGCTCGCGTTCGATGGTCCGGTGGGATGCGTGCCCGAAGTCCTCGCGCACTACACCTACCTCCTGGACAACGCGTCCATCGCCATACCCGTGAGCGTCTGGGCGGAGGAGACGCGTCAGCTCACGGAACGCATCGAGCAGCGCTTCCGCGACACGAGCGAGGACCCCGTCGCGCTCGCGCGACTGAGCCATTCGATGCACCAGTATCTGGCGCGAACCACCGCCAACCAGTTTGCGCTGAACGCCTCGAAGGGTGCGACGAAGGCGTCCCTCGTTCGTGCGCTTCGCTCGTGCGGCCCGCTACTCAGGTCCGATCTCGCCATGGCGATCCCGCGAGTGGCGGCGTCACTGGCATTGCCGTCTTCCGTGATCAGACGACTCGTCGCGAACTTTGCCGCATCTCGTTCTCGATGGGCGCGTACCTGAAGCCAGAGCCCGTCCCGGCCTGGATGGATCCCCAGCATCTCCGTGATTCGCGCTCATGCGTGTGCCCATTCGGTCTGCATGCGTGCGGTCGGCTCCGGAGGGCGCGCCTAACGGGGTGGCTCGCTCCCCGCTAGCCAGTGACCGCGAACATGACCGTCTCGCTCATGTTCGTCGAATAGTGGCGGAGGTAGAGTCGATAGTCTGACCGCCACTCGCGCACCATCTGTGGAATCTCCCACAGATGTTCGGGCCGGTGATACACACAGATCGCGAGCGTGGGCGCTGATGCACGAATCGTCTGCTCAGCCCCGCGGAGCGCCTCCGGCTCCATGCTCTCGATGTCCATCTTGATGAACGTCGGCAGTTCCTTGTCGCCGAAGAATCGATCGATGGTGTGGATTGGAATATCCTGCTTGTCACCACCAACGGGATCGTTGGTGAAGGTTCGGTCCACACCGCCCCCGGACGTGAACGCCAGGACGCCATCGGTACCGCCAAGCCCCGCGTTAACTCCAACAAATCGGCCCGGGTAGTGCTCTCCAGTGGCGCAGAGCTTCCCGTAGTTCGTCGGGTCTGGCTCAAACGCGTAATACGGATTCCGCGCGTTAGGGTTGAGCGACATGAACGACTCGAGCGTGTCGCCCTCGAACGCACCGCCATCGAGGATGACGTCCCGAGACGTGAACTCGATGAGCCCCGGCGGGAAGTACTGCGGATGGTGCGACTGGATCCGAGGATACACGTCCATCGATTGCGTGCGCCGATACTCGATGATCCCCTCATAAACGGCCCGCGATTCATCATCGGCCCACAGGCGAGCTCCTTCGCGCGCCTCGGCGCTATCGGCGCTATCCCACGCCCCATCGAGGTAGGGAGCAACGAATACGTCGGGCCGGGCGTGATGGAGAACCGACAGCGGATACACCGCCGTGAAGCCGGCGCCCGTGAGTTGCCGGTACATCTCGTTCTCCCCGAGAAGCGACGCGATCAGAACCGGCGTCGTGCGATGGCGAGCGCGCAGCGTGTCGGGATCGATCACGCCGACGCCTTCGATGTCCGCTCCCCACTTCTCGCGTGCGTTGTCACCGAACGCCGCGACCTCGACGCCGTTCGATCGGAGCGTGTTGAGAAATGCCCGACCCATCCGGGCAGCGCCGAAGATCACGACGGGGCCGCCTGTAAAGATCGACGAGACGCTGTCCACCATGGTTGACCCCGCTGATGAAGCTGCCACTCCGAGCGCAGCGAGGAATCGCGATCGTCCCCGTAAAAGGCTCTCTGCCGGGACGACTGCGATCCCTCGCCTGACGGCTCGGGATGACGGTTCAGCACGTCACGTGCCCACGAGGTCATCACGCCTGCACAGCGATCAGCCCGCTGATGATCGTGCCTCTGCCGTACCAGTGGCTTCATTTTCGCAAAGGCGACAACACCTGAGGTCGAACCAGGGTGACAACATGACCGTGAGGATCGGAGTCCGTCCCGTCGGCGACGGCCACCCATGCTTCGTCGTGGCCGAGATCGGCATCAATCACAACGGCGACGTCGGACTGGCGAAACGTCTCATCGGCGTTGCAGCGGCGGCTGGCTGTAACGCGGTAAAGTTCCAAAAACGCACCGTAGACGTTGTCTACACGCCGGAGGAACTCGCTAAACCCCGAGAGAGCCCGTTCGGCGAGACCAACGGGGACTTGAAGCGCGGATTGGAGTTCGGGACTGCGCAGTACCACGAGATCGACCGCTTCGCACGCGACTGCGAGATCCCCTGGTTCGCCTCCTGTTGGGACGTCGGGTCGGTCGACTTCATCGACCAGTTCGATCCGCCGTGCTACAAGATCGCGTCAGCGTCGCTCACCGACGACGCGCTCCTCTGTCACACACGCGGGAAAGGGAAGCCGATCATCCTCTCGACGGGAATGAGCACACTGGAGCAGGTCGATCATGCCGTCGAAGTGCTCGGCGCGACCGACCTCATTCTGCTTCACACCTGCAGTGCGTACCCATCGCAGTATGCCGATCTGAACCTTCGCGTAATCGCGACGCTCCGGGAGCGCTACGGCGTCGCCGTCGGCTACTCTGGCCACGAGACCGGCCTCCCGACCTCCGCCGCCGCGGTTGCGCTTGGTGCGTGCATGATCGAACGCCACATCACGATGGACCGCGCGCTCTGGGGCTCCGATCAGGCAGCCTCGCTCGAGCCTAACGGGATCAATCGGCTCGTCCGCGACATTCGCCTCATCGAAAGCTCCATGGGCGATGGCGTGAAGCGCGTCGTGCCGAGCGAAGTGCCGGTCATGGAGAAGCTCCGTCACCTCCAACACTGACAACTGTTCCTGCCAACATGGTTCGGGCCGTCGCACTCGACGTCGATGGCGTTCTGACCGACGGTACGTTCTGGTGGAGTGCCGACGGCGAGATGAAGCGGTTTCACTTTCTCGATGTCATGGGGATCGCGCGCGCAATTCGCGGTGGCGTGGTGTTCGCGCTCATCTCCGGTGAGAACAGCCCCATCGTCGGTCGGTTCGCGGAGAAACTTGGCATCCGGGACGTCTTCGTCGGCTGCAAGGACAAGGCATCGGCGCTCCGCGAGTTTGCGACGCGCTGCGACGTCCCGTTGTCCGAGGTCTGCTTCATGGGCGATGACGTGAACGACGTCCCGGCGCTCATGCTCGCCGGCGTCTCCGCTGCGCCCGCCAACGCGCACTTCACGGCGGCTGACCGCGCCACGATCCGAACCAGGGCGGCGGGCGGCAACGGCGCCGTTCGGGAGCTGCTCGACCACCTGGCGCACGAGGGGCGCCTAACGATGGCGTATGACGTCCAGTTCACCGCCTGATGAAACCGCGATGAAGCTCTCTGACTACGTGATGCGATCGGTCGCCGACGCCGGCGTGAAGCACGTCTTCATGCTCCCCGGCGGCGGCGCCATGCACCTCAACGACTCCCTCGGCCGATGCGAGGGGATCGAATACATCTCGAATCTGCACGAGCAGGCCTCGGCAATCGCGGCCGAGGCGTACGCCCGAGTGACGAACAACCTCGGCGTCGCCATGGTCACGACGGGGCCGGGAAGCACGAACGCGATCACCGGCGTCGCCGGTGCGTGGTTGGACTCGACGCCGGTGCTCTTCCTGTCTGGCCAGGTGAAACGCGCCGACCTGAAGGGATCGACGGGCCTCCGAATGCTCGGCGTGCAGGAGATCGACATCACGACGATCGTCCGCAGCATCACCAAGTACGCGGTGACGATCGTCGATCCAGAGACGGCTCGCTATCACGTCGAGAAGGCACTGTATCTCGCGCGCAGCGGTCGTCGCGGTCCCGTATGGCTCGACTTCCCACTCGACGTCCAGGCGGCGCAGATCGACCCGGAGGCACAGCGAGGCTTCGATCCCGCGGAAATGCCGGCCGATCAGACGGCCGACCCTGAGCAGCTGCGCGCCACGGTGTGCGCGATCGTCTCGATGCTCGCCGAGGCCGAGCGCCCCGTGATCATCGCGGGCAACGGGATTCGCTCGGCCGGCGCAGTCGATCGCTTCCGCTGTCTCGTCGATCGACTCGGCGTGCCGGTGCTGACCACATGGCTCGGTCTCGATCTCATCGGTGACGACCACTCGCTCCACTTCGGCCGGCCCGGAGGCATCGCACCGCGCGGCGCGAACTTCACGCTGCAGAACAGCGATCTGCTGCTCGTCATCGGTGCGCGGATGGACATGGCGCTCACCGCGTACGCGCACGATCGCCTCGCGCGCGGCGCGAAGAAGATCATGGTGGACATCGATCCGGCCGAGATCGCGAAGATGCGCACGACGATCCACGTACCGGTCGTCGCGGATGCCGGAGCGTTCGTTGACGAGATGCTCCGCCAGGTCCCCGACCGTGATGCGTTCCGGCGCGAGCCGTGGCTCGAGCGGAGCCGCGACTGGCGCG
>AR_comb_assmDRAFT_10244285_pt1 | contig 17543 bp, 12 predicted proteins | sample ArasoioldDNA_FD_10543 | JGI IMG/M metagenome (IMG submission 10543) | reverse complement strand
GGCGGCTTCGCCGAAACACGGAGGCCTCGTCGCTTATCGCGTTGAAGTCTGACTAAGCCCAGCCGCAGGAGGTGCTAATCATTTAGTTCGTTTGACTAACACTACTTCACCGGTTTACGTTTCATTTACGGGCATCCATTTTGCTGAGGATAACGCTCTAAGTCTTCTCCCGTATCCCTTACCTTTTTGAGGACACTAATGAGATTAAAAAAAGTATTTTATGCGCTCCTTCTCGCGCTTTTTAGTTTGCAAACTTTGCATTTGACGGCGTGGGCTGATGAGGGAATGTGGACCTTCAACAACGTGCCGCGCGCCGATATCAAGAAGAAATATGGCTTTGAGATCACTGACGCTTGGCTGAAGAAAGTTCAACTAGCCTCCGTGAGATTTAACAATGGAGGCTCAGGCTCATTCGTTTCGCCGAACGGATTGGTTCTCACGAATTACCACATCGTCGAAGACATCGTGAACGAAGTAAGCACGCCTGAAAAAGATCTGGCGAAGGAAGGCTTTCTTGCTAAGACCCGCGCGGAGGAGATCAAAGCACCAAATCTCGAGCTCAATGTCTTGATGAGCATTGAAGACGTGACTAGCCGCGTTAACGGTGCGGTTAAATCTGGTTCGACTGATGCCGAGGCCTTCGCGGCACGACGGGCAGAAATTGCTGCGATTGAAGGTGAGTCCACTAAGAACACTGGTCTTCGATCAGATGTGGTCACGTTGTATCAGGGCGGTCAATACAATTTGTATCGCTACAAAAAGTACACCGATGTTCGCCTGGTTTTCGTTCCTGAGTTTCAGGCGGCATTCTTCGGTGGTGATCCAGACAACTTCAACTTTCCGCGATTCAACATCGACATGGCTCTGGTCCGAATCTATGAGAACGATCAACCGGTCCACCCTGAAAACTACTTCAAGTGGTCAACTGCCGGAGCCAAAGAAGGTAGTCTGGTTTTTGTAACGGGTAACCCCGGCTCAACTTCACGTCTTGATACCGTCGCTCATCTACAGGAACTGCGCGACAACAGCATCCCGATAATTCTGCGTTTGCTCGAGCGTCGTGAAACGATGCTAAAGAAATACATGTCGAAGGGTGAAGAAGAAACGAGGCGCGCCCAGAACGAGCTAAACAGCGTTCAGAATAGTCTGAAGGTTTATCGCGGTCAGTTGGCGGGTCTCAAAGACAACACTCTGATTGCGCGCAAGACAAAAGAAGAAGCGGAATTGCGTAAATCGATTGCAGCGAACCCCGAACGTCAAAAAGCTTATGGAGACGCATGGGACGCAATCGCAAAAGCTCACCAGAACTATCCGAGTTACATTCGCGACCGCAGGATCTTTGAACAGGCGGGCGGTTTCAACACAACTCTATTTACTTTCGCGCGCACGCTTGTACGGCTCGCCGATGAAAATGCGAAACCAAATGCTGAGCGCTTGCCCGAATTCACTGACGCTCGCCGAGCTTCATTGGAGCTGGGTCTCTATTCGCCTGCGCCAATCTATTCAGACTTTGAAAAACTGAAATTGGCCGACTCGCTTGGTTTCATGGTCGAACTTCTCGGCGCAGATAACTCGCTCGTGAAACAAGTGCTCGACGGAAAAACACCCGAAGTACGCGCGAACGAGTTGATCGACGGGACCAAGCTCGCAGATGTCGAGTATCGAAAAGAACTCGCGAAGGGCGGCAAAGAAGCCATTGCTGCTTCGACTGATCCGATGATCGTTGTCGCCCGCACGATCGATGCGAAAGCACGCGAAGCGCGAAAGCGATATGAGAGCGAACTGACCGGCGTAGAGCGCACCAATTACGGAAAGATCGCGCGCGCCTTATTCGAAACTGAAGGGACCAAGCTTTACCCGGATGCGACGTTCACGCTTCGATTGTCATACGGGGCAGTCCAGGGTTATACCGAGAATGGCAAAAAGATTGCGCCGTTCACCACTCTAGGTGGTTTGTATTTTCGTGCTGACTCGTTCAAGCAAGAGTTTCCTTACAACCTTCCGCCGCGGTGGCTTGAGAAGAAGGCTTCCCTGGATTTGAATACGCCATTCAATTTTGTTTCGACCAATGACATTATTGGGGGAAACTCGGGCTCACCGACGATCAATCAGAACGGCGAACTCGTAGGTTTAATTTTCGACGGAAACATTCAGTCATTGGTCGGCGATTTTATTTACGACGAGTCAGTGAACCGGGCAATTTCCGTTGATTCGCGCGGAATGCTTGAAGTTTTGAAGAAAGTCTTCGGAGCTAACGACATCGTCGCGGAATTGACTCCTAGTTAACAAACACATCGAGGCCATTGCGGATTGCGGATGAGTTGATCTCCACAATTCGCAATGGTTCATCAGCTCCTCTGGTTCACACTAAACCTTCGCCTAAGTTTTCATTGCCACATGTGTTGGCGTTAATACCGCAAAGACGTTACGCAACATCGCTGAACTTTCAGCTCCAATAGCAAAAGATGAAAAAACTTGAGGACGTTGGCGTGGCTAACGAGTTGTTCGACAATCATCGACGGCGGCTCGCAAGCGGCACGATCCTTGTAGTCGTCACCGTGATCGTTGCCGTGGCAATTTCAGCATTTGGTATATACAAACTTCGCGGACACAAAAACCCACTTACATTTCAAAACGTCAAAGTTGAGAAATTAGCGACGACGGGTGAGATTGTGGCAGTGGCGATTTCAAGTGACGGCAAAGACTTCGCATACGTTACAAGCGAACCAGGTAAAGAAAGGCTCTGGATTAAACAAGTAACCGATACTGGTCACGAGATGGAAGTCGTTTCGGGCACCGAAGAGAATTTTCGCGGCCTTAAATTTTCGCCAGATAACAATTTCATTTACTACCTTCGTTCATCGCCAGGTAATCCAAACACGATTTTTCGTGTTCCCTCTCTCGGTGGTTTACCTGTTGCCATTATCAGCGACGTAGACAGCACAGTTACCTTTTCACCTGATGGCCAGTCGATGGCTTACCTTCGCGCAGATCCAGATCGAAAAAAGACATCGCTGATGATTACGCAGTCGGATGGGAGAAGTGAGCGGAGGTTAACAACGAATAACGATCTGTCGAGGTTCGTTTTAAACACTGGTCCATCGTGGTCTTCCGACGGCAAACGAATTGCCGTGGCTGCAACTCAATCTGATTCAAATCTTCAACACGTCCTTATCGTCGACGTTAATGACGGTACAATTACGTCCATCGATCCAGCGCGCTGGCAACGCATCGGTAGTCTTGCTTGGCTTAGCGACGGAAACTCATTTATTGTCAGCGGGTCTGATCACGAATCGAAAGGCGCCCAGATTTGGCAGGTTTTATATCCTTCGGGTCAGGTCCAACGAATAACAAACGATCTAACTGACTATCAGCAGGTCACGCTTACCCGAAACTCGAGGCAGATACTCGCGCTTCAAGATGGGCGGCAAGCTAACATTCGGAATGGACCCTCCGGCGAACAGAGACCCACACAAAGCACGTCTGGGACTGCGAACGTAGTTTTGTTGTCCGGATCTTGATCCATCCCTTTCATCCAAAATCTTTAAAGGAGTTCTCTTGCACAACGGGGAGTTAGAGCAAACTTTATCGATCGCCAGTCATAACGAGTCTCAGGCGAATGACGAACCCGAGGTTTCGAGTGGCTTTCCGCAGGTCCACGAATCAAAACTTGGCAACGACGCGTCACAACTAGATCGACAACTCGATGATGCTGTTCGTGATGTTGATCGCTGGTTGGTAGCTAGCGACGACACGGGATCCTTCTCTGAAGCAGGTTCGCAATCACCAGGTGATTCGAGTTCTCAAGACGATCCTGCCGCTTCTGTAGAAGAACAACGCATCGGAGATTCTTTCAAAGTAATTGAGCAACAGATGTTGGAGTTCGCAACTGCACGGCAGCAAATTGAAAGCAAGTTATTGATTAAACTGGAGACCGAAGCGAAGCTCCAATCAGATATTTCGCGTCGTCGTCGTGAAGAAGAAGATCGTCGTCGACAAGCAGAGGAAGAGATGTCGAGGCGGCGCGAGGAAGACGAGCAAAAGTTACGAGCTCAGCGCGTAGAAGTAATTCAGACTGAGCATGAACTGAAGACCGCCTGGGCTGAAGAGCGACGTCTGCGTGCAGAAGTGGTGAGGCTTAAACAACTGGCGCACGAAGCTTTGCTAACCAGGTTTCGTGAGGAAGAGACTGCAAAACTTGCATTGCTATCTGAAGCCCAGCGCAGTCGCGACGAAGCAGAGCAGTTGCACGTTGATAGTCTAGCGAAACTGCACAGTGAAGAAGCGTCCCTTCGCATTGCGGTGGAGCGGTTTGGCTTGCTTCGCGCCGAGGTTGAAGCAGAGCGTCAGGAACATGAATCCGAGACCCGTAGACTCGAAGAAGAGAGGAACCGTTTAGTCTCGGCTCAGGCGGCACGTATTGCTGAACAGACACGCATGCGCGCTGAGGCCGAAGAAAAATTGCGACTCGCGCAAGTTCAATTGGCTGCGCAGGAAGCTGATCTCACCCGATTCACCGAAACACTTTCAGAACGACGGCGTGAATTAGAAGGCGCGCGGCAAAGAGCCGAAGAAGATGCCCGCCGTTTGGCTGATGCTCACAGCCGAATGCAGGCGGCGCAAGAGGCCAGTCAGCAAACCGAACGAGAGCGATTGCAGTTGGAAGGTGAAATCTTTAGCCGTGCCGAAGCCGAGCGTCGTCTAATGGAAGATAGTAGAACGAAAGCGGAAGAACAGAGACAACAACTCGAGGCGAACGCTCGTGACCGAAGTGAGTGGCAACAGAAGAGACTGAAAGAACTTGAAACAATCCGAGCGGGCATCGCAACAGCCCAACAAGTTCATACTGAAAAAGAAGCGATATTGAATAGTGAGCTGGAATCACTTCAACTTTCAGAGCAGGCCACTTTGAAGAGAATCGCTGAGCTTGAAGAACAGCGACGCGCCGCAAGTGAGTCTCATGAGCGAATGATTGCGACGCTCAAGCGAGTCGAAGAACAAGCGCAAGCGCGAGCCATCGAGGAGACACAAGCAAGAGTCGACATCGAGAGACGTATCAAAGAAGAAACTGAGCAGTTGAAGCGTTCAGAGAAGGAACATCGTCAGCGCATCGAAGAAGAGATTTCGCGTCGCACAGAAGCGGAGAGTCGTCTGGAGGACGAGAAGAATCGGTATCAAGTGGAGCGAGCTGCTCGGATCAAGTCCGAGTTACGTGCGGATCTTGGTAACGTGATCGATCCAACTACTCCCATTGCTACTGCTGACGACTTAGATGAGCTTGTAGCGAAAGTTGCGGCTCCAATTCAGGATCCCCATTTAAGTGCGTTCGAACAGTTTTATACCGACGTTGAAACTGATGAGCCAGCCGATAATATCGCTCCGGTTTATCAAGTTGGAGATTTGAGTAATTCCGATCCGCGGCGGCGTGCCGATGCTGTTACCGCGTTGGCACGACTCGGCTCAGCCGACTCTTACAATTTGATTATCGAATGTTTTGACGATGAATCGAGTCTCGTCCGCAACGCGGCTGCACGGGCGATGCTCATGCTTGAGCCAGTTCGTCCGGCAGAATCTTTTACGCGCGCCCTGAAAGATTCATCAGACGGAAGACGAAGCAGAATTGGCAAAGCAATTGCTGAATCCGGGCTCGCGACGCAAGCGCTAAAAGATCTTTGCAGCCAGGATCGCGAAGAGACTTACAACGGCTTATGTCTTCTTTTTACGATGGCGCGATCGGGCGAAGTCGAACCACTCGTAAATGCGATCGAAAAACATGAAGACGCCGAAGTGAGGCTGGCTGCAATTCGCTTATTGAAGATGAGTGGACAGGAAGAGTTGGCGACGGAGGCTGTTAACAGACGTTTGCGGCCGAAAAAGGATAGCTAGCGAAGAGCAGAGGCTTTGATTCAGGCCTTCTCAAGATTGGCGTATTTCTCGACGAGCTTTTTCTGACCATACCCTGGAAAACTCACCGTTAGTTTTGTCGATTCACCAGCACCTTCGCGTCTCAGCACCAATCCGCGTCCGTACTTTGAATGCTTAACGTAAGAACCTGGCGCGAAGTCACCCGCTGGCGCACTCGCCGCCGCGCTCGGTCTTAGCTCATGAGTTTTCTTATTCTGCTCGCGCGTCCAGCGGTTTGTTGATCCGCCGGATGTCTGGCCCATCTGCTGATTGCGTTGTTTGAAAAACTCGGCGATCGAATCAGCACTGTCGTAAGTCTTGCCTGTGTATTTATTTTTTTCTTTTCGATACTCACCCTGCTCGTAATCGATTGCGTGGGAACCGCGAGCGAATGAGAGCCACGACTTACCAAGTGATAAATCATCAAGCAAGTCGATCGGCATCTCGTTCAAAAACTGCGACGGTTCAGATGCGAGCTCCTCCCCGTAAACTCGTCGTTTCATCGCGTGAGTCACATAAAGAAAACGCTCGGCACGAGTCATGGCGACGTAAGCCAGTCGACGCTCTTCTTCTAATTCGGCTGGATCGGTTGCCGAACGTGAGTGCGGAAACAGACCATCTTCTAACCCGACGATGAAGACGACAGGGAACTCAAGCCCTTTAGCAGAGTGAACGGTCATGAGCGTAACGATCGCATCACGTTTATATTCATCCTGATCTGAAACCAGGGCTGAATGATCGATAAACTCACGTAGTCCTTCGATACCTTGCTCGTCATAGTCAACTGCGGCATTGACCAACTCCTGAAGGTTCTCCAGTCGACCGTCCGCCTCGTCTGTTTTCTCGGACCGGAGCGCAGTTTCGTATCCAGTATCAAGAATGGCTGCCCTAACAATATCCGAGACTGGTGAGTCGGAGTCGGTTATGTGATCCTCTCCGTTACCGTTTTCCTCCTCAGTCTCATCGTTAGTTTTAAGTGTCCAACCGGGATTCGTCAGTTCCACATCAGCTGATCCCATATCGGTGCCAGCCATCTGTCCCAAACGAATGATCGTCCGACGGAAACTTCTGAGCGCATTAATCGCTCTCGGACTCAAGTTCCCAGGCTGCTTAATGATGATTGCGATCGTTTCCCAAAGCGATACTTCGAGGTCTTGAGCGCGTTTCTCGATCTCATCCAGTGTCTGTTTTCCAATGCCGCGCGGCGGACTATTAATGACCCGTTGCAGCGCAATCGAATCGTTTGGATTCAGAGCTAGTTTCAAATAAGCAATGATGTCGCGAACTTCCATTCGTTCATAGAACGAGAAGCCTCCGACGATGTTGTAGGCGAGACCAGCGCGCCTCATCGCTTCTTCAAACACACGCGACTGAGAGTTTGTTCGATATAGAACAGCTGCTCGTGTGTCGAACTCCTCGTGTCGGTGTTCGATAATCTTGTTTGCTACCCACCGTGCCTCAGCCTCAGCATCAAGGGATTGGTAATAACGAACTTTTTCGCCACGGGGATTCGATGTCCAGAGAGTTTTGCCTTTACGTTCGATGTTGTTTTTTACTACTGCACCGGCGACATCCAGGATTGTTTGAGTGGAACGATAGTTCTGTTCGAGACGGATCGTTTTTGTCTTGGGATAGTGTTTTTCAAAGTTGAGGATGTTCGAAATGTCAGCCCCGCGCCATTTATAGATCGACTGATCCTCATCGCCGACCACGCAGATGTTTTGCTGTTTTTCAGTTAGAAAACCAATCAAGGCAAACTGCAGAGCGTTTGTGTCCTGGTACTCATCAACGAGGATGTAACGAAACTTATTGTTGTACTTGTCTCGTACCTCACTAAGATCACGCAACAGACGAACTGTCTTTATCAGTAAGTCGTCAAAATCCAACGCGTTGTTTGTGTGCAAACGATCTTCGTACATTTTATAGACGCGCGCCATTGCAGCACGTCGTTCATCTGAGAATTCAGCGCGCGCGGCAAACGCGTCTGTATCTTCGCCGCGGTTCTTGGCTGAACTGATCGCTGATTGAGTTGCACGGCCGGCGAGGTACTTTTCATCGTAGCCAAGATCCCTGACGCATTGTTTGATTAGTCGTAGTGAATCGTCCTGATCGTAAATCGTAAAAGTCCGCGTGTATTTGTCGTTCAGTTTTTCAATATCCTGGCGAAGGATGCGGACACACAAACTGTGAAAGGTTGAGACGAGAGGCCACGCCGGCAGCTCGTGATCTTTCAACAGACGCTGAACCCGAATTCGCATTTCTTCGGCAGCTTTGTTTGTGAAAGTCACCGCCAAAATATTCCATGGCGCGACATTCTTTTCTGCAATGAGGTAAGCAATTCGATGGGCGATAACACGTGTCTTACCCGAGCCAGCGCCAGCCAGGATCAAGAGCGGTCCTTCACTAGCGCTAACAGCTTCACGCTGTTGTTCGTTTAATTGAGAAAGAAAATCTGATTCCACTATTTAATGAGTCCTTGAATTGCTTTGAATTGTTCGTGCTTAGCGTCGCGCATCAGTTCGAACAAAGCCATCTCCACTGACGATGGAACCGCACCGCTAGCTTGCATTTTTGCCAGTCCGACTTTGCGATCTGTTTTGTTTCGAGAAGTGATGCAATCCGTCAGCAGATGTACACGAATGTTCATCGCCAACAGATCGTGAACTGTCTGATTGACGCAGATATGGGCTTCGATGCCTGCAACTGCAACGTGCTTAATCTCGAGCGACTGAAGCTTCGAGTGAAACTGTTGAGCACCGCATGAACTAAACGCAGTCTTCTCAAAAATCTCAATCTCGAGCGGAAGACTTTCTTTGATTTCAGCGGCGGTGGGTCCCAAGCCTTTGGGATATTGTTCAGTAACAAATACTGGCACATTGAGTAGCTGCGCGCCTTTCGCAGCGACTGCGATGCGTTCAGCGAACTGATCGAAGTTCTTAATATTGGCGCGAAAAGCTTCCTGCATGTCGATGATGAGGAGTGCCGACTGCGAAAGCTCGAGAATATTTTGGTGTTGCATGTGATCGATTACGAAGGATTTAAGCATAGGAGTTGTCCTTGAACAAATGCGGGCAAGTCTGTTGCTTCTACGCAGTTTGAGCGCAAGAACTGGATAGATACTTCCGGCGCTCTCCTTTACGATCTCACTCTGGATTAAACATACTGGAGGACACAGAAGTGAGACTCGCTTTGAAAGAAACAAACCACATCGAGCGGAACGAAGACGAACTTTGGCAAGCGGTTGTATCGCGGGACGCCCGCTACGACGGACAGTTTGTGTTCGCTGTTAGCTCAACGCACATCTACTGTCGACCGTCGTGTCCATCGCGACGTGCAAATCGTGAGCGGGTTAGTTTTTTTTCTTTACCTGAAGCCGCGGAACAGGCCGGCTACCGCGCCTGCCTGCGATGTCAACCGACTCGTGCGCGTATTTTGGATCCGCAAATTAAGTTAGTTCAGTCAGTCTGTCGTTATTTGGACGCAGCCGAAGACTCAGTCAAACTTTCAGATCTTGCAACAGCGATGGGTGTGAGTTCATTTCACCTGCAACGGACGTTTAAGAACATCATGGGAATCAGTCCGCGGCAGTATTTTTCAGCTCGAAAGTTTGGAAGTTTCAAAAGTAAGGTTCGAGAAGGGCAGTCGGTCACTACAGCTCTTTACGATTCCGGTTTTAACTCGAGTAGCCGTCTTTATGAGAACGCCGCTGATGAACTCGGAATGACACCGGCTACATACGGTCGCGGTGGTCGCGGTGTCACCATCAATTACACGATTGTAGATTCGCCTCTCGGTAGGTTGCTCGTGGCGACCACTGACCGTGGCGTGTGCGCGGTCACAATGGGTGACAGAGACGAGCAATTAGAGACGTCGCTGAAAACTGAGTTTCCGGAAGCGAAACTCGAGCGCTCTGATTCTGCTCTCCGAGAAGTAGTCGAGCTTGTTATGCACCATCTTTCGGCAAAGCAACCGCGTTTGGATCTACCGTTGGACATCAGAGCCACAGCGTTTCAGCGACTCGTGTGGGAAAAGTTGCGAACGATACCCTATGGTGAAACTGTTTCGTATGGTGATGTAGCGAAGGCAATCGGAAACCCCGGCGCTGTTCGCGCGGTTGGCCATGCTTGCGCTACAAATCCGGTTGCACTTGTGATTCCTTGTCATCGCGTAGTGCGTGAAGACAAAACACTCGGAGGTTACCGGTGGGGTTTAGACCGCAAAAAGAAATTGTTGGAACAAGAGAAGAGGTTAACAAAGATTTGAACCCAGCTTCGTGACCGATGTGAACTAGAGTGCCTCTCAAATGAGAGGCAAAGTTCTAATTGGTACTTCGGGTTGGCACTACAAACATTGGCGCGGAAACTTCTATCCGGAAGATCTCCCCGTCAAAGATTGGCTCCAGTTCTACTCCTCACATTTCGACACTGTAGAGCTGAACAATTCGTTCTATCACTTGCCGCTACCTTCATCATTCGATAATTGGCGTAGGACAACTCCGCGCACTTTTTCTTTCGCAGTAAAGGGAAGTCGATTTACGACTCACATGAAGAAGTTGAAAGACCCGGAAACTTCGACGAATAAATTCTTCGAGGTTGCCGAACGTCTTGAAAAGAAACTCGGAGTGATCCTTTTTCAGTTACCGCCGCATTGGGCTGTTGATGTTAAAAGGCTTGACGAGTTTCTTGCGGTTATGCCGAAGCATCGATACGCTTTTGAGTTTCGTGATGAAAGCTGGCACAACAATGATGTCTACAAGATTTTAGATCGGTACAAGGCGGCGCTCTGCATTCACGATCTTGGAGGCAAACAATCTCCCTTAGAAGTCACTGGCGATTTTACCTACATTCGTTTTCACGGGCCGACAGAAGCTAAATACTCGGGCTCATATTCGAAGCAGGCTCTAACCGAGTGGGCCCGCCGAATCCGGAATTGGAAGTGTTCACTGCGAACAATTTATGTCTATTTCAACAACGATGTGGGGGGTTGTGCTCCCCAAAATGCCAGTGAACTGGTAAACTTGCTCCAGCGATAGGCGTAAGTCCCGCCACGGACAATCCCGTCCGGCCATCAACATACCCAAATACTTTTGGAAATGGTTAGATTGGTCCTTTTAGCTGTTGTTTTGCGCGTTATGTCAGTTGGGGGGAGCGACTTTGGGCGATTGTTGATAGCGGCAGTGGGGAACGCGCTCGGAACGCGTTGTGCTTGCTCCAATCGCCCAAACAGGGCCGAAAGGTAATTTTTATGAATCGTATTTTGCTAACCCTTTTCTTCATTAGTTCGTTTGCGATTGGTGCAGTTGCGCAGTCTGAAGATGACCTGCGCAGACAGTTCGAAGGTAAAACCGTCATGCTCAGAATTGATATGCCCGCGAGCAAAGAAGGCGTTAGCGTTTATCCAGACCGGTCACAGTCGATGGATTACCGCCAGTACAACGAACGACTGCAGGGTGGTATCTCCATCCAATCGGGTGCGTCTGCGACAGTGAACGCGATCAAAGTCAAACGAAATCAAATTGAAGTACAGTTCATTGATGCACGAAAACAGAGTGCAACATTCAACATCTATTTTGCTCGACTGGATTCCTGGATGTTGACTCCGGCGACGTTGATAGAGTCGTTGAACCGATATGTTGAGTTCACAACTTCCGACAAAAACATGGCCAAACTTCAAGAGTCTTCTGCGGTTGCGGCGGGATTTGTGAAAGATAGAGTTGTGCATCTCGGACCGAGACACACGTTCTTGAAAGAGGGATTGAAGACGCAGGAAGTGATCAGTTTATTGGGGCAACCGGCGCTGGTCTCTGAAAGAACTCAGGATGGCAAGCTCATTGCGACGTACGAGTTTCAACGAGGCGATGGTCGCGTCCTGATCGCAGATTTTGTTGGTGGAACACTGGTCAGTTCACGAATCGAAGTTCGCTCGGCGGGCGCTGTTGCTTCGTTGATGCGTTAATAAGAAGTAGGCATCACCCGCAGAGGCATCTACTCGACCGTAACTGACTTTGCAAGATTCCTGGGCTGATCCACATCACAGCCACGTCGCACTGCTATGTGATAGGCAAGTAACTGAAGCGGAATGATCGATAGAATTGGAGACAAGAGATCGCTCGCTTGAGGAATTTCAATCACGTGGTCTGAAACCAGCGACGACATCGAGTCACCCTCCGTTAACACTGAGATCACAATTCCTTCTCGAGCTTTGACCTCAACTATATTCGAATGAGTCTTTTCGTAGCGCAGCTCTGAAGCGCGATTGCCTTCTTCCCGAGTGTTGATAAAAAGTACAGGCAAACGCTCATCAATCAACGCATTCGGCCCGTGCTTCATCTCTCCGGCGGGATAGCCTTCCGCGTGAATGTAGGATATTTCCTTCAGCTTTAACGCACCCTCAAGCGCAACTGGAAAGTTGATTCCTCGACCAAGATAAAGGAAGTCAGTAGAACGGAAAAACTCCTTCGAGAGTTCTTCAATTCCGTCCGATTCATTTAACAAGTGCTCTAGTTTAACTGGCAGTTCTGCCAGTTCCTGCGCATGAAAACGTGCTTCCTCTTCGGTTAGTGAACCACGCAGCTGGCCCAGGTACAGGCCGAGTAGATAAAGAGCGATCATCTGACCAGTGAAGGCTTTGGTTGACGCTACCCCGATTTCAGGTCCGGCGTGAGTCAGGATCGTCCCGTCGGCTTCGCGAACAATCATCGAACCTTGCACGTTACAGATCGACAAAACTTTCGCGCCTAGTTCCTTTGCCTCTCTTAAAGCAGCGATCGTATCGGCGGTTTCACCCGACTGAGATATCACCAGCAGAAGATCGTTCTCACCCATCACCGGATTGCGATAACGAAACTCAGAAGCATAGTCGACGTCGACTGGGATTCGCGCGAGTTGCTCAATCATGTACTTGCCGGCGAGTCCGGCATGCCACGATGTTCCGCAAGCGGCGATTGTGATGGAAGTGAATCGTTTGAAATCGGCCTCGGTAATGTTGCTCATTTCGTCGAGAAACACCTGGCCGCTATCCAATGAAATACGACCTTGTACCGTGTCGCGGACTGAACGCGGTTGCTCGTAAATTTCCTTGAGCATGAAATGCTTGAAGCCGCCCTTTTCAGCCATGATCGGATCCCACGTAATACGTTGGATCGATGGTTGGACTGAATTCCCTTCAAAATCCGTCACCCGCACGGCGTCTTTGTTGAGAATCGCGATTTCGCCATCACCCAAAAAGAAAACGTCACGCGTGTGTTGAAGGATCGGAGGTATGTCGGAAGCCACGAAGAACTCGCGATCTCCAAGCCCAATTACGACTGGCGGTCCTTGCCGGACCGCAATGATCGTATCTGGTTCGTCAGCATTGATTATGGATAACGCGAAGATGCCACGCAGTTCAGCAACCGTGGAGCGAACAGCTTGTTCGAAACTCTGATCTTGTTTTAAGTATTCCTCGATTAGATGAGCAATGATCTCTGTGTCCGTCTCCGTGACGAAGCGGTGATCCGACCTGCGGAGTCGTTCTTTCAGCTGAAGATAGTTTTCGATAATTCCGTTATGAACAACGACAACGCGACCGGAACAGTCGCGATGTGGGTGCGCGTTTTCTTCAGTCGGTCGACCGTGAGTGGCCCAGCGCGTATGACCGATTCCATACGTGCCATCGATGGGACTTAATCGAATTGTCTCTTCAAGATTACGCAGCTTGCCTTCAGCACGTCGGATTTCGAGATCGTGCCCGTCGTTGACGACAGCGATTCCCGCCGAATCGTAACCGCGATATTCGAGTTTCCTCAGGCCGTCAATAATCAAGGGAACGACCTGTTTGTTTCCAACATATCCAACGATTCCACACATACCAGTTTGCTCAACTCCCAATCAGTTCTTTTTTAGACTCTTCTTAAGGACAGCAGGAACGCCCGCAACTAACGAGTCCGGCGGTATATCCTTCGTCACAACAGAACCTGCACCGGTCACCGATCTTGCGCCGACACGAACCGGCGCAACCAACATCGTATCCGAACCGATCTTAACATTGTCTTCGATGATAGTTTCGTTTTTGCGAACGCCATCGTAGTTGCAAGTGATGGTTCCTGCGCCGATGTTTGTCCCTTCACCAATGGTTGCGTCACCCAGATAGGTCAGGTGCATAGCCTTGGTTCCACGTCCGATTCGCGACTTCTTCACTTCAACAAAGTTGCCCACTGTAGCTTCTTCTTCCAAAGTGGCATTCATTCGGATGTGTGCGAAAGGTCCAACGGAACAGTTTGCTCCGATATCAGAATCAACAATGATCGAATGGTCCTTCACGACAACGTTTTCGCCGAGTCGGGAATTAGTAATTCGCGCGCCGGCCCGAATCAAACACCCGTCACCTATAACGGACTTGCCTTCAATCGAAACATCGGGATAGATAACGCAATCCCGACCAAGCTGTGCTTCAGAGCTGATATACGCGTTAGATGGATCGATAAACGAGACGCCGCCATCAATCATGAGCCCGCGGATCGTGCTACGCCTCAGCAGATTCTCGAACTCAGCAAGCTCAACTCTGGTATTGATGCCGGAAAGTTCGCGAGCATCGTTGTGAACAAAACAAGAGACGATGCCTCCCTCGGCCAAGAGAATTCCTGGCACGTCTGTCAGGTAGTACTCACCTTGCTGATTAGTTGGCTGGACATGACGTAGCGCCTGGAAAAGTTTGCGTGTGTCGAAACAATAAATTCCGGAATTTATCTCTCTAACCTGTCGTTCTTCATCCGTTGCGTCTTTCTGTTCGACAATTTTCACGAACGATTTGTTCTCATCCCGAATTACACGTCCATAACCAGTTGGATTTTCAAGTCGCACAGTGACAATTGAACAATCGGATTTTGTGGAACGATGATGCTCTACCAGTTTCCGTAAAGTCTGCTCTCGAATCATTGGCACGTCGCCCGATAACACCACGAGTAGCGAGTCAGAGTTTTCCAGCAGCGTCCGTGACGATTCGATGGCATCACCAGTACCGCGTTGTTCCGTTTGCAGTGCGAAGCGGGCGACATCACCAATCTCCGCGCGGACAACGTTTTCGACTTCTTCTGCTTGATGACCGACAACGACGATGATCGACTTTGGATTCAGATTCTTTGCAATGCGTAGGACGTGAGTTATCAATGGCAAGCCGCCAAGTTCATGCAACACTTTTGCCCGGTTGGATTTCATCCTCGTACCCAAGCCGGCGGCCATGATGAGGACATCCACGGGTCTAAGCTGTTGATCGGATTGTGACAAGGAGGTCTCCGTCGTTGGACTAGACTGCAACTGCTGCTCGAGAGAGTGCGCGCTGGCGACAAGCCATAACAACACGGGCGAGACGCTCGGAGTTATGTCTGACTTTTTCGCCTTCGTCTAAGAGGTCGGCGCGCATGATCTCAGTGGATTGATCAAGTGCGTCTTCAATCGGATCGTCGATACCGATTTGGTAAGCATCTTCAGCCGCGTAAAGATCAGCCTGAATGTTGCTGATGCGGCGATCATTTACTACGACAAAATCAAATTGAATTTCGGGTGCGAACTTCCTGACTGTTTCGAGATGTTGACGTGCAGTGTAGCCGTCAGTTTCACCCGGTTGAGTCATCAGGTTACAGACATAAATCTTTGTAGCGTTGCTTTCACCGATCACGCGCGCCACTTGAGACACAAGTAGGTTTGGCAAGATGCTGGTGTACAGCGAACCTGGACCAACAGTTATCACATTGGCTGTGCGTAAGGCGCGAAGCGCTTGCGGGAGTGGTAAGCACTGCTCAGGTTCAAGGCGCAGTTGACGAATTGGGGTACGCGAAGCAGAAATCTGAGTTTCACCACGAACAATAGAACCATCCGCCAATTCAGCTACTAAACGAACGTCGCTTATTGTAGCCGGATAGATATGTCCTTTGCTGGCCAGCACCTCGGATGACAATCGCACAGCTTCGGTGAAATCGCCTGTTACTTCGGTCAAGGCGGCCAAAAAGAGATTTCCAAAACTGTGACCACCTAATCCACCGTCGCCGCGGAAACGGTGTCGGAAGAGTCGGGATAGCAAGCTTGAATCTTCTGAGAGAGCAACAATGCAGTTGCGGATGTCTCCCGGAGGTAGCATTTGCAATTCATCTCGCAACCTACCAGAGCTTCCGCCATCATCCGAAACAGTAACTATCGCGGAGAGATTCTCGATCCAGATTCGGTCGTCAGTTTTACCAACTAACTGTTTCAGTCCAGCCAGAAGAGTAGACAGTCCGGTACCTCCTCCGAGAGCTACTAAACTTTGGCCGGTGTTAGTCATTTAGGACGTTGCGGAATTGAAGTCTGTCGAATGACACAACCGAATCATACCTTAATGAGTAGGCCTAAATCTGGCAAATCGATTTGGCGATCGGATGAATCAATTTAGGAGGGATTGCTAAAGATAAGACGATCAAAATCTGGATCGTTACGAAGCGGGTTTAAATCGTGGTCATGTTGCGCACGCAGTCTCAAAGTGGGTTGCAGATCGACTGCGCGTTGAAGAGATTCCAAAGCGAGGTCAATAGAACCCAAGCGAGCACGTGTTGCCGCTAAACCGTAATGGATGTGAGCTGCTTCGGGTTCTCTCTTGAGAGCCCGCTCAAACATTTCCTGAGCAGCAACATATTCTCCGCGGTTCAATTCAATCACCCCGCGGTCGTACAGTGAATCCGCATCTTTCGGGAGCATGCTTTCTGTACGAAGACGAGACTCCGAGATGGTCAGGTAAGTGCGGGCGCGTGCAGCGACCTCCGAGACCTGGGAATACTTGTCGAGAAGGATTCGAAACTGATTTCGCGACTCTGCGAACCGTCCGCGCACAAATTCTTTGTGTGCCCGCTCAAAAGCTAACAGTGCAGCTGATTCATCTTGAGTTGGCTGACGGGAAGGTGGCGCAGGTACTGGCTTCGATACAGGTCTGACCGCTCTAACGGCCGCGACCTTTTGCGTCTTTTTGACTCTCGAGACAGCTGACTTCTTGGATGTCGTCCTTTTAGCTACGCTCTTCGAAGTAGTTTTGGGTGCAACTTTTCGACTTTTACTCGCGTGCTTGGCGGGTACAGCCTTTTTAGCAGGCCGTGCTTTGAGCGGACTCTTTCTAGCCGCCGCCTTTGACACAGTCGCCCTCTTAGCTTTTTGCTTTGCGGCAGGTTTTGCTTTTACCGCACGCTTAGCTGTTTTGGAGGATGCCCGTTTGGCCCCTGATCGCGTTGTTGACCGACGCAAGCCTTTTGAAAGACTGCTGCTCATTTGGGTTTAATCTACAAAGGCTGCTCAGGTGATCTGAGCAGCCGCGGGATTCGGTGCGCAGCTTAACATACGTTTGCGCCTAAATCAATCAATACAACTATTTAAGGGCACTTTAACGGACCAACTTGGACCTTAAAACCCACGTTAAGTGGTAAACATGGAAAAACACTTGATGGTCATTGTTTGCTATGTTACAGTGCGTTTGGCTTGCGGGAGTGCAGTTCGTTCCGTGATATGGCCCCAACCGAAGAAGTAACCTCTTTTAGTTTCAAAATTTGCGACCACGAAGCTGCGTTTCGGGTTCACTCTCCAAATTAGACTTCCCGCCCCGGCCTTCAACAAAGAGTCGTAACAATGGCAGACACCCCAATC
>AR_comb_assmDRAFT_10419366_pt1 | contig 17544 bp, 11 predicted proteins | sample ArasoioldDNA_FD_10543 | JGI IMG/M metagenome (IMG submission 10543) | reverse complement strand
ACCTTGCGCAGCGCGGAATTCGGCTTCTTCGGCGTCTGCGTGAACACGCGCACGCATACACCGCGCTTCTGCGGGCTGACCTGGAGCGCGGGGCTCTTGGTCTTCGTCACGATCTTCTTCCGCCCCTGGCGGACGAGCTGACTGATAGTCGGCATGTGTCCTCGACAAAACGCACGAGCGGAGCCGCAGCCGAAGGCTCCGAACGTTCGTTCCAGGCCTGAAGCCGCGATGCATTCGCATCGCGTCTGGCACCTGAAACTAATGACCCTACTTTGTTGAATGCTCGAGAAGAGTGCGATGTGCAGCTTCTTCCGCGGCGGTTGAAGCTAGATAGGGTGTCCTAGCTCCAAGAGAACCTGACGAATATAACACGCACGATCCGCGCGGTGCAACCAATTGAAAGCACGCCCCTTACCGTCGGCGGGTCTTGAAGATCAAGACCCGCCCTACGACTGTCGAGCAGGCGCGGTTGCAGGCCGGTCCTGGTTTGTGGACCCGGCAATTGATAAGTCTCGGCCAGTCAGCGGTTTACTTGCGAGCCGCAAGATACTTGACGACGATCGTCATCTCTTCCGGTTTGAGCGCCTCGCCGAACGCCGGCATGTTGGCGGCGGGATCGACAGCGTCCGGCTGCGTGATCCAGTCGTGCAGCCACATCGCATCACGGGTCCGGCCAATGTGGCTGAGATCGGGCCCGATCGAGCCGCCTTCCCCGTCGATCATGTGGCAGTTCGCACAGTACCGCCCCATGACGCGCGACGCGACTCGTGTCTCGTTACTCACCGACGGCACCGGCACTCCCGCGCGCACCTTCTTCAGATAACTGGCGATCGAGCGCGCCTGCCCGTCGCTCATGCCGCCGAGTGGCGGCTCGCGCAAACCGGGCGCAATCATTTGCGGATCACGCACGTGAGCAATCAACCACTCGGGATCGCGACGCAGGCGGAGTTCGGCGATCGGTCCGGCTGCGCCACCATCAACATGACAGGTCAGGCACCGCTGATCATTCACGAACTCGTGGCCGGCAAGCGGCAACGGACCCCACACCGCCGGATTCGCGTGCGCGGGCGTGTCTTTGTATCCGAGATACGTGAGCACGATGATGGCGCTGCCGATGACCGCGAAACCCGCAAACACGAGCGGCCGCTTGAGGAAGTGTCGGTCGGGCCGCCGATCGATGAACGGCAGCAGGACCAGCACGCCCACCACCAGTCCCGGAATCACCATCGTCGCCAGCGGTTCGAGCGGACCGGGGAAGTACTTCAGCAACTGAAAGAGACTCAAGAAGTACCACTCGGGCCGCGGCACATAGCTCGCATCCGATGGGTCAGCGATCTGATCGAGCGGCGTGTTGAACAGAATCGCAAACGTCACCAGCAGCGTGAACACCAACGCGCCGGCAATCGTGTCCTTGAGCGCGTGATATGGATAGAAGGGCTTCGGCTCGCCAGGCACGGGCTTCAACGCACCGGAAATGCCGTGACGGCGCATCAGGAACAGATGCGCGATGACAAAGACGATCAACGACGCGGGCAACAGGAAGACGTGCACTGCGTACCACCGCAGCAGCGTCAATGAGCCCAGCGCTTCTCCGCCTCGCATCAGACCGGCGACGTATTCGCCCATCGGTCCGCTGCGTGCGATATTGATCGTGACCGTGGTGGCCCAGTACGCCTTCTGATCCCACGGCAGCAGATACCCGGTCAACGCGAACCCGAGGATCACGAGCAGCAGCACGACGCCAGTGATCCACGTCACCTCGCGCGGCTTCTTGTAGGAGCCGAGCGCGACAACGCGAAGCATGTGAATGACGGCCGCGACCACGATGAAGCTGGCGCCGAAGAAATGCAGACCGCGCAACACGCGTCCGAACGTGATGCGCTCCATGATGAAGCGGATGCTGTCGTAGGCGTGTTCCGGCGACGGCACGTAGTACATCGCCAGCACGACGCCGGTGATGAGTTGCACCGTGAGCAGCATCAGGATGATGCTGCCGGTCACGAACCACCACCCGACGCCCGCTTGAATCGGTTCTTCGAGGAGATGCGCACGCCCGGTGCGCCAGCCCGTACGCGAGTCGAGCCAGTCGAGCAGATCGTTCAGGGGTTTCATCAGACCTGGATAAAGACCTTATCGCCGTCGATCTTCGTGGACAGCTTCGGCAGTGGTGCCGGAGGCGGACCTGACTTCACCTGACCGAGGTGATCGTAGACACCGCCATGACACGGGCAGCGCAGTTCGCGTGCCTCAGCGTCCCAACTCACGCGGCATCCGAGGTGCGTGCACGTGGGATCGAGTGCGGTGACCGACGCCTCGCCCGTCTTCACGAGGAACACCACACGACGCTCGATGATTTGGCTGTAGCCGTCTTCGCGCACGACGCGGAGCGCGATCGGCGTGGGCGCGTTCTCAGCAAGACCGCTGAGACTCGCGCCGGGCAGCCAGCGCTCCTCACGGCGTGCCAAGCTCGGCGACACGATCGAGCCGCCGAGCACAACGCCCAGCGTGCCGCCAATGACGGCTTGAATGGTTTTAACGACGCGGGCAAAGAATTGCCGGCGATGAGGCTCGCGCGTAGTGTTCATTTATGCAGGGTCCGTTTTCAGGATACGTATAGCTTTACGGCAGGCGTTTACTGTCCCGCGCGCGAGAACTGGTCTGGCGTCCGAAAAACCAGCAAAACCAGACCAGGTCTCGACCACGCCGCTACCCACGCGGGGAGGCTAAGCAATTTCGTCGCCGGGATTTGACGAAAATTCCCGCAGCGCGCCGCCGCCAGCGCGCCGACCTATTTGGGCGGCACGACAGGAATGGCGCCTGGGAAGACGTAGGCGTACAACATCGAAATAACGCCCATCACCGCCATCAACAGGATGCTGTGCTTGATCGTGAAGCGGAACAGCCGGCTCTCATCCGCGGTCGTCATGCCCGTCGCAGCAACCGCAACCGCGATGCTCTGAATCGAAATCATCTTGCCCATCACACCTGCCGCGGAGTTGACCGACGCGGTGAGAATGGGACTGAGACCGAGGGCGTTCGCAGTGACCACTTGCAGGTTACCGAACAGCGCGTTCGCCGACGTGTCGCTGCCGGTGAGGAACACGCCGAGCCATCCGACGACGGCGCTGAAGAACGGGAAGGCGACGCCGGTCGCCGCCAGCGCCAGGCCGAGCGTCGATGTCATGCCCGAATAGTTCATGACGTAGGCCAACGCGAGCATGCAGGCGATCGTGATGAGCGCTAACTTCAGTTGCTTGAACGTATCGACGTAGATGCTCACGACCTTGCCGGGCCGTACACGGAGCACGATCGCTGTCGCGATGATCGCGAACAAACACGCCGTGCCCGACGCGCTCAGCCAGTTCAGCTCGTAGAGAGCGGCATACGGCGCGGGAGTGGGCACGACGGGAGGAACGCGCGTGATCAAGTTGTGAAGTCCCGGCACCATCAGTCGCGAGGCGAGCGGGCCAGTGCCGGCGACGATCGGTAACGACGGGAGCAAGCTGTCGCCTACGCGATTGATGCTTGGCTTGATCGAGGCTTCACCCCAGAGCAGCACGAACACCACGAGCAAGAGGTAGGGCGACCATGCCATGAAGACCTGCGCCGGCGTGTGCGTGTGCCCCACTGCCGCCACAGGCTTATCACCCTCCAGGCGCATGATCGTTTTCGGTGTCCACACCTTCAGCACCACCACCATGACGACGATGCAGGTCAACGAGCTCAAGATGTCGGTCAGCTCGGGCCCCATGAAGTTCGACACGTAGAACTGCATACCCGCGAACGACAGACCACACGCAAGGATCGCCGGCCACACTTCAAGTGCGCGCCGACCGCCCGCCATCACCACGATGAGATAGGCGGGAATGATCACCGAGATCATCGCGCACAGACGGCCGACCATGGCGCTGAGTGGCAAGACCGGCAGGCCGGTGACGTTGGCCAGCGTGGTCACCGGAATGCCGATCGATCCGAAGGCGACCGGCGCAGTGTTCGCGAGCAGACAGATGCCGGCGGCGTAGAACGGATTGAAGCCGAGACCGGCGAGCATCGCGCCCGATACGGCAACCGGCGCGCCGAATCCAGCGGCGCCTTCGATGAACGCGCCGAACGAGAACGCGATAAACATCGCCTGCAGACGGCGGTCCGTCGTCAGACCACCGATTGAGTCCTTGATGATCTCGAACTTGCCGGTGTCCACTGCGAGGCGGTACAACATGATCGACGTGAAGACGATCCACGCGATCGGAAACAGACCGAAGGCGGCGCCATAGATCGCGGAGATGAACGCCAGCTGCGCCGGCATCCCATACACCACGAGCGACACGAGGAGCCCCGAGGCGAGCGCCGTCAACGCCGACATCCAGGCCGGCTTCCTGAACACGCCGAGCATCAAGAACAGCACGACGATCGGAATCGCAGCGAACGGTGCGGAGATCCCGAGACTCCCGGCGATCGGCTCATAGTTGTGCTGCCACATAGCTCCTCTTTGCTGGTTCGTGGTGGGTGGTTCGTAGTTCGTGGTTAAAGGCTTGTGTTCGAACGAGCGATTGGAACCCTAACCACGAACCACGAACCACCAACCACGAACTAGAAACGAACCACTAACCGTTTCGCGGATCGACGCCATGGATGGAGGCGTCGATCAATTCAATGGGATGGAAAATCGGCCAGTCGTGCCCGAGACCTCGGGCGGCTGCAGCGATCTGCAGCGTGCACCCTGGGTTGGCCGTGGCAATCATATCCGGCGAGAGCGCCGCGATGTGACGGACTTTGCGCGCTCCGAGTTGGGCGGCCGGATCGGGCTGCACCAGGTTATAGATCCCGGCGCTGCCGCAGCAAATCTCGGATTCTGCCGGTGTGAGAAGCTCGATACCGGGAATTCCCTGCAATAACGCGCGCGGCTGGGTGCGCACGTTCTGACCGTGCGCCAGATGGCAGGCGTCGTGGTAAACGACGCGCGCGGTGACAGGACGACGGACGGCTCGCTGTTCTCCGAGTTCGGCAAGCAGTTCGGTCACGTCGCGAACCTTCGCCGCGATCGCCTTCGCCCGGGGAGCCCACGCCGGGTCGTCGGCAAACAGCTCACCGTATTCCTTCATCGCTGAACCGCAGCCCGCGGCGTTGATGACGATCTGATCAACGCCAGCCTTCTCGAACACTCCGATGTTGTGTCGGGCGAGCGCTCGCGCCTGCTCGATGCGACCAGCATGAAGCGGCAGGGCCCCGCAGCAGCCCTGGCTCGCAGGTGCACTGACACGGCATCCTTCTGCGGCCAGCACACGCACCGTCGCCTGATTCACTTTCGCGAATGAGAGCCGCTGCACGCATCCTTCGAGCAGCGCCACCTTGAGCCGTTCGGATCCAACGGCGGGCGTCACCTCAGGCAGTCGCTCGAACAGCGCGCCCCACGTGACCGGCGGCGCCAACTTGATGGCCGCTGCGATACGGCGCCACAGGCTTCCCTCGGTCGCCTCCGGACGCGTACTAACCGGCGCCGTCGTCTTGGATCCACCCGTGAGCGCGCGTAGGAGCGGACCGAACACCAGGAGCGGCAGCATCGCGACGCGCATCCGCGCCGGATACGGCACGATGGCCATCAGCAGCGATCGAAACAGTCCGTCGCCACCATCACGCGTGTAGCGATGCTCGATCTGCGCGCGCTGCTTCTCGATGAGCGGTGCGTATTGCACCCCCGATGGACATGCCGTCACGCACGCGAGGCACCCGAGACAGCGATCGAAATGCTCCACGAACGACGAGGTCGTTTCGACGCGTCCCTCGATATTAGCCTTCATCAGGTAAATGCGTCCGCGCGGCGAGTCCATCTCCTCGCCCCAGAGAAGGTAGGTCGGGCACGTCGGCAAGCAGAAGCCGCAGTGCACGCACTTGTCGATCAATGCGGACGATGGCGTGTCGTTGGTCATTGGGCCTTGGGCATTGGGCATAGCGCCGGCTCAGATCGGTCCTCGGCCTGCGTTGAGGATCCCAGATGGGTCGAACATACCTTTCAGTGCGCGAGCGGCATCCGCGGCGCTCGCTGCCGGCCCCCACACATCGACGTGCTGCTTCAAGTCGTGCGAGGCACGCAGCACCACCACGTTGCCCACCCAGACACTGGATCGCAGCCGCTCGACGACAGCGGCTTGCGTGCGCACGTCGCCATCGACGCGCATGAGGCCAGCGCCGGTGCCGACGCGGCCGCACATGACGATGGATCCCGCCATCTGCTGCACGTCATGCATGAGTGTTGTGATGTCAGCGAGCTTCGCCGGCAGCCAGCCAAAGCGAATCACGGCGCCCGTACCGGCCCATGGCGAGCGCACCTGATCGACCCAGACGTCCATTTCCGGCTCGCCGGTCACCACAGTGGACGGTCTCGACAGCAGTCGCTGCGCAGATTCGACTTGCGCGCTCACGGCTTCGGGACTCGAGGCAAACAGCAATCGCAGCCGATACTGCCCGCCCTCGAGCATCACGTCGAATGCCATTGGTTCGAGCTGCGACGTGGACACCTTCATCACATCCTGCGCCAGCACGTCCCCATCGACATACGACGCCTCGACCGTGGCCGATGCCTGTGGGATCGGCAGCAGCTTGAACGTGGCATCGACGATGGCGCCAAACGTGCCAAACGATCCGCTGGCGAGCTTGCCGAGATCGTACCCAGCGACGTTCTTCACGACATGGCCGCCGGCCTTGATGATTCGTCCGTCAGTGAGTGCCATCGTGACGCCGATCAGCAGATCACGTGGTGTGCCGTAGCGATGGCGCACCGGCCCGGAGTCATTCGTGGCGACGATCCCACCGATCGTCGCCCCGTCAAAAGCGCTGTCGATCGGCAGCCACTGCCCATGCCGCGCCAGCTCACGATTGAACTGCCCAAGCGTGACGCCCGCGTGCGCGGTCGCCGTCATGTCGCCGTGTCGATGGACCAGCAGCGTGTTCAGCTTCGCCGTACTGACAATCAGATCGATCGCTGCGGGAGTTCGGCCCCAACCCAGCTTCGTGCCGCCGCCGCGAAGCACGGTGATCTGCTTGTCGCGTGAGGCGGCTTGAAGCGTTGCCGCAAGCTCGTTCGGGTCGGCCGGCTCGACGACCTGTCGAGGCACTACTCCATCGACGGCATCCGCCGCGCTTCCCTGTCTCATCGAAGCTGCAATCATCAGAACCGATCGGCGAGGCCAGCCGCTTCGACGGGATGCTGACGATACGGGCCCGGGACTTCGCCGCACAGACGTGGCGTCGGCAGCACCTTGCCAGGATTACACAGGCGACGCGGGTCGATCGCGTCGCGCAGCTTCTGCATCACGTCGAGGTCATCGTCCGAGAACATGCGCGGCATGTAGTCCTTCTTGTCCGCGCCGACGCCGTGCTCACCAGTGATCGAGCCGCCGGCCTCGACGCAGTACGTCAGGATCTCGCCCGCAACTTCTTCCGCAAGCGTCGCCTGCCCGGGGATCCGTTCGTCGTAGCAAATCAGCGGATGAAGATTGCCGTCGCCGGCGTGAAACACGTTGCCGATCGGCAGCCCCGATCGCTGACTGAGCGCCGCGATGCGGCCAAGTACTTCAGGCAGCTTCGTGCGCGGCACGACGCCGTCCTGCACGTAGTAGTTCGGCGACACGCGGCCCATCGCGGCAAACGCCGCCTTGCGTCCCTTCCAAATGCGCATGCGTTGCGTGTCGTCCGGAGCCACTTCGACCGTCGTCGCGCCGGCGCGGCGGCAGGTGTCTTCGACGACAGCAAACAACTCGCGCACCTCGGACGATGGCCCATCGAGCTCGACGATCAGGATCGTGTCGGCTGGCGGAAAGTTCGGGTGCACGGCCGCTTCCGCGGCGCGAATCGCCACCGCATCCATCATCTCGACGGCGGCGGGAATGATGCCCGCACCAATGATGTCGGACACCGCCGCTCCCGCTTCGCTGATGGTGTTGAACGCCGCCAGCAACGTCTGCACGCTCTCGGGCTTGCGCAGGATGCGAACGATCACCTTCGTCACGACGGCGAGTGTGCCCTCGCTCCCGACGATCAGACCGAGCAGATCGGGGCCGGGCGCATCAGGCAGTGGGCTGCCGATCTGAACCAGTTCACCATTCGGGAGCACCGCTTCGACCGCAAGCACGTGATGGACGGTGAAACCGTACTTCAGACAATGCGCACCGCCCGAGTTCTCGGCGACGTTGCCGCCGATCGAGCACACCTGCTGACTCGATGGGTCTGGCGCGTAGTAGTAGCCGTATGGCGCGACCTGCTTCGTGATCTCGAGATTCGTGACGCCGGGCTCCACCGTCACGCGGCGATTGGGAATGTCGACATCGAGCACCCGGTTGAGCCGGGCCAGGCTGATGACGACACCACCTGGAACGGGGAGCGCTCCGCCGGAGAGCCCCGTGCCGTGCCCGCGCGCGACGAACGGCACACCTTCCCGAGCGCACAATCGCACGACTGCCTGGACCTCTGCCGCCGATCCTGGCAGCACGACGAGCGCCGGCATTTGGCGCAAGTGCGGCAGCGCATCACACTCGTACGTCAACAGCTTGATCGGTTCGCGCAGGACGTTTTCCGTCCCGGCGATGCGGCAGAACTCCTCGACCAGACGTTCATCCATTGATGAGGGCAATGGTACTATCGGTTGCCGGTTCGTGGTTGGTGGTTGGTGGTTCGTGGTTGGTGGTGATGAGAGTCAGACTCGATTACGGAACCGAAGGACTCGAGGTCGATCTTCCTGATGAACGGATCACCGTCATCGAGCCGATCGCACGACCAGCGGTGGCCGACCCACATGCGACGCTGCTGAGCGCCATCCGCGCGCCGCTCGATCGTCGGCCACTCGGCGAGCTCGTGCGCGCGGGCCAGCGCGTAGCCATTTCAGTGTGCGACATCACCCGGGCGCAGCCGCGCCGCGACATGTTGCGCGCGCTCTTCGAGGAGATGCCTCAGGTCCGACCCGAAGACGTCACGATTCTCATCGCCACGGGCACGCATCGGATCAATACGCCGCCCGAGCTCGAGAGCATGCTCGGCCGCGACATCCTGAATCGATATCGCGTTATCAACCACGATTCGCGGGATCCGTCATCGCTCGGACGCGTGGGCGTGACCTCGACGGGCGTTGAGGTGTTCCTCAACACGGCGTGGCTCGACGCCGACGTGCGCATCACGACCGGCTTCGTTGAACCGCACTTCTTTGCGGGGTTCAGCGGCGGGCCGAAGATGATGGCTCCCGGGCTGGCAGGCTTGAAGACGGTGATGACGCTGCACGACGTCCATCACATTGGCCATCCGCTCGCGACGTGGGGTGTGACCGAAGGCAATCCAGTCCACGACGATGTGCGCGAAATCGCGCGGATGGTGCCCGTGCATTTCGCAGTGGACGTGACGCTGAATCGTGAGCAGCAGATCACCGCGGCGTTTGCCGGCGACATCCTGACCGAGCATCGCGCCGCCTGCGCACATGCGAAGGCGACGGCGATGCGTCAAGTCCCCGCGCCCTTCGACGTCGTGCTGACGACAAACTCCGGATATCCGCTCGATCAGAATCTCTATCAGGCAGTCAAGGGGATGTCGGCGGCCGCGAAGATCGTCAAGACCGGCGGCACGATCATTTGCGCGGCTGAATGCCGCGACGGTCTTCCGTCGCATGGCTCGTACGGCACGGTGCTCGCGTCGGCGCCATCTCCAGCGGCACTGCTCGAGATGATTTCCTCACCCGGCTACTCCGTGCCCGATCAGTGGCAAGTGCAAGTCCAGGCACAGATTCAGACCAAAGCGCAGGTGATGGTGAAGACCGACGGGCTCGGGCCCGGCGAGATTCGCGCCGCCCACTTCACCCCGATCGACGACATCGCAGCATCCGTGCGCGACACCTTGCGACGCGCTGGACATGGCTCGACCCTCTGCGTGCTGCCGCAAGGGCCACAGACGATCCCGTACCTGCCCGACTAGTCGTTCAGTTCTTTTGCGTGAGGTCCGACAGCCGGGTTACCGCATCTTCCTTGGCTCCCTTATGTCGAAGCTCGGCACTGGTGCTCCGGAACTTCGGATGAGGATCGCGGTCGACGGGCACTTGTGACTGCTCGATCGCCGAGCGATCCGCGGTGAGGTCGGGCTCGGGTGTACGAGTGATCATTCGATAGGCAAACACTCCCAACACGATCAGCAGAGCCGCTGCCAGACCGCCGATGAGAATCCGTCAGGCAAATGGCCGGCGGGCGGCCTGATGGCCTTCCGCTTGAAGTCTTGAGCCATGACGTGACGCCCTCCGTCACAGGCGCATGTGCAGGACGCGTACCTTCGCTATGGCTGACGTCCCACCTGATCTACTGTCATAAAGGCGTCACGGTCATTACTCGAAGTTCATCGCTCGATCACCCAACGCTCATGGACCGCTAAGACACTCGTCTTACGTGGCCAATGCCCCTGTATCGACGTTCAAATCGTTTTATGCGGCATTGAGACCACGTTTCGCCGAGGTTCAGGACATGAGTACTCGCATTGTTGTTCTCGTCGTCGCGATCACGTTGGGTATTGCACACGCGGGGTTTGGCCAGGAGACGACCGGCACCATCTCCGGACGCGTCGTCGATTCGCAGGGACTTCCAGTGCCGGGCGCCACCATCACCGCGACTGGCCCACAAGGAACCAAGCAGGCAGTCACTGATGGGACCGGCAACTTCACCGTTCCGTTTCTCACCCCTGGCACGTACGCCTTGCGCATTGAGCTTCAGGGCTTCACTCCCTTCGCGCGTGAAGGCGTGGTGGTGAGCCTCGGTCAGACGGTGAACATTCCGGCGACCATGACGGTCGGCGGTCTGGCAGAGACCGTCGAGGTCCGCAGCACTCCAGACACGATCAATACGCGCAGCACCACCACAGGTGCGATCATCTCCAGCGAGCAGCTGCAGAACATCCCGGTCGGACGGAACGTCAGTCAGACGCTCTATCTCGCTCCAGGGGTGACGAGCTCGAACACGGCTGGTGTGAACAATCCGTCGATCTCAGGCGGAAGCGGACTCGACAACAATTACGTGATCGACGGCGTCAACGTCACCAATCAGGGATACGGCGCGCTCGGCTCGTACTCAATCGTGTTCGGATCGCTGGGCAACGCCACGCCGTTCGACTTCATCCAGGAAGTGCAGGTGAAGACCGGCGGCTACGAAGCTGAATTCGGCAACGCGACTGGCGGTGTGGTGAACGTCATCACGAAGAGCGGGTCGAACAACGTCAACGGTGCGATCTTCGCCTACGGGCGGCCTGACAGTCTCGAGAGCGACTGGATGCAGTTTCAGAGCATCAACGGCAGCGTGCAGACGACCGGGTCACACTATTTCGATGGCGGCGTCGAAGCCGGCGTGCCGATCGTCAAGGATCGTCTGTTCGCGTTCGGCGCAATAAACCCGTCGAGGAACGTGACGCTGTACCATGCGCCGGCCGGTTTTCCTCTCGACAGCCTGGGCGACGTCGAACGTGTGCGCAATTCGATGACTTACTCGGCAAAGGCCACGTGGCAGGCCACCGACGACCATCGTCTTGACGTGTCGTTCTTCGGCGATCCATCGAAGGGTGACAACGGCCCGCAACGCGCCTCGGCGCTCCTCGTACCCGATACCTCGTCGTACAGCGAGCTCACCTATGGTGGTCACAACCAGACGGTCCGCTACAACGGCGTGTTCCGGAACAACTTCCTGCTTGAAGGCAACTTCGCGCGCGCGCTCAACACGCTCGAGGAAACGCCGTCGGCGAATCTGTGGAGGATCACCAACCAGACGGTGACACCGACGCAGGTGACTGGTGGCCTCGGTTTCTACGAGGCACAGAACCGAAGCCTCAACTATCAGTACTCGGCCAAGGCGACAAACGTGGTGGGCAACCACCAGCTTCGCTACGGCGTCGAGTACAACGACGTTGACTACAGCACCCTCAATAACCGGACCGGTCCGACATTCGTCGCCAATGACGGACGGACGACGGCGACAGGCGCACAGATCACGGTGTTACCCGACGCGACCTTCGGTCAGATCTATCGTGTGACCCGCGCCAACTTCAATTCCGGTCACGACACCACCCAGCGCTACACCAACTTCTTCGTCCAGGACTCCTGGCGCGTGGGCAACCGTTTGACGATCAATCCCGGACTCCGGTACGAGCAGGAAACCCTCAACGGCGACATCGTCAAGGACTTCACGCTGAAGAACAACTGGGCGCCTCGCATCGGCGCGACCTACGACATGACCGGTGACGGTCGCACCAAGGTCTTCGGGAACTATGGACGGTACTACGCACGCATCCCCAACGATCTCGCCGCGCGGTCACTGTCAGCCGACGATGGCATCAGCCGCGCCGACTTCTTTGACGCCAGCCTGACCCAACCGATTCCGAACGGAGTGACGACGACCGACCCGAACAGCGGCCAGTCGATCACCAATCACTTCGTCGTGGCTGGGACGAGCGTCGACACGATCGATCCGAATGCCAAGCTCTCGTATGTCAACGAGGCGGTGGTGGGCGTCGATCGCGAGATCCTGCCGCAGACCAGCGTGGGCGTGCACTACACATATCGGAGCATCGGGCGTGTGCTTGAAGATGTTGCGAACGCGCCGATGGTGGCCTACGACCTTGAAGTCCCCGGCCTCTCGAGTGTCGAGTACATCCTCACCAATCCAAGTAGCAAGACACCGGTTCTTGATACGGCCGCGTTCCTCGGTGCCTCGTTCCAGGATCCCGAGCACCGGTATCACGCCGTTGACTTCACGCTGAACCGGCGATTGTCGAACAACTGGTCGGCGGTCGCGTCGTACCGGTGGTCACGACTGCGCGGCAACTTCGAAGGCTTCTACCGCGACGACAACGGACAGTCCGACCCCGGCATCACGTCGTTGTACGACTTCCCCACCAACGACCCGAGCTACACCGCGATCGGTGTGCCGCAGTTCGGCTATCGAGGTGACATCCGATTCCTTGGCGATCCGAACGGCATCCTTCCGCTCGATCGTCCGCATCAGGTCAAGGCGTTTGGAAACTATGTCTTCCCGTTTGGTCTGAACCTCGGTGGAGGCCTCAATGTCTCGTCAGGCGCACCGCTGACGCCGCTTGCCGCGAATCCCAACTATTCAACCGGCGGCGAAATTCCTGAGGCGGCGCGAGGTTCGGGTTTCCAAACGATCGATGGCTTTAGAACCCGGACGCCCGTCATCAGCCGTGTCGATATGCAGGCGTCATATCGCGTGCCGTTCAGTGGCTCCGTTCACCTGACGTTGATTGGCGACATCTTCAACCTCTTCGATGAGAGGACGACGATCGCGTACGACCAGTGGACGCAGCTCACAGGCGCAACGATCAACCCTGATTTCGGATCGCCGGTCACGCAAGTGTTGCCTGGCAAGCCGCCGCAGTTCCAGGCGCCGCGCGAGATCAGACTGGGAGCACGGCTGACTTTCTGAGTCGCGTCAACTTCGCTCGCCGCCCCCCGTACTGCGCCGCGCGCTCAGCGCGCGGTGTAGTATCGGGGGCACCAAATGTCATCCACGTCATCCGTCGCGACTTCAACCGCCGTTCAGTTAGATACGGAGTTCAAGCGCGGGCTTGGACTCTACGCGTCCACGATGGTCGTTGTCGGGTCCATGATTGGGTCCGGCATCTTCCTCGTGTCTGCCGAGATGGGAAGGCAGACCGGAAGCCCAGGTCTTCTGCTCACGGCGTGGATCGTCACCGGCGTGTTGACGCTGGCAGCCGCCCTGTCCTACGGCGAGCTGGCGGCGATGATGCCGCGGGCCGGTGGACAGTACGTTTACCTGCGGGAAGCGTTCTCGCCGCTGTGGGGATTCCTCTACGGCTGGACGCTCTTCATGGTGATTCAGACCGGCACCATCGCAGCGGTCGCGGTCGGCTTCGCACGATACACCGGCGTGCTCATTCCGTGGTTCGCTGAGGACCACTATCTCATTCGCCCGATTCATCTGTCCGCGGGCTACGCGGTCTCGCTCTCGACGGTGCAGCTGCTCGGCATTCTGCTCGTCGTGCTGTTGACGTGGACCAACACGCGAGGACTCGACTGGGGCAAAGTCATTCAGAACGTCTTCACCACCACGAAGACGGGTGCGCTCATCGCCCTCATTGGTGCGGGCTTACTCATTGGGTGGAATCCGCAAGCGGTCAGCGCGAATCTCGGCGATCTCTGGACGCCGCGCGGCGCGGTGCCGCTGGCGCCGGGCCTGGATGCGACGACGGCCTACGGGATGTTCATCGCGCTGTGCATCGCCCAGGTCGGCTCACTCTTCTCCGCCGACGCCTGGAACAACATCACGTTCACGGCCGGTGAGGTGAAGGAGCCTCGCAGAAACATCCCGCTCGCCCTCGCGCTCGGCACGTTCATCGTCATCTCGCTGTATCTGCTGGCCAACCTCGCCTATCTCGTCACGCTGCCCTTCGAGGCGATTCAACAGGCGCCTTCGGATCGAGTCGCGTCGGCCTCGCTCGAAGCGATCATTCCCGGCCTCGGCGCGATGATCATGGCCATTGGCATCATGATCTCGACCTTCGGCTGCAACAACGGTCTGATCATGGCCGGTGCGCGCGCCTATTACGCGATGGCGCGCGACGGCGTCTGGTTCCAACGGGCGGGCACGCTGAACGAGCACAAGGTGCCGGCGTGGGGCCTGCTCCTGCAGGGCATCTGGACGGCGGTGCTGATCTTGCCGCGCACGTTCAACACGACTACCAAGAGCTACGGCAATCTCTACGGCGACCTGCTGACGTACGTGATCTCGGCGGCGTTGATCTTCTACATCCTGACGATTGCCGGGCTGTTCCGTCTGCGGAAGACGATGCCCAACGTCGAGCGGCCATATCGCGCGTTTGGCTATCCGATCGTGCCGGCGCTGTACATCCTCGGAGCGGCCGCCGTGCTCGTGGTGCTTTTCACGTACCAGACGGCAACGACCTGGCCCGGCCTGATCATCATTCTCGCCGGCGTGCCGGCGTATTTGTTCTGGACCCGCCGTTCGTAACCCGGCGCGCGCGCACTTCGCGCGCCTTTTGGGCCATGTCCGTGTACGTCTGACGGATCTCGTCGAGGTCCTTTTCCTCCAGCTCCTCCAGATCGAGTAGCTCGTTCTTCGCGTTGCCGATGGCGCGAATGATCTCGTCGAGCTTGACCTGCACGGCTTCGGCGTCTCGGTTCTGAGTGGACTGAATCAAAAACACCATCAGGAACGTGACGATAGTCGTGCCGGTATTGATCACGAGCTGCCAGGTGTCACTGAACCCGAAAAGCGGACCGGTGATCGCCCATACGACGATCACCAGTGCGGCAAGGCCGAACGTGATTGGACGACCCGTGGCACGGGCGGTCCATTTGGCAAAACGAGAGAAGGCTGAACGCGGCTTGGTCGGTCTCAATGCGTCATCGCGTGAAGGAGAACGTCGATCCCGAGCGCATAGCCGGCCGGTGAGAACTGATAGAAGAACTGCGGATCCTCACCCTCGCGCTCCCACGAATCGGCCACATCGGTGTTGTGGGTCATCACCACCATGACGCGGCGATGGCTGTCGCGAATCACGCGGAAGTGAACTTCGGCGCTATCGGCACCTCGCTCCGACGTCTCCGTACCGCCGAACCGCCGCCAGAACTGGATGTTGGTGATCTGCGGGATCGCCTTGATCTCGTACAGGCTGTGCAGCATCGGATCGTTCAGCGACACGTCTTCGATGGGATATTGATCGGGCGGGAGCACCTTGCCGATCTGCGAGGCCCAATGACTCCACGCTTCGGTGCCCCAGAAGTCGTCGGCCCAGAAGAAACCGCCCTTGAGCAGGTAATTCCGCAGATGCTCAGCCTCATCGTCGCGGAAGCCGACGGTGCCGGCATCCGAGGCCACGAGGAACGGACAATTGAAGAGCGTGGGATCGAGCGGACGTACGACGTAGAAGTTCGGCCGCTGATTCTCGTCACGACTCACCCGCGTCTTCGTCAGCTCCGACAAGCGCGTGGTCAGATTGATCTCGGCGTAGGGATAGTCGGTCTGCCAGCCGATACCAGACGGTTCAGCGCGAACGCTGCGATACGCCAGACGACAGACGACGAAGGAGGAATCGGGCATTTGCGGCGGCGCGAGACGCGTGGCGTAACTGCCTTCGCGGAAGTAACGCTGAGCGTGAGCCACACCGACCGCCGCGACGAGCGCGGCAACGACGGCACTGGCAACGATCAGGCGACGCCCCATGTTCGGGAGGTTAACGCTATTTGAAGAGACCGGCAACTTCCGGCTTGACGACTTTGCCCATGGCATTTCGCGGCAGCGCCGGCACGGCCTGCAGCGCGCGCGGCACTTTGTACGGCGCGAGCTGAACCTTCGCCCACTGCTGAAGCTCGTCGAGCGACAGCGACGCACCGGTTCGCAGTTCCACGGCGGCGGAGACGCGCTCACCCCAATCTGCGTCGTGCACACCAACCACCGCGCATTCGGCAATCGCCGGATGCGTGCGCAGGATCTCCTCAATCTCGAGCGCCGACACCTTGAAGCCGCCGGTCTTGATGATGTCCACGTTCGAGCGGCCGAGCAGCCGAAACGAACCGCTCTCCCAGACCGCAACGTCGCCGGTCCTGAACCAGCCGTCTCGAAACGCGTCGCGCGTCTCGTCGGGCCGCTGCCAGTACTCGAGACACACCGCAGGACCGCGCACCTCCAGCTCGCCAGGCATGCCCTCAGCCACATCGCGTCCGTCTTCATCAACCAGTCGAACATCAACGCCGGGCAGTGGCTGACCCACGTAGCCGGGGCGCCGGTCACCGGTGAGCGGATTCGACAAGGCCATGCCGAGCTCGGTCATGCCGTAGCGTTCAAGCAATGTGTGTCCCGTGATCTCGCGCCAGCGCTCGAGCGTCTGCACTGGCAACGCGGCCGATCCCGACATCATCAAACGAAGGCGGCGTGCCCCATCTGCGCGCACACGTTGCACGTCCGGCGACGCGGCGTTCCATGACGCGATCAACCGGTTGTAGATCGTCGGGACTGCCGTGAACACCGTGATCTCGCCGGACGCGAGTCGATTCCAGACGATGTCCGCGTCGAAGGCCGGCAGGATCTCGCACGTCGCTCGCACCGCCAGCGCCGATCCGAGTCCGTTGATGATGCCGTGGACATGATGCAGCGGCAGCGTGAGCAACAGACGATCCGCGGGCGTCCATCGCCACGCTTCGACGAGCGCCGCGATCTGCGCGCCGATGTTCTGGTGTGTCGAGACCGCGCCCTTTGGTCGGCCGGTGGTGCCGCTCGTGTAGATGATCATCGCGCGGCGATTCGAGGCGAGATGCGGAAGGTCTTCACCCATCGACGCGGCGAGCGCCGTCGTGGTCGTCAGGAACCGTGCCCGAGCGGCTTTCGCAATCGGCATCAGCATCGACGCCGACGCCGGATCGCTGACGACCACGGATGCACCGGAATCACGAATGACGTAATCGAGCTCGGCAGGCGGATGCGAGATCGCCAGCGGTACCGCGACACCGCCGGCTCGCCAGATGCCGCGCTGCACCGCCGC
>AR_comb_assmDRAFT_10078585_pt1 | contig 17548 bp, 10 predicted proteins | sample ArasoioldDNA_FD_10543 | JGI IMG/M metagenome (IMG submission 10543) | reverse complement strand
ATGGGAAGGCGTACCGTGACCACAGTGCCGGTTCCGTGAGAGCGAATTTCAAACTTTCCATTCAGCTGACGGACCCGCTCCTGCATTCCTTGAATCCCTACTCCGAATCTCATCTCTGATTGCGATCCGTTGTTCTTCGCGGTGGGCATGCCGCGGCCAAAATCACTTACTTCAAGGGAAAGTTCCGACTCCGAACGCGCCACGCGAATGAAGGCGCTCTTGCTTCCGGAGTGACGATGAATGTTGGTGAGCGATTCCTGCACGATGCGGAAGAGCGCAGTCTCCATATCGACGGGCAAGCGGCCTAGATCGTTGGCTAGTTCGAGTTGGACATCAATCTTGCTGCGCTCAGCATATCCTTCGACGTACCATTTCAAAGCCGAGGGCAATCCGAGTTCATCCAACAGGGGCGGGTGGAGCAGGTGAGAGACGGTGCGAAGTTCCTGAGACAGCTGTTGCACGAGTTCGAGCGTTTCACCGAGATTCTCGGCGAGCTCGCTGTCGAGTTTTGCAGCATCATCTTTCATGGGCTCGAGACTCATTTGCAAAGCGGCGACGAGCTGTCCGGCGCTGTCGTGCAGTTCGCGCGCAATGCGGCGACGTTCTGCATCCTGCGCCAGCATGAGTTTTCCGGTGAATTCGCGGACTTTGGCGACTTCCTCGGCCTGCTTGCGGTCGGTAACGTCGGTATGTGTGCCGATGAGGCGAAGGGCTTTGCCGGCGGAATCGCGAACGACACGGCCGAGCGACAGTATCCAACGCATGTTGCTATTGGGGCGGATGGCTCGAAATTCGAACTGAAATTTATCGTGCTCGCGGATGACGCGTTCAAACTCCTGAGTCAGGCGGTCTCTATCATCAGGATGAAAAAGTTCGCGCCACTCCTCTGCGGTTATGAAAGGTCCCGCAGGTTGAAAGTTGTAGAGAGTAGTCATTTGCTCATTCCACTGCCCGCGGCTCTCGGCAATGTCCCAATCGAAGATGGCGGTGCGGGATGATTCCAGGGCGAGGGTCAGCTGGGCCTGGCTTTCGCGGAGAGCATCTTCAATGCGTCTTCGTTCAGTGATGTCACGGGCGATCTTGGAAGCACCAATGATGCGGCCTTTCAAGTCGCGCACCGGAGAAATCGTGAGAGAGACGTTGAGGCGCTTACCAGATTTGCTCACGCGTACAGTTTCGAAGTGTTCGATGCGATCGCCTGCGCGCAACCTTGCCAGGATGGTGGCCTCTTCGGGCTGGAGTTCGGGAGGAATGAGGAGCGTGATGGAACGTCCGATGGTTTCTTCGGGAGAGAAGCCGAAGATGCGCGTTGCCCCGTCATTCCAACTGGTGATAATTCCGGTGAGATCTTTTGAGATGATGGCGTCGTCGGATGAGGCCACGATGGCGGCGAGACGGGCCTGCGCTACTTCTGCGGTGCGGCGTTCGCTGATGTCCTCGACCAAAGTGACGAAGTGCTTTAACTTGCCTTGCTCGTCGCGTGCACCCGAGACGGTCAACTTGACCCAGATGTCGGACTTATCTTTGCGAATGTAGCGCTTTTCCATTGAGAAGGTTGGCAGCTCGCCACTGACTATTTTTTCGGTTTCGGCGAGATCGGCGGGAAGGTCATCGGGATGCGTGACTTCCTGGAAGGTCATCTTCAAGAGCTCGGATTCGCTATAACCTACGATCTCGCAAAGTTTCTTGTTTACCCGAAGCCACCGGCCCGTTGGGTGCACATGAGCGATGCCGACGGCAGCAAGTTCGAACGTAGTACGGTAAAGTTCCTCGCTTTCGCGAAGAGCTTGCTCCATGGCAGTGGTGCGTTGGAGGACTTCCTGGATATCTACGGAATCGGGTGTCTCGGAGATCGCCGGATCGAAGAAGCATTCGTGACGGCTGATTTTGTAGAGAGCGTCCGCCAGATTTTGCGCCACAGAGGACTTGATGACAAAGCCGCGGGCTCCGGCACGGAAAGCCTGACGGGCCATCTCGGGAGAGTCGTGCTGGCTGAGGATGAGGATTTCGCAGGAAGGAAGAAGATTGCGAATGACGCGAGTGGCCTCAAGACCGTTGAGGGTGGGCATACTGACGTCCATAACAACGATGTCTGGGCGCAGGTCAATGGCTTTGTCGATGGCTTCTTTTCCATGAGAGGCTTCTCCGCAGACGACACAGCCGGGTACGGCCCGCAGCAGTGAAATTACGCCGCGCCGAACGACCTCGTGGTCATCGACTACAAGCACTCGCATGCGAACCTTTATTGTATAGCCCGGGAACGGCCTCAGGTCGGCCAGTGATAAGGCGTCGAAAAGGCAAAGATCATGGTACAGAGTGGGTGGTAAGCCGTCGAATACAGGGATTCCTGTACGGGTGATGCGCGCTTTGTTAGATGCAGCGAAGTTTGGCTCGCCAGCCTGGGGCCGCGATAGTCCTGTATATTCCCAAGTGATGAAATCGATGCGAATCTATCTTTGTCTGCTTCTCGTCGCGGGAAGTTTTTGTTCTGCACGAGCACAATCCTACAAATACTTTCGGTTGGGGAATCAACAGGATGTACAGACCAAGCCCGTGGCTGGCATCGCCATGATGGGTGGTGGGAGCGATCTGGATGAGGTTTTTCGCTGGCTATGCGGGAAAGGGGACGACGGAGATTTCCTTGTTTTGAGGGCCCGGGGAGATGACGACTATAACCCTTATGTGAAGGGATTGTGCAAGGCGAATTCCGTCGCAACGTTGATTATTCCCGACAGACAGGCGGCGGAGGATCCTGCCGTAGCGGAGGTCATTCGCAAGGCGGAAGTTGTGTTCATCGCCGGAGGGGATCAGGCGAACTACATTCGCGGTTGGAAGGACACACCGGTCCAGAAGGCGATTAATGAAGATATTGCGGCAGGAAAGCCGATTGGCGGGACCAGCGCGGGATTGGCAGTGGAGGGCGAGTTCGTGTACGGAGCCCTTGGCGATAAGCCGGACGACAAGGACTTGGCATCGACGGATGTGCTGGCTAATCCTTATTTTGAGCGCGTGACGGTGGTGCGCGATTTTCTGAAGATCCCGCGTTTGGAGAATCTGATCACGGACTCGCATTTTGCGAAGCGCGATCGGATGGGGCGCACGCTGGGATTTCTGGCGCGCATTATGAAGGATGGATGGAGTGCCTCGCCGCGAGAGATTGCGATCGATGAGAAGTCCGCGGTGCTGGTCGAAGCTGATGGAAAGGCAACTGTGGTCGGGACAGGGAAGGGTGCTTATTTTATGAAGCCGTCGCGGGCGCCGGAGGTATGCGAGAAGGGCGTGCCGCTGAGTTTTGCGGGCATCGATGTGTATCGCGTGAAGGCAGGCGGACATTTTGATTTAACGTCGTGGACGGGCGAGGGGGGAACGGCTTATTCGCTTTTGGTTGTCACAGGGAAGATTGAGAGCACGCAGAGCTCGAATGCAATCTACTGAATGTTGCACCAATGGGGACCCAGTGGCATCAATTGCTGTTTCGCTCTTAAAGGGGCTTTTGGAATTTGTTCCACTGTTTGATAGACCGCGAGGCCTAGCTCGCGGCCGACGCGGACCCTTTTATCTGCGCCCGCGGAAGCTCCGCCTATTCGAAGAACGGCGTCACACTTTTCGAGCAAGCGAATTGCGATGGGATGAAAGATCTCGTTGAACTTCTCATCACCTAACTGTTTGGACCCTGCCAACTCAAGTAGAGGAAGTGCGAGCCACTCGCCGAGAATCGGAATGTGCCCTGCGCGGAAGATGGGAAGCGCGTAGGACTCCATCTGCTCGACATTTTTCTTGATCAATACGGGATCGTCGTTGGTTCCGGAGCGGTATGGACCTGCGATCAAAATCAACATTGGCTTCGTGGAATCTGTCGTCATGAGGCCTTTTTATTTGCAGAGCGAGCTGGTGAGGCGATCGTTGGAGATTGGTTTCATATCCCAGATGTTTAGAGATGCAATCTCGGCGTTGGCCCCGAGGCTGAAGTGAAGTGGACCCGAGACGGCCTGATAGATGCGTGCAGTGAGGGACGTCGTGTCGTTGGCGAAGACTTCGAGGACGGATCCATCGAGAAACATGTGAAGGCGGACGGGGGAGTCGGGAACTCCTGCGAGCGGAGCACTGACGGAGTTGACGCGGAGTTGACGACTGCCTGCCTGTGTCTGAATCGAGACTGTTGCGAACACTGTGCCGTCGGTTGAGAGGAGTTTCAGAGTGCAATCGTCGCCCCGGGGATGAAGTTCCAACTCGATCTCGGCGGCGAGATTGGTGATGAGCACAGTGCCGAGAGCTTTCGCTCGATCGGGTGCGCTCAGTTGCGGATCGATTCCGATGTGTTTGCCGCGGAGGACACGGGCGGCGGGAGTGACGGCCGTCTGCAATTCGTTTTGCACACTCAGTGAAAGAGTGCGAGGCAGGGACATGGCTCCGGCCCATCCAGCAGCAATCAGCTCAGAATCAGGACGGATCTCGGGAATCCAGCCCCAGAGGATCAGCGTGCCGTCGGCAGCGAGCATGGTTTTGGCGGCGTAGTACGATCCCCAATCGACTACTCCTTCTTTTTCGGGAGTGAAGCGTTGGTTGACGTAGGTCCCAACCTTCCAGCGGACTTTTCCCATCGTTGAAATTAGCAGCACGTGCTTGTTGCCGAGCGGGAAGAAGTCCGGGCACTCCCACATGTCGCCCGTACCAACGGGATTGGTGCTTTTCTTTCCGCTGGGAGAGCTCTCGACGAGCGGATGCAAATAGGTCCAGTGACGCAGATCGGTCGAAGTGTAGAGGAGGATTGCTCCTCCGGTTGCGAGAGTGCCTGACCCGAGGATGAGCATCCACTTCTCGCCTTCGCGCCACAGGGCAGGATCGCGAAATCCGGTGACGGCGAGGCCGGCTGGCGGAGAAGCGATGATAGGTTCGGGAAGCTTTTTCCAAGTGCGGAGGTCGTCATCTTGAGCGACTGCGAGACATTGGGTTTCGCGCCAGACGTGTGCGCCATCACGAAGAGTGGCGTCTTCATCGGTAGCGGGCGGTGCTACAGCGGTGTAGATCACCGTAGGTTTGCCGTGATCGAGTACGGCACTTCCGCTGAAGACTCCGTCGCGATCGGGACCGTTCGGCGTTGGAGAGATGGCGATAGGCTGATGATCCCAGTGAATCATGTCGGGGCTGGTGGCGTGGGCCCAGTTCATGTTGCCCCAGATCGCGCCCTGCGGATTGTACTGGTGGAACATGTGATAGAGGCCGCGAAAGAAGATAGGGCCGTTGGGGTCGTTCATCCAGTTATGAGCGGGCAGCAAGTGATATTGCGGCCGCAGCGGATCGGACGCCAGCTTGCGACAGAGCGCAGCAGAGTCCGCATCAGACGCGGAGGTAAGGAATCTTGGCCAACTGGGAGCCAGCGCCGCGGCAGCGCCGGAGAGTCGCAGGAATGCTCTGCGAGACGGAGACATGGATTCGGACCTCGATCGGCAGCGAATCAGTGATATCACACAAGGGGGAAGTCGGTTGGAATTGGTTCGTCTACTCAGCACTCAACTTAGTTGCTTCGGCTTCGGACTGCGACCAGGTCGGTCGTGACCGGCACGCCGTGCGCGATCTTCACGTGGAGAAGTGCTTCGAACGGCTTCAGATCGGCGGGTTTCGAGACATTGAGCCGGCGAAGCAGTTCCTTGATGGAGTCTTCGCGGCAAACGTATTCCACGGCTGCCTGAGTGCCGAAGGTGGAATTCCCGGCAAGAATAAGGATGGAGCGGGAGGAGTCGAGGCCGGGAAGCAGAGCAACAACAGCGTAGTCCTCTACGGTTGGTTGATTGGCAGGAGTCGCAAGAAAGGTGTTGGGTTCGCCCGGCTGTGGATGAACGTTGAGGACTGCCAAGTCTCCCTTACGCGGGCCGGAATCGAGTCGAGAGAATGTGAACTCGCGCGTTCCGGGAATATCGAGCAGAGTAAGGTTCTCAGAAGGGGACCCGACGAAAATCAGATCATTGTTCTTGGCGTCATCAAGGGAAAATAATGCGCCACGCTTTACCCGCAGCGGCCGATTCAGCATAAAGAAGACGTAGTCGAGTTGATGGATCGCGAGGACTTCTCCCACGCCCGTGTAGTGGTCAAGGATGAAGGATGGCTTGTCGGACCCGGGGTTGAAATAGCGCATCCCGGTTTCGGGACGTCCCACAAAACTACCATTGCTGAAAATGACCCAAGGCGCTTCTGGGCCGGTGAGGAAATGACTCCAGAAAAGCTGATAAGTTGCGGGGGCGGGCTGAGCCAACGCCACCTGAGTATTCCGCGCACGAGAGAGAAGAAGTGCACTGGTTACGAACAAAACCGCGAGAAGCACTGACAGTGCCGCAACCGAAATAATCCATCCGCGATTCGCCGACCTGGGCTCTTCCTCCTTTGCCGGCATCTCAAGAGGCGCAGTCGCCGATACATGGGTGCCGAGCTTGCCTCGCAACTGAAACGAGAGCGCATACGATCCTTTGGGGATCTCGACGAAAATGGGATCGTCGGCGCCTTCATGCGCGTAGTACTCGGCGAGCTTTACCCGAAGACGGCCGGCCTGCACGCGGACGGTGGAATCACTCTGTGGATCGAATCCGGGGCGGCGACCGAGGACCTCGGTGGCGATCTGGTACTCCTTCAAGGCGACGCCGGGATGATCGAGCGAGTGCTCCGCCAGGTAGCGCAGAAGCTTGCAGAGGGACTCAGAGGAGTGGAGACTATGGCTTTTGGTAAGTCTCTCTACTTGCTGGAAGCACTGCTCCCTACCAATAGCGAAACTGTGTGTTACGGCCATGGCAACCGAGCATGTAACGAACAGCCTATCCTACTGGAAAAACTGGCCTTTGCAAACGTAACAGTAACAAACGTAGTGACACTTAATCCAGATAATTGTTTTGTATTACGACTGCTTCCCGATCTCTCATCAGTATCTCTCCTGCATTTTCGGGGCAATCTTTGTGTGTGCGGTTCAGGGAGGAGTCTCAATGAAAAGGACAGTTCTGGCTGCGGTGGGGACGCTCGGGCTGGTGTGCATTCTGTGGACATCATTGGCATCGGGGCAGGCGGTCTATGGCAGTATCGCTGGAACGCTCACTGACCCTCAGGGTGCAGCCGTTTCGGGGGCGAAAGTTACCGTGACGTCGGTCAGCAAGGGCAGCACGGTAGAGACGACTACTAACGCCGATGGAAACTATAGCGTAGGCCACCTGATTCCCGACGTGTACACGATTAAGGGAGAAGCGACCGGCTTCAAGTCGTTTGAAGCCAAGAGCATTACGGTCACGGTAGACACCTCCACTCGAGTCGATGGACAGTTCCAAGTTGGTGGTGCGCAAGAACTGGTGGAAGTGACCTCTGAGGCTCCGCAGCTCAAGACGGATCGTGCCGACGTAGCTACAACGTTCGACCAGAAGGCGGTTGAAGATCTCCCAATCTATAACCGAAACTTCACCACATTCCAACTCCTGTCGCCCGGAACGCAGCGGCTGAACGGATGGAACCACGCCGCCAGCGAAAACCCACAGGGTTCCCAGCAGATTCTGACTAACGGTCAACACTTCGCCGGAACGGGATTCGAACTGGACGGAACCGACAATCAGGACCCGATCCTGGGAATTATCGTCATCAACCCGAATCTCGATTCCATCAATGAGGTGAAGATCACCGCGCAAGACTACGACGCTGAGTTTGGCAAGGCGATTGGTGCGGTGGTGACGTCGCAGACGAAGTCGGGCAGCAACGAGCTGCACGGATCGCTTTTCGACTATCAGAGGTCGAACTCGAATAACGCGAAGGATCCGTTTACGCAAGCTTCACAGGCATTGGTGGATCAGTTCCACGACAAGACAGTCGTACCAAGCGGCAACTGGAATCAATTTGGCTTCGCCTTGGGCGGCCCGATCATCAAGAACAAGCTGTTTATTTTCGGAGACTATCAGGGGACGCGTAGCCATGTGGGTGGTTCGGCAGTAGAGCGCATTCCGACAGCGGCGGAACGGAATGGCGATCTGAGCGCCTGGTTCGATGCAGGTGTACGGATCTTTGATCCATGTTCAAGCGGCGGCGTATTCGTTCCTACCTGCGACGTTCCTTTGGGATCACGCGATGAGTTCGCTAACGGCATTATCCCCGCGGACCGCTTGTCCCCACAGGCGCAAAGCCTTCTCGCACTGTTTCCGGTGGGCGGCACACCCAGCCCCGACCTCACTAGCAATAACTTTGGCGCCTCGGGCAACAACACACTGGATTCCGATGGATTTGATGTGCGGTCGGACTACACCGTCAACGAGAAACTACACGTCTTTGGACGGTACAGCTTGCAGAAATTCCTGCGTGCAGGACCTGGATTCTTCGGAGACACGTTGGGAGGTAATGCTCTACCTAGTGACCCGTCGGTAGGAAACTTTGCAGGAACCTCGCACACCAAGAATCAAAGTGTGGCCGCTGGTTTCGATTACACATTGAGCAATACACTGCTGACCGACTTCCGTTTTGGGTACATGCGATATCACGTGCAAACTGCGCCAGGCGGAGTAGGAACGACGCCGGCCAGCGATGCGGGCATTCCGGGCTTGAATCTGGGCGATACTTTCACCTCAGGTATGCCAGCGTTCGCCATCAATGAGCCAAACGGCGCTTCCACTTTCAGTTTTGGGTATTCGTTGGGCATCAACCAGTGCAACTGCCCACTGCTAGAGAGCGAACACCAGTATCAGTTCGTAAACAACTGGACGAAGATCCGAGGGAACCACAGCTTCAAGTTTGGTGTGGACCTTCGGCACGCGTACAACCTCCGCGTACCCAGCGACTCCCATCGCGCCGGTGAGCTGACCTTTAACAACGACACCACGGCCGGTGACGTGGGTAACTCCGGTTCTGGATTGGCCTCGTTTTTGATTGGCAATACGAGCAGCTTCATTCGATTTGTCAGCGCGTCCACCGATGCCTACGAAACTCAGCCCCGGTACTTCTTCTATGGGCAAGACACGTGGCGCATTACCCCGAAGTTGACAGTGAACTACGGACTGCGATGGGAGATCTATAAGCCGGAGTCCGCCGCGGGTGCGGGCAAGGGCGGTTGGATCGATCTGGGCACGGGTGAAGTCAGAATTGCAGGCCAGGACGGCGTCAACATGCGGGGCAATACCGAAACCGACTACAAGCATTTCGCACCTCGCCTGGGCATCGCTTACAACATTAACCCAGCCACTGTGTTGCGAATGGGTTATGGCAGGAGCTATGACATAGGAGTGTTTGGCACGCTCTTCGGTCACACCATTACCCAGACATTGCCGGTCCTTGCACAGCAGTCGATCAACAATGGAACGAACACAACAGCATTCACGCTTGATCAAGGACCGCCATCGGGCGATCCGGCTGCGGCGCTGGACAACAATTGCAACCCCATTACAGACCCCACGGGGACGTTGTCGCAGTGTACAGGGCCAAATGGGCGTCTCCTTTACCCAGGAGACCGGGTTGGCGGAGGCGCTCGCCGATTCAACAACGTTATTCCCTATATTGATGCCTGGAATGCCTCACTTCAGAGACAGATCACGCCTTCGTTGTCGGCGACGATCGCTTACGTTGGGAACAAGAGCACACATACGTTTACCGATGATGGGCCAACGTATGGCGCCAATGACCCAAGCGTTGTGGGATATTTCAAGGGATGCAGTCTCGACCCGAATGACCCAACCCAGCCTAATCCCGGTCTCAATGGAGACGGCTCGCCGATATGCCCGACCGGTGCATTGCCTCAACAGTTGCGGCGGCCATTTTACTTCAACGGGCCACTGGGGACCGCCGGTTCAGGCAATTACGGTTGGACCCAGGGTATCGGCGTCTTCGGCAACGATGCGGACGCCCACTACAATTCTTTGCAGGTCACAGCCGAGAAGCGCTTCACCAGCGGCTTGCAGTTCCAGGCCAGCTATACCTTCCAACACGTCACCAACTACGACAGCAGTTACTTCGACATCGACCGCAAAGTCAGCTACGGGGCACAGCCGAACTATCGCAATCACGTGTTCATCTTCACCGAAACCTACTCGCTGCCCTTCGGCAAGGGACAGAGATGGGCCAGCAACGTCGGACGTGTGACGAACCTGTTTATCGGCGGTTGGGCCATCACGAGTGCGACCAACTTCTCGAGCGGGCTGCCGTTTACTCCGAGCCTGAGTGATTGCTCTCCCAGCAGCGACACCGGCCCTTGCCGTCCGGATGTTGTCGGATCTGTGAAGAATGGCACTCGCGCCGGCGATCCAAAACTTGGGGGATACTGGTTCCAGAATACGGACGGAGTTTCTCTGGGCACGGCGGGGGCAACTGCAGGCCCGTGGGGCCAACCCGCGCTTGATGCGTTCGGAAACGTAGGCCGCAATACGTTCCGCGGCCCGAAGTTCTTTAACATCGACGCATCGATGTTTAAGGACTTCATCATTACTGAAAAGGTCAAGGCGCAGTTGCAGTTCCAGTTCTACAACGTGTTAAACCACCTCAACCTCGATTTGCCGAACACGCAGGTCGATTCATCCAGCGGAGGCGCCATCACTGCTAAAGCCTACGGTTCGCAGATGCGCGCTCTGACGTTCGGGGGAAGGATTACTTTCTAGTCCTTGCCTTTGCAAAAGTCCTTGGGAGGGAATCTCAGTGATTCCCTCCTTGGCTTTTGTGATGTAATCGGTTGACTTCGCAGAAATACCTTGGTCCAGTTCGTTTATCGTCGGCCCAGTTGCTTCCTTGCTGTAATGCTGATCTCCGTGGTTGGAGCGTGGAGCCAGGCAAAGGCTCCAGGTCAGTCCGCAGCCTCGTCTGCCTATGAGCGCGGTCAAGAAGCCCTGGGCAAAGGTGACCTGGTCACAGCGCGGACCGATTTCGAAGAGGCGGTACGGCGCGCACCGGGTAATGCTCAGTTCCATACCTCCTTGGGGTGGGTGTTGTGGCGGCAGGGAGAGTTGGATAGCGCGTTGACTCAGTTCAGAGCCGTACTTCGGATCAAGCCGGACTTTGTCACGGCTCGCCTGAATATCGCGAGCATCCTCGCGCAGCAGGGAAAGCTGACGGAGGCAGAAACCGAGGCGCGCACGGCGGTGAAGGCGGCTCCGAAGGATGCGGAAGCTCATCGAACACTTGGCCGCATCCTCAATCAGAAGAATTCGCAGGTGGAGGCTACTTCTGAGATGCGGCATGCGGTGGAGTTGGCTCCTCAGCGCGCCGACTTACACAACGATCTGGGATCGCTCCTGGCGCAGCAGGACAAGAATTCAGATGCTGCGGCGGAGTTCACCGAGGCGGTGCGACTGCAGCCCACGTTGGCTTCGGCTCACTTTCATCTGGGAGTGATCCGTTCGGGGGAGCATCAATTGGACGAGGCGGCCAGCGAACTGCAAAAAGCGATCGAGCTTTCTCCTCGCGACGCGGCCCCGCATTATTACCTTTCTGAAGTGTTACTGAATCAAGGCAAAGATGCTGAGGCTCTGCAGCAGCTGCGAACGACTGTCACCCTGAAGCCGGATTGGTTTGAGGCACAGGTCGCACTGGGCCGCAGATGTCAGCGTGCAGCCGATACCGATTGCGCGGTTGGCGCGTTCGAGACAGCGGCGAAGTTAAAGCCTTCGGATCCCAACTCCTACAACGATCTTGGGCTGGCTCTGCTGCAGAAAGGAGATGCCGAGGGCGCGATTGCTCGATTCCGTAAGGCGATTGAGCTTCGTCCGCAAGATGCGACGGTTCGCGGGAATCTGGGGATCGCGTTCATGCAGCGCGCGGATTTTGACGCGGCCATCACAGAGCTGGGAGCGGCCATCAAGCTCGCACCCGACAGCGCGTCTTTACATTACAACCTCGGCCTGGCTTACAAGCTCAAGGATCAACTCGATCCGGCTGTCGCCGAATTACAGAGAGCCATTACTCTGCAGCCTGATCTTGCCGATGCCCACTACACTCTGGGAGTTCTCTTCTGGCAGCGAGGTGAATTCGAGAAGTCGGCCGAGCAACTGCAGGGCGCAATCCAGGCGCAACCGAACTACGCGGAGGCTTACTACACGCTGGGGACGGTTCTCAAGCAACAGAACAAACTCCCAGAAGCCGCCGCAGCGCTGCGCGAGGCACTTCGTCTGCAACCGGATTTCGCCGGAGCTCACACGACCCTGGCAGGGATCTTGCGGCAACAGGGCGACTCTGCCGGAGCGGCTGAGGAAGCCAAGGCGGCAGCGAAGATTACCGCCGCGAGCAACAATCTGCAGGGGGCGACGTTTGCGACAAATTCAGGAAAACGAATGCTCTCGGTAGGAGATGTGGATGGCGCGATTGCGCAGTTTCGTGCAGCCATCAAGATGGCCGACCAATACGCCCCGGCTCACTATCAGCTCGCGCAGGCTCTGAAGCAGCAGGGAAATACGCAAGAGGCGGCGCGCGAATTCGATCGCGCGACGGAATTAGGGTCCCGAACCCAATGACGCGCAAAGGACACAAAATCGTCGGATTGGGAGAAGTGCTGTGGGATCTGTTTCCGGACCGAGCATGTCTCGGTGGGGCTCCGGCAAATTTTGCTTACATCACTACACTCATGGGCGACCAAGGGGTCGTGGCGAGCCGGGTGGGCGAAGATTCGCGCGGGCTGGAAGCCTTGCGGCGCATGGAAGAGATGGGGCTGGACATTGATCATGTGCAGACCGATCCCGAATTTTCTACCGGAACGGTCAACGTCGAAGTTGACGGCAATGGACAACCGCGATTTGAGATCGCTCAACCGGTCGCGTGGGATCATCTGCACTGGACGCTTGACTGGCAGCATCTGGCCGAGACGGTCGATGCAGTTTGCTTCGGATCATTGGCACAGAGATCGGAACAAAGCCGGGCAACCGTGGGTAAGTTCCTTGCTGCGACATCGCGTGACGCGGTAAAGGTTTTCGACGTAAACCTGAGGCAAACCTACTATTCGCAGGAAATTCTGTGCGACTCCATGCACCTGGCGGATATCGTCAAGCTGAATGAAGACGAACTGCCAAAGATCATGCGGCTGTTTGGGATTCCTCATCGCGATGAATTGACGTCGGCGCAGCGCCTCATCAAGGACTACGACCTAAAACTGCTTTGCCTCACGCGCGGCGGGCGTGGAAGTCTGCTGGCGCGGGGCAAAGACGCGAGTGAACATGCTGGATTCAAGGTCCGGGTGGCGGACACAGTTGGGTCCGGGGATGCGTTTACGGCAGGCTTGGTGCATGAGTATCTACATGGAGCGTCTCTTGACCTCATGAATGAAGTGGCCAATTTGGTAGGCGCCTGGGTCGCCAGCGAAGTGGGTGCAATGCCCACACCGAAGCGCGGAGCGCTGGAGCATTCGCTGGCGGAGATTCGGTAAAACCATCAACCACGAAGGACACTAATGGGCACGAAGGATTTCTTCATTGACTGCGCCGTGCCTTTGTTGGTCTTGCAGCGAGCCGTGCAATTGAGATAATGACAACCGGTTATTCCAGCGACCTGTGACCCAGGTTGTTGTATAGTTACGAATGCTTTTGATTTCTTTCGACTGAGATCTAATCCCGGAGACGATCATGATGCGCGCGGGGCGTAGCGTTCGATTTTCCTGGTTCTTCTTTCTTCTTCTTCTCGTGTTGGTCGCGATTGCTTTTATTTCCTGTTCCAAGCCGGCGCCGCAATCCAGCGTTCCGCCGTCGCGGCCTTCCGATATCAAGGTTGAGGTGCGCGATGGCGGGCCTGCCGTCATTTCCACGAGCGCTGCGGAGTTCCAGATTCTTCCGTCGGGATTCCTGCAGGCCACGATGGTGAAGGATGGCAAGCGCCTAACGCTGGATGAGCCGGCAGTGGGATCGAGCGGAGGCAGCGATTCGATCGTGCACGACGGAAAGGAGTTCGACTTCGTTCCTGATTTTTCGCAAGCCAAAGTGGTGGAGGCGAGCGGAAAGCTGGGGCGCGGAAAGCGGATTCAGATTCCGGGGCGTCCACTGGCGGCGTCGGGTGTGCCCATTGAGCGCGTGTTGACGGTGGAGGCGTACGACGATTTCCCGAACATCGTGCTGGTGAGCGCTTCTTACAAGAACATTGGGAGTGCGGATTACAACCTGGACAAAGTATTGATGCAGCAGCACCGTTTCAATGCGCACGAGGTGAAGGGGAATCCGTATGACATGTGGGCCTTCCAGGGATCGAGCTACGACTGGGGCAAAGACGATGTGGCCAAACTGACGCGCACCTCGTCGCAGCCGAATGCGATGGGCGAAGCCGTGAAAGGCGGCTATGGTGGCGGGATTCCGGTGGTCGCGTTCTGGACAGGATCAGTCGGCGAGGCAATCGGGCACGTTGAGACGATCCCATGGACGCTTTCGATGCCGGTGAAAGTCGATCCGGATGGACGCGTGAACGCAAGTATTTCGATTGCAGCCAATGTGAATCTCAAGCCGGGTGAGGCATATTCCACGCCAAGAAGTTTTACCGCCATCTACAGTGGAGATTTCTACGAGCCGCTGCGGATGTGGTCGAGCGTGCTGCAAAGAGAAGGATGGCAGATTCCCAAGCCCTCGAATGAGGCCTACAACGTGAGCTGGTGCGGCTGGGGATACGAATTCAATGTCACTCCGAAGCAGATGTTGGGCACAGTTCCCAAGTTGAAGGAGATGGGAATCAAGTGGGCGACGCTGGATGATCGCTGGTTCGATACGTATGGAGACTGGAATCCGAGGAACGAGACATTTCCTGGCGATTCCATCAAGCAGATGGTCGACGACTTCCACAAGCAGGGAATTCTTGCGCAACTGTGGTGGCTGCCTTTGGGGGCCGAAGACGGACAAGGGAAGTGGGAGTCGCACAAATACATTGTGTCGAAAGTGGCGAAGGAGCATCCGGATTGGTTCATCCTCGACAAGAACGGCAAGCATGGCCGCATGACGCGCGATCTGGCTGCGTTGTGTCCGGCGGTGCCGGAAGTGCAGAGCTACTTCAAGCAACTGACCGAGAAGTTTATTCGCGATTGGGGATTCGACGGGTCGAAGCTGGACAATATCTACAGCATGCCCGCGTGCTACAACCCGGCACATCATCACAAGTCTCCGCAGGATTCAGTGAATGCGATGGCGGATGTGTACCGGATCATCTTCGAGACAACGCGAGCGATCAAGCCGGAGAGTGTGACGCAGGCATGCCCATGCGGGACGCCGCCATCGCTGGCGTGGCTGCCGTTCATTGATCAGGCTGTGACGGCCGATCCGGTGGGCGCGGTACAGGTGCGTCGGCGGATAAAAATGTATAAAGCGCTGCTAGGGCCGCAATCGGCTGTGTATGGCGATCACGTGGAACTGTCGGAGATGACGCGAGTGGGCGCCGATGGCTGGAGCGAACATGGCGCGGACTTTGCTTCAACCGTTGGGACCGGCGGCGTGCCAGGAACGAAATTTGTATGGCCCGACCCGGGGCCCAAGTACAAGCCCGTGAACCTCACAACACAGAAGGAAGAGCACTGGAAGAAATGGATCGCGCTTTATAACCAGAAAATGCTCTCAAAGGGCGAGTTCCGTGATCTTTATGTGTATGGCTATGATTCGCCCGAGGCCTACGCGATTGAGAAAGACGGAAAGATGTACTACGCGTTCTTTACCGAACCGGGCAAGCCGTTCACCGGTGAGGTGGAACTGCGGGGGCTGAAGCCGGGTACGTATCACCTGGTTGACTATGTGGATGGAAAAGACTTGGGAACGGTGCAGTCAGAGGCCGGAAAAGCTCCCAAGGTAAGAACGGAGTTCAAGGATCATCTGCTGCTGGAGGCTAGCGGAACGTAGGTCCGCTTCACTTTGCGTGTTCTCCGTCAAATTGCGCATGCGAGTGGACACGAATGCATAGGCAGGGAAAGTCGGATCCTTACTCTGTTGGGAGCGAGCAGCCAACAACGGCGACTAGTTCCTCCAGTCTGGTCTAAAGATCGAGCATGATCCATGTTGGGGCATGGTCGCTGGCGTTTTCCTGGCCCCGTGCCCATCGGTCAACACCACCGTCCACGAGCCGGGTCGACAAATTCGGCGACAGCAGAAAGTGATCGAGTCGCATCCCTTTGTTCTTCTGCCACCGTTCAAATTTGTAATCCCAGAATGTCCAGAGCGGTCCGTCCGGATGTAGCTTCCGCATGGCGTCAGTCCAGCCTTGAGACAGCAAACGCGCAAAGGCCTGTCGGCTCTCGGGCTGGATTAATGCGTTGTTATCCAACGATCGAGTCGGATAGATGTCCTGCGGTGTCGGCACGACATTGTAGTCACCAGCCAGCACCACGGGTGCGCCGCTCGCCATGAGTTCGGCGGCGTGGGCAATCAGGCGATCAAACCAGGCCAACTTGTAATTGAATTTCGGTCCGGGCTGCGGATTCCCATTGGGGAGATAGATCGAAGTGACCAGGACCCCCTGAACTGCCGCTTCAATGTAGCGAGCTTGATGATCTCCAGGATTTCCCGGCAGGCTTGTGCAGGTCAGCACGGGAACGTGGTGTCGCGCGAGAATGGCCACGCCGTTCCAGGAACGCTCCCCTTGCCAGACGGCTTCGTACCCGAGAGTCCGAAGGGCCTTCATGGGAAAGGAGTGCTGCTCTGCTTTGAGCTCCTGGAGGCTCACCACGTCCGGTTCAGCTTTCGCTAACCAAGCCAAGAGGTTGTCAAGCCGCTTATTGATGTTGTTAATGTTAAAGGTGGCGACTCTCACCAAATCCCTTTCTGGCGATGAACAGAGCTACACACCCCGCAATGTGTATTGTGTATTCATCGAAGTGCGCCTTGAGTCCTGCTTCGAGATCAGACTGTCGGTCTGACAGATTACTGAAAATTCCTTTCGCGTTGTAAATCTTCATTAGTTTCTTAGCCAGTGGGTTGTGCCGCACGCCTTCGCCCAGGATCGTGGAGCCGAATATTACTCCGCCATCTCTCAACAATGGCTTCACGTGCTCAAACACGATGCTCTTACTCGCCAAATTCCCAGGGAGGCAGTGCAAGAGATAGTTGAGCGAGATGGAATCAAATCCAGACATTTCGATATCGATGCGCTGAAGAGCGTTGCCCAAGTAGCAGGACGGATTGTAGCGACGCAGGCGCTTGGCTGATTTCGCGAGGCTGTGAGGATTCAGATCGAACAGTGCAATCGTCGGGGCGGTCGACGGAAACCGGCATTTATCGAGAAAGTAACCAGTCCCCACACCGATATCTAGGTGCTTAACAGAGATATGCTCGTTGTAGAAATCCAGGAGCACTCGCGAGGGACATTTCCAGACAAAAGAATTGGAAAACTGCAGGACAGCCAAGTCATAGAAAGCTAAAGTCAGCGGCGTATAGATGGCGGCTGCTTTGCGAGTATCTCCGTAAGCTCCGTAGTTGCTGGATTCGTCGTTCATCTTCTTTGTGCGCGGTTTCTAGAGCGGTTTGGTTTTTTCTGTATCCCACATTTGTCATCCTGAGGAGCGTTCTTTGCGACGAAGGACCTATGCAGTTTGCCGGAACCATTGCTGCCGACGACAAGTTGCACGGGTCCTTCGGCCCGCAAAGAACGCGGACTTCAGGATGACAATCCC
>AR_comb_assmDRAFT_10140578_pt1 | contig 17564 bp, 16 predicted proteins | sample ArasoioldDNA_FD_10543 | JGI IMG/M metagenome (IMG submission 10543) | reverse complement strand
TCGCTACGCGGTAACCGCGGCCATTCACGGCCACGCGCATCGCGGCAGTGCCGAAGGCCGCACAAAAAACGGAGTTCCTGTTTTCAACGTCGCGACGGGAGTTATGGAGCTTGCCTCAGCGGATCCCCACCGCTACCGGATTCTGGAGCTGCCTGTGGAGCCGACGCCATCCTAGCGGGCGCTGCGCCTGTCGACTCCATTGGAGGCAGAGTTACGAGAAACGTCGTCCCTACGCCGGCTTTGCTCGAGTATTCGATAGCTCCGCCGTGAGCTAAAACGATTTGACGCGTGATCGCCAGTCCGAGTCCTGTGCCATGGGCCTTGGTCGATTTAAACAAGTCGAAGACGTCGAGCCCGTCCGGTATGCCGCTGCCGGTATCGGCGATCTCGATAAAAATCGTCCCGGCACGGGAATAGGTCTTTACTGTCAACGTTCCGCCATCAGGCATCGCCTCGAACGCATTCTTGGTAATATTTAAAAAGACCTGTTTGAGCTTATCGCGATCCCCGCGCACCGGCGGCAATTTTGGGTCAAGCTCCTCGACGACATGGAAAGCATCGTTAAAAAATTCCGGCATCGCAAGCGGCATGACATTGCGTAACAGTTCCGTCAGCTCCACCGCTTGAGAGCTCATATGCTGCGGTTGCGAGATCACATGAAATTCGGCAAGCAGCGCTTGCAAGCGGCCGATCTCCGTCTTGAGATCGTGCAAAGTACTGAGGACCATCTCTTTCGTGGGTTCAAAGTTGTTTTGCAGCGACCGTTCCAAGTACTGTACCGTCGTCGACATCCCGTTTAGCGGATTTCTGATCTCATGAGCCAACATGGCGGTAGCGGTGCCAATGCTTGCCAAATGGTCCTTTTCTCGTAGTTGATCGCGAATTCTTTTTTGTTCGGTGTCGTCGCGCAAAAAGCCGATATATCCGCTGAGCGCGCCCGCTTCGTCGCGTAATGTGACAATCTCGATGCGCACGTGGAGTTGTGAACGGTCTTTGCGCAGCACCCAGTCATACTCGCGCACTCTTGATTGATGCTTCGCCCCCTCGAGCATCGCGCTCCATCTATGCTGATCGTCCGGCGTTGTTTTAAAAAGGCGGGAAAAATGAATGCCGTCGAGGTCCTCCGCGACGTAGCCCAGGAGTTGCTCTGTTCCTTTCGAATGGATGACGTAACCATCCGCACTAAGGAATAGAATCGCGTTGTTGGTAATATTGCGCATCAGCACGTTGAGGAGTCGCTCGGTTTGGCTCCGCTCGGTTTCGGCTCGCTGCACCTCGTCGCCGCGGGCGATCAATTCCGAAGCGCGTTCGTCAAAACGGCGCGCCAGCTCGTAGTTCAACCAATGAACGATTTCGTCACGTTCCTTGCTTTCACTAAGATCACGCACCAATACGATGATGTAATCGCCCTGATCGGTGCCGAGGCAAATTTGCGTCGTTTCCGCGGTAAAGACCGATCGGTCGCGGCGACGATATTCACCTTCGCCGCGCCAAAAGCCAGTCCTTCTTAGCCCGCTGAGCGTTCGCCCGTGCACGCGCTCGAACGCGGACTGGTCTGGGTAGAGGCCCTCGACGGTTTGGTAAAGAATTTCGTCTCTTGAAAAGCCGAATAGGCCTTCCGCATTCTCGCTCCAATCCATTACGGTGAGAGAATTGGCTTCAATAACGAATACTGCCTGTACGAGTCCTTTACAGAGCGCGGTGAAAAACTTTCGCTCAACGGGAGGGGAAAAAACTGAATGAGATAGCATTGCTGAGTGTCTGGATTCCACGCGGCACGACTCCGAACATGTAATCGAAAATTTTGCAGTGTAACGGAATATTTTCCGTCGCCAGGTGATATGTCTATCTCAATCTTGGTACACCAATCAGGCCAAATCAAGATACCGTAGGCTTTTGAGAACTGGAAAACTGCTACCTAGAGCGGAAACTGAGCGGAAATTGCAGAAACGTAGCGGATGCGCGGATTAAGTTGAGCCGTCGGCCGAACCAGAGGCCGGCCGACGGCTGGCCCTTCGTGTGAAATTACGCGACTGCGCGCAAAGCAGCGGGACTGGTCAGCCGCCGCTGAACCGCATCCCAGTTGATATTGCTAAAAAACGCACTGATATATTTGCCGCGCTCTGCGGGCTTGTAATCCAACAGAAACGCGTGCTCCCACACATCCATAACGAGGATCGGCTTGAACCCCGAAGGCACTCCATCCTGGTGAAGCGCTATCCAGTGATTCGAGAGTCGTTGTGTGACGGGATCCTGATATAAAATCGCCCAGCCCACTCCGCGCATACCCCCCACCGCGGTAAACGCCTGCTGCCAATTTTCAAAACCGTCGAAGCTTTCGTCGATGGCCTTTTTGAAGTCACCCGTCGGATTCCCCTTGCCCTTCGGCGCGAGATTTTCGAAGTAATATTCGTGTAATACCATGCCGCCGAACTCAAACCCGAGCCGCCGCGTGAGTTCGGCGTAAGCCGGGTCTTGTCCTGATGCCTGTTTTTTCCTGCTGAGTGCGGAAATTTGCTCCAGCAATAGATTAGTGTTTTTTATGTAACCCTCATAAAGACCAAAATGCATTTCCAAAGTTTTATCGGAAATTCCTTCTAACCCGCTGAGTTGAAATTTTTTCGCTTTGTATTCCGCGTAAGCCATACTTCCCCCTTTTTTCACAAAGATATAGTCTTTTTGTGCAAGCACGAGACCAAACTCAGTTCATTCTGGCGCGAGTCTTGGGTTTGGGACAATTCGCCTGCCTGCTGTGTCGAAATCAGGAAGTACTACTCGTAGGGATGAATAAAAATTTCCGGCTGATGGTCCGCTTGGCATACCCGTTGCGCCTGCAGCGATGCATGTCGGCAGTTCAGAACATACTTATCGCTCTCGATGATCGCGTTGCGGCGCTGAGAGCAGTCGAGTACGTTGCTGCTTTCGTCGCGGGTCGCGACGATTTTGAGATTCATCTGTTGCACGCTGTGAGGCCATTACCGCCGCGACTGATGGAATCGCCCGGGTCGGAAGATCCGCCGATGGAGGAGCAAATCGAACAGCGCCAACGTCTGCAGCAAAACACTTGGAAGAGCCGAGCCGAGACGCAACTGGTGCCGGTGCTCGAAGCTGCCAAATCGCAAATTATCGCAGCGAATGTTCCCGCCGACAAAATCTCGACGCATATCTTGCAGTTGAATGACCGTGGAGATTTGGTACGCGAGCTGATCAGGGCAGCCCATGAGCATCGTTGCAACACAATCGTCGTTGGCTACAACGATTATTTCTGGATCAAGGAAAAATTTCACCCCACATCGCTGAGCAACTCATCGCGCAGTCTGAGCGCCTCGCCGTCTGCGTAGTCAAATGAGGTCCGCATCACCATCTCTTCCTCAGATTTGGAGCGGCTGGTCTTGCAGTTACGGCGCAATATCCGTCGGCTGGCTCAGGGCTCCGCTTGAACGCTCGCGATGAACCGCACCGACACGTCGGATGCTTCCATGCGTCGCTGGCTTTCCCTGGGCTTTAATTTTCTTGAGGATGCGGTTTATGTCGGCCTCGGTTTGCTGCTCGCTGGCGTCGCCAGTGCGCTGCTCATCGCAGAAATTATTTACTTTATTCAGTACCTGGTGCATGGGCAGTTGTCCGAAAATATAGTGATGCTTCTCGATCGAATTCTCCTGATCATCATTTTTGTCGAGGTTCTCTACACGGTACAGGTTTCCTTTCGCCAGCATGTGCTAAGACCAGGACCTTTCTTAGTCGTCAGTCTAATCGCCGCGACGCGCCGTATTCTTGTCGTGACCGCGGAACTGCCGAAGCTGGCCCGCGAGGATGCTGCAATCTTTCAAAACGCCATGATTGAGCTCGGGCTGCTTACGCTGCTGATCGTCGCCCTCGTCATCTCGCTCCATTTTCTCCGGCCCGATGATCCGAATTCGGCGGCGCAGGACCAGGACAATCAGAGGAGCGCCCGCAAGCCAACCGATTCTCGTGTACGTTAGTTCCGAGGGAGCTTTGCCCGATCGCGGGGTCGGCTGGGCAAATGCACATCCGAAACGTGTCTATTCACATCGGCAAAGCTTCTGTGTGTAACATGGAAGCTGAAGAGCAAAGATCGGGTCAACGGTGAGACGAAGACGCGACGAACGACTATTTCGAGACAATTTCGTAAAGCTCGCGCTTTGACGACTGCTCCAACAGAGGAGCTACTTCTTCGGTCCAGCGATGAAAAGCGTCTTGGTCCGTAACATTTTTGATCTGTTCTTCAAGCGTCGCCGGGTTTTCCACTTCCTGCTCGAAAATAAGATCGGGGACTCCTGGCGAGCCGTAATGCGTGCGCATAATTCTCGCGCGTTGGCCACCCGCCTGTCCCACCCATCGCACCAATTGTTGTAGTTTGTCTTCCACCATTTGTGTCTTGCCTGGCAACGTGTGAAATGCGAGTCGTGATACAAACATCGTCTTACCTCCCTCTGTAGATTTAGCGATTACCACGAAGTTACATGAGTCAAACCTCGAATTCCTCGGAGTCAAATTTTTTATGTTACAACTACGCAAGTAGCATGCCCCTGAGGACGATGATCATCTGAGTACTTCGCTTGATGGCATGGGGTTTGCGCCCTGCCCGTCGGGGAGGAAAGTTACGGAACGCAAGCCTCAAACCATTCCGGTGCGGATTTCCGATAGCGAAGATCTCATCCTCTTAGCCGCGCCTATGCCGGGCCTCGAGCCTCAGAATATTACCGTTTCGATTAAGGATCACGTGGTTCAAATCAAAGGCGAGGAACGCGGCCCGAGACAACACGAACTGGATTTGAAAGTTGCCGAATGGCGGATCGGGCCGTACGTCCGGGAAGTCTCATTAGATCACCCGGTGAATGGGGCAATGGCAAACGCGACCTATGGCAACGGTGTCCTGGTTTTATCGATTCCGAAGTCGAAGAATGGTCACGGTTCCAACGCGGAGTTTCAACTGAAACAGATCGAGCCGACCCGCGGGGAACGAATCGGCTACACAGGTAGTGAAATTCGTCCGGCGGCTGATGGGGAAAAAGAACGAGCTTCGTAGTCTCCGATTTGCACCGAGCACCGAATGCAGTTCACGTCGGTTCTGAGTAGAGTCGATATGCCGCCCCTGAATCAGCCGTGTCCACGAGTTCATGCGCATTCTCACGCTCAACACCTGGCACAATAACGGGCCGTGGCGACAGCGCCGTGACGCACTGGTTCAGGGCATTGTTCAGTACGCTCCGGACATATTGCTCCTTCAGGAACTTTTTGACGCCGACTGGAGCAACGAACTGCAGGCGCGCTTAGGCTTTCCGTATTTAGTTTCAACTCAGTGCAGTCATTCCGGCTTGGTGGTCTTGAGCAAGCTGGCGGCGCACCGCAGTGAGATTTATCGGATGAAAACCAAGTCGCCGTTTGAAACCTATTGGCGCTATGCGCTGTGGGCCGAGCTTGGTTCGGACGGTTATCGGCTAAGTGTTTTCAACACGCATCTTTCCTGGGAGCTTCAGGACGATGCGACACGGCAAGCACAGGTGGGTGAGCTCTGGTTGTTCATGGAAAAGCATCGCTCGGACAGCGGCTTCACCGTTGTTGCCGGAGATTTTAATTGCACTCCGGATTCAGTGGCCATGACTTGGTTGATCAGCCATTCGGGCTTCGCCGATACCTATGCAGTTTTACATCCTGGTGAAGCGGGATTTACTTGGAGCAACACAAACTTGTTTGCGCAAAATCATCGCCCGGTTCTTCCCGAGCGTCGCATCGATTACGTGCTTGCAGATCCTGGCTTCGTGAAAAATCGACTGAGGCGATGCGAAGTCGTTTTCGATGTACCGCACAGTTTCGGCATGTTTGCATCTGACCACTTTGGGGTTCTCGCGGAATTCGAGCCGTCTGACGGCGCGGAGCTGTCGTGCTGACGGATTGAATTACTGCCAGGTGACGGCGTCGGTGATGACAATTTCCTCGGATGAGACGAGCGAGCGCGTGCCGTCGTCCCAGTGCACGTTCACCAGTTGTCCGCCTTCACCTTCCAGCTCGTAAATAATCGTCCCCTCTGTGGCTGCGCTAATGGCGCGCTCGACCTCCAGGATTTCGGCAGCCGCGCGGCAACGAACCCCCTTCAGACTCACGTCAATCATTTTTGCTCCAGAACTCGCTTGGAATCGCGAGAAGCAACTCTAAGCACGGATGAACATTCATTTCAACCGCTTCAGCGCGGCTCTAAGATTTTACAAAAGAGTCTTTGTTCCCCGTTCGAACCGAGAAAACTCCTCGGCGGAGTTGCAGAGCCGCGCTTTGGACATGAACTCTGATTCGGGGCGGAAATTCGCTCAGAGCACCAGCCCGATTTGCAAATCCATGACGTTGGTCAAGGTCGGACCGGTAAAGAACAGATCCTGCGTAGCTTGGAGCAGATGATGGGAATCGTTCCTATCGAGGAATGCTGTAGCGTCCAAACTCTGAGCCATGGCGCGTTCAACAGTTTTTCCGTCCACGATGCCGCCGGCCGCGTCCGTCGGTCCATCCGTGCCGTCCGTGCCGGCGCTTAGGACGACGATTTGATCGGTACCGCTCAGCTCAATCGCCGCAGCCAAGGCGAATTCTTGGTTGCGTCCGCCGAGCCCATCGCCTCGGACCGTGACCGTCGTTTCTCCGCCTGAGAGGACGCAGGCAGGCCGAGAAATTGGCTTGCCCTTAGCCAAAATTTCTTTGAGAAGGGAAGCGAATGTTCGACCGACTACCCTGCTTTCACCTTCGAGAGCTTCAGAACAAATGATCGTCTGATAGCCGAGCTCTTCGGCACGCCGAAAAGCCGAGCTAAGCGCTGTCCGATGATTACCGATAATCACATTTTGCACGCGTTCGAAAATTCCGCCGAGATCCTTCGGTGTTTCGGCAATCTCACCCCGGGCCCCTCGCTCTAGATGCTCGAGCACTGCAGAGGGAATTTTTGGAGCGAGTTGATAGCGGCCGATGATATCGAGACAAGCGCCGTAGGTGCTGCGATCCGGAACCGTCGGACCCGAAGCGATCGTTTCCAATGAATCGCCAATGACGTCGGAAAGCACTAAAGAAACCAGCGTCGCTGGCGCGGCCAGACGAGCCAACTGGCCGCCCTTCAAACGAGACAAATGCTTACGCACTGCATTGATCTCAAATATGTCGGCGCCGCTCTCAAGAAGGGCTTCGGTAGTCCGTTGCTTCTCGGAGAGTGATAGACATTCCGCCGGATACGGCAGCAACGCGCTGCCGCCGCCTGAGAGCAGAAAAAAAATCAAATCGTTCTGATCGCAGGACTGCAGCAGTTCAGCGATCCGCTTTGCTCCCCTCAGCCCGGGATCGTCGGGCAGCGGATGCCCGGCCTCGATCACTTCAGTGGCCCCAAGTTTCACGCCATGGCGGTATTTGACCACGACGATTCCTCCGGCAATTCTATCGCCGATCAATTCTTCCACTGCCAGCGCCATTCGCGCCGCCGCTTTTCCACCCCCCGTAATATAGATCCGCCGAAACTGATCGAGGTCATAAGAGCGGTCGCTGACCTTAAGCCAGTGGCCTTCACGCCGAACCGCATGGTTGATCGCGTCGAGTGGATCAGCAGCCGACAAGCCTGCGAAAAATATTTCCCGCGCATGCGCGCGCAGATCGATCAAAGACCGCATCGGCTGCAGCTCTACTTACAGAAGTGTGGAACGTGTAAAGAAGATAAGAACCGGGTTCGAGGAGCGCTGGATTACGGTCGGGCGTCGAATAGATGAAATCCGCCGAACCCATACTCGCCGATTTCTTTCCCGGTGCTCGCATCATAGATATCGATGAGCATGTTTTTTTCCGGGTGCCCGGCGAGAAAGCGCGAGAAGATTTCGACGAACTGTTCTTTCTCGGTCGCGCTGGCGTGCATAAATCCATCACCCACATAGAGACGGTGAGGTCTTTTGGAACTATCCAGTCTGACCCAGTAGCGAGAGCCATTGCTCCCGACTTTGTCGAGCCACTTGCGGTATTCCGAAACCCGCGAGTCGATTTCCTTGAAGCTTAACGATTGGGCGCCGCTTAGCAGGGGAAAAACGAGCGCGAATGCGAGCGCCAAGAGTGTAATCTTGCCTCGCATCCGCGCTGGTTTGGGAGTTTCTGTCAAAATGGTCAATTGACTTTGATTTCGACCCGGCGATTCTTCGCGCGGCCTTCGCGCGTCTTATTATCCGCAATAGGCTTGCTTTCGCCGAATCCCTGTCCGGATACGCGACCGGCGTCCACGCCTTTCTTGACAATGTAGTCTTTCACCGAGTTCACACGCCGTTCAGAAAGCGCTTGGTTATAGGCTTCGGTGCCGACGTTGTCCGTATGACCGGAAAGGTTAACTCTCTTGTCCTTGTTCTCATTCATGAAGGCAACCAGACGGTCTAGAATTGCCCCCGCTTCCGGTTTGATATTGCTCTTATCGAAGTCAAAGAGCACATCATCCAGAATGATGGTCCGCTCGACTTTTGGCGCCGGTGGTGGTGGCGGCGGCGGAGGCGGTGGTGGCGGAGCGGGTTTCGGTTTCGGTGGCGGCGGCGGTGGTGGAGGTGGTGGCGGTGGCGGCGGTGGTGGCGGTGGTTTCGGCTCTTCGGTCATTAGATAGGCCAACCCACCGCAAAGTAGCGCAGCACCGACTGCTGCGGGCGCGGCGATCCATTTATCGTGGTCCCGACTGGTGCCGACTCCGGCTCCCGTCCCGATTCCACAGAAGCTAGCTCCAACGATTGCAGCCTGCGTCTTGGTCATTCCCGTGCAGCCCGTCAAGAACAGTCCGAGCGTAGCCAAGGCCAGTTGTTTTTGTCGCTTCATTCCTGCCTCCCAGAAAAATCGAAATTTTTCCGGCCCAACGTATGACAAGGCGGCAATTATGTCAAGTATATTTTGGAATTTTTACACCCTTACTAATTCTTTAGGAAAGACCGGGTATTACCGGATTTTGCTGAAATTTTCGGGTTATTCTGCCCTTTCCTTAAATTCCGCCGGACTCAGCCGAGGGAACAGCGCGATTCTGACGGGCACATCTCGATCAATTTTCCTCCGGATTTAGCTAACGGATTTCAGAGGTACAGTGAGCGCATTTCACCGCCTTGACCGGCACAGGCGTGAGACAGTAGGGACAGTCCTTTGTTGAGGCGGCAGGGGCGGCCGCGGGGGTCTGCATCCGGTTTATTTGCCTAACAAGCAAAAACACGGCGAAGGCAATGATGATGAAGGTCAAAATATTGTTGATGAAGATGCCATAATTCAGCGTCGCTGCGCCGGCCGCCTTTGCCGCAGCGACACTGGGATAATCTTTGCCGGAGAGATTGATGAAAAGGTTCGAAAAATCCACGCGGCCCAACGCCAAACCAATCGGCGGCATGAGAATATCATCGACAAACGACGTGACGATTTTGCCAAACGCCGCACCGATAACGACGGCTACTGCCAGATCAACCACATTGCCTCTCCGAATGAACTCTCTGAACTCGTTCAACATGATTTGTCCTCCTTGCGCGTAGCCACGCTTATAGAGCAGAGAAATTTTCCAAGTCAAACCCTCTCGTCGATCGGGTTCGCCGCCTAAACCTCTATCGGAGTCGGCGAGCAGTAGCTCTGCCGTGTTTCGAAGGGAGCCCGCGCTAGTAACGTTTCTGCCAGATGATGTCGATTGCGTTTGAACCGGTGGTGCTGCGGGAGGTGCCGATTTTCCAGTTCGGCGCGATTTGGTACTCCAACGATACATCCTGCCCATGCTCGCCGGCCAACTCTTGTGAAAAAGAGAAGTAGGTTTTGTCACCGACGTAGTGGCCGAAACCGATCCGGCCGCCGGACGCATCCACTTCGCCAACATCTAAACCGAGCGTGTCCAGTCCGAGCGCTTGGGTAACCGAACTGGCGAGTTTACCGGCCACGAAACCGCTCGCGATATTGACCGCGCTCTGCTGCACCGATCCGCGCTGGTTCTGATTAAGGGAATTAACCGGACGGCCGAAGAGTAATACTGCTAGAATGTCGGCCTGATCCAGGCGCGGTTGACTACTGAGCGTCAATGACGGTTTTTGCGCGGTTCCCGCCAGCGTTACCTCCACCTGGTACTCCGGCAACTTGTACTCCGCGACAATATCGAGAGCCGGATCGACCTTGCCGCCACCAGTGAACTGGATCACGCCTCTCGTTAATTGAAATCTTCGGCCCTGGAAAACCAGTGAGCCTCTCACTATTTCGATCCGCCCGACTAAGTCGACTTCGGCATCGGGTTTTCTTGTCGCGCGGACGTTTCCCGAAATTTCGGACACCAGATCCGGATGTCGAATCCAGAGATTACCGGGGGCCCGAACTGTTACATCTAAGCTAATTTTTTTTAATAGCTGATTGTTCGTCGAAGCGGTCTCTTCCCGATTCATAGGCTGCGCCGGTTGGGGTGCACCGGATTTCTGAACCACGGCGATTGTTTCGTCACGTTGCAATGGCACTTTGTTTTGTTCCAAAAAAGCGAGATCCGGGCGCAGAGATCCCTCCTGAACCGTAAGCTGGCCCGTCAGCCGCGGCGCCGTTAAAGCACCATCAATAGCGACATTGCCGGCAATTTTAGCTCGATAACGTGTCGTTTGTATCGCCGGCCAATCTTTAGCGTTTAATGAAAGCTTAATTGCGCCTTCTTGATAGTCCTTCAGCGGAAGCGCTCCGTTGCCGCGGATCTCACCGTCCTCAGCTTTTGCCACAAACTCGCCGATTCGTATCGTGTTTGAATCGAGACTCCCTTGCATCGCCACTTGGTTGATATTCACATTAGCGGGAATCAATCTGAGCTTGCCATCGCGTAATTGAAATGTACCGCGCAGGTTGGGCGCTTTGAATGAGCCGCCCGCACTGATATCGAGACTTACCTCGCCGGAAATATTGTCGGCGGTTTTACCCGTAAAACCATTCAGGAAAGCCACGCTCAATCCTTCGCTCTGGGCTCGTGCGTTGAGGCCGTCGCCAAATTCCGCCCGCCAGCTGTCCTGCCAACTGAGATCGAGCGGAACGGTGCCGGTACCGGTGAGCGTATGCGTCGAGTCTTGCCGCACGACAACGCGAACCGTTGCTTGTTTATTCCTATAGGTCATATCACCGTCCGCGCCGGCATACGGCTGGCCAGCCACGGTCGCATTGCTCACTCGGGCCGACGCGGTGACTTCGGGAGCAGCAGCGGTGCCAGTCAAGCGAGCGCGGAACCCAAGAATTCCCGACATCTTGGGCGGCTCCGGCATAAATGCCGTGAGGGTCTCCAGCGGCAAGCGATCAACGTTTAAGTTTAAATCCTGTGCACCGCTGAATGCGAAGCTCCCGCTGACGGACGCTTCTCGCTCGCCATTTCTCAGCACGAATTGATCAAGAGTGATCGACCGATTGCCCTTGAGTACCGTTGCGGGACGCAAGAGCTTCCATACGCCATCGGGCGCCGTTAGAGATGCCTGATTTAAATGCACTGCCAAATCGTCGTTCGAGAAGTTCACAATCCCTGCGAGGTTGTGTTTGCGATTCTCGCTATCCTGCGCAGTGATTGCGAGATCAACCGACTGCGGTTGTCGCGATAACTTCGCGTTTGCCTGGATACTTCGCAATGCCACACCGGCGTTAACACCTAAAATTGTCGCATTAACTGTTCCTTCTGGAAAAAATTGCTCCTTTGAGCCGCGCAAAACGTATGTGACGGAGCCGTTTTTCGCTGTCATTCCGTCGACCTGAAGCGCCGTGAGCCGCACCGTTCCACGGGTTTGCAAATCGCTGAGGCTCCCCTGAGCGCGCCCGGCGATATCGAGTGCACCCGAACCCTTCCGGCTTAACAGGGCCAGCCAAGGTGCGACATCGCCGGCGCGGAGCCGGTAGTCGAGATTTCCGCTCATCTTCGCGTCCAATCCAAACTCGCCGGTCGCCGAAAAAATTGATTCAGGAGTGCTGAGTACGGCGCGCGCAATGCGGATTTTTTTATCGTTCAGAGTGAAGCTGAAGTTTCCCTGATTGACTGCAATGGAAGACACTGTCGAAGGCAAAATTTGCACCTCGGCGCGCGTATTCATGTCAGCAAGACTAATTCCCGAGCCGCTCACTGACGCGCGAAGATTGAGCTTCCCGTTAATCGCCTGACCGCTTTGCGCCGCGTTCTGGAGGTCGAAATCCTTTACTGTGAGGTCCAGATCATAGCTCGGCCGCTTGTCTGCCAGATTGATCTTGCCCGACCAGTTGGCGCCGCCCATGGCGCTGTTGAGCCGGCCATCTATGTTCGCAACGCTCTTCTGCAACCGCCCTTCGAGATCGACATTGCCGAGGTTCCAGCCTTGTGCCTCAACGGATTGAACTTGCAATCGCGTGCTCCCCGAAATGTCCCGCAGCGCAAACCCGGCACCTCGGGCTTCGAGTGTTCCGCCGAGCATGCCGGCCAAGCTCGGATTATTGAGCCATTGTCGAAGATCAAAGCCGCTCACGGTCGCGGTTGCCGAGTAGAGAGGAGTTTCTCGGGTCACGTTGGCACGAAACTTCGCGGCGATTTTGGCGCCCGCGCTCGCGAGTTGGACAGCACCGTTCAGATCATCAAACGGCCCAGCGACGGAAATCTTGCCCGCAAGACTTGGTTTGAGCGGCCATTGGGGGACGAAGTACGCGATATCCGTCGGTGCCAGTCGATCCACGAAAGCGTCCACTTTTATATGGGCCATCGCGCCAGGCGTAAATTCGCCGCTGATTTTGATGCGTGAGTTTCGACTGACGGCCCATAGGTCTTTGACCTTGAAGCTGGATCCTGGCGTTTCAGCTTGCGTGTATTCGAGACCGCCTCTCAGGCGAAGCTCGGGTTTACCGGGTGTGGCAAGTTGTGTATTGATCTCATCGACAGATAGCGCGACGCCGACCGGCCGGATACCCACTCGGCCATGCAGGTTTAGATTCGTAAGGTCATACGGCGTGCTTTCGTTCACTATAGGGCGCAGGTGAATCGCAGCATTGATCAAACGAAAACGATCGACAAGGACGACAAATTCGGATTTTTTCTCCGGCTCCGGATTGCGTGGCAAGAGAGCTTCGACAACGTTCCAGTTTCCCTCCCGATCCTGTAACAAGTTCGCGCGCGGCGCGTCGGCCTGCAGAGAGGAGATTCTCAGCTCGCTCCAGATCAATGGCAACAATGAAAATGAAATTTCCAAACGAGGAATGATCAGAATTTCCTCATCTTGGTAACGAAGCTTCACGTTGTGAAGCACAAGGTGGCGCCATATTGATCCTTCAAGCCGCTCCACTGATATCGAGCCCTGAATCAAGCCATTGGCCGCATTCACAGCTTCATCACGGGCCCAGCGCGTAAAACGCTCGGTTCGGGTATAGATCGTCACGCCGATAACGGCGAGCAGGAGCAAAAGCCCGAATCCCAGAGCCAGCCAAGTCATCACGCGCAGGAATCTTCTCATATTTTTAGAAGAAGGTGCCGATGCTGAAGTTAATCTGCCATGACTTGTCACCGCGCGGCGGATGGACTGGAAAACCGATGTACAAGCTGACGGGTCCAACCGGAGTCGCGTAGTTCACTCCGAAGCCGCGCGAGAACTGCAGATCGCCGACCGGAAGGTCGAATGAGCGTTTCGAAACCTGACCAAAATCGACAAACACCGCTCCGCTAAGTTCTTTCCAGATTGGACGGCGCAGTTCAAGCGAGCCCTCCACCAGGCTAAGCCCGCCAAGCGGATCACCGTTTGAGCTCAGCGGCCCGAGATGGCGACGGACATAGCCGCGGACGCTGTTTTCTCCGCCGGAATAAAAACGTTCGAACAGTGGTAGGTTCTTGCTCGGACCAATAGAGTCGGCCAAGCCCAGCTTCAGACGGCTGGCAAAAACGGTCTGCCAACCGATATCGATATATTTTTTGCCCTCTGCGGTCATTTTATAAAAATTGAAATTACCGCCCCAGCCGGCGTAATCCAAACCGAATGTAACAACCTCGCCTTTTTTGGGGTTGAGCGGATTGTCTGTGGTACTCCAGACAATCCCGGCACTCGGACCCGAAAGAAAGCCCTTACGGCGAATTGGCCCGAGGGCATCTACAGTGGCACTATTGATTTTGTCGAGGGTGTCATATTCAAATCGGTAAAATACAAATCCACTAAGCGTCCTTGAAAACTGATGCTGCAACCGTGGCGCGAAGCGACCGACATGGCGAAGATAAGTCTCTTCATCCTCCTGATCGTAGCTCCAATTGAGCGCGCCCTGTGTACCTGGGGTCAGGAAATGAGGCTGCACAAGGTCAATCGCTCCCCGGATCGCAAGGGACGAGTACCTCCCGGTAATCGACAAACGCCGGCCGTCACCGAACCAGTTCAGGTGGCGCCACTGCAGTTGCGCGCGAAACCGATCCTCCGTGCCATAACCAACGCCGAGCCTCACTTCACGGTGCGGTTTTTCCGTGACTTCGATTTCCATTGGCACAACCGTTGGCGTGCCCTGAGTTTCCGCTGGAGCGATTCGCACCGAGGCAAAAAGATCCAAAGCAAGTAGTTTGTCCCGCGATTCGGAAATTTTCGACTGGGAATAAGTCTCTCCGGCATGATAGGTGAGTTCCCGGGTAATGATTTTGGGGTCGACGGTGTCGGTTCCCTTCACCTCTGTCTCGCCGAAAACCGCGACGGGCCCGGGGTCAATCGTGTACTGAATGCTTGCCCGGCGTTCATCGACATTGACCTGAGCCTTGCGCTCGGTCTTTACATGCGCATAGCCACGGTCCAAAAAGATTGTTCGCAAAACCTGTTCGGCCTGCTGATATTCGGCCTCGCCAAAAATCGCGCCTGGCTTGACCGGTAATTCTTTCGGCAGCACGGCTTGCGCCCGACCATCACCCTTGACCTCGACATTGACCTCTGAAATTAACACCGCCTGAGCTTCGTCTATGTTGATTCGCGCGGTAATCCGTGAGTCCGCTTCGTCTACGTCGAGATCGTAAGCCACCGTGGTTCCGTAGTATCCCTTTGATTCATAGAATCGCTGTAACTTTTCGAGATCGTTTTGGAAGGTGATCGGATCGAAGGGCGGCCGATCTTGCCAGATAAGATACCATGCGCGCGCTTTGGTGCTCATCGCCTCGCTGAGCTCATCGCCTGAGAATGCCTTATTGCCGACAAACTCAATGCGCTGGACTTTCCATTGCCGCGTTGTGTCGAGAGCATCGACCAAAACCGCGAAACCGCGCTGGGGAAAAAGCATTAAGCCTATCACTAGAGCGATGATGGTTTGGCTAAGCGGCCTCACTAAACCTTCTTAACACCTCGGTAAAAACGCCGAAATATGCTGTTGCCGATTTGTCCACAGCCGTGATGAAGATATTCGATGAAATGCGTGGTCGATTGCCCTCGATTGACTGAGGGGATCGCTGGATCGACGGAGCAATAAGCGTTACGTTAATTTTGAGTAGAGTTGTTCTCGAACAGCGGACAGATAGGTAGCCGCGATGGGATCCAAATCGCTTCAAGCTTGGACGATCGGCATTTTTCTCTGGCTCACGAATGCGTTCGTTCCGGCGGCGCTCGACGCGTCGGCGATCAGTGGAATCTACATCACCACCACCGATGTGTCGTTACGGTCAGGCCCAGGAATGGGTTATCCCGTCGTCACGACTTTGCCGAAAGGAAGCAAAATCAACGTTATCGGCCGACAAGATTACTGGCTTAAAGTGGAGTCGAAGCCCGGGGGTGCCCCCGGCTACATCGATGAGCAGTTCGCCGCTCCTGAAGATACTGCGGAAAACAGTCCCACCAATAGACCGCCGCCGATAGGCGTTTACCGCACACTAGTTGATGTGGATCTTCGACAGGGGCCCGGAGCAAGCTATCCGATCGTGGCGCGACTCCCTTCGGGCATCAAAGTTCACGTGGTTCGCGGCGAGGGCGATTGGCTGCGCGTTGAATCCAAACACGGCGGCAAACCGGGATATCTCGAGAAAAAATTCGTCGAGCGCTGGACGGAAAATTAGCGCTTCACCGTTGTTGAGGAACCACCACTGAAGAAAACATTTTGAACCGGTCTGCTAATTGTTTTCTCCGAGCTCCCGGGATCGGTGCGTCGCTTTCACCACCGCGTCCATAACGCTGCCGCGAAAACCGTTTTGTTCCAGGGCGTAGAGGCCGGCAATCGTCGTGCCGCCCGGCGACGCTACTTCGTCTTTTAACTCAGCCAAATGCTTTTTGCTCTCGAGCGCCATGCGCGCAGCGCCATAGACAGTTTGCAGCGCCAGTCTCACGGCCACTTCGCGCGACAAGCCAACTTGAACGCCGCCGTCCGCCAAAGCTTCCATGAACAGGAACACATATGCGGGGCCGCTGCCGCTGAGCCCGGTGACAGCGTCTAAAAATTTTTCCTCCACCGGCATGCCGATTCCGAAGCTGTTAAGAATCGCGCCGACTTTTTCCATGTCCTTGTCTGTCGCATGCGCTCCAGCGGCATATCCCGCCGCCCCGGCGCCGACCACGCAGCAAATATTGGGCATGACGCGCACAACCCGCGCACCCAGCTCTAGCTGCGTCTCGATACGTCGCAGTGGCACTCCGGCGGCGACCGAGACCAAAAGCTTGGTCTTTCCCAGTTTTTTCGCAATCTCGCGCGCCACCGGATCGACAATCTGCGGTTTGACCGCCAGGATCACGACATCGGCAAAAGAACACAGCTCGCCATTGTCCGGCGTCGCTTTGATACCAAGATCGTTCACAATTGATTCCCGGAGCGCATCGCTGACGTCGCTGGCCATGACTTTTTCCTTGCTCGCCAGCCCCCCTCGAATAATTCCGCGAGCCATTGCCGCCCCGATTTTTCCCGCTCCAATCACGCCGATTTTGTCATTCGACACGGAAACCTCCTACGTGTTATCACCCGCGCGCCAGCATAGTTCCTCATTACCGGAAGTTCAAAGTCGGTGATAACAAAAAGCCTCCGGTTCGGCGGAGGCTTTTTATCCCGAACAACGGTTCCACTTAATACCGCTTGCCCAGATCCTGAAGCGCTTTTAATGCATCGGCATCGTCAGGAGACAACGAGAGGATCTCCCGATATTTCTGCTCGGCATCGCTAACTCTTCCCAGCTGAGCATAGGCTTGACCCAAGGAAAACCGTAAGTCGTTGCGCCTGCGGCGCATGCGCAAGGCCTCGGCATATTCCGTGGCGGCCTTCTCCCATACGCCCAGCTTATAATAAACGCCGGCCAACTCAGTGTGTATCGTCGCCGAGTCCTCGCCCTTGGACTTTGATTTTTCCAACAGCGCGCGCGCTTGTTGCAGCTGTTTTTTTGTCTCCGCTTCATCCTTGAGCTGTTGCGCCTTCGTTGCGGTTAGACGTCCCCAAGCAAGCAGAACGGCCGGATGATCCGCTTGTAAATCGCGCGCCCGAACGAACCATTTCTCGGCCTCGGGTAAATCACCTGAATGCAGCGCGATATTTCCCAGACCGAGATACGGCAAGACCTCCTTGCTTCCCATCTCGATGACCTTTCCATAAATGAGCTGGGCTTCCGGCAAGTAGAATTCGTCGCTCATGGCGAGAACGTCCGGAATGTA
>AR_comb_assmDRAFT_11660885_pt1 | contig 17578 bp, 14 predicted proteins | sample ArasoioldDNA_FD_10543 | JGI IMG/M metagenome (IMG submission 10543) | reverse complement strand
CAGGTGCTCGGCGGCATGGGCTACAGCGACGAGATGCTCGTCGAGTACTGCCTGCGCCGCACCCGCGGCTGGATGATCGCCGGAGGCACGATCGAGATGCTGCTCAACCGCATCGCCGAGTCTGTCTTCGACCGACGCTTCTCTCAGCGCGCTCCGAAGTGATCGCGTACCCGGGCGTCCGCCCGCCCGCCTCGGCCGAAAGGATCACGCAGTGAACGAGCAGGACCGCCGCGTGTTCGACGCGCTCTTCGCCCCCAGCACCATTGCCCTCGTCGGCGCGTCCGGCGATGCCAAGAAGCACACGTCGCGCCCACAGCGTGCGTTGCGGCGGCACGGATACACGGGGACGATCGTGCCGATCAACCCCCGGTACGACGAGGTCTTCGGTGACCGCGCCTACCCAACCCTCCTGGACGTCCCCGGTGACATCGATCATGCGTTCCTGATGGTCCCGGCGGCCGCCGTGCCCGCGGCGATCGAGCAGTGCATCGAGCGCCAGGTGCCCGTGGCGACCATCTACGCCGACGGCTTCGCAGAGACTGGCGACGAGGGTCGACGTCGACAGGAAGACCTGGTCGCTCGCGCCCGTGCGGGCGGGGTCCGCCTGCTCGGCCCCAACTGCAGCGGCATCCTGAGCACCCGCCCCTCATGCGCGCTGTCGGTCAACGCCGCAATCGAGCAGCTGGACGTCACTCCTGGTCCCCTTGCGGTCATCTCCCAGTCAGGGAGCATGACCGGCGGCCTGCTGTCCCGTGGCCTCGGGCGAGGGGTCGGCTTCTCCAAAGTTGTCTCGATCGGCAACGAGAGTGACCTCACGGTGGGCGAGCTCACCGACTGGTTGGTCGACGACGACGAGACCGGGGCAGTCCTGCTCTTCCTGGAGACGATTCGCGACGCGCCTCGGCTGGCCGCTGCCGCGCGACGCGCGATCGACGTGGGCAAGCCGGTCATCGCGTACAAACTCGGGCGTTCCGACGTCGGTCGGAGCCTGGCGGCTTCACACACCGGCGCGATGGCGGGTGCGGCTGAAGTCGCGGACGCCTTCTTCCAGGCCAACGGCATCCTCAGGATCGACAACCTCGAGACGATGTTCGAGCTCCCGGCGATGCTGGCCGGTCAGCGACCCTCTCCTCGTCATCGTGTGGCGGTCATGTCGACGACCGGCGGCGGAGCCGCCACGGTGGTCGATCGTCTCGGCACGATGGACATCGACGTCGTACCTCCCAGCGCCCAGGTCGTCGAGTCGCTGGCAGCCAAGGGCATCGACATCCCGCGCGGGCCGCTCACTGACCTGACCCACGCCGGTACTCGTGCCGATGTGTACGGTGCGGTGCTGGACGAGCTGGCCGGATCAGGTCATTGCGACCTTGTGCTGGCGATCGCCGGCAGCTCCGCTCAGTTCCAGCCGGAGATCTCGGTGGAGCCGATGATCAAGGCAGGAGCCTCGGGCAAGCCACTTGCGGCCTTCCTTGCGCCGCACGCGAGTGTCGGTCTGGCGCGGCTGTCCGAGGGAGGCGTCGCGGGCTTCCGCACCCCCGAGTCGTGTGCCGACGCCATCCGCGCATGGTCGCAATGGCGCACGCCGGCGCAGGTTCCCGCTTCGGACCCCGTTCACATCTCCACGGTCAACGCCGCTCTCGCCGCGACAAGAGGTGGCAGGCCGAACGAGCAGGAGGCGTCGGCCATCATGAGGGCGATCGGGATCCCGGTCGCGGATTTCAGTGTCATCCCGACGGGAGCATCAGCAGACGCCGCGCTCACCGTCAAGGACTTCCCTGTGGTCGCGAAGATCCTCTCTTCGGATGTGCCGCACAAGACGGAGACCGGGGGAGTGATCCTTCACATCAGCGACCATGAAGAGTTGGCGACTGCCATCACCTCGATCCACGAGAATGTGGCCAAGCACGTGCCGGACGCTCGTGTCGACGGCGTGCTCGTTCAGAAGATGGAAAAGGGCCTTGCGGAGGTGATCCTCGGATTCCGTCGTGATCCGGAGGTCGGTTCCGTCGTGGTGCTCGGTGTCGGTGGCATCCTCTCCGAGCTGTACAAAGACATCTCGGTCCGCATGGCTCCGGTCAACGTCGAGGACGCCCGCGACATGATCGACGAGGTCAAGGGTCTTGCGGTGATCCGCGGCTACCGCGGTCTGCCGCTGGGCGACCGCGAGGCGCTCGCCCAGGCCGTCGTGGCGCTCTCGAAGCTGGCAGGCGATCCGGACGAGGCGATTGCCGAGGCCGAGATCAACCCCCTGCTGGTCCTTGCGGAGGGCAACGGTGTCGTTGCGGTCGACGCGCTGGTCGTCCCATCTGTCAAACAGGTACCAAAGGAAGGTTCCGCATGAGCGATCCGATTCTTGACCCAGCGGTGTTTCTCGAACTCAGCACCGACGACGTACGTGCGACCGAACCGCTTCCTGGGGTCGTGCTCGTCACCATCGATCGCCCGGAACGCCGGAACGCCCTCAATATCGAGGTGAAGGACGCAGTGGCCGACATCGTCGGTGCGGTCGACCGGATGGCCGACGTTCGTGTCATTGTCATCACAGGAGCCAATGGCGCCTTCGTCGCGGGTACAGACGTTGCGGAGATGGCCGAGCTCACTCCCATCGACCACACACTGCGCGTCACCGACCGTATGTTCACCGTGCTGCGCCAGGCCGCGACTCCACTTGTCGCTGCGGTCGAGGGTTACGCCCTCGGTGGAGGCTGCGAGCTCGCCCTGTGCTGCGACATCATCGTCGCATCGGAGAAGGCGCGCTTCGGCCAGCCCGAGGTGCTGCTCGGTGTGATCCCGGGGGCCGGTGGCACCCAGCGGCTCCTTCGAGCAGTTGGCCGTCACCGAGCCATGCATCTCCTCCTCACCGGCTCGACCGTGCTCGCGCCGGAGGCGTTCGCCATGGGCTTCGTGTCCGAGCTGTCGCCGGAGGGTGAAGCGCTGGACCGTGCACTCGACCTCGCCCGAACGATCGCGTCGCAGCCGCAGCTGGCCGTGGCCGCGATCAAGGAGGTCGTGAGGGCGGGAGCCGATGTCCCGCTCGAGACCGCCCTTCTGCTCGAGCGCAAGGCGTTCCAGATCCTGTTCGACTCTCAGGATCAGAAGGAAGGGATGCGCGCCTTTCTCGAGAAGCGGACCCCCGACTACCAAGGACGTTAGGTCGCCCAGTCGTTGCGACCCGGAGGGTCGGATCGGTCGCCCTCAAGGGGGTCTGCATCTTCGCTCGGGTGAAGAACCCAGTGCGAATGCTGTTCGTATCTGTGAACGCTGGTATCCTATTCTGTACAGCGTCGCGAATTGACACTACGCTGATGGCGGCGGGTTGAAAGGCGATCCGCTGTTCAGCTTCAGTTCCACTTCTGAGAGGTACCCGTGACGAAAAGACTCGAAGGCAAGATCGCCGTAGTGATCGGTGCGGGTCAGAGTTCCGGAGAGACGATCGGCAATGGTCGAGCCACCGTTCTTCGATTCCTCGAGGAAGGCGCGATCGTCCTTGCCGTCGATCGGGACGTCGAGTCAGCTCGGCAAAGCCTCGAGATGTCCGACGGGGGAGAGGGCGATGCCGTCGCGGCTGACGTGCGAGACACCGAGGCTCTTCGATCCGCGATCGACTTGGCAGTTGATCGTTGGGGACGGATTGATGTTCTGCACTACAACGTCGGAGTAAGCGTCGGCGCGGGTGACGGCCCCCTCGAGACCGTCACCGACGATTCGTTCAACTTCGTGACTGAGGTGAACCTCCGCGGCGCCATCATGGCGGCCAAGTTTGCTGAACCAACGATGCGGGCTCAGCGCGCGGGCGTGCTCATCAATGTGGCCTCGATGTCGGCGATTGAGACGAGCTCGACAAACGTCGCGTACAGAGCGAGCAAGGCGGGACTCATCGCCTTCACTCAGCAGTTCGCGATTCGCAATGCGGAGCACGGTGTCCGCGCGAATGCCATTCTTCCGGGGCGCATGGAAACTGCGATGGCGATCGACACCCGGGCCCGACTCAGCGGCCAGAGTCGCGAAGAGATCATCGCGGCTCGGAATGAGTTGATCCCCTTGAAGGGAGTCACGGGCACGGGATGGGACGTGGCCAACGCGGCTGTATTTCTCGCGTCTGACGAAGCCAAATTCATCACGGGCGCATCTTTGCCTGTTGATGGCGGAGCCCTGGTCAAGATCGGCTGGTAGGTCGACGACCACCACTTGGAAGGAACGACCTACGTGACCCAGATCGACGGCGACCGGACCCACGAGCCCGACGAGACGACCTCGCTCGAGTCGGTGCTCGACGAGTTCGTCGACGTGCGTGCCGTGCAGGAGCACGGCTGGTCATCGCTCTCGGCGGCCGCAGACTTCTGGCGTGTGCCGATGGCCGGCGCGCACCTCACCCCGCGTGTCAAGGAACTTGTCCTCGTGGCGATGCACGCCTCCGTCACGACCCTCAACGTCGACGCGGTGGAGCGGCACGTCCGACGAGCCCTGAAGGCCGGAGCGACGGCGGGCGAGGTGATCGATGTGCTCATCACCATCGTTGCTGTTGCGAATCACGCGCTGTACTTCTCGATCCCGATCCTGGAGCAGGAGCTCACCGTGGCTGGTGATCGGAATGTCGCCGAGGCGGTGGCTTCGCCCGACTACGAGGCCGCCAAGGAGGCGTTCATCGCGTCGCGCGGATTTTGGAACTCAGATCGCGACTCGCTGGCTCGACTCATCCCCGACTACTACAGGGCGCTCGACGCGGTGTCGACCGCGTCCTGGAAGGACGGACCGCTCAGCGCCAAGGAGCGTGCGATTGTCTGCATCGGCATCGATTCGACCGTCAATCACAACTATGAACCGGGACTGCGCCGCCATATCAGGAATGCGCTTGCGCACGGCGCCACGGGCGGCGAGCTGCTCGAGGTTCTGCAGCTCTCCGGCATGATCGGCCTGGAGAGCTACATCGTGGGCACTCGAGCGCTGTTTCCTCGCTCCCCGCGCTGATCAAGCGGGGCGCTGCCCTCGTGGTGGCATCGGCGTCCCGCCGAGCCTCGGAGCGTGCCTCAGGACCAGCGCTCGTTGGAAGCGTGTGTCGTCAATTCCGGTATGTGGCGCACTGCGGAGGCGACGAAGACGAGCAGGGCGAAGGCGAGAAGGATGAGAGCTGCACCGGTCATGGCAAACGTCGCGGACCGATGATCTGCGCAGACTCCCAGCGCGACGCTCGCGAGAGGACGAACGCCTGCGAACGCGATGACCCACAGGGCCATGACGCGGCCAAGCATTGACGCCGGTGACCTCGCTTGGACGCCAAGACTGAAAGCCGTGATCCCCAGAATCATCCCGGCCCCGCCGACAACAAGCCCGCACGTCATGGCGATCGACTCGTGCCAGGTGCCGACGAGGATCAGCGCGAGTGCCATGACCACCATGGCCACGCAACCCTCGGCACGTGGCTCGAGGCTGCGCCGCGCGTACCTGTGGGCAACGACGCCGAGCACCCCTCCGAGGCCAAACGCTCCAGTGACCCAGCCGGGCCCCAGGCCACCGAGATTCAGCTGGTCCGACAACGCGGGCGCCAGCACAACCGCGGCCTCAGAGCCCGAGCCGACAGCGGCGACCCCGACGAGGTATGCGAGCAGCGGTCGATCATGGGCCACGTGATGCAATACCCTCCTCATGCTGACCGGGGGGTTCGCCTGGAGGCCGCCGACGCCGCGCACCCGTCGGAAGGCGATGGCAGCGAGGGTCGCGGCGAGCGTGAGCACGGTGAGCGTGACCATAGGCCCGGCCAGCGCCGTCAGGCCGCTGCCGGCGACCGGCCCAGCTGTGCGAGCGAGTGTTGTCGGGATGAAGTTGAGGCCGACGGCGGTGCTGAGCTCATCCGGCCGGACGAGCAGGGGAGGGAGCGCCTGAAGGGCCGACGCGGACAGCGCACCTCCGACTCCGACGCAGACCGAGGACAGGATCAGCGGAGCCGCCGACGTCGACCGCTCGGGTTCGACCCACAGCCACAGGACCAAACCCAGACATCCAGCAGCAACGATCAATGCACCGGTGATGACTGGCCGGGCTGGTCCTCGCCGATCGGACCACGCCCCACTCACCAAGGCGAGTGCCAACTGCGGCAGCATCTGGGCAGCCGCCACGACGCCGACCCACGTCGCAGACCCCGTTCGTTCGTAGGTCAGGATCATGCACACCATCAGCTGCGCCCAGACGCTGATCTGGAGCATCAGCTTGCCCCAGAAGGCCACGCCGAAGTCTCGATGCACCATCAGCTGCCAGGAACTACGTGGACTATCTGGAAGTGGAAGCAAGGTTCACCGCGTTCTGGCTGCTAGGTCATGCATGATTCGGGCGAGTGGTGTGGCCCGGTCAGGCGAGTGTGAAATCCGGCGCCTACATGCGTCCGAACTCTTCGATGTCTCGCTCGAACTGGCGGTGCTGCTCGACATCGACGCTGGGCTTGAGCCGCTGGAGGGCGCCGATGTAGTCATCCGTCAAGGGTCTGGCCCTCTCGTCTTCGACGTTCGATGCTAGATCGCGTTCAAATGACGCCTGGGCGCCGGAGTGAGCCGCGTACTCGATTTCCGCGGGTGTGAGTCTGTCGCTGTGAGCGACAAGGGCATCGACGTCGACGCCCCCGCCGACGTAGCGCCGCCAGATGGCGGCTCGCGCGGATTCGTCCGGGGTCCCGATCGGCAGGATGTAGTCGAATCGGCCGGGTCTGACGAAGGCGGGGTCGAGGCCCGCGATGGTGTTGGTGGCGCACACCAGCAGGCGGGTGTCGTGCTGGCGGAACGATGGCACGAGCTTGAGCAGTTCGTTCGTCACGGCGTGGGCGAGCGTGGGTTCCTTGCCGTTCCGGGCTGAGGCGATCTCCTCGACCTCGTCGACGAACACCACGACCTGCTCGAGCTTCGCGACCTGCTCGAAAGTCTGACGCAGAGCCGCTGGAAGCCCTGACGGGTCGGCCGCCAGGCGCGATGGCAGAAGCTCGACGAACGGCCACCCCATCTTCGAGGCGATCGCTCGTGCGAACGTCGTCTTCCCCGTCCCCGGCGGTCCGAACAGCACGATGGCTCGGGGTGGTCGCACGCCGTGCCTTTGAGCCAGCTCTGGCTGGGCCAGCGGCGAGAGCACCCGCTGCTCGATGAGCAGCTTCTCGTGCTCCATCCCTGCCAGGGAGTCCCACAATCCGTCGGGCAGCATTCGCCCGCCCAGCTGATCGAGCACCGCTACCTGATCGGGGTCGACGGAGACCTTCTTGGAGAAGTAGGCAACGGTGCTGGCGCGCCGGAAACCGGCGTTCTCCAAGCCGAGCGCCAGCTGCTCCTCTTCGCGAAGGACGTAGCTGATTCGCCGGACGCGTCGTTCGATCAGGAGTGTCTCGAGGGAAGGAAGGAGATCGCTGACCATCCCGAGTCCGCGGACGTCCTCCAGCACCGCGAGGCGAATGACCCACGCGCGGTCGCCAGAGACGAGGGACAGTGCGGCGCCGATGACTTCTCCGTGTCGAACCGCCACGACGCATGGCTGTCGTGAGCGGAGGGCGCTGACGCACTCCATGAGCGAGAACACCGAGGTCTGTTCGGGCGGCGTGGTGTCCAGAAGGCGGATGACCGCCTCGAGGTCATCGTCGTGGCACTCGCGAATCAGCCACTGTCCGGTCATGGCGAGCTCCGTCGGTCCGGTGGATTGAGGATGGCTCCACTGTAGCGTCCATTCGGTATCACGAATAGGCATCGCGGATTATGAACGTTGATACCGAGGCGATGGCTGAACGCAGATCGACCTGTCCCGGATCCGAGCCGGCGCCGGCTCCAACGAGGATGCAAGCCAAGCCACCTCGGACGGAAGAGCGAAGCGCTACGGGCTGCTTGTTCAAAGGCCTCATCCCACTTACGCAGGTTCCCATTGACGCACGTCGATACGTTATTGTGAACAGAGGGTATTGACACCCTCTTGCGCTCTATATAATGTACGATCTGTGCCCATCGGGGTGGTGTGACTCACGTTGGCAAGGTCACGGAGTCCACGGGTGCATCCTCGTCGTCAAGGGAGATCCATGCTCAGGGAAAGTGCCAGACTCGATCGCTTGGTCGACGATGCCGTCGCGAAAGGCACAACTCCGTTCCTGGTGGCGATGGTCGGCGACACTGATGGCATCCGATGGGAACGGAGCGCCGGCCACGCAAATGCAGCCACGGCGGCGAGCCCCGACAGCGTGTGCACGCTGTTCTCCATGACCAAAGCGATCGGCAGCCTCATGGCGGTCATGGCCATCGACCGTGGCCTGGTCTCGATGGATACGCCAGTGGGCGACATCTTGCCGGCCTTCGACAAGCTCCAGGTTCTCGAGTCAATGGGTCCAGCAGGTCCCGTGCTTCGCCAGCCACGCCAGCGCGCCACGTTGCGTCACCTCCTGACCCACACAGTGGGCATGGGTTACGAAGCGTTCTACCCGCTGATGGCGGAGTATGCGGCAGCAGTCGACACCCACCACCAAGATGTGACCGGCACGTTGCATTCGTTGAACTACCCGATGCTGTTCGACCCGGGCGAAGGATTTGCTTACGGCGTCGGCACAGATTGGGTTGGCGCAGTGGTTGCCGAATTGGATGGCCGGTCGATCGACAGCTTTGTCCGTGAGGAGATCCTGCAGCCGCTCGGCATGGATCACACATTCTTTGAGCGCTCGGAGGCCGGTGACCTCTTGGCCGATGTGCGCATGAAGCGTTCCGACGGTGGATTCGACGTCGTGCAAATTCATCCGGCAGAACGGCCGGAGATCTATCACATGGGGCACGCCCTCTACGGCAGCCCGCGTGACTACATGACATTCCTGCGCCTCATCTTGAACGAGGGCCAAGTAGATGGACATCGCCTCGTCGGTCGCGACGCGATGGCCCTGATGTTTACCGATCAGCTGGGCGGAGTAGCGATCCCGAGCCCAGTTCTGACGAGCTATATCCCTCATATGTCCAACCACGTCGAGCCGCACGCTGGAACCACCTTGACGCACACGGCCGGCTTCTTTCGCAACGAGGACGCACGACCGGGGATGCGGAGCCCCGGGTCACTGACGTGGGCCGGCGTACTCAATACCCATTACTGGATCGACCCCGTCAAGGGTGTTGCATCCGTCTTCATGACTCAGATGGCGCCCTTTTGTGACGGCGACTTTCTCGCGGCGTTCGAGGACTACGAGAAGCTGGTCTACGACGACCTCGTGGACTGATTCGTCTCATGCTGAACTCGTCGGGAGCGGTAGCGCTTCGGACGTTTGGGCCCGCCAGGACAAGGAACCTTGCTCGCTGCGTTCCGACCGGCCGCGACCAGACGAAAACCATCTCAGGTCCACCTGACATCTGGCGGCAGCGACATTCAATATCGCCATGACGCGGCTGACGATGCGAGGTTCGGTGTCGGTCACCGCGGGATCAGGCTCGGGTGAGCGACATTCCAAGCCGGTTCCGCCAGGAGGAGTTGCGGAGCGCCGGCGGGTCGTTCAGGCAATCTGCACCTGGGTCGCTCGGATTACTGCGCTGTCTGGAGGACGGTGCGCGCGGCCCATTCGTTTTGCATTACGAACCCCTGTACAGAATGCCGAAGATTAATTATGCTGTGGGGGCTTGTAGTTCACAGTGACCCACGTTACAGTCACATCATATATTATATTCGGGTCATGATTGCTGGCTTCGTGTTCGGGACGCGGTCAAGCGATCTAGGTCCGATCTTGGCTGCGACGTGGCAGTCAAGCTCGATCAACAGGAGGATCCATGGTTCGGAACAGGCATCGCCGTCTCGCCGCATTGGCGGCTGGCGTCGTCATCCCGGTCTTCGCGCTCGCAGCGTGCGGCAGCTCGTCAGGCGGGTCGGATGACTCGGGTTCGACGGGTTCCGGCGACAAGGGCAGTTCTGCCGCACTTGACGCGGCCTTCAAGGGCGACGAGAGTGCGCCTCCATCTACGTCGCCGAAACCGGCGACGGGTAAGACGGTCTACTGGCTTTCCTGTGGGGAGGTGACCCAGTCGTGCGCTTCGTACACCGCTGCCGGCAAGGAGGCCGCAGAGGCTATCGGGTGGAACTTCAAGGTGGTTGACGGCAATCTGAACCAGGCCAATGGATACGCGAACGCCATGAGGACTGCGATTGCAGCCAAGCCCGACGCGATCGTGCAGGACGCCTTCTCTTGCGCCGCTGACCAGCCGCAGCTCCAGCAGGCGAAGAAGCTCGGCATCCCTGTCATCGGCGTGGAGACCGTGGATTGCTCGGACGCGAAGGTCGGTCCGAAACTGTTCACGATCGACATGGTCTACAGCGAAAAGTATCCGACACACGCTGCGTGGTGGACCGGTTGGGGTGAGTGGGCTGCCAGCTTCATCGCGGCGGACTCCGGTGGCAAGGCCAAGATCATCACAGCGCCCGGCAAGGGCGATCCGCAGTTCGACTTCTACAACAGCGGTTTCGACAAGACCTTGACCCAGAAGTGCTCCGGCTGCAAGGTCGTAGACGAGGTCTCCTGGACCGTGGCGGATCTTGCTGCCAATGGGCCATGGGTGACGGGCCTGCGTAACTCCTTGGTCAAGAATCCGGATGCTGACTACGTCTGGGTTCCGTTCGACACGAACGCCGTGGAGTCCGGTGGCGCGAAGGCCGTTCTCCAGGCAGGTGGCAAGGCGAAGCTGCTCTCGGGCATCGGCAGCGGGTCCGCAATGGATCTCATCCGCGAGGGCCAGATCGCAGCAGAGAGTGTCGCCCGATCCTCTGACTGGGTCTCGTGGGCAGCCATTGATCAGATCAACCGGCACTTTGCGGGCGAAAAGTCCGTCCCGCAGGGGCTTGGCTTCATCTCGATCGACAAGAGTCACAATCTGCCCGACAAGAAGGGTGAGGCCTACGCGACCTCAGTCGACTTCCGGAGCCTGTACAAGAAGGCATGGGGCGTCGAGTAGGCACGAGCGCCGTCCTCGAAAGGTGAGGATGGGCCGGTGTGCACACGCCGGCCCATCCCGCCGCGAACGCTGAAGCACAATCGCTGGAAGTTGGAAGGCAACGATATGAGTAAGGACGTTCTCGGGCGCATGGAACACACACAACTCGTCGATACGTCGGCCGACACGAACCCGTCTCCGGTTGCACTGGTGCTGGACGGCGTGAGCAAGGTCTATCCCGGAACCCAGGCACTCAACGATGTCGACCTGACCATCCGCTATGGCGAGGTGCACGCCCTTTGTGGTGGCAACGGATGCGGCAAGTCAACCTTGATCAAGATCATGGCGGGGGCGCTCATCGCCGACCGCGGAACCATCGCGATAGGAACTCACGAGAAGGTCGAAGCGTCGACTCTCACGGCAGAGGACGCGTATGCCCGAGGTATCCGCGTTGTTCACCAGGATCCGCCGCTATATCTCGACCTGAGCGTTGCGGAGAACATGATGCTCGGTGGCAAGTACCCGGTCAAGGCGTCTCGCCGGATTGCTTGGGGTGATGTCGAGAAGCGGGCCGCAGAGCTCATCGAGAGGTACCAGATCAGAGCCGAGCCCCATACGCTAGTACGAGATCTTCCAGTCTCCGCGCGGACGCAGGTGGCGATCGCCACCGCTCTGCAGGACGTTTCGGATGGCCCCTGCATCGTGGCGCTCGATGAACCCACAGCGGCCCTTCCTGCCGCCGAGGTGAAATTGCTCCTGGCGACGGTGCGACAGCTGGCAGCGATGGGTCACGCGATCGTGTTCGTGAGCCACCGGCTCGATGAAGTGCTGACGGTTACTGACCGGGTCACGGTCATGAGGGACGGTCGTGTGCATGCGGAGCATCCTTCGGTCACATTGAGCGAGGCCGAGCTGATCGAGTCAATTCTTGGCCGGCCGGTTGAAGACGTGCGGGGCACAAAAGCGGCCGGGCCCCCTGGTGAACCCGTCCTGGTCGTGAACGATCTGACTGCGGGCCCGGTGCGCTCGGTCAGCTTCGAGGTGCGTTCCGGGGAGGTCCTTGGTGTCGCCGGACTCCTGGGGTCGGGGCGAACAGAACTGCTGAGTGCCATCTTCGGTGCCATCAAACCGAGCCGGGGAGATATCACGCTGCTTGGCAGGAAGACCAGGTTCCGGCGAATCAGCCAAGCGATCGACGCTGGAGTCGTCATGATCCCCGAGGACAGACCTCGTGGAGCAGCGTTTCCGGACATGACGGTGGACCAGAACATGGACATCGGCGTGTTGGCTCGGTACTGGCGCGGTCTGGGCTTTCATCGCTCGCGCATGCAGTCCGACGCTGACGAACTGCGGAAGAAGTTCCGGGTCAAGGCGCCGTCTGGCGGTGTGGCGATGCGGACCTTGTCGGGAGGCAACCAGCAGAAGGCGATCTTGGCACGCTGGATGCGACGCAACGCGTCACTCCTGCTTCTGGACGAGCCGAGTCAAGGGGTGGACGTAGGTGCCAGGGCCGACATCTACGCGGCGATCCGGAGCACGACCGACGGCGGCGGCGCCGCCATCGTGGTCGCTTCTGATCTCGAGGAGCTGGCGCTGTTCGCAGACCGAGCCATCGTCCTGCACAACGGACGCCTCGTCGCAGAGGTGCCCGGGTCCGAGCTGACGGCGCATCGCCTCAGCGAACTCGTCTACATGCAAGCTGGAGTGAAAAATGACTGACACCGCAATCAAGGCGTCCGAGAAAGGCGCCAACCGCACGTCGCGTTTTGGCGGGTACGCGGAGAAGGCCGGCCTGCCGGGCCTTCTTCTCATCCTCATCGTGCTGTTTTGCGTGCTGCCCAGCACAGCTGACAGTTTTCGCTCGGAAAACAACATCAAGAACGTCCTGGCGAACCAGTCCGTGACTGGCCTCATCGCCTTGGCCATGGTCGTCCCGTTGATCTCCGGCTACTTCGATCTGTCCGTGGCGGCGATAGCCGGTCTGTCGAATGTCACCGTGGCATCCTTGGTCGTCAATCATGGTCAGCCCCTCGCGGTAAGCCTCATCGCTGGCGTTGTTGTTGGTGTGCTGGCCGGCTGCATCAATGCCTTCTTGATCTCGGCCCTCAATCTTGACGCCTTCGTGGCCACACTCGGCACCTACATCTTCTGGAGTGGCACTTTGGCCCTATACACCGGTGGCAAGACGATTGCCAACGGCATTCCCTTGGATTTCTCGCTTTGGACGATCCAGACCTGGTTCGGGGTTCCGCGCCCGTTCTGGATACTCGCCGCCACAGCGCTTGTCGTGTGGTTCGTGCTCACGCAAACGCCATTCGGGCGACAGCTCTCGGCCATCGGGAGCAACGAGCTTGCAGCTGGCCTCGCCGGAATCCGCACCCGTCGTGCGGTAGCGCTCTCCTACGTCGCTGCCGGACTTCTCGCTGGCCTTGCCGGTGCGCTGCTGACCTCCTCGAACGGCGGTGGAGACTCCACCAGTGCGATCTCCTACCTCTTCCCCGCTCTCGCGGCTGTTTTTCTTGGACGGACCGCCATCAATCCGGGGCAGTACAACGTTTGGGGAACGGTACTTGGCCTCTTCTTCGTGGCCACCGCCGTCAACGGCTTCACACTCATGGGTGCCGCGGCAAGTGTCACGCAGATGTTCAACGGCGCAGCGCTGGTCGTCAGTCTTGCGATCGCGACATTGACCGCCAGGGCGAGAGAGCGTCGAGCGCGGCAGATCCAGCTCCAGAGCTTGCACAGCTCGTAGCGGTCGAGGACACCACGTCGTCGTCTTGTTCAACTCGAAGACTTCAAGGAGATTGGTATGTCGCCAGAAGAGAGACCGAAACTCGCGCGAAGGGTGATCACGGAAGTGTCGCCGTCCGGTCGATCGGCATTTGTCCAGGATGACGACGTTTCTCGTTGGGTGCTTCGGCCGACCGGGGCGTTGATCATGGACGTGTGGCGCGTGGATGCCATCCCGTCACACGTCAACACCTGGCCGGACGAGTCTGGTGACCTGGTGCTCCTCCCTGAGCCGGGAGGGATTGTCGTACGTCTAGCAGTCTTCCCGCCTGACAGTGCCCTGGACGAGGCCACTTCGGCTGACTACCAGGCATCGATGGCCGCGATCTACGGAGACCAGGGAGATTCGCGCAGTGAAGTTCCGGGCATGCACGTCACCGAGACGATCGACGTCGTGACTGTTGTTGACGGTGAGATCTGGGCAGTCATGGAGGACGGAGAGACCTGTCTGCGCGCCGGCGACACTCTCGTTCAGCGAGGCACCCGACACGCATGGCAGAACAGGTCGGACCAACCTTGCACCCTCAGCACCGTGATGTTGCTCGCCACCCGCGGCGGCAGCTCATGAATCGGTTTGTCGACCAGACTGTCGTCGTGACGGGGGGCGCAAGCGGCATCGGCGCAGCGACCGCGCGCCGACTGCTGGCAGAAGGCGCGAACGTGGTCGCCGTCGACCTTGAAGCGAGTGCCGTGACAGCAGCGCTCATGGGCGCGCAGGGTGAGGACAACCTGCTCTCGCTGTCGGCCGACGTGTCGATCAGCGCGCAGACGGTAGAAGTCATCGAGAGCGCGGTCGACCGCTTCGGCGAGCTCCATGGCCTCGTCAACTGTGCTGGTGTTCGCGGAGTTGGCAACATCCTCGACGTGACGCCCGACGAGCTCGAGCGCGTGCTGTCGATCAACCTGGCCGGCACGATCTTCACGTGCCAGGCTTTCGCCCGCGTTGCAGCCGGCGCGAGCAGCGGCCGGTCCATCGTGAACGTCGCGTCGGCAGCCGGAATCCGTGCTGTGCCAAACCGTCTCGCGTATGTCTCGTCGAAGTTCGGCGTCGTCGGAGCAACTCAAACGATCGCGTTGGAGCTCGCCGAGTTCGGCATCCGAGTCAACGCGGTCTGCCCGGGGATGATCCGCACTCCGATGACTGCGTCGATGTTCGAGGACGCCGAGAACGTGAAGAACATACGGGCCGCACATCCCATCGGACGTGAAGGTGAGCCGGAGGAGATCGCTGCAGTCAATGCGTTCCTGCTCTCCGACGACGCCAGCTACGTGACAGGTGCCGTCATCGCGGTCGACGGGGGCAACACCGCGGGCGTCCCGTCCTTCGGCGGACGGTGACCTTCCCGCTGGATACCTCGTGCGTTGAGACGTCACTCTCCAACCCGTGCACGAGTACTTGTTCGCGCCATAGACAGAAGGAGTAGCCATGACGGTCAAGGTGTTTCGCGGAATCCAGGCAGGTCCCAGCTTGCAGGCCAGGGACACATTCGAAGGCGTCGCGTGGCGTGATCCCGTGTTTGACGAGGACGGCGTCAACGCCGGCAACAACTTTTTTGCTCCAGGCGGACGCACCTCTTGGCACACCCATGAGGGCGGACAGCTGCTGATCATCGTCGCGGGCTCTGGATTCGTTGTTGACGACACTGCGGTCAACAGGGTCGAGGCGGGCGACATGGTGTGGACGCCGCCAGGGGTGCGTCACTGGCACGGAGGTTGTTCCGATCGGTTCTTGATGCACACGACCGTGAGCCTCGGTTCAACCGCATGGCATGACCCGGTCACCGACGAGGAGTTCTCAGCCGCCGAGACGACCCCGTGACACTGGATGTGGCTGGCACAAGCTGGAGATCTGCGATGACCACCACGAACCTCGCCCACCCTCAATGATCGGCATCATGAACAGGTATACGTTATTATGAAGAGGACTTCGTCGAAGGGACTACTTGATGGACGGCATGCGTGACGTGACACGAGGCGGCCGAATGGAGCTCCGTCGTGCCTGATACTCAGCGACGATTTGTCATCACGGGCGCCGCCAGTGGGATCGGACGCTCCGTCGCTGAACTGGCCGCAGACACGGGCGCAGCAGTCAGCCTCGTCGACATCGACGTAACCGGTCTGGAGGTCATTGCAGCCTCGCTGCGCGAGCGCGGCGTGCGCGTGACCACGATTGTCGCTGACCTCAGCCGGGCCGAAGAACCCTCGCGAGTAGTGGCCGAATCGGCTGAGTTCCTCGGCGGGATCGACGTCTTGGTCAGCAACGCAGGCGCTCCGGTGTACGCACGCCTGACTGACCTGACGGTCGACGGTTTCGACCAAGCCGTTGCCCTCAACGTCCGAGCGACCTGGCTCCTCGGACAGGCGGCGCATCCGTGGCTGTCGGAGTCAGGCGGCAACATCGTCGTGACCGGATCGACCTGCGGGCACTGGCCAGCTCCGCCGCAAGGCGCCTACTCAGTGGCAAAGGCGGGCCTGCTCATGCTGGTCAAGCAGATGGCACTCGAGTGGAGCCCGGACGGCATCCGATGCAACAGTGCCTCTCCTGGACCGACGATGACGGGACTGACCGAGGGAGTGTTCAACGACCTGCGTGACCCAAAGCAGCGAGCTGTCAGAGAGATGAGAGAGGCTCGCCTCCCCACTCGCAAACTCGGCACCGCTGATGACGTCGCCCACACCATCATGTTCCTTGCGAGCCCGGAGGCATCCCAGATCACCGGGATCGACATCCTGGTCGACGGCGGTACGTCGGTGACCACTCTTGCATCTGCCGGGATCGAAGCCGGGCACTAGCCGATACGACGTTGTCGTCGATAGGGCGCACGTACCATTTCTCAGCCTGTGAAGGACATCATGAATCTCCCCCGTGAATATGACCGCTTCTACGTTGACGGACTTTGGGTCACATCGCTCTCGTCGAGCACCATCGAAGTGACCTCGCCTGCTAGCGAGGAGATCCTCGGGACGGTGCCGGCCGCGTCGACAGAAGACATGGATCTGGCCGTCGCGGCCGCCCGGCGGGCTTTCGACCATGGGCCGTGGCCGCGGATGCCCGTGAGTGATCGCATCGCGGTTCTGCAGAAGGTGCGCGACCTTTTGAGCGAGCGAAAAGACGAGTTCGCGGCACTCATCACCGACGAAATGGGCAGTCCTCTTGCCCAGTCTCTGGCCATCCAGGTCGGATCGCCCGTGGCGATGCTTGATGCGTACATCGAGCTGGCCAGGGAATTCCCCTTCCGGGAGGTCCGGTTGGACCCATCGGGGAACGCGCTCGTGACACGTGAAGCGGTCGGTGTCGTGGCGGCGGTGGTGCCGTGGAACGTCCCGCTGACCGTCGCAATCCAGAAGGTGGCCCCGGCGCTCCTGACCGGCTGTGCCGTCGTCCTCAAGCCTGCACCCGAGACGCCTTTGACCACGCTGGGACTGGCGGGGCTCTTCGACGAGGCAGGTCTGCCCGCCGGTGTGCTGAATGTGGTCCCGGCGGATCGCGAGGCAAGCGAATACCTCGTTGGCCACCCGGGGGTGGACAAGGTCACCTTCACCGGATCGACGGCTGCAGGTCGCCGCATCGGGTCCCTGTGCGGCCAGAACCTGAAGCGGGTGACACTCGAGCTCGGTGGCAAGTCGGCTGCCATCATTCTCGACGATGCCGATCTCGAAGCCACCGTCGAGGCTCTTCGGATGGGTTCGCTGCGCAACAGCGGCCAGATCTGCAGCCTCAAGACCCGCATCCTGGTGTCAAACCAGCGCCACGATGAGCTGGTGGATCGGTTGCGTGACCTCGTGAACTCGATGCCCGTGGGTGACCCGCATGATCTTTCGACCCAAATTGGGCCCATGGTCACCGCCCGCCAGCGAGACGTCGTCAACGGCTACATCGAGTC
>AR_comb_assmDRAFT_10006477_pt1 | contig 17584 bp, 16 predicted proteins | sample ArasoioldDNA_FD_10543 | JGI IMG/M metagenome (IMG submission 10543) | reverse complement strand
CAGTCGGTAGAGCAGAGGACTGAAAATCCTCGTGTCGGCGGTTCAATTCCGTCCCTCGGCACCACCTATTCCTCTTTTATTTCCAAAGGCTTATAGCCCTAGTCTTACTCTGTAGCCAGAGCCAAAAAACCGGTTTGACAGCAGTTTTGACAGCAACCCAACGCACCTTAGCCTCTGAGGAGGGTGTGTATGGCTGCCACAGCCTGTTGCTGCATATCGGGTATCACGTGGGAGTAGATATCCAACGTAAGCCCGATGCTACTATGTCCCAGCAGCTCACTGACTACTTTGGGATGAACCCCCTGTTGCAAGAGCAATGTCGCGGCCGTATGGCGTAGATCGTGAAAACGAATGTGGGAGATCTCGGCTTTGTCGAGCAGTGGCCAAAAGGAACGGCGTAGGAGATTCCCCGCTTCCACAGGCTTGCCGATCTCGTTTGCAAAGACCAAATCGTGATCTTCCCACACTGGCCCGAGTTGGAGCCGTATGGCGGCTTGCCGGCTGCGATGGTGGCGTAAGGCGTCTACGGCGCTGGGCGCCAGAGCAATACGCCGGCGCGAGCGAGCCGTTTTGGGCTCCCTTAGCTGTAACCCGTCGCGGAGTCGGAGTAACGTATGGCGTACCTGAAGCATCTCAGCAGCAAGGTCGATATCCTGCCACTGCAGCCCGAGGAGTTCTCCGAGACGCATACCCGTAGTCAGTGCCAAGACATACAGCGCTTCGAAGCGATCACCTTGGGCGGCATCGAGGAAGGTGCGAGCTTGCGTAGCCGAGAGCGGCTGGATCTCGTGGCGCTTCACCCGAGGGGGACTCACCAGTGCAACTACATTCCGCGCCACAGTCCCCCATTTTGTTGCCTGCCCCAGAGCACGACGCAGCACGGCATGGAGCTGGCGGACGGTGGCAGGGGCAAGGCCCTGGGTCAGACAGTCAGCGTAGAGCCGTTGCACATGGCGCGGCTCTAGACGCGTAAGCGACAACGTACCAAGCGTTGGGATCGCATACAAACGAAGGAGCTGCTCATACCGGCGCCAAGTGCTGGGTCGGATGCTCGGTTGTGCATTCTGCAGCCATTCATGGAGATACCGCCCCACCTTGAGCTGGTCGGACGGCAGTGGCATACCGTCCAATCTGGCCTTGAGGCCAGCAGTGAGCTTTTGGGCTACCTCCTGGCGCGTCTGGCCATAGAAGGACTTCCGCTTGCCTCCAGGCAGCGTCACACTGGACACCCAGCGACCATCTTGGCGTTTGTAGATCGTGCCTTCATGATTTGCGCGGCGTTTTGGCATTATTTTCCTCGCTGTGTGGAAAGAAGTTGTTCGCTAGTCGGACAGGCGCCATGAGCTTCTGGATGGCATGCAGACAATCGCGCCTGAAATGGCCTAGATTATCGCCATAGGACCATCGTTGGAACTCTGTATTCCATGCAGCCATACACTGTTGCCACGACTCTTCCTGGGCGCGGTGCAAGGCAAATCGGGCAAGTTCTAACTGGCTCTCGTTTAGATCGCGCCATTTGGACCCCAGGATACGTTGACGGATAGCCTGAAAATAGTTGTGCACCTCCTTGGGTGAGAGGGTCGGATCGATCGTCAGGACAAGGCGACTGAGGGCTGTCACGCCGCCCGCCTGTGTCTGGAAGAACGAGCTATCCCATGTGGCGTCAATAGCGGGGAGGACTGGAGGAAGCCCTGTGAGGACGAACGCCGTTGCCTGCGCCGGTTGCCAGCGGTACCGCTGTGCTAACGTGATGGAGAGGTGGTGCAGACGTGCCAGGACACCGTCATGGGCGACAGGGACCCGCCGGACCCAGGCGTTATCAGGAGTTCCGTAGTCGAGGAGCTCGAACCGCAGTCTCCCCGCTGGATGCTCCTCTCCCACAGAGATCGGGGGATCAGGAACGATGCCTCCGTATACCCCGTCATGGATATCATGCCCAACCGGGAGTGGCACCGCGTCGAGGAATATTGCAGGTCGCTCACGTTCCTTTTCCTGTTCCTGGGTGATCCATAACTGAATATCATGAACTTTCATTGATATTCCTTCTAGAACCTCTTCTCGAAACTGTACAACCTCTGGATCTTGGTTGGCATGAGTCGCAACGATCTCTGCAAGCACCTTAGTACGCGTGATTCCCTTTACACGAAATTCAGGCTGCGTTGATTTTAGTATTTCCTCCATTCTAGGACGCCGGTGCTGGGGCCTCCGCGTCGCGACTATGGTCTCTATGATAGTCTCCAGCAGACACCGACGTTCGATGTGCTCCAGTACGAGGCCAAGCCAGTCGCTCCGCTCCTCATCGCTTAGCTCCCCAGTGACAGCCTCGATTTTTTTCCAGACCTGCGTCACGCTATCTTTTAAATCCATTTTAAGATTCCTCATATGGATAAGCCAATGCAAGTATAATAGATATTGTAAATGTCTGCCATAGACTTCGATAGACAAAGGACAGAGGAGGTGTCTCATGGCCGAGGGGCTACTACTTACCCCTGAAGAAGCCTTCAACACGCTGAAAATAGGACGCGCCAAAGGCTTTCAGATGATTGCTTCCGGCGACCTGCCCAGTATTAAGATCGGCCGATTACGTCGTATTCCGGCTGAGGGGTTGCAGGCCTGGGTGCAGCGGCAGGTAGACCAGCAGAACGACGTGGCGGTGCAGGAGAACAGCGAATGAACAGAAAAAAGGCAGCGCAGAGCCGGCCGGGATACTGCGACATGGGGAGGTATAGCCATGCGGACATGGCGTCACGTCTCCCACAGTGATCTCTGCCCCATCTGCGGCAAGCCCGACTGGTGCCGTCTCAGTGCGGATGGTGCCTGGGCCATCTGCCGGCGCGTCGACACCGGGAGCGGTATGCACAGGCAGGACAAGGGCGGCGCTGAGTACTGGCTGTATCGCCTTGACGGGGGCGCGCTGCACCAGCGGCCAGCCGTCGCGTTGCCCACGCCGTTGAGGCCAGCGCGCACCGATATGGGCACGCTGGACCGTGTGTACCGTGCCCTGCTCGACGCGTTACCGCTGGCGTCCTCCCATCATCAGGCCTTGCGGCATCGTGGCCTGGTCGATGCGGAGATACGCCGCCGGCGCTACCGTACGCTGCCCCTGCAAGGGCGTGCGGCCCGTGCCAAAGCCCTTGTCGCGTCCCTGGGCACAGACCTCTGCGCGCAGGTGCCTGGTTTCTACGTGGCGGAGCAAGGCGGCCGCCGCTGGTGGAGCCTGGCCGGGGCTGCGGGCCTGCTTATTCCTGTGCGCAACCTCGACGGGCATATCGTCGCCCTGAAAGTGCGTGCCGATATCTCCGGCGATGGTCCCAAGTACACCACGGTCAGTTCCACCAAGTATGGCGGCCCGAGCCCTGGGGCGCCGGCGCATGTACCGCTGCATGAGGGCACCCGTGGGAACACAGTCCGGCTCACCGAGGGCGAACTCAAGGCGGATGTGACTACCGCGCTCAGTGGTCTGCTTACCCTCTCGACCCCTGGTGTCGCTGTGTGGCGCAAGGCCCTGCCGGTGCTAGAGGCCCTGCAGCCTCAGCGGGTGCTGCTCGCCTTTGACGCAGACTGGCGAAGCAACCCCCGTGTCGCACACGCTCTCGGGCACGCCGCCTTTGCGCTGGCCAAGGCTGGTTACGAGGTGCAAATCGAAGACTGGGAGCCAGCGCTGGGCAAAGGGATTGACGACCTACTCGCCACGGGGCATACCCCCGTGCGACAATCGTCAGCTCTGGCCTTTGGGGCTGCGGTCCGTGGCCAGGCGCGTCCGTGGACGGGGCGGCTGCCCACCGTCGCGGCAGAGGAGGTACCCCCATGGCGCTAAGGGCGCTGAATCCCGCGGTAACCGAGAATCTTGCTAACGGTTGGGACCTCGTGGCGAGTGAGGGCGGGCGCTCATCAAAGGGCCTGCGGATGAGCGCGACTCTCTTCAATGGGACGGCTCAGGCTTGCAGAACGCTGGCCGTGGGCGATCCGGCGGAGCAACAGGCGGTGGCCGCCGAGTTTGCGGGCCTCGTGGGCCTCGATATCGCCGAGGTGGTCCATGCGCTAGTCAAGTTGGCCGTCGCCGTCGAAGGCACCTTACGCCAGATGGACGCGGATGGCCAGGAAGAGAGCCAGTCCCAGGCCACGCGCCTGGTGGCGCTGGCGACGAACACGGATGTGGAACTCTTCCACACGCCCGAAGGCGACTCCTACGCCACGATCGTGGTGGATGGCCACAAAGAGACCTGGCCGCTCAAGGTGCGACGATTCCGGCGCTGGTTAGCGGACCTGTTCAACGAGGAGGAGGATAAAGTCCCCGGCTCGCAAGCGGTCCAAGACGCGCTGGCGGTGCTGGAAGGGAAGGCCCTCAAAGGCGACGAGCTCCCCGTCTTTATCCGCCTGGCTGAGCACCAAGACGCCATCTACCTCGACCTGGGCAATCCCGCGTGGCAAGCCGTCGAGATTACCCCCAGCGGCTGGCAAGTGATTGACACGCCGCCCGTGAAGTTTCGCCGCGCGAAAGGGCTGTTGCCCTTGCCCGAGCCTGTACGCGGTGGCACGCTGACTGCCTTGCGCCCTTTCGTCAATATCGCCAGTGAAGATGACTGGCGCTTAGTGGTGTCGTGGCTTCTGGCTGCCTTGCGCCCGACCGGGCCGTATCCGGTTCTGGTGGTCTACGGTGAGCAGGGTAGCGCCAAAAGTAGCCTGGTGCGGGTGCTACGTGCCCTGGTCGATCCGAACACGGCCGCGCTGCGGACCACGTCACGCGAGGAGCGGGATCTCATCATTGCGGCGACGAATGGGTGGCTGATCGCCTTGGATAACCTCAGTCACCTGCCCGACTGGCTCAGTGATGCACTCTGCCGCCTCGCGACCGGCAGCGGGTTTGCCACCCGCGAGCTCTACACGGACGCCGACGAGACCATCTTTGCGGCGCAGCGCCCCATCGTCCTGAATGGTATTGAGGAAGTGGCCACGCGCGGGGACTTATTGGACCGGGCCATCACCTTATATCTCCCAACCATTCCCGAGGAGCAGCGCAAAGAGGAAAAAGTCTTTTGGGAGGAGTTTGAGAAGACCCGCCCGCAGATCTTTGGCGCCCTGCTGGACATTGTCAGTGCTGCGTTGCAGCACCTGCCCACGACCACCCTCAGCCGGAAACCACGGATGGCCGATTTTGCGCTGTGGAGCTGTGCGGCTGCCGAGGCGTGTGGCTGGACCGCGCAGGACTTTCTGGACGCCTACCAAGGGGTACGGGAAGCCGTGCATGAGTTGACCCTTGAGGCGTCTCCGGTGGGACCACTGGTCCGCGATTTCGCCGACCAACATCACCTATGGGCGGGCACCGCCAGTGAGCTTTTGACGGGCCTGGAGACGCTCGCCCAAGGGGGCGCGACAACGCCATCCTCACAAGCAGGGAAGGGGGTGGCGATGCCAGCGCCGACAGCAGGCAGTGACGTGACCAAACACAGGTCGTGGCCCAAGAACGGCCAGGTCCTGAGCAATACCCTCCGACGCCTCGCGCCGACCCTACGAGCTGTCGGGATCGCTATCACCTTTGACCGAGACCCCAATCAGAAGCGCCGGCGCATCATCCGGCTGACGGTTCCCGCGTCTCAGACGCCACCCGAGAGCCAGAGGCCAGGAGTAGCCAGTGCGCCAGACGAGCGAGAGCAGGAAATGTTCTAGGCCCTTGAGAATCGGTGTGCAATGGCGCGTCCACTACGTCCACTGCGTCCGATCTCAAGGAATGACACGGGAAATATTGTGGACGCACTCCGTATGGTCTGCGTCCACTGTGCGTCCACTGCGTCCACAAGGGCAAAACGCCAGTGGCAACAAAAACAAAGGGTTGCATTTTTGGTGGACGCAGTGGACGCAGTGGACGCAAAAAAACACGCCTATTCTTCTGAGGGGATTTTTTTGATGACAGCCATGGCACTCTTGGATGAGCTCCGGACCAAGGGAGTACACCTCACTGTTGCGGGCGAGCACGTCGCCGTCGACGCGCCCAAGGGTGTCCTCAGTGAGGCCCTGCGCAAGGCGATCCGTCAGCACAAGCAGGAACTACTGGCCTTGCTGGTGCCGACTACGCCAACTCATGCTGCTGCTGCCACAGAGTTGAGCCCCCAGGAAGCGTGCCCCCAGCAGGAGCACATTTCCCCGCCGCCGTACCCCGGCCGTGCGGTGGGCGCACCTTTTCGCCCAGGCCACCAGGTCTGGCTCTATCGGTGGGATAACCATACTCCACGGTTTGATGCCCCGGTGACGATCGTGCAGATGCGGACGCTCTGGCCTGGGGAGCAGGACATTGGGTGGCGTGATGCTGCCGGCGCGTTGTCCTGGCACAATGCCCGGCTGGCCGTCGCGGTTGAGACGCCGGAAGGGCGCAGTCCATCGCCAAGCGCACGACAGGCGTGAAGGCCACAGGGCAGACGCCGCGCCCGCGCAGCCCCCAGCCAGCCGAAGGGGCTGGGGTGGTGCTAGAAGTAGCATATGCCGATGACGCTGAATCAGCAAGAGGGCCGCGCGTGGTTTTCCATCGACTCCCTGAACGGGGTTTTGGCAAGGGCCGCTCACGGCCCACTCGGCGCCGCAGGACGGCTGTGGCCCACAGGAAAGACAGGTGCTATGACACATGAGAACAGGTCCTACACCGTGGTGAGGTCTCGCCACGGGTGGTTTTGGGCATCCTGGCAGGTGACCTCTCCTATACAACCGACAACCTCAGGACACCTACGCACAAGGGATGGGCAGCGAGCGAGCGTGCGGCACACGACGCGGCCAGGGAGGCGCTCGGCCTTGGCCCGTATGTGGGGGACTTGCACGGGCCGGGAAGCAACGCCTCTCGGCGCACGAGTGGCTTTATGGGCGCACGCACTGGCGCAACCCTGCTCCGCTACCGTGCCCAGCAGCCCGGACGGGAGCATGCATCTTCAGGTGATTGGTTGGACCACGTGCTGCACGGCATCGTGGCGCACGAGATCACACCGCGAGAGTAACCATCACGGGGGCGTCGCACGGGCGCCCCTCACTACGAAAGGACGACTGCGCTATGTCGGCTTTCCCGCCAGACCGTACCGTGTTTCGGATCCCGCGGACGCTCGAGTTCTTTACCGAGAGCGAACTGTCCAAAGAACTCGGCGTGCCCCGCAGTGACTGGGGACGCGCCATCCTGAAGGAACTCCTGGACAATGCCCTGGATGCCTGCGAATACGTAGGGCGCTCACCCCTGATCACGGTCGCCGAGGATCAGGCGGCCCACACGCTGGCCGTGCGGGATAACGGCCCCGGGTTGCCCGTGGACATCCTGCGCCAGAGCTTGGACTACAATACGCGGGTGACCGATAAGGCGTATTATGTCAGTCCCAGTCGCGGGCAGCAAGGCCATGCGCTGAAGACCCTCTGGGCGCTCCCCTATGTGCTCAGTGGCCGCCGCGAGCAGGGGCAAGTGGATGTCAGCGTGGACGGGATGCGCTACGAAGTCCGCATCAGCGTGGACCACATTGCGCAGGCGCCGCAACTCGCGCTCACTCCCGTGCCCGCCCCAGAAGTAAAAAGTGGCACCCAAGTGACGATCCACTGGCCACAGATAGCTAACTACGCGTGGCTGCCGGAGCGCTATTTTTACTTTTCGGGGGCCCGTGATCTCGTGCAGCGCTATGCGCTGTTCAATCCTCACGCCACCTTCGCCTACAGCAATGGGGAGCAGGTCGAGTACCCCGCCAGCGATCCCGCCTGGGGCAAGTGGACGCCACGGGCGCCAACGTCCCCGCACTGGTATACGCCCCAGCAGTTCCAGGCACTTCTCAGGGCACTCCTCAACGCGGATCGCCAGACCGAGGCGGGGGCGCGCCTCGTGAGTGAGGTCCTCCGTGAGTTTGATGGCTTGTCGGGGAGTGCGGCGCGGGGTGAAGTGCTCCGTCCCCTGGGGCTCTCCGGTGCGAAGGTGGAGGCACTCGTGGACGGGGTCGACCTCGACCCTGCCATGGTCGGTGCGCTGCTCCAGACCATGCAGGAGCGCGTGCGTCCCGTGAAGCCCAAGGCCCTCGGAGTGCTCGGGGACGCGCATCTCCGGCAGGCGCTCACCATCTGGCACGACGTGGACCCTGCAACCATCCACTACCGCGCGCTCAAAGAGACCACGGAGGGCCTCCCCTATGTCGTCGAGGTGGCCTGTGGGCAACGCCGTCCGTGTGTCGCAGGCGCAGGGGACGACGGCGAGGACGACGGCGAGGACGCAGCAGGCGGCGAGGCGGCTGGTGGCGACCAGCGGCTCCTCCTGTGTGGCTTTAACTTTACGCCGGCCCTGGGCGTGCCCTTTGCGCGGCTCTACGACTGGCTGGGCACGGCGGATATCACCTCCGAGGACGGCGTGGCGCTCGTGGTGCATGTCACCTGCCCCCGCCTCGAGGCCACTGACCGCGGGAAGACGGCGGTGACGCTCCCCTCCGCGGTCGAGCAGACCATGAAGACGCTCCTCCTCAAGGTGGCCGAGCCCTGGACCAGGCTCAAAAAGAAGATTCGCGAGGAGGGCCGGCAGCAGGCCCTGGAGGAGGCGGAGGAGCGCCGTAAGCACCGCCCGATGTCCACCAAAGCGGCGGCGTGGCAGGTGATGCCAGCCGCGTACAGCAAAGCGAGCAACAGTGGCGCGTGGCCGGCCAATGCGCGGCAGATCATGTACGCCGCCCGCCCGGACATTATCCGCCTCACGGGGAAGGCCAAGCCCTGGAAGCACAGCAGTCAGTTTACGCAGCATCTCCTGCCCGACTTCCTCGAGGCCCACCCGGAACTCACCGCCACCTGGGACGTCGTGCACGATGCGCGTGGGCATTTTCGGGAGCCGCATGCCGGGTATGAGTTTGGCCTGGGGACCGTGGAAGTGCGGCGCTATCTCGGGCTGTGGACCAAGGAGTTGGAGCGCCACGTGGAGGTACCGACCCTGCCCCGCCGCATCATCACGTTTGGACCAACCTTCCGCTATAAGACCGCCCTCTTTATCGAAAAGGAAGGCTTTGATGCCCTGTTTGAGCGGGCGCAGATCCAGGACCGCTATGACCTTGCCCTCATGTCGACCAAAGGCATGACGGTGACGGCGGCACGGCAACTGGTGGAAGCGCTCTCGCTGGCCGGCGTCACCATCTTGGTGCTGCACGATTTCGATAAGTCGGGGATCGAGATTCTCGACAAATTCACCTCCGACACGCGGCGCTATCGCTACACCGTCACGCCCACAGTGATTGATCTGGGGCTCAGGCTGGAGGACGCCCAGGCCATGGGCCTGGAGAGTGAGCCAGTCACCTATGCGAGCGAGGTCGACCCACGCGTGAGTCTGCGGGAGTGTGGTGCCACCAAGGCGGAGTGTGATTTTCTCGTCCGGGGTGGCTACAGCAAGAACTGGCACGGGGAGCGCGTCGAACTCAATGCGATGGATTCGCAGACATTCCTCGACTGGTTGGAGCAGAAGCTGCGGGACGCCGGGGTAGCCAAAGTCATTCCCGACCAGGAGAGCCTAGCGGTGGCGTACACGACGCAACGCCGCGTGGCCAAGCTCCAGCGCCTGATCGACAAGGCCATGGAGGAACCTGAGGAGGGTGCGCCCGTGCCGGACGATCTGGCCGCTCGTATTGGCGAGCGCATTACCGACAAGGACACGGCGTGGGATGCCGCACTCTGGGACATCGTGCGGGAGCAGCTGGCGGACGAGGACGATGAGGACGCCACCTAACGACCTGTTCCCCGCCCCGGTGAGCGGCGTCCCTCGCCTTAGAGCCTTGACCACCCTGCCACCCCTGGACCTCCTGATCATCGAGAGGCCGGCGTCTGCCATCCCCTGCATTGACCACTATCTGGATGAGGCGTTGCGGATCCTGAGGCGCTTTGCCACCCTCTGGAAGGCGCATCGGGACGCAGAAGCCGGCCAGCTGCAGGGGCAGCAGGAGCAGCCGAACCTGGTGCCAGAGGTATCCACAGAGCCGCAGCAGCCCCGTCAGCCAGCACAGGCGCCGAGGCGTGGGGAGACGGGGCCAGCACAACCGAGAGAAGGGAGCGAAGACTCTACGAAGCAGACAGCCAAGACAGGCGCGGACTATGACACCACGCGATTCTATCTCGGCAAGCCGTGTCAGGTAAGCGATCACGGGGGTACCACGGGTGCACAAACCTCCCTACCGTGGGGAGTGAAGCCGACCCTGCCAACCTCGCCGTACGGGCGTCAGTTCTCTTGGCTCACCAGCTCAGCGGATCACCTCGGTCGCCTGGAAGAGCAGCGTCGGGGGGATGGTGAGCCCGAGGGACTCGGCCGTCTTGAGGTTGATGATCAACTCGAACTTGGTGACCTGCTCCACGGGCAGGTCGGCTGGCTTGGCGCCTTTGAGGAGCTTGTCCACATAGGTGGCGGCACGCCGCAGCGCGTCCGGCATGCTCGGGCCATAGGACAGGAGACCTCCCGCAGTCACAAACCCTTTCCAGCTGTGCATCGTGGGCAGCCGGCTCTGCATAGCGAGGTCCGCGACGATCCGGCCGCGCAGCGGATTGAGCAGCACCGCGTCGCTCTCCACAATGACCGCGTCCGCACCCGCGCGGGTCATCGCCGCGAAGGCGGTGTCCAACTCGTCCACACTCCGCACCTCCACAACGTGCAGGCGCAGCCCCAGCGCCTGAGCGGCTCCGGTCAGAGTGTGCAGGGCGGACGCATAGGCGGGATAAGCCGGATTGATCAACACGGCGATGCGCGTGCTCTGGGGCACCGTCTCCTTCAGGAGTTCCAGGCGCTTGCCGGGGAGCTCTGCCCCCAGCCAGCTCAAGCCGGTGATGTTCCCCCCCGGGTGCGCCAGGCTGGCGATGAACCCTTGCCCCACCGGATCATTGGTGGCGGCCATCACGATCGGGATGGTGCGCGTGGCCTGCTGGGCCGCACGGATCGCGGCGGAGCCCTCGGCCACAAGCACGTCCACCGGGAGCCGGACCAACTCCGCCGCCAAGTCGCGGAGCCGTTCGGGGCTCCCCTCCGCATACCGGTCCTCAATGACGAGATTCTGGCCCTCAACGTAGCCGAGCTCGCGGAGACCCTGCCGGAAAGCTTCAAACGAGGGATCGGGCCCAGAGGGAGGGCTCCCAGCACCAAGAAGCCGACCGATCCGGTGCACTTTCGTCAGCGGCTGCGCATTGACGGCGAGCGGCACCGTGCAGAGGACGAGAGCAAGCGTCACCACAAGTCTGATGGGCTTGAGCCGCATGGTGGAGTCCTCCCGCATACCCGCGTACCTTCACAGGGGGTGCATAGCGGTCCTCATCTCCTCGGTGATCCAGGAGAGATCGGGCTGGCGGCCCTGGAAGAAACTGGTGACGGCGTCCACCAGCACGGCGTAGGTAGACCTTGCCCGTAAGCGGCACGTTTCTTTGAGCGACAGGATCCGCTCGACCCAGCGGTTGCCCTTGGTGCTCGCCGTCCCCAAGGACCGCTTCCGCCACAGGACGCCACACCGCAAGGCTCGGTTAAACTCAGCGAGAGGGTCGCCCCTCCCGCTGGTCTTCAAAACCGTGCATGCCACTTTCGTGGCACACGGCTCCTCAGTTGAATGGTCGTGCGCGATCACAGGGGGACAATCCGTGGCTCATGCGGGCAAGGTTGTGCGCTGAGCCTCGATGGACTGGCCTTGCTTGCCCCTTCCTCTCCCGTCCTGCTCGGGGCTTTTCCCCTGGACATGCTTGCTCCTCTCCACTATAAAAAGCACCCGTAGGATGTCATTGACTGTCGCGTGGAGCGAGTAGGGAGCCGCTGATGGAGCCCATGAGCACGGCCTGGCCATGGCCCTTTGCCCCGCAGGACTGGGAACACACCCCCACAGCCGTCCAAGCCTATGTGCACACGCTCCAAGACGAGCTGACACAGCTCCGCGAGCAGGTGGAAGCGTTAGAGGCACGCCTTGCCCGGAATTCTACCACCTCCCACCGGCCACCGTCGTCGGACTCGCCCTACAAGAAGCCGCGCCAACGCACGGCCTCAACTACGCCCCGGAAAGCGGGCGGGAAACCGGGGCATCCCGGGCATCGTCAGGCGCTTTTACCGCCTACAACGATCCAGGAGCTGCTCCCTGAGCGGTGTTCATGTGGGAGTACGACCTTTACCCTGACGACGCCGTACCACACGCATCAGGTGCTTGAGCTACCCCCGATCGCGATGGACGTGACGCACTGGGTGTTGCATCAAGGTTGGTGTCCAGACTGTGGGCGCTGGAGCAAAGCCCAGGTACCTGCCGAGCATGTCACCGGGTATGGCCCCCGCTTGAGTGCCTTGATGGGCGAACTGGCTGGGGCCTATGGCAATGGGCGGCGTCTCGTGCAGACCTTTTGCACCTCCGTCCTGCAGGTGTCCATCAGCTTGGGGGCTATCCAGAAAGTGCTGGACCGCGTGACCCAGGCGATCGAGCCCCACTACCGCACTATTGCGACGCAGGCACGGCATGCCGCAGTCAATTACATCGATGAAACCCCCTGGTACTGTCGCAACGCGCTGGAGTGGCTGTGGGTGATGACCAGTGACACCGTGGCGTTCTATATGATTCATCCCCACCGGTCCAAAGAAGCCTTTGCCACCCTCATTGATGACTGGGCAGGCATTCTAGTCAGTGACGGCTACGGGGTGTACCAACACTGGGTGCAGGCGCGACAAACCTGCTTGGCACACCTCGTCCGCAGTGCCCGGGGCTTGGCAGAGCGGCCGCACCCCGACTTGGCAGCCTGTGGTACCTGGGCGCTGGCCGAGCTGCAGCGCCTGTGTCATATGGCCACCGCCCCACCCACAGGTGGAGAGTGGCGCGCCTGGTATGCCCGACTCTGTAAGTTGATCGAGCAGTATCATGACCGTACGGACGACGCTGGACGGTTTGCCCGTCGCCTGCTGCGGGAGATGGACTCGCTCTGGGTATTCCTGGCGCACTACGGTGTCGACGCCACAAACAACCGCGCGGAGCGGGCCTTACGGTGCGGCGTCCTCTGGCGCAAACGGTCCTTGGGAACGGCGAGTGCTAAAGGCAATCGCTGGGTGGAACGCATCCTGTCGCTCAAAGAGACGTGTCGTCTGCACGCCCAGTCGACCTATGGGGTCTTGGTCGAGGCGGTCAGCAGTCTGTTCCTCCATCGACCGCCGGATCTCGGCTGGATCGGTTAGCCGAGGCTTTCACATCCGTTACCCCGGTGACGCAGGCACCCGGCATAGTGGTGGCCAGCGGCAGACGTCATGGCCATATCCGAGGATACCAGTATGATGCGCTGCCTCATCTCGCTTCTCGCTCTCCTCACCCTCCTCGCTGTGCCGCCTGCCACCAACGCGCAGCAGGTGACGAAAGTGCACCGGATTGGTTGGCTCGCTCCTGGCAGCCCTCCCTCTGGTCCCACTCCAACTTTCGAGGCATTCCAGCAGGGTCTGCGCGACCTTGGCTACGTCGAGGGCCAGCATTTCGTCATGGAGCGCCGCTATGCGGAAGGGAAGCTCGACCGGCTCCCCGACCTCGCGGCTGAGCTGGTGCGTCTGCACGTTGACATCATCGTGACGGGCGGTAGTACGCCAGCTACCCTTGCTGCCAAGCAGGCGACCAGCACAATCCCTATCCTCATGGCAGGGCTTGGGACGGATCCTGTTGAGGCCGGACTCGTGGCCAGTCTGGCGCGGCCGGGGGGGAACGTCACGGGAATGACCGCCAGTGACTCAGAGGGATGGGGGAAACGACTGGAGCTGCTCAAAGAGGCCGTTCCCAGGCTCGCGCGCGTGGCTCTCCTTTGGAACCCGGCGAATCTCGGCAATCTATTCTGCCTCAGAGAAGTCCAAGCCGCGACCCTGAGGATGGGCGTGCAGTTGCACCTCCTGGAGGTGCGCGATGCCAACGCGTTCGAGCCCGCCTTCGCCGAGATCGCCCGGGAGCCCCCCGACGCGCTCCTCATATGTCGGGGCGATCAGACCGCTGCGTACGCAAGACCTATTGCGGACTTTGCGGTGCGGAGCCACCTCCCGACGATGACCTCGCTCAGAGAATATGTGCAGGCTGGGGTGCTCATGTCCTATGGGCTGAGTCTCCCTGCCCAGTGGCGACGTGCTGCCTACTACGTGGATAAAATCCTGAAAGGGACCAAGCCAGCTGACCTCCCTGTAGAGCGACCGATGAAGTTCGAACTGGTCATCAACCTGAAAACCGCCGAGGCGCTCGGCCTCACTATCCCTCCGAGCATTCTCTTCCAGGCAGACGAGGTGATCAAGTAAGCCGCGATGTGGGTACAGTCGGCCTTATGATGCCTCACGGTAGCGAGGATTGTGCCTCAGGGTACCCCTGTGATCGCTTACCGTGTCAGTATGGTCATGTCTACAAAAATACAGGCCAGATGCTTCGGCGCAAGAGCAAGGGTGATTGCGTCCAGTGCCATCGGGCGTCGTACCGCCCTTAGCGTCCGGCACCATGCCAGGCCCTGCAAAGCAGAAAAAACAAAACCCCGCTCTCAGGAGGAGTGCGTCTCTTGACAAAAGGAGGCCTCATACGTGTTGGGCCACATTGCTTTCACTGCTTGCCTTCATGAGCTTCTGGAGGATCAGCGAAGATGCGTGTAAGAGGCCATTGCGCTTTGAGTTCTTCCAGAGTCCCAAAGAAAACGTTGATGTCCATGTCGAACCTCGTGCCGGGCACGTTGTATAAGCAGGTGCCCTGCGCACTGCAATTGATTTCGCTGGAAAACTGCCACAATGTGTAGGTTGCCCAAGTGCCCCGTGGAAAGTCTGGAATATTCTTCCGAAAACGCGCATACCACAGCGGACATTTTGTGAACACTTTGTCCTGACCTATCTTACTGGAAATGTGCTGCGCGGTTGCATGGTTCACATAGAGCAGCGGATAGCGCTGGGTTTCGCGCAAGATGTGCTCAATGAATCGCCGCGCGCCATCCAACGACATGAAGCTAGAACTTATGGACTCCAAGTCAAGGGCAAGCAACTCGTCTGCGCCGGGGTTAGTTACCGTAAGATAATGCTCTGCTTGCTTGACCGGATCGCCTGGGCGCCCCAAGTGATAGGAACCCCACAGGTATCCACGCTTGAGCGCCTCTTGCTTTCTGGCAGCGTACTTGCTATCTGTTTTTAAGCCGTCGGTAGCTTTGTGAATGATGGCCACCACCCTCTTGTCAGTTGCCAGCTTGTCCCAGTCTATGCCGTTTCCCTCGTAGGGGTCAATCACGATAGCCGTAGCACCGTTGCTCCAGGGAGCAGAGAACTCGGGAGGGATTGCCGCCGCGCGAGCAGCGCACGTAACACTCAGCAACATAATTAGTAGGATAAGGCTCTTCATACATTTCCTCCTATTAGAGTTGACTGATGCAGCCCAACGCCGCGCCTCAGCCGCTGCCAGAAGCGGGAGCGAGCCACGAGCAGACGCCGGAGGCAGTCGGCTCCAGTGCCAAGTTAGGCGCTCTATAGACCATCGCTTGATATCCAAAGCTCGTAATGTCGTGGCCGAATCTTGTTCGAGGATTCAAAGCCCGGTACATATTTCGTTAATACCTTAAGATCCAATGACGAAAGGGCATCAGCAATTTGTTTAGCTTCCTGCTCCTCTGTACTCTTAAAGTAACGCAACTCAGTAAACGACGGCCCTTTGTCAAGGAGCTGAACACCAGGAACAACAACGTTCGCGAGACTTTCTACTTTATCTGCTAGTTGTTTTGCCTGAGCACGTTGAGATTCATCTCTGATGTGAAAATATACACGTGGCTTAATATCAGATTGATTAGCTTTTGGAATGAGGCTTTGATTTAAAGATGATACTTTCTCTACCAAGCGAACTTTTTCTGCCATTTCTGATACAGAAGCCTTTCCTTCTTCTGCTTTTTCTGCTATGACAATAATCTTTTTTTCATCCTCTTTTATTTCAACAATGTGTTTGTCTACTATTATGTTGTATCTTTCCCACGAACTTCTTATTTGTCCTACTGGAGATACTGCAGCAAAATACTCGCTTAATAACTTTCTTTTTTCTGGACCATCTGCTTGTAATACGATATTAACATATTTGTCAAAAACTTCCATTTCTTTTATATCTTGTTCTCTTTCTCTGAATCCATCATTTATTATTGATGCTGACAATGTTATTGCCACAGAGACAATAAACCATTTTCCCAATTCAATAATTTTGTCAATATTGGCATTTTCAATGCTTTTATTCTTAATTATTAAATAAATAACGAATATTCCACATAACGATATCAGTATAAAAAATATACCTAACCAAAGAGATAAATTGCCGGTATCCGAAAACATATTGCCCTCAGATTTAATGTTGTAAGTGGTGTCCTACGCACTTGCTGTACCGTACCCAGGACTGCTGCCTTCCGGTCGCTGCACACCGTCGGCTTTGGCCTCGGTCCCGCTGAGGCTACCCTCTAGCCACGACTCTACCTATTTCGGGGCGCCATCACGCAGCCTGCTTCTTCGTTCCCGCCAGCTTCGTACGCCCATGACTGGGGGTGCACGTGGAGTGCACTGCTGACCTGCTGGCGAGGCTTTGGTCAGGTGGGATTTGCCCCTTGCGGTGCGCACCCACTGGGTAGCAACAACCAATTTCATAGAATTTCTCCTACTCCCAAGGTTTCGGGCTTACCTTGGCACGAGCAATGAGGGGTTAGGTTTCACTTAGAACGGTTTGAGGCAGCCTCGCAATTGCATGTCACCTTTCTGAGGGTTGAACAGGTCATACCGGCGATGGGTGAATCCGACACCATCCCCAATTTGACCGACCTCGCCATTGATGTCTTCGAATCCATCGGAGGTGTTGCCCTCAATGGCATGGAAAGACACCCCATCGCAATCGAGCACCATTCCCGTATGCCCGTGTGTCGGGTCATCAAGGTGTTGCCAAATCGCGATAGCCCCTGCAAGAGGTAGCAGCGATTTCCGGTGGCCTCTTAAGTGCTGTAATTTCAACACGTTATATTTTAGGCTTTCGTAAAGATAACCCCAATGTTTTCAATAGTTTAATTCAAAAACGGCCCATTTCTAACGGCATAAAATGCATATGTCGTTGATTCTATTGACTTTATGTTTACGAAAGTCGTATGTGGCAAGTCATTTATTTTCAATAGCATACGCCTTCGCCGGGAATCGCTGAAGAGGTAGCAACTTGACGCGTTGTTCAACCGGCGACTCTTGCCAAACGTTGATGCAGCCGCCCGCCGCGTGCAATGGAGATTTAATGTTGGTTTTGGATTCGACGTAGGCAAGACACGTCTGCATGAATGCCATGCACCAGGCGTCTCCAGCGCTCAAGCCTACCGTCTTTTGAAATAGTTCTACTTCTATCCCCTTGTTCGTAGACACTTCTTTGATGCCCACACACGCTTTCGCAGTTTCGACAAAAAGTTGCCGCGCTCTCTTTTTCACTATGCAATCTTGCGCCAGAGCATTGCTCTCTAGGAGCTTGTCCAACAGCTTTACTGACTTTTCCGTTGGACTGTGTCGATCAGATTTCATGCTGGTTTCCGAAAAGAACCCCATGAAAGCGCATAAAAGTCAGTGGCTTGTGATCCTGCCATCCCCTCCTGACCTCCATAGTGGAGCCATACACCAAGG
>AR_comb_assmDRAFT_11059189_pt1 | contig 17598 bp, 16 predicted proteins | sample ArasoioldDNA_FD_10543 | JGI IMG/M metagenome (IMG submission 10543) | reverse complement strand
GGAGCAACGACTAAAGATACAATAGACATTAATTTTATCAAAATATTCATTGAAGGTCCTGAAGTATCTTTAAATGGATCACCTACTGTGTCACCCGTTACCGATGCTTTGTGGGGATCGGAGCCTTTGTAGTACATCTGTCCGTTAATTTCCGCGCCTTTTTCGAAACTTTTCTTTGCGTTGTCCCAGGCTCCCCCAGCGTTGTTTTGGAACATTCCCATTAATACTCCGCTTACCGTGGCGCCGGCTAAGAATCCGCCAAGGGCCTCGGGGCCTAAAATGAAACCAATGACCAAAGGCGAAAGGATTGCAATAGCTCCTGGCGCCAACATTTTTCTTATTGATGCCTCAGTTGATATGGCTACGCATTTATCATACTCAGGTTTACCAGTTCCCTCCATAATTCCTGGAATCGATTTGAATTGCCTTCTTACCTCTTCGACCATGGCCATGGCGGCTTTGCCGACGGCCTGGATGGCAAGGGAGGAAAAAATAAATGGAATCATACCACCCACAAACAAACTTGCCAGGACGTTTGCTTTGTAAATATTAATCCCGTCCATTTTAAAACCGTTGGTATTAATAACGCCAACATAGGCCGCAAATAAAGCGAGTGCGGTTAGGGCCGCTGAAGCAATGGCAAAACCTTTACCGGTAGCAGCGGTTGTATTGCCAACAGCGTCAAGCGTGTCCGTTTTTTGTCGAACTTCTTTCGGCAATTCGCTCATTTCTGCGATTCCACCCGCGTTATCTGCAATGGGTCCAAAGGCATCAATTGCCAATTGCATTGCAGTGGTTGCCATCATTCCTGCGGCTGCGATTGCAACGCCATACAACCCCGCAAGGGCATAGGAGCCATAAATGCCCCCGGCCAACACAAGTATTGGGAACAAGGTAGATTCCATTCCTACGGCCAACCCACCAATCACATTGGTCGCATGGCCAGTGCCCGACTGGCGTACAATGGTATTGACAGGCCGCCTGCCCATTGAAGTGTAGAACTCAGTGATCAGGCTCATCAATGTGCCCACTACCAGTCCCAACGCAATGGCTCCAAAAACCTGCAGTTTTGTGAATACGAATCCGCGGATGTAAAGGTCACCATCGGGCAAGATGTAGTCGCATAAGAAATAACTCGCGATTGCAGTGAGGATGATGCTCCCCCAGTTACCCATGTTGAGCGCCTTTTGAACAACTGCCGTATTCACTCCAGCGGATTCACCGATCCGCACAAAGAAAGTTCCAATGATAGAAAAAATAATTCCTATTCCCGCAATTAACATGGGCAACAAAATCGGGGAGAAGCCCATGAAACCGTCATTCAATGCAGATCTGTTTGGATCAGTCACTTCATGCCCAAGTACAATTGTGGCAAGGACAGTGGCAACGTACGAACCAAAAAGGTCGGCACCCATTCCTGCGACGTCACCCACATTGTCGCCTACATTATCGGCAATGGTTGCAGGGTTGCGCGGATCGTCTTCAGGAATGCCAGCTTCAACTTTGCCTACAAGATCAGCTCCAACGTCGGCAGCTTTAGTATAAATACCACCGCCAACCCGGGCAAAGAGCGCGATTGATTCGGCACCAAGGGAGAAGCCCGTAAGTATTTCGATAGCCCTCGCTACATCCAGGGAGTTCGAGACAGCGCCGGGCGCAAATACTTTCAGTAGAACAATAAATAGACCCCCTAACCCTAAGACAGCCAAGCCTGCTACGCCAAGACCCATTACGGACCCTCCTCCAAATGACACGGACAATGCCTTTGAAAAACTGCTGCGGGCAGCGTGTGCTGTTCGCACATTAGCCTTGGTAGCCGCCTTCATGCCGATGAAACCAGCAAGAGCACTAAAAAAGGCGCCAATAAGAAACGCAATCGCGATAGACCAGTGTGAAGTTTCACTTCGACTTCCCATAAAGCCGAGAAGCAGAGCAACGATCACAGCGAAGTAGGTCAATATTTTCCATTCAGATTTGAGAAATGCCATAGCTCCGTCGGCTATGTAATTGCTGATCTCTTTCATTCTATCAGTACCTGCCTCTTGTCTCGCAACCCAATTAAACTTAATCAAAGTATATATCAACCCAAGCAAACCCATGGCAGGAACCATGTAGATCAATTTGTCCATAAGCGATAATTCTTAATCGAAATTTAAAGCCCAAAGCTTTCCTTTGGAGGACGGCAAAGATAGGGGAGAAGGAGCAATTTTGGATGGTGTGTTGGGGCGTGTAAAATTTTTCCGCCAACGCAACGCCTTGATCAAAAAACCATTGCAGGAGTTATGATGACGCTGCCTATTCGTCATTTAGAAAATAGCTGCGCGAGTTTATCATCAAGCTTTTCCCGCAGCAAATTTCTCGCTACAATCCTGCCCGAGGGGTCAATCAAAAAGTTCTGAGGAATCGCAGTTATACCATACTGCTTTGCTACCGCATTATTCAAGTAATTGAGGTCGGAAACATGTGTCCAGGTAAGATGGCCGGTACGAATTGCCTGAAGCCATTTTTCTTTTTCGCCGGGTCTATCCACAGAAACACTCAAAATCGTGAAGGGCTTGTCATGATATTTATTGAAAGTGTTAACAAGGTAAATATTTTCCTTCCTGCAATGCGGGCACCAGCTTCCCCAAAAATTTAGCAAAACATAATTACCTCTGAATGATGAAAGACTTACAGCACGACCCGCCGTGTCTGATTGAGTAAAAGCAGGCGCCATTTTTCCCGGTAATAAGTTCTTGGCTATCTCAATTCTTTCTTTGAAATGAATCCCAGCGTTTGACTTCCTGACTGATTCGGGCAATCGATCAAAAAGAGGATCAACACCCCTGACGTTCTTAAAGTCATATCGCGCATAAACCTGCAACACATACAGGGCAATCGGAGAGCCAAGGTTTTTCCTCGCGTAGGCATGGTAAACATCCTCTTCTTTTATGCTGTCTATCACATTAAATTCAGCCTCGAGTTTTGCCTCAAGGTTTTTCACCTTCACGGAATCGTGCTTCTTTTCCGCCAGATCGTATTCAGTACCTAAACTGTCTTCCAGTCGCTTTTCCATATCGTCAAAAGGTTTCAGTAGCGCAAGCAATTTTGAAAATTCTTCGTTCGCTTTGCCCGCTTGTATGGTCGCATTCGAAAATGAATCGGTGCTTCGAATGTTTATTAGGCCTGGCTCCAGGAAAAATGTAATAACATCTCGGCTAGGAATCATCGTTGCTAAATTGCATTCACATGGCTCATAGGTCGCGGTAATTGTTGCTTTCCCAAGGTCAATAAATTTGTTCGTGAACGAGTATTGATTGTCTTTTACCGCGAAACTGTCTGTTGTACGCAAGTTATTTGCGAAGTAGGAGAGATATAATTTTTGAACGCTCCCCCGGTTGAGTTGGACGGTTCCATTGACAGTAAACGTTGAATCGCTTTGCGAGTATAGGAGCAAGGGAAATGCAGCCGCCAGCCAGGAGACAATGCTTTTCATCGTGGTGCTTTTGCAGGGGTGTTCAAGTTACTCAAACTATAATTCAAAAGTCGAATTTGCACAAATTTTTATTTACCAAGGGCGGAAAATCCAATTACAGTATAAAAGAACTCTCCAAAATATCCGCATTCAAATTGTGCGCTTAAATTTATGAACCGCGGGCAAATCCCAAAAGACGGCTCCGGATTTTTACGAATGTGGTATCACTTTCCTCATAATTCCTAAATTTGCCTCAATAAATTTCATCCTATGTCACTACTCAATAACAATCAGAAAAAAGGAAAGAAGGGAAATAAAAATCAAAACACTAATTCCCAGGGTTCAAAATTCATCCCTAGGCCGGGTAAAGCAATGGGCTTTACACAACGTCCACACAAGGCAGGCGGTACCCGTGGAAGTTAGAAGTATGGGGGTGTTATTTCGTCAAGTTTCGTTTCCGCCCTTATCGTGGTATTGGATGCAATGCCGTTGTACTATCAATGAAAAGGAATGCATCGAAGCGCTGTGGAATAATGGACTGCCCATAAACCGCCGCGCCGGAGTAAGCTGCCCCAATAGAACGAAATTCAATCCACTTCTTCAGTGAATCATTATTTTTTATTTCTCTTGACAAGACAATTTTGTTTTCCGGACTTAATTGATGTAGTGTGTTTTCCCAACTGCCACCTTTAGCCGGAAGCACCACCTGTTTTTGTGGAATTCCATTCCAATAATAGCCAGCCAAAACCGAACCCTTATTTGTACCAAATGCGGCACTGTAAACCCCGGCACGTCCAAATTGCTTCCGCAAGATTGCACCAACGCTGGTAAACCCTGCGCTCCCCATGTTTGAATAATTCGCATCGCCGGCGTGACCATTATGAAGCCAAATTAGAGCCTTAGAATTTTTCCCTCGAAACTGGAGAAGTCGTTTTATTGTCTCAGCCATATAACTGTCCCGGAGATTCCATGATTGCACTCGGTTAGTTACCATTATGCGGAAATAACGTTCCCCATTTAGTGCAAGCAACGCGTGCTGTTGCAACACGAAGCGTGATTCATCAACGGGTATGCTGGTGCCTAAATAATTTTGAACAGCCTCCCATAGTTGTTCTGTAAGGATATGAGAATCCGGTTTTGATTTACGAATAGAATCAGCATAGCGAAGAGCATCGTTGTGATATGGCGAGAATTTTTCGCGTATGCGGCTTACCACCGTTCGAATGCAAGAATCGCCTGCAGTTTGATCCTGTTCGGCCCATTCCCAAAAACTATAAAGATCGAGACCATAAAATCCAATTTTAGAATCGGGCTTCCTTCCCTGGTTGTAACCATTCAGCCATTCCACCAGTCGGGCCATTTCATAGTTTCCCCACATGTGTTGTGGCCAACGATCATATTGCTTAAGGACATCAACAGCCGCGCTGCTGTCTGCGGGAGGACCGTTAATAAATTGATTGATTTTATATGAATCAGCCCAATCACCCTCGACGGCTATTATGTCAAAGCCTTTTTCTTGTATCAGCTTTTTCGTTATAGCAGCTCGCCATTGATAGTATTCGCTGGTACCATGAGTAGATTCACCAAGCATTACAATTCTTGCGTCGCCGATATCTTCAAGTAGCCGATCGAGATCATTGACGTCGTTCAAAGGATAATAAGGAATAGTTGATGAACTATTCTCTTTTTTGAGTTTACTGTGCTGAACTTCTGCAGCCGTACACGCGACCAGGAAAAAAGAAAATAAAATCGGACCCGATTTATAATTTATGCCAAACATGATAGTTAGCTTACAGCTTTGTTAAGATTATCACCTCGATCTCTGAAAATATTTGATGTAGTGTCGGCAAGCTTTGAAACTTGGATCGATCTTACCGGCGTTTGGAATGAGCGCGGGATCCGTGACAAGCAAAGTAACATATCGCATAGAAGATGATGTTTTGCGGCTTTTAATTTGCAAACATTTTGCCGCAACTCAGCTATTGCGATTACTTAACAGGAAGATAAGTTATTAGACAGAATTTTACTTTAAGCCACCCAATTAATGCTCCCAAATTCTTAACCTAAATCTTGAGGCCAACACTACGTATTATTTGGAGGTAATTCCGTGGATCTGTGCGTCTGCTTTATTCCAGCCGGTTGCAATTGCTGCAAGCCTGTCCATCCTTCCGGGGTGTGTCTTTGATGCCTCTGTGCTGGCAATAAAGTGCATCGCTAATTGTGCCTGTTCGAGAGTAGCACCCATTTTAGATAAAATAAATCCGGCAAACTTATCTGCCTCTAACTCAATTTCCGGGCGGCTGTTAACGCCTAGCGTGGTGTGTCCATTTAAATGATGCCCGATTTCATGCGCAAGAATAAAAATGGCTGGCCATTTATCCCGGGTGGCATAGTTGACCTCGCGGATAAACTCGGGATTGTATAAGATATACCGTTGATGGTGACGAATGGCTGCTTCAACATTGGGAACGTTAGCCGCCTTTATTTTGAAATCTGATTCAAGACCTACTACCTCCATTATTCCGGCAATTATTTTTTGTGCATCTTCGGACGATACAAAACCCGGTAAAGATGCGCTTTTGTTTTCGACGGTGGTGACCACGTTATCGCTGACGTTGTCTTCCTTGCTGGTGATATTTTGAGACCAGACAACACTTAGCATCAACGCAAAAATGCAGACGAGGATGGGCTTTTTCATTGAAGGTTTTGTGGTTTTTTTGTTCTAAGTAAATTTAGAATTATAATTGAAAAAAAGAATTATAAAATCGATGAATTCGGTTTGTATTAAAATGCATTGCTATACTGCTGCTTTGAAAACCGAAATGTGGTTCGACGAGTCATGAAAAGTGCACGGTGAAACACATGGTATTTGAAAATTCGCAATGTTCTTAGCAAACCAGTTATAGGCGTCACAGTCCAGACTGGATCCTCCTGGTTATTTACCTTCTTTTCACTCAAGTATAAATCCTGCGCTTTCTAAGTTTTAGTGCGAAGGGGCGGAGATTTCTAATGTTTAACTCCTGCATTTGCAAACATTTTCGCAAACGCCGGATTTATGTGCAGAAAGAAATTTCAAATAACCAGTCCCAGGAAATATTCCGGCGCTTCATCAGATTGCTTCAAAAACCACATAAAAGGGTTATTTTCTTATGAAAGATTTTTGTGATGTGAGACCGTTAAACAGATTTTGTAGAAGGCCTTCTTCCCGTCCTTCACAAGGCAGCGGTCAGCTAAGGAGGGTTAAAAGCTGCCTTTGCCAGGGCAGTGGAGGCTCCGCAAACGTTGCCGTAAAAGTCTCACTGTAAGCTGCTAATGCCGCCGGGATCGATTGCGTACCACTTCGTTCATGTTTTTTGACAATTGATCACGGAGACATATTTCGCGCCTTAGGAAACGTCGCAATTTTGTTCTCAATATGGCATACAAAAACAAGATTTTAAGAAACCCCCGGACAGGACACACCATCAAATTTCTCCAAACCTCGAAAGACACCGCAGGTAAGTTGCTTGAAGTAGAAGCTTCGTATCCGTCACGTTCCATTGTCCCGCCACCTCACTATCATCCTCACCAGGAAGAAGATTTCGTTATCCTTAAGGGTCAGATGACCTTGAGAATGGAGGGGAAAATAATGATTCTTAGAGCTGGTGATAGCTTACATATTGCACGTAATACTGTTCATTCAATGTGGAATAACTCGACTGAAGAGGCGGTTGTTAACTGGAAAATACAACCAGCTCTCGACACCGAATACTTTTTTGAAACGACCGTCGGGCTTGCCGAAGATAGAAGACTTAAGAAAAACGGAAGACCTAAATTGTTCGAGACTGTCTTGATGGCCAATCGGTTTTCAAAAGTTTTCCGCCTGACTAACCCGCCATACTTCGTTCAGAGAATTGTGTTCTCCATCCTGACACCACTTGCCTACCTGTTGGGATACCGGCCTGCTTACAAAAAATATTTTGATTAAGGGATTCGCCTGATTCAATCCCGCGGCTGTTTGGGTAACTTTATACAAAACCAAGCATGCAAGCGGACGAAAACACAATCAATGACAGAAGAGGGTTCATTGGACGGGGAATTCAGATTGCCCTGATAAGCGGAATCACCAGCATTGCTTTATTCGGTTGTAAAGGAAAAGAAGAAGGCGAAGAAAAGGAAGTTTCGCCTCCGGAGGATCTAATGCAGGAGCATGGGTTGTTGAATCGCATTTTGCTGATTTATGACCATTGCAAAACAAGTTTGATCAATAAGCAGTCGTTTGACCTGGCAACCCTCTCAAGTGCGGCTGGTATTGTGAGAAGTTTCGTCGAAGAATATCACGAAAAGCAGGAGGAAAACTATTTGTTTCCGCGTTTTCAAAAGGCCAACCAGCTGACAGACCTGGTAGCAACTCTAACCCAACAACATAATGCGGGTCGCTCCATCACTGAGCAGTTAATGCAGCTTACGAAATCCAGCTCTCTCGGACAAAGCGAGAATGAAAGGCTAATAAATCTCCTTGGGGAATTCAACACCATGTACCGGCCTCACGAGGCGAGAGAAGATACAGTGTTATTTCCCGCCTTTAGAAAAATCGTTTCACAACATGAGTATGACTCCCTTGGTGAAGAATTTGAAAACAATGAACACAAGCTTTTTGGCAGTGACGGGTTTGAGACAATGGTGAACAGGGTATCAGAGATCGAAAAAAAATTAGGCATTTACGAACTCGCACAATTCACGCCAAAAGTTTAGCCTTTTTCAGAGCTGTCTTTGCAAATCATTTCCCAACAATCGGGGAAACATTATTGAATTTTAAAAAAACTTTTTACTTTGAAATAGTGCCTGCCGTTTGTCCACCCCGGCATTGGCATCACAAGCTCCAAAAATTACTTGTGATGAGATTATGAAATTCAAGCCATCTCTTCTTATCCTCTTTCTTGCATTAGGTAAGGCATGCCTTGCACAGATAACGATCACCTTTGTTATTGATATGTCAGGACAAACGATAACGCCCCAGGGTTTGCACATCGCCGGCCAGTTCGCTCTCATCAACGCCACTTCAATCACGCAGAATTGGCAGCCTGGCGCTGCGGGAAGCCAGCTAACCCTGGTATCCGGTTCCACATATTCAATACAGGTTAGTTTCCCTTCGACCTCTGCTGGGCAGCAGCTACAGTTTGAATTTGTTAGAAGTAACATTTGGTATGGTTCGGAAGATTATAGTGAAGGTAATCCCGGCGATCCAAATGCACATCTGGATAATTCGTGCGGAATTCCTGATGGCAGTGGTGGCTTTAATCGCGTTATTACGATTCCTTCGTGCGGAGGACAGTTCAATGCGATCTGGAATTATTGTGGTACGCTGCTGGCAGTCCCGCCACCTTTGCTAACGGTTTCTTCCAATGCTCAGATATGCGCGGGCGCGTCTGTTCAATTGTCGGCAACCAGCACGGGTAGCGTCCAGTGGTTACCTTCAACAGGTCTAAGTTGTTCGCTCTGCAACAATCCGATCGCGACCCCAACGGCCTCCACTATTTACAAAGCGAACTCAACTCTTGGAGGTTGTTCAGTGGCCGACAGCGTTCTCGTAGCCGTTGATGGCATCACGGTAAATGCAGGGCCAGATCAAAACATAATGCCGGGTGCAAGTGCACAATTAGCTGCAACTGGCTCGGGAAACTATAATTGGCAACCAGCCTCAGGATTAAGTTGCAATAATTGTCCGTCGCCTGTGGTCTCTCCGGCAGTAACAACCTCTTATATCGTTTCCAGTACTTCAGTTAATGGATGCAAAAGTTCTGACACGGTAACCGTTTTTGTTTCCAAATCACCCTGCGGAGACATTTTCATTCCTGCTGCATTTACTCCAAACGATGACGGTGTCAATGACAAGTTTGGGCCTGTAACAACTAATGCATCATATCCTTCCTCTGCAATATTCAGAGTTTATAACCGATGGGGACAATTGATTTTCGAAACGAAGGATATTAACCACAAGTGGGACGGTAAATTTCACGGCATTGCCCAGGTAACGGGAAGTTATGTTTACTACCTTTCATTGGATTGTAATGGAAAATCAACTGTGATGAAAGGCACTGTTACCTTAATAAAATAAGATCTTCATGTTATTCACCCGGGTGATATTGTCTTTCAGCGTGCTTCATCACATCTTCCTTATAAAAAAATACATCTTTAAATTGTCCATCAAGAAACATTTGTGACTGGTCAGCAAAATGTTTGGATGAAGGATCAAATGATTGGCCACCTGTTACAATCGACTTTGCTCTCACTTTTTTTCCAAATTCCACACAAGCGATAAAACTGTTACCCTCGTAGCCATATCGTTTGCTCGTACCTGGGTAACGACGAGCAACAAAAGAAGGTATGCATCCAAAGGCAGATGATGCAAGTCCTGAAGGTAAACTAGGTTTGCTGTCATCAAAAGTTTTGTCTCCAGCGATTCGTTGGTAACGATTTATGTCACCCCACGGAATTTTCCACGAACCGTATTTCCCTTCGAGGTATTGAACTGTTTCAAATAGCGAAGCCACCATTTCCTTTGATGTAGCACTCTGTAGTCTTTTTTCCAGTTTTTTCACCGTTTCGGACATCGAGGTAATCCCTTCCGTTGGTGAAGCACTTCCTCCTGATCCCGATGCCCACTCAATAGCCAGTGAAGTAGCCATTGACGAAGCCGAGGAATTTCTATCCCACGACCGTAGCATGGCGATTGGTTGTTGTAAAATATATTTTAAAGAGTCCCCAGGAGACAGTTCATCATACGCAGCAAAGAGTGGTGGTAACAAAATCTCGAACGCAGCAAGATAATGGCTATACCCAACATCGCTGATAAGTTTATCAATTGTAAAATCATTCGGGGCACTTAACAATCGCTGCGCATTGATAGCCCTGTAATTTTCAGCAACTGCGGCCATATATAGTGGGTAGTTTCCCTTCTTTGGACTGCTGGTACCTGAAACGGTATAAGGGGTAGAGTTACAATTTTGAATCCAGCCAGTAGCAGGATTGTACACGTGAATCATTTCATCTAATGAGTGTAAGCCTTTCCAGTCAGTCGCTGACGTTGTTCCATCCACCGGTTGGCTCCAATCAATTTTTTCGTCTCGCTTCGGAATAAAATTACCATACCAGAAAGCAATGTTGCCTTTGTCATCGGCGAATGTTGTATTGTCCGAACTATTGGAGCGCAGCTCCATTATTTTTTTAAAATCCTCAAAGCCGTGCGCTTTGGTGCGCAGCCATGACTGTTTAAGCGCATCAAGTGACCGGTTATTTTCTTTGAGGCTTAACCAATCTCCATTTCGACTACCCACTACGGGGCCGTGGCCGGTTGCAAACAGAATCAATGTTTTTCGTTGGGTGATCTCTCCCTGTTTATACGTGATTGACACCTGTCTTCTCTTTACGGGCAGCCATTTACCGTCGTATAAATAAAAGAAAGCATCTCCGCGTTTTTGTACTTTCTCTCGATACAGATCGGCTACATCATTGTAGCTTGTGCAATGCATCCAGCCGCAGTGTTCATTAAAACCCTGGAATATGAAAAAAGTTCCCCAGGTTACACCGCCGTACGCGTTCAACCCTTCATCACTTACCATTTGCATCTCCGTTCGGTAATAAAATGTTACGTGCGGGTTAATATAAATGATGGCATTTTTTGATACTGTTTTGGAAGGTGCAACCGCAAAACCGTTTGATCCAAGCTGCTCATAATAAATAGGCCTTTCGTTAAAAGTTGTAGAGGAGTCATCAAGTTCATACAGGTTCCGGATATCCTGCTTTGTTAATCCTCCGGTTTGTGTGGCCGAGATACTACCATTGGTACGCATAAGTGCAAACCATGGTTCAAAGCGTTTTAACACTGCAGGTTTTATATCCGGATGCTTATAAAGAAAATAATTCACGCCGTCAGCCGATGCGTCTAACAATTTCTTAAGCCACGCCGGGGATTTTTTATAATCTTCCATTGCTGCACTGCTGTCATAGATTAATCGCATCTGCAGATCATCATACAATTTTGTTTTTCCACTCACCTCAGACATTCTGCCCAACATTTCAAGATTGTTTTCCTCTACCTTTTTAAAATTTTCCTCGCATTGGGCGTACAGTAATCCAAATACAGCGTCCGCATCAGTTTTGCCGTAAATATGCGGAATACCCCAATCATCCCGAATAATAGTTACTCGTTGGGCCTGCGCCTTATATCGATTTATTTCCTGCGGACTAAATGTTTGTGAGAAGGAGAGGGCCGGAATAAAAATTCCAATGATCAATTGCTTCATGAGTCAAAGTTAGGAACGCAAGTTATGGAAGCGAGTGTTCGATTGTCATTTTTTCATTTTAGCATATTGAGTTTTGCAGTAAATTGCTTTATCTATGGAAAGAAAAAAAATTATTTCAGTAAGAGATCTTGTTAAGAACTACGGAAATTTTGAGGCTGTAAAAGGAATCAGTTTTGAAGTTTATGAGAATGAAATCTTCGGGTTGCTCGGCCCGAATGGCGCGGGTAAATCCACCACGCTGGAAATCATTGAAACACTGCGTGAAAAAACCAGCGGGGAAGTTGTTGTAAAAGGATTCAACCTGGACAAAGAACCGGATGAGATAAAAAAGATTATTGGAGTGCAACTACAGACGAGCGGTTACTATCCCGGACTGAATTTGATTGAGCTGATTGATTTGTTTTGCGGATTGTACAACCGAAAAGTTAATCCTATCGAATTGCTGGAGATGATCAACCTGGAGGATAAGGCCAAATCACAGTTCAAACAATTAAGCGGCGGCCAAAAACAACGGTTTTCGGTGGCAACCACCCTCATCAACGATCCAAAAATCATTTTTTTAGATGAACCCACTACTGGCCTCGATCCGCAGGCGCGGAGAAGCTTGTGGGAGCTCATTAAAACGATTCGCGACAGAGGAACGACCATAATAATTACAACACACTATATGGATGAAGCCGAATATTTATGCGACAGGGTAGCAGTAATCGATTCTGGAAAAATAATTGCACTGAACAGTCCGGATCAAATGATTGATGACCTGGTGGCTTCAGGCTTTGAAAGACCCAAAGAAGTTAAGAAAGCAAACCTTGAAGATGTGTTCATTCATTTGACGGGGCATTCGCTAAGAGAAGAATAATTTTTGTTATTTGAATTAATTCAAACTTTAGTATATGCCGGTAACAGCTATTGACCCACGTTTTCCAATTGGTAAGTATGAACCGCAGCCTTTTTCAATTGAGAGGAAAGTGGAGTGGCTCGCTGATCTGAAATTTTTACCGCATTCACTCGAAAATGCGGTGCTGAATCTTGACGAAGAGCAGTTACATACTCCATACCGCGAAGGAGGATGGACGATTCACCAGTTAGTCCATCACGTCGCTGACAGTCATATGAACGCTTACTGCCGCTTTAAGTTGGCGCTTACCGAAGAAAATCCGACGATCAAACCTTATGACGAAAAACTATGGGCGGAAATGAATGATGTTCACAAATTGCCGATCAATATTTCTCTCACGCTACTGCACGCCCTGCATGCACGTTGGTATGAGGCGTTGAAATATGTATCAGATGATGAGTGGAATAATCGTACCGTATTTCATCCTGAGCATAAAAAAACGATGAGATTGTGGACGATGCTGGGAAATTATGCGTGGCATGGCAGACATCACGTGGCCCACATACTTTCATTGAGAGAAAGGATGGGCTGGTAAGGCAGTTTCAATATTCAATTCCAACGATGAAGTGGAAGATTCTGTCCTCTGAATATCTGTTCAAAGATCTCTGGTTCACTGTTCGCAAGGACAAGTGTGAGACCCCTGACGGTAAGATAATTGATCCATATTACGTCTACGAGTTTCCCACCTGGGTAACTGCCCTTGCACTTACGCAGGACAAAAAGGTAATCATGGTAAGGCAATACCGTCACGCAATCGACGATGTTTGCCTTGAAATTCCCGGTGGGTGTGTGGACCAAGAAGATAGAAGCCTGCAGAATGCAATTGCAAGAGAGCTCCAGGAAGAAACGGGATATTCGTTTAAGGAATACAATTACCTGGGAAAAATTTCACCTAACCCTTCAACAAACAATAATTGGATGCACATGTTTCTTGCCATCGGTGGCGACAAAACGCATGATCAAAATCTCGATCACAATGAAAACATAGAGGTGGAATTATATTCGATTGATGAACTAAAAAAGTTACTGAAGGAAAACAAGATTATCCAGGCCATGCACGTTACCTGTATTATGTATGCTTTTGAAAAACTGGGCGAATTCTCGTTTGGCTAAGTCCTTTACTCTTACGCCAACGCGATTGTTACTTCTTTTATCTTACCTTTTCAGGTTCCAACAATTTTTTAAGATTACTGAAAATCATGTCCCAAAGTTTGCTGGATTGCTCCTTCATTTCCTTTGTTGCAAGATTTTCTTCGGTAAGAGTCAGCCTTGTATGCCTGTCTTCAGCTTTTAACAGGTAAGTAACAATGTGATAATTTTCTGGGAGATCTGCCAGGCCAGAAGAATTGCTCAAGTAGCTATGCTTCAAAAGTCGTTGATCTTCCAATTGCAGCACTTTGCCCTTGCCTTCAATCGACCTTCCCTGCCACTCGCCTTTGAAGGTTATGATATTACCCTCTTTCCACTCACCCAGGGCATTCACACCAAAATAATATTGTTTGATTAAACCAGGATCAATTAGCGCTTGCCAGACATTTGCCACCGGCGCATTAATCAGGACTGATTTTTCGTTGGAGAATTTTTCCGCCATATACTGGTATTAAAAGATTTCATTTAGAATCGTTCAACTTCCGTACCAGTATAATGGAAGGATTTTTTTATCTGGGAAAAATGCTAGTAACGTTTCCGGTTATTGTTGCCATACTTATTGTATCCGCCGCTCCCGCCGCTTCCACCTCTGCTGCCACCACGATACCCGCCAGCACTTCCGCCTCCACTGCCCCCGCCGCCGGGACGATCTTCTGCAGCTTTGACCACTAAAGGTTTCTTCCCAAGTGAAATATTGTTAAGTCCTTCGATTGCCTCCTTCGCTTCTGTTTCAACAGGCATTTCCACGAATCCAAATCCACGGCTTTTACCGGTTGCTTTATCCATTGCTACTTTAGCCGAAGTGACTTTACCAAATTTTTCGAAAATTTCTTCAAGTTCTGCGTCATCTAAGTCGTAAGGCAGACCAGCAACAAAAATATTCATTGAGAGATATTTCTGTAAAAGTACAAACTTAATGAATGTTGCTCTCGATATTTTTCACCGTCACCCCTTCACTCTGTAAGACCTACGGTTCTTTGTCTTCTCGTTCCACGGCTATGGTACACTCACCGACCAGTGCGGCCAGTGCGCCTATCGCGGCCAACACCGGCGCGAAAACGGCGCCTACTACACCGATTGTTAACGGGAATGTCACTAATTCTTTTCCGTTCTTATCCTTGATAGTGATCTTTCGGATATTACCCTCTGCAATCAGGTCTTTTACTTTTTTTAAAAGTTGTTCTCCATGAACCGAAAATTCTTCTTTAAACGTCTTTGCCATATTAATTTTTTCAGTTTTAAAAATTCCGTTTTTAACCTGCCAACTGAATTTCATCTTTAGGCACCGTCATCAATGGTTTGGAAACTTTGTGCTCCACATACTTGTTTAGAAAGTACATCATCACAATGGTGATAAACATAGTACCAATTACAACATAGCCAAGGGTGTCGTAATGCTCAAGTGGGCTCGTGTTGTTACGTTGTACCACAATCAAGCCGGCGACCCACGCTGCAATTCCTCCAGCGATTTGTTGAACAGAGGCGTTAACGCTCATGAAGGCGCCACGATCCTGCGGCTCGGGGACAGCAGTCATTAGCGCAGATGACGTAATGATCCTTGATGTAATGCCAACAAATAAAACGACACTCAATAGGGCAACAACCCATAGAGGCGTAAGTCCAAGATGAGTATAGATCACAACGATTACGGCGCTAATCATCGTTCCAAATAGAAAAATTTTGAATTTGCCAATCTTGTCGCTCAGTTTCCCAATAAGAGGTCCGAAAATAATTGTAAATCCTCCGGTTATACCATACAGGATCCACAACTGGCCAAGTTGAATTCCCAGGTTAAGGTTACTAAATGTACTGCCGAAAGGCATGAGCATAAAGCCTCCTGTTGCCAACAGTGTCATAGCCATGAATGCACGCAGGTATTGCGGCCGAGAAACCGTCTTTATAAGATGATGAAAAGGATGTGTTTGATCCGACTTGATTTTTAAATGTTCTCTTATGGGCTTCATGTAAATAACGATAATGACTCCGACTGCTAATCCAAGGCCTGCGATCATCCAAAAAGACGAATGCCATCCAAATCGATCTGCCAGTACTAGTCCAATAGGGAGCCCAAGTACCTGGCTCGCGGCAAAAGCCATTTGTACAAACCCCATTACCCTCCCTCTGACTTCCCATTTGAAAAGATCGCTGATGATGGCAAAGCTGATTGAGCCAATCACACCACCAAAGATTCCCGTAATGATTCGCGCGAACAATAAAAAGCGATAGTCGGTTGCTATGGCACAAAGAAGAGTGCCTAGTAAGAAACCGGTGTAAAAGAAAAGGAGATATTTTTTTCTGTCAAACCTATCCGCGAAACCAGCTGACAAGAGGCCAGATATTCCGGCGCTCCATGCATAAACTGACACGACTAATCCGAATTGCGCGGGACGAATGTGCCAGTCTCTTATCAGGAATGCACCCAATGGAGAAAGCACCATAAAATCCAGCGTGATGGAAAATTGCAAAATGGTCAATATCGCAATTACGAATGCCTGGTAAGAAGAAAAAAGCTTTTGTTTCGTTGGCTGTTGAAGGTCGGTCATAGCGTAGCAAAGGTAGGGAGCGAAAGCAAGTCACGTACGGCATTTAGGTTATGTACAAATTATTATCGGTTGAAATATTTTTCGCTCGGTAAATTACATGCTGAAACGACTCCAAACTACATTTGGTGCATTGCTATGGTAACGGTTCTCCAGATTTTTTTTGTGGTGATCTTATTGGTTCTGCTGATTTTATTTGTGTATAAACCAAAAAGAGTAAAGGGAATTGTTTTGCGGCCCGAGCAGTTCAGGCCTTATCTAAATGGTTATGTAAAGTTTTACCTCGGATTGCATGAAGATGGAAAGAAGATTTTTGACGATAAGGTTCAGAAATTTCTCCATGATGTGCGGATCACCGGTGTCGGTTCGGCCGTAGAAGACATGGATCGCATCTTTATTGCTGCAGCCGCTGTTATCCCTGTTTACTCTTTCCGTGACTGGGAGTATACAAACTTGCATGAAGTGCTATTGTATCCCGGAATATTTAATCAAGAATTTGAACAAGAGGGCTACTATCGTTCGATTTCAGGTATGGTGGGTTCTGGCCCCATGCAAAATGTGATGATCATTTCAAAGGCAGATCTGCGCCGGAGCTTTATTGATAATTATAGTACTCGTAATACGGCCGTTCATGAGTTTGTTCATCTAATAGATAAAATGGATGGCACCCTGGACGGGATTCCCGAGATATTACTAGAGCGTAAATATGTCAACCGGTGGCTGCACATCATGAATGAAACCTCCCAGCAAATACGAAACGAAGAGACCGATATTGACATTTATGCTACGACGAACCAGGCAGAGTTTTTTGCAGTGACTGCGGAGTATTTTTTTCAACGACCTGACTTGCTAAGAATAAATCATCCACAATTATTTGAAATGCTCGTAAGGATATTTTTAAGATGAGGCTTTGGAATAATGCCGCGGAAAAAACAAAGACGCAAATTTTGCCAAAGACTCTACGCTGGGTCTTGGCGCCTTTTGGGTACAATAATTTTCAACTTAGGCGACCGTTACATCTTTGTCCAAGTAAACGTCCTGCACGGCATTTAGAATTTGAACGCCTTCTTTCATTGGTCGTTGAAAAGCTTTACGTCCACTGATCAGTCCCATACCACCGGCTCGCTTGTTGATCACTGCCGTGCTAACTGCTTCAGCAAGATCGCTTGCTCCCGAAGAAGCTCCACCAGAATTAATTAAACCAGCACGACCCATGTAGCAATTCGCTACCTGGTAACGGCAAAGGTCAATTGGATGATCAGAGGTAAGTTC
>AR_comb_assmDRAFT_10209754_pt1 | contig 17603 bp, 15 predicted proteins | sample ArasoioldDNA_FD_10543 | JGI IMG/M metagenome (IMG submission 10543) | reverse complement strand
TCGATGGTTAAACAACTCCGGTGTGGACCTGATGATTTACCCCAACCCTACCTCCCTGTCTTTTGAAACCGGGGTGCCCTACATAATGGCGGTTCATGACCTCCAACACCGTCTGCAGCCAGAGTTCCCAGAGGTTTCGGCGAATGGCGAGTGGGAACGGCGGGAATACCTGTTCCGGAATGCGATACGCAACGCGACGCTGATCCTAGCTGATTCAGAGGTAGGCAAGGAAGACATCCTCAACTTCTACGGATCTTGTGGAATCACCCCGGATCGGGTCAAGGTGTTGCCGTTTCTTCCGGCTTGCTATCTTGGCATTCATATTTCAGAAGGCGAGCGGCAGCGCGTACGAAAGATCTACCATTTGCCAGAACGTTATTTGTTCTATCCAGCTCAATTATGGCCTCATAAGAACCATACTCGGATCATTCGGGCGCTGGGTTTGCTAAAGCGAGAGCACAGCCTCAGGATTCCAGCCGTGTTCTGCGGTAGTCACAGCGGAGAGATCCGAAAGCGCACTTTTCACGAGGCTATGTCGGTGTCTTCTCAATTGGGCCTCGAAGAAGAAATCCACTATCTGGGTTATCTGCCAGACGGAGACATGTCAGCAATCTATGCCGACGCTGTCGCATTGGTTATGCCGACTTTTTTCGGGCCTACCAACATTCCTGTCTTGGAAGCCTGGGCTTTCGGCTGCCCGGTGCTAACTTCTGATATTCGCGGAATCCGAGAGCAGGTTGAGAACGCAGCGATCTTAGTAGACCCGCGTTCAGTGGAAGCTATAGCCGACGGCATATACCGGCTTTGGACAGATGAGAATCTGCGGTGCACTTTGGCTGCGCTGGGTAGGCAACGCCTGGGGCGCTACACCCCCGAAGATTACGGGCAGCGCCTGGTAGCAATCTTGGAAGAGGCGAAGACGCGGGTATGTGGGCAGAAGTCAGAAAGCAACAAAATCCCAGCGTAGCTAAGCCACCAAGAGAAATACTAACTTACCAAAAGGGCACCAAAGTCGCGAAGCTTCACAACTCCAGATAACCACACTCACGACTGTCCGCGCGCTGCCTGGTTAGATGAATCGAATGCAGCACGCCTAAAAAACGCTCGGCCACAAATTTCGGCAAACTACACCGATGTTCGAGTAGAGGAGTACAGACTCAAAAAAGCAGTTGAGGTGTGTTTCATGGAGCATGTGGAACATATTGTTTGGGACGGCCGGCCGTTGGCTCACATCATCCGGGCGGAGATGGCTCCGCAAAAGACAACTTTTCTGACGCCCGCCGAATTCAAACAGCAGGTGGGGTTTGTCGTCTATCCGGCCGGAGGCGAAATCCAGCGCCATGTGCATCGTCCATTGGAAAGGCATCTCGTCGGTACCTCCGAAGTCCTCATCGTGCGCCGGGGTCGTTGCGAGATAGATATCTACAACAACCAACGAGAGTTGGTCGCGACGCGCGAGCTACGTCAGGGCGATATCATGCTGATGGTCGATGGGGGACACGGGTTCCGCATGCTAGAAGACACGGTTTTTCTCGAGGTAAAGCAAGGGCCTTACACTGGCGTCGATGAAAAAGAGAGATTCTAATCGAGTTGACGTATTGCGCAGATCAGATCAAAGACTTGTTTACTTAACGTTCATGGAAGCGTGCCTCGATCATGATTCCTGTAAATGAACCGTTTCTCGCCCAGCGAGAGTTAGAATATGTTACCGAGTGTGTGCGGACCGGTTGGATTTCCTCGGCCGGCAGGTTTATCGAAGAATTTGAAGAGAAGTGGGCGAGTTACTGCGGCCGGCGCTACGGGATTGCTGTTAGCAATGGTACAGTCGCCCTCCAAGTTGCAGCGGCTTCCATCGAGCTAAAGCCAGGGGATGAAGTCATCATGCCGACATTTACGATCATCTCCTGTGCTCTTGCGGTTGTTTATAACGGCGGCGTGCCTGTTTTGGTGGATTGTGATCCTCGGACGTGGTGCATGGATGTCGATCGGGTGAAGAGTAAGATTACGCAGCGCACGCGCGCCATTATGCCCGTGCATATATATGGACATCCGGTGGATATGGATCCGATTTTGGACTTGGCAGAAACACATGGCCTTGCCGTTATTGAAGATGCGGCAGAAGTCCACGGAGCCGAATATCTGTCGCGACGCGGTACGACCCATCCTGCATGGCGCCGTTGCGGCAGTTTCGGAACCCTGAGCTGTTTTAGTTTCTATGCCAATAAGCTGATCACCACCGGTGAGGGTGGCATGGTCCTTACTGATGACCCAACACTGGCTGAGAAGACTCGATCTCTACGGAACCTCTGCTTTCAAGCTCATCGGCGCTTTTATCATGAGGAACTTGGATTCAACTTTCGCCTGACGAACTTACAGGCGGCTCTCGGTTTGGCACAAATGGAACGTATCGAGGAGATTATCGCCCGCAAGCGTTGGATGGGCCAGGAATACAATCGTCGGCTCGCAGGTATCAAGGGTTTGCATCTGCCGGTGGAGGAACCCTGGGCACGCAATGTCTACTGGATGTTCGGTGTTGTTCTCTCCGAAGAGACCGGGATGGACGCGAGGGTTTTTGGACAGAGGCTCAAGGAACGGGAGATAGAAACTCGGCCGTTTTTCCTCGGGCTACACGAACAGCCGGTTTTTCATCGAAGAGGATTATTTATGGACGAGCGATATCCAGTAACAGAGCGGATCGCTCGTCAAGGTTTATACCTTCCCTCGGGCTTGGGTCTAACCTCCGAGCAGATCTCCCAAGTCTGCGAAGCGGTCCACGAGGTGCTTACATGAGGGAGCTTTTCGGGTCTGAGTATGCTGACGCTTATGATGATCTCTATAGAGATAAGGACTACGGCAAAGAATGTGAGTTGATCGATCGACTTCTTCGAAGTTATGGAAGCGCCTCGATCCGTACCCTATTGGATCTCGGGTGTGGGACTGGAAGTCATGCCCTCCCGCTTGCCGAGCGAGGTTACGTCGTGGTCGGGGTGGACCGGTCTGAGAACATGATTCAGTCCGCCCGAAAAAAGGCAGCCGGGCAACAGATCGACGGGAACGCTACTTTTCATGAAGGAGACATCCGCAGTTTTCAGCTGGAGCATTCATTCGATGCGTCCTTACTAATGTTCGCTGTTTTGGGTTATCAGTTGGAAAACACCGATGTATTGGCGGCTCTTCGAACCGCTCGGAAACATACACGGTCGGGTGGATTATTGATATTCGACGTGTGGTACGGACCTGCGGTACTCCGGCAGGGACCCAGTGATCGTGTCAAGAGTATCAAGACCGGGAGTGGTCAAATTTTACGGTTGGCTTCAGGGCAACTTGATGCCCAGCATCATCTCTGCAGGGTAGATTATCGCTTGTGGAGAATCGAAGAAGACCGACTTACGGGAGAAACAGCAGAAACTCATTTGATGCGTTTCTTTTTCCCTCTAGAATTGAATCTCTTTCTAGAATGTTGCGGTTTTGCTCCGATAAGGTTGGGAGCTTTTCCTCAGTTCGATCGCGAGCCCGACGAGACCACATGGAACGTTTGTGGAGTAGCACGGGCAGTTTGAATTCCTGCTATCTCCCGCATTGCCTGAACCTTCCGCGGCGGAGAAAATTCTCATGAAAAAGGCGCTTATTACGGGCATAACCGGGCAAGATGGGTCGTACTTGGCGGAATTCCTTTTGAGCAAGGGCTATGAGGTGCACGGTATTATCCGCCGCGCCTCGACATTCAACACCGAGCGCATTGACCACCTCTATCAGGATCCGCATGTCAATGGCGTGCGTTTTTTTCTGCACTACGGTGACATCGCTGATTCGACCAATCTTATAAAGCTTTTGTATCGTATTCAGCCCGATGAAATTTATCATTTGGCGGCGCAGAGCCATGTTCGGGTGAGCTTCGATATACCGGAGTATACCGGGGACGTCACCGGCTTGGGTACGATCCGTATCTTGGAAGCCATTCGAGAGACCGGATTGAAGGCCAAGTTTTATCAGGCGAGCAGCTCTGAGATGTATGGCAAGGTACAAGAGGTGCCGCAGCGGGAGACGACGCCATTCTATCCCCGTAGCCCGTACGCAGCAGCGAAAGTCTACGCGTACTGGCTAACAGTCAATTACCGGGAAGGCTACGGGGTTTTTGCCTGCAATGGTATTTTGTTCAATCACGAGTCACCCCGACGAGGCGAGACCTTTGTGACCCGCAAGATCACGCGCGCCGCGGCGCGAATAAAGACCGGCTTGGAAGACAAGATTTTTCTGGGGAATCTCGAGGCCAAGCGTGACTGGGGTTATGCCCAGGAGTACGTCGAGGCCATGTGGCACATGCTGCAGCAGGAGCAAGCGGATGATTATGTGATTGCGACGGGTGAGACTCATTCGGTTCAGGAGTTTCTCGAAGAGGCCTTTTCGTACGCCGGTCTTGATTGGCGCGAGCATCTGGAGATTGACAAGCGCTATTTTCGTCCTGCGGAGGTGGACTTGCTGATCGGTGATGCGAGCAAAGCCAAACAGAAACTGGGTTGGAGGGCGAAAACGAGATTTAAAGAACTGGTGCGACTCATGCTCGATGCCGACCTGGAAAGAGCGAGCAAAGAGGCGCACGTGAACGGCTACATGCCATCAAAAGCGCAACGGCTGACGAGGCGCGGACGTTAATTCCACGCAGAGAGTTACCGCTATGATAAGTTGCCTCGAAATAAAAACCCTTCGCTCCAGTATCGCCCAATCGGACTTTCAAACGTGACTCTCAATGACTGATCTCGCGATCCGGGTCGAAGGGCTCTCGAAGCGGTATTCAATCCATGGCGCGAAAAAACGCCCTGACACGCTACGCGATGAACTCAGCGAAGCACTCAAGACGCTTTGGACGCGCCATGGGTTTCGTCGCGACAGAGAAAATTTTTGGGCGCTGAAAGATATTTCGTTCGAGATTCGACAAGGCGAGGTGGTGGGCATCATTGGACCGAACGGCGCTGGGAAAAGTACCTTGCTCAAAATCCTCGCGAAAATCACAGAGCCCACATGCGGACGGGCCGAGATTTACGGCCGCGTCGGGTCTTTGCTCGAGGTGGGCACTGGTTTTCACTCGGAATTGAGCGGGCGTGACAACATCTACTTGAATGGCGCCATACTCGGCATGAAAAAAAGTGAGATCGACCGGAAGTTCGATGAAATAGTCGCGTTCGCCGAGATCGAGAAATTTATCGATACACCGGTAAAACGCTATTCGAGCGGCATGTATGTGCGCTTGGGATTCGCCGTGGCGGCGCACCTGGAGCCAGAGGTATTGATCGTCGATGAAGTGCTGGCCGTCGGGGATGTGGCTTTTCGAAAAAAGTGCCTTGGGAAAATGGACGATATTGCGAAACAAGGGCGGACCATTTTGCTTGTCAGCCATGACATGACGGCGATTTCAAACTTCTCGACCGAAGTCGCTTTTCTAGACCGGGGCCTTTTGCGCCATATGGGCTCTCCTGGTGAGGTAGTGCGGGCCTATTTGCAAGATGTAGCCGTTGGTACGGCGCGTGGTAAGTGTGTGCTTGAACCGCCTGTCGATTTTCCTTTTTTTGTCACTGCGGTCTGGACATCCGATGATCTCAACCTACAAACTGCTGTGCTTTCTCGCAGTCGCGCTCTCGAAATAACCGTTCAGGGCGAGGTGCAAGAGGCTCGACCTAACTCGGACGAGTATTTGATAGCCGTCGACATAAAGACTGTCGACGATATGTTGTTGTTTCGTACTCATAATATTGAGCAGCCGGGCTTCGGAGAAATACCTCATCGGATCGGCCTTTTCACGCTGAAATGCGTTATCCCGCCAGACCTGTTTCCGGCCGGCACATATCGTGTGGGTATCCACACCGCCATAGCAGGGAAGCGATACCTGCAGAATGTATATCCAGTGCTTGAGTTCGATGTGATTCAAGACCGACTTTTAGGCAATATTTTCGCCAGCACGCACGGTATTTTGACTCCCCGTTGCGATTGGATAGCGCAAAATGACGGTAATATCGATGCCAAATAGTCCCGATCACTCAATCAAGGCGTCGATTGTTATTACATGCTACAACCAGGCTGAGTTTTTGGCCGAGGCCATCGAGAGCGTACGGAATCAAACCTTTTCGGATCTTGAGATTATAGTGGTCGACGATGGCTCGACCGACAAAACTGCGGCGGTAGCTGCCTGCTATCCCGATGTGCGCTATGTTCGTCAGGAAAATCGGGGTCTATCCGCCGCGCGCAATCTTGGCCTTCATGTGAGTGCCGGAGAATATCTCGTATTCCTCGATGCCGACGACCGCCTCCTGCCCATTGCCGTTGAATCCGGAGTCGACTGTCTAAACACCCATCCAGAGTGCGCCTTCGTGTCCGGTGATTATACACTCATCACATCAGAGGGTTTAGTAATACCGCGTCGGCCAACACTCTCTATTGAGCGAGACCATTATCTCGCGTTATTGCGCCGGAACTATATTGGAATGCACGCAACGGTAATGTACCGACGCAGTATCTTTGAGACTAGCGGAGATTTTGACACGTCGTTAAAAGCCTGTGAGGATTACGATCTCTACCTTCGCATTGCCAGGATCGCGCCCGTTTATTGTCACGATAAGGTTGTTGCGGAGTACCGGCAGCACGCTGCAAACATGTCTAAGAACCGCGCCCTGATGCTAAAAAGCGCGGTGAGCAGAGTGCAATCGCAACGAAAGTACGTTAGGAAAGACGCCAGACGGCAAGAGGCGTACAAGAATGGAGTCCGTTTTTGGCAAGCTTACTTCGGTGATGGATTAGTGGCCGAAGTGCAGCATCGAATAACTTGCAAGGAGTGGCGGCAAGCGGGCGAGGGACTCGTTACCCTGCTGCAATATTATCCGCGAGGATTTGCCATTACCGCTTTGCAAACCTTTCATCGCGTCCTGTTCCGCGCTCGCAGGGTTATTTTGAGATCAGCAAAATTTTGAGGATGCGCGCTCGCAGAGGCAGTTTCTCTCGATGGTTGCCAGGTTGGAATAAGCGCTACGCAAGGGCGCGACCTGCTCCCGGGCGAGTTCGCTTTGGAGATCTTCGACGGATTGCGCCGATCAGTCGAGAGTATGGCTTCGATCGTGGTCTTCCGATCGACCGCTATTACATCGATCGGTTTCTTGCGCTGCATGCAGCTAAAATTCATGGGGATGTGCTTGAAGTCGGGGATGACTCTTATACCCGCCGTTTCGGCAAAGAGCGTGTGACCCATCGAGATGTGCTTCACGTCTCCGACGGCAATCCTAAGGCCACGATTGTCGGGGATTTGACCTCCGCGTCTCACATACCTTCCGACAATTTCGATTGTATTGTTCTAACACAGACCTTACATTTGATTTACGACGTAAGAGCCGCCCTGCGGACGCTTTATCGGATTCTAAAACCTCACGGAGTTCTACTGGCGACTTTTCCGGGTGTAAGTCAGATGGTCCACGATCGTTGGCGCGAATACTGGTGCTGGAGCTTCACACAGGTATCGACGCGGCGGCTCTTTGAAGAGATCTTTCCAGGAACAAATCTGACGATCGAAGTAGCCGGGAATGTTCTTGTCGCTACGGCATTTCTGCAGGGATTGGCGGCCGAAGAATTGCTCCCGGAGGAATTGAATCACCTAGATCCCGATTATGAATTCTTGATCATGGTCACAGCGGCAAAACCCGCGGCGCAGGCCTGAAGACGCTACGTCTATTACTTCACAAGACGGCTTCCGATACCCGGACATATTTTCTTTCGACTCAGTGAATCATCGTTCAGTTCGAGCTCGTCAATGTCTTGCAATCACGCGGAACCGCCGCTTGCACCCACTGAGAAAAACGACCTCAAACCTTTAGAGGACTTGCTGGTTTGTCCTATCTGTAAGGGTAATCTCCGTTTCTCTGCCGACGTGATCTCGTGTATTTCATGCGGTACCGCGTTTCCGCAATCCCGGTGTGATTCTATCAATCTCCTCCCAGAGAGCGCGGTGCAGAATGATCAATCCGGCTGGGAAACGCGGCAGCGAGAGATGGAAAATTGGTACCAGAAGCTGATTGTCCGTCCCGAGGGAGCGATCAAATGCTTGACCGACGATTACAGCGCTTATTCTTCGCTTCTTCAGAGCTTGACCGGCACGGTCCTAGATATAGGGGGCGGAAGCGGAATAGTTCGACACTATCTTTTGGATAGGGTTCGCTACATCGTAATTGATCCAAGTCTTGAATGGATTAATGACGAGTGGGTCGCAATTTTGAACAACTTGCGACCCCTGTCCAGAAGACATCCATTTATCTGTGGGGTTGGCGAACATCTGCCGTTTCCAACGAATTGCATCGATGCCGCCCTGTCATTCTGGAGCTTAAATCATGCTAATGATCCAGCCTTAATCTTCCGGGAAGCCTACAGAGTGCTAAGACCTGGGGGAAGTTTCATCGTTAGTCTTGAGGATATGACGCCCGGCTGGCTCGATTTACTGATGGCGGCGTTCGACATTAGCGGCTTCTCACACTTTAGAAAGACCTTAAAAGCAAAAATTCGGTGCGTTCTCAAAGGGGAAGACTGGCCAGTCCAAAACGATCATATGCGGATCAGCGAGACGGAAATTCACACGTGGAGTAACGGAATATTCGAGTTGACTGGCCGTAGCTGGGTCAAGACATATCTAACTTTGGAGTTTCGAAAACCTGACAGTTCGCAAAATGAAGTGGGCCGGCGCAATTAGAGGCAAGTTGGGCCGGGTTTCGCGTTCTATCCGGAACCGTCTTCGTCCGCGAGGAATCATATTATTGTACCACAGGGTAGCCGAAGTGCAGTCGGACCCATGGTCGTTAAGCGTCACTCCTAAGCATTTTGCCGAGCAGCTCGAGGCGTTGCGCAGTGTCGCTCGTCCGCTGCGATTAAGCGAATTGACGGAAAAAGTCCGCGACAGGAGGTCTCCGTCGCGCTCGGTGGCCGTAACCTTTGACGACGGCTACGTCGATAACCTCCAAAATGCCAAGCCATTACTGGAACGTTACGAAGTTCCCGCCACTGTATTTGTATCGACTGGATACGTGGATCAGGACCGCGGGTTCTGGTGGGATGAGCTTGACCGCGTGTTGCTGGAGTCGAAAAGCTTGCCCAGATCACTGCATCTGAATATCAATGGCAGTGATTACCACTGGGAACTGGGGACAACGGTAGGTTACGCCGAAGAGATGGCATCGGAGAATCGTTGCTGGAGAGCCTGGAGCAAAGAAGATCCGACTCCTCGTCATTCGCTTTATCGCGCGATCTATCAACTTCTGCATCATTTGCCGGCGGAGAAACAACGAAAGATAGTGGACGATCTACTGACATGGGCGGGCGCCCGGCGCGTCGCGTGTTCCGAGTCCCGGCCTCTCAAATCTCAAGAACTATTGACTCTCACGCGAGGAAGCTTGATCGATATCGGATCGCACACGATCACCCACCCGGTGTTATCGGCACGCCCGGTTGATTGCCAGCAGGATGAAATCCAACAGAGCAAGACCTTTCTAGAAACAGTTCTAGGTTCATCGGTGACGAGCTTCGCTTATCCTCATGGGCGACCATCCGATTATACGATGGAGACGGTGAATATCGTTCGAAAGGCAGGATTTTCTTGCGCCTGTTCGACGGTGGCCGGCGCCGTCCAGCGGGACAGCGACCCGTTTCAGCTGCCGCGTATTCACGTCGAGGATTACGATGGGGAAAATTTTCTCAGGCTGTTGTCGCGCTGGCTGAATGCATAGCGGTGCGACTTCGCTGAAGCTCTGATAGAAGATTCTAAGTGCACAAAGTCACAGTGCTCATGGCCGTTTATAACGGCGCACGCTATTTGCGTGAAGCAGTCGAGAGCGTTCTGAATCAAAGCTTTCAAGATTTCGAGTTTCTCGTTATTAATGATGGCTCAACCGACCACACGCGTGAAATCATTCTATCATACGATGACTCGCGCATAAGACTTGTCGATAACAGGCAGAACCGCGGCCAAACCGCAAGCCTCAACTTGGGCCTCCAGCTGGCACAAGGAGACCTCATCGCTCGTCAGGATGCGGACGACATCTCAGAGCCGGAACGATTAGCAAGACAAGTTCTCTTCCTGGAAGACCACTCTGAAGTGGCGTTATTGGGCACTGGATACGCGAAAATAGATTCGCACGGAAATGTGACGGGAATCAGAAAGCTCCCCCTTAATAGCACGGATATTCGCTGGTCTCTCCTGTTCTTCTGTCCGTTTGTGCACAGTGCAGTAGTCTTTCGTAAATCCCTTATCCTGCAACAAATCGGCTTCTACAATGAAGCGTTTACCTACTCGCAGGACTATGAATTGTGGTTGAGAATTGCGCGCCAATTGGAGATCGCGAATCTGCCGGAGCCGTTGGTGCGGTTTAGAATCAGTTCTTTCTCGATGACCGCTAGCTATGGTGACAAGACGCAGGAGGGGCACCGGCTAAGAATTGCCAATATGGCGCATCTGCTTAATTGGAACGAAGCCACGCAGACGGAATCTGCTGAGAAGCAGTTTCGCGCAATGGTAGCGTTGCTTTTCGGGTCGCGTGCCGACATTGACCCATGGGATAGTTCCAGGACCGTGCAGGAGGTCCTGCGCTTACATAAAACTTTTTGTGCGTTCTACAGACTGAGTGAAAAAGAATGCGCTGCCCACCGTGAAAGACTGCGCGCTCGCCTAAGCCGTCGACTTTTGGAAGTTGCCTACTATTCAGTTAAAGACGACTATGGTGCTGCGCGGCAGCTTGTCGTTCAAGCCTGTCGGCTGCATTGGCCGATTTTGCTGACTCGATCACTCGCCTCGATGTCTTTGAAATTGCTCGCCAAAATGCCGTCAAGGCAACTCCATTGAAGTCATAAAACCGAAACGGTACTCACCTCGTGAGGCGCAAATTTTCGGCTTGCCCAGAGCGCTTAACCGCCGTCTTTCGTTTATGCCGGCGGTGAAGAGAATTGCTAGATCCCGCGGCGAATTTCTATTTCTGGCGGCGCTGCTCTTATTATCTTTGCAATTTCGGCTAGCGCCGATGAACCGTGGACTGGGCCAGGACGAGCTGTACACTGCGGTCCATTTTGTAGAAGGAGGTTCGCTCTGGAACATCATCACATCGAGCGGTGCTTTCAATAATCACGTCGGTTATTCGCTTATGGCTCGTTTCTCCGAAACCCTTTGGGGCCATTCCGAGTGGGCTCTCCGACTGCCTGCTCTGAGTCTTGGGCTGTTGGGAATTTACAGCTTTTTTTTACTGTCACGGTCGATCCTGACGCACTCGACGGCGATGCTCGCGACAGTAATGTTTGCGCTTTCCCCTCCCCATATCGTCTGGAGCGTGACGGCCCGCGGCTATTCTGCCCTGATCTTTTCAGCGATTGTCTCGAGCTATCTTTTTTTGAAATTGCTTCGGCGACCGAATTTGACCGATGCCGCCGTGTTTATTCTCGTGAGTGCATTCGGCATATACGTTCATCTTTACTGCGTGTTTGTATCGCTAGTCCAAATAGTATTTCTCATTGCTATCATGAGGAAGAATTCGGCGGAAAAAAAGCTTCAACTGCAGGTGAAAGAAGAATCTGTTCGGGTTTTAGCTTTGTCTTTTTTGTTGATTATCGGCCTCGCGATCGTTTGCTATGCGCCCTTGTCGCGGAATTTGTTACACGATCTCACTACAAGAGGCCGAGGCCGCTTCGAGCCTGTTTTCCCATTATTGGTAGTCAAAGAATTGAGCGGTGGCGATTCTCCGGTGATTGCCTCTTTATTCGTCGCGTTTTCAATGATTGGTTACTCGTCATTGCGACGTACACATCAGTTAGAAGCGAATTATTTCCTGTGGCTGTTAGTAGGTCCGCTTCTGCTCATGTGGACGGCTCGACCGTTCGATCTTTATACCCGTTTTTTCGTTTATTGGTTGCCCTGCTTTTTTTTATTTTTCACTGCCGGGCTAGGTGCTACCTGGCAAGCGGCCTTTGAGAGAAATGCGTTCCCGCTTGCTACAGTCTCTTGTATTGCAATGATTGTAGTCCTCGCTGCGATCTTTTCCAGCTGGATCGTGAACTGGAACAATTATCTTGGCGAAGAAGGGTATCGCGAAGCGAGCGAAGCAGTAATGAAGGAGGCTGACGATTCGGTTGCGCTTTGCGCGCTTGGAGGAGCCCGGTCTGTTTGGAAATATTATATCCACAGACCTTTAGCGACGCCTCAGTCGATCGCCGACATCCAGAAGCTTAGCGAAAGACATAAAGAGGTGAGATGTGTTTACCATCAGGCATCGTGGCAAAGCTCTCAGCAAACAGAAATTGCTCAATTCTTATTGCGGAATGCCTGGTGGTCAAGAGTGAAAGATGTCACGGTTTTTATCTATCCAACGTCAACACGAGCCGTCTTGCCAAGCTCATAGCCCAAAGAGGCTTAGGTTCACCGTCCAAGGACGAGGCGCTCTAATCTCGATTGAATCTTTACTTTCATGTCACGGATTTCGCATTGCCAGATCGAGTTCCATCCTCACTCCTACGGCGATCCTGATGGAAGGCTGTTTTGGTGGAACGGGCAACTGTATCGAGCGATCAGCCCTGAAAGAGCACCGTTTTTTACGAAGCTTTTTGAGGATGGCACAATTCGGCAGCTCGTTGAGCAAGGGCTTCTGGTAGGATCTGAACTTACAGAATTCACGCTCGACGGATACGGTTTGGTAGTGCATCATCAAACGGTTCCTTTTCCTTCCTATCCGAACGAATGGTCTCCGGTTATGTTTCGAGACGCCGCTCTGGCATATATCGAATTGTGCCAAGCGCTGATGCCGCGGGGGCTTGTGCTGAAGGACAGTCATCCATGGAATATTCTCTTTGACGGCTACAAGCCGGTCTATGTGGATTTGACTTCCATTCGACCAAGGACAGCTGAGTGTGAGTACCCTCCGTATTTTAAATTTTGTCGTTACTATCTTTACCCGCTGATTCTCATGTCCCAAGGCAAGGACCGGATTGCGCGCTATCTGATGCCAGAATACGAGGGGATCTTAGAATCGGATATTTTGCTGCTGATGTCTGAAGGGAGTCTTTCCGAGCTGATCAGATCAAAAATGCAGCGCGGCAAAACCTTCCTTCGGGGCGTGATGCCGCGAAGGATGAGCCACTTAGCCGGGGTAAGCCTGAAATCCGTTAATTCTTTTTTTTGCCAAAAGCGCTTCGCTCCAAGCTCTCCACTGCGTTACTTGCAGTATCTGAGGGGGGAACTCGAAAAAATCGATTTGCCTTCCGTGCGGTCGAATCATTTGTCGAATGACCCCCAGCTCACTGCCGCCGGCTTGGCGCAAAATCTCGGTGCAGCAAAGGGAGAAGCGCTGCGTAAAATCCTGAGCGATCTCAAACCGGAGTCCGTATTGAACATAGCGGCCGGGGCGGGTTGGTATTCGAAACTGGCCAGCTCCTTAGGCAGCAAGGTCGTGTCGTTCAATACAAATCCGCTCCACGCGTCTCGAATCTATGAGTATGCCCGTGATAACAAGCTATCGATTCTGCCGCTCGTTATGGATTTTACAGATCCAACGCCAGCTCGTGGGTTGGCCAGCCATTCATCCATTGCAGCCGCCGAACGCCTACGGTGCGAGCTGGTTTTAGGCTTGTCCTTACTGCCACACGTTGTGGTTAAAATAAAACTCAATTTTGAGCAGATCGTGGAAGGTCTAGCGCGCTTTTCGAAGCGGTCGCTTATTTTGGAATTCGCCACTCTTGATAGCGGCGAGTTATCTCCGTCAGGAGCCAGCCAATTCCCCTGGTATACACTTGAGAACCTTACCAATATCCTGAGAAAACATTTTCGCACCGTGTATATTCGGCAGATCGACGGCGCACCGGGTGTGTTGCTGGAATGCGCCAAGTAGAATTGTAATCGGAAAGGGAAATGAAGGGCGAACCTCTAGTTTCAGTCATTATTCCGTTCCTGGACGCTGAAGACTTTATTGAACAAGCGATCGAGAGCGTGCTGGGTCAGACTTATAGGAATTGGGAGCTGTTTTTGGTGGACGACGGCTCAAGCGACAAAAGCACTAACATCGCGAAACGATACGCGAAAGAACATGAGCGGCGGCTGCGTTATCTCGAACACGATGCGCACCGGAATCGAGGCGCAAGCGCGACTCGTAATCTCGGTATCAGCCATTCTAATGGGGAGTATCTTGCATTTCTTGACGCCGACGATCTATGGCTGCCGGAAAAATTGGAGCGGCAGGTAGCGGTCCTGAGTTCAGAACCTTCAGCGGCCATGCTCTACGGAGCTAGTCAATGGTGGTATAGTTGGACCGGGAATTCTTTCGATATTGAACGCGACAAAATACTACCGCTTGGTGTTCAATCGAATGTCTTGGTCAAACCGCCAGAGCTGTTGATTCTGTTTCTGGAAGGCAAAGCTACTGTACCGTGTCCCTCCAATATTCTAGTGCGCCGCGAGGTAATGCGCTCTGTTAGAGGATTCGAAGAGAGCATTCGTCGACTGTATACGGACCAATCTTTTTACGCCAAAATATGCCTTGAGCATCCTGTGCTTGTCTCGGGCGATTGTTTGGATCGATACCGCCAACACCCAAATTCCTGCTACTCGCGAGGTAAAGCAACGGGAGAACGAGACTCTGCTCGGTTGTTTTATCTGGAGTGGCTCGAGAACTATCTCTCGACACAAGGCTTCACCGATCCTGGCGTATGGCGAGCTCTGAAAAGGAAACAGCGGCGGCATCGTTATCCAGCCTTATACCGTCTGGCGACCGGTACTCAGCATCATATCAACCAACTTAGCGATCGGCTGAAGTCATTTTATGCGAGTAAGTGACGTAATCCGGAATAAGGAAGCGGCTCTGCTAAGAGCGTCCGTATGGTCTGATGCGTGAGCGTGTCCAATCCGTGGCTCGTTTGTGCCGATATTTATCGTCAGGAACGCTGAAGCGGATACCCACTGAGTTGATCACGAACGAGTTCGCTTTTTCATTTGGCGCCGATGGCTGGAACTATTTTCGCGCTCTTGTTACCGAATACGAAGCGCAGCCCAACATCGATCTAGAGAATAGCACGTTCTTTCGCTTTTTTCAGGATGAGCGCGTCAGGTCAATACGGTATCTCAACGATGTGCTTTTTCTCCATGAGCCAAGTAAGTGCAGCGACGGCTTTAAATTTTATCTCGGCACTTATCCCTGGGGAGATCATGTCGCTGGGGGACCCTGGGGTCACTATTTTGATCGGGTAGCCCGCCTACAAACCCGGGATTTGTACGGTTATCGAAATAATCTCTGGTACCAGCCGGGAGACCGTTATCCAATTGAGAGCGAGTGGAAAAAAACTGTTGAGCTTTATCATTCGATTAAATCAGGCTATCGCCCGTTCCGGGCTCGTGAATTGCCGGAGGTTACTTTGCTCATGCGCCGCGACGGTCAAATCAGAGCTGTCCGGTACAACGGTCAGCATCGGATTTGTGTTTTGAGCCATCTCGGATACGAGCGAATAACGGTTTTGATACCCTCAAGCACCGCTATTTCGAAGGACTTAGCGACATGGCCGACTGTTTCATCCCTTCCGAAGGTTGTTCATGAGCGCGAAATCATTGTGCGCGAAGCGGAAGTCGAACGGTGGCCCTACGTGCAGCAGGGATTGTGTTCCCGTGACCAGGCGCTGGAAATCTTTCACGCATTCTTCGCATTGAACGGGCGCGAGCGCATCGCCTACTTGGGGCTGCCGCCGGTTTATTGATTGCTCAGTGAGCACCAGTTGTTGTCGGATAAAAAACCTATGCGAGAAGCACAAACAGCTTTGGGCTCCGATGGACCGCGATCGCCATGGCTTTCGGCCGGTGTTTCACTCGGACGCGTTAGCGCGCGCAATCAGACAAAAACTGCAAAACGGCTCGGCTGGACAATAGCATTAGCAATCGGCGCGCTTGGACTCGTGCAAGTCTACCACGCTCAGCTCTCTTCCGGATTCGATCTCTTTCCCGGACCGCGCGGCGATACGAGGTTGTCGGCGTATCTCGTCGAGCACGGGTACCAAGCTCTTTTAGGTCACGCCCATTGGCTTTCGCCTGGGATGTTCTACCCGATCAAAGGAACCCTTGGATTCTCCGATCTTTACCTCGCTTACGTGCCATTGTATTCGCTCTTTCGGCTCTCGGGTTTGGATATTTTCCTTGCATTGTCCCTGACTGTGATCGTTCTCAGTTATCTCAACTTCATCGCCTGCTTCGCGCTGCTGAACAAAGTTTTCCATTACGGCGTGTTCGCATCTTGCGCGGCAGCGATGTTCTTTGCATTTAACAACCCGAAGTTGGCGCAACCCGATCACTTGCAGTTACAACCGGTGCTGCTGTTGCCGATTATTGTGGCTCTCGTGTTTCGTTTCTTTGCCGAAGCCGAAACCTTGAGCGTAAAAAAAGCGTTCGGAATCCTCGCATTCGCCGCGCTTTGTCTAAACCTGCAGTTACTGACCTCGTTCTATATCGGCTGGTTCTTCGGCTTCTGGGGTTTGCTATTTCTGCTCGCGAGTCTTTCCTTGCCGCCGAGCCGTGAGTTTATTGTCAACGCGGTTAGGCGGCAGTGGTATCCCGTGGTCGGGGGTCTGATTGTGTTCGTCGTCGCTCTTTTGCCTTTTCTTGTAATCTACGTGCCGGCGGTGCTTTCTGTCGGAGGATACGGGATTTTGCCCCAATACATTCCTGAAACAAAATCCTATCTGCTGATGGCCGATGGCAATTATATCTGGGACTCTGTTACCGCAGCTATTTTGGCGCAAGCGGGCGCTGGCCCCGATTGGGGACGTCGCATCGGGATTGGATTGGTGCCGTCCGTTGCGTGGATCGCGATGTCGATGGTCTCTCTATTCTGGCTTCAACAATCACGGAAGCGGCAAAAGTCACAAAATCTCGGCCACGTCGGGCGTGAGGACGAACCGAATCGGTCAGCCTATTTGTTTCTTGGTCTGATGATTCTAACGACGAACGTGCTCGTGATGATCGGCTGGCAATATCGCGGTCATTCCTTGTGGAATTATGCTCAGCTATTCTTGCCAGGAGCGCAGGCGATCAGGGCCGTTGCAAGATACGCTATTGTATTGACCTTGCCCATGGCGATTGCCTTTGCGTATATCCTGCAGCGCGGAGTCCAGGCCATGACACGACGCCGGAGCCTGTTGGGTCAAATTAGCTTGGCGGCGGTAATTGCTGGCGTCACGATATTTGGACTGTTTGAACAATTGAACAGCGGCGTCGGACGAAACTATTCGATCAGCGGAGAAAACATGCGACTGAAGAAGCTCGCGGCAAAGCTTCCGGAAGACTGTACTGCTTTCTACGTCGCGGCGGGCACGGCTCGGACGTATGATCAAGATGGATTCGAATATCAACAATATATGCATGACGCCATGTTGATATCCGAGATCCGACATGTGCCCACTTTGAACGGCCGGAGCGGCAAGTCTCCCCCCGGGTGGTCGCTGCGCAACATCAGAGCCCCTGATTACGAGCTGAATGTAAAGAGGTGGATCGCTCAACACAAGATAGAGGGCAATGTCTGCCGACTTGAGATTGACAGTTGAACTTCCATTCAACGATTGGCCGTTCCGAC
>AR_comb_assmDRAFT_10059836_pt1 | contig 17615 bp, 37 predicted proteins | sample ArasoioldDNA_FD_10543 | JGI IMG/M metagenome (IMG submission 10543) | reverse complement strand
AACTGGGGGAACGAGCAGGGCGCCGGCCACGTCTCCGTCTACATCGGGAACGGGAAGATCATCGAGGCGGCCCGGCCTGGTACGCCCGTCTCGATCAAGCCGCTCTCAGTCTTGAACGGTCACGTCCTCGGCGCGCGCAGGATCCTCGCGAACCCGGCGGGGCACGTCGTCAAGGCGGCCGACTTCCCTGGCGGCGGCGGACAAGGCCAGGGGAACGTCGCGGCGGCAGCCTTGGCGGCGTACCACCCCTACAATCCGGTCTTGCCGGACCGCTCTGCGACGCCGACGGCGCAGCAGAACGTGAACCAGTTCCTGCTCGCCCACCAACCGAAGCCGAACGCGGGCCTCCAAGCCCTCCAGAACCTGAGTCCCGCCCAGCAGAACCCCTACCAACAGGCGCTCACCCCCCAACTCCAGCAACAGACGGCGCAAACCGGACTCGAAGACCTGCATCAGCGACTCCTGAAACCGCGAGGACTACCCTCGCCGCTGTAGGCCAGACGAGGAGGGGCCGTGGAAGGGCAGGAGGCGGTCACCTTGAAGCAGAGCGGCGTGCCGCCGTGGTGGTCGATGGTCGTCTCCGCGTGGGGGATGGCGGCCGCGACCTTCTCCGGCCCCCTTCACCTTTCCAGCGGCCTCTACCCCATCATCGGCGTCGCTATCATGGCCGCGCCGGCAGCGTCCGCGGACAGGCTCCTGCGTCGACGCCAGAACGGAGATGGTGACCAGTGAGACGGTTCCCTGCCTTCACGCCGGAGCAGCGGCGACAACTCGTCGCGGCGCGTCGAAACGATGTCCGCCGCGTGATCGTCGTCGACGTGATGCTGGTCGTCGCGCTCGCCCTCGGCTTCGGATATGGCCTGCAACGCGTCTCGGATGCGTCTACCCGCGCCGACTCGGCCGGGAAAGCCGTCGCCGCCATCAACCGGCAGCGCAGCACCGACGCGAAGGAGACTGCCCACAAGGCGGCCGTCACGGCGTATGCTACGTGTAGACGCCAGCAGGAGCAGCAGCCCGTGAGTCGCGAGTTCTTCCACTTTTTGAAGGATGTCGCCGCTGCGGTGCAGGAAGATCCCTCGCTCCGCGTCGAGTACCAGAACCTCCACCATGACCTCCAAGCACGCGGGCTGCTCGAAATCCCGAAGTGCCAGAAGCCTCCGAAGGGAACACCGTGAAGCACGCTCTCCGCTTCGCCGTAGCCCTCGCCTCGATCTATGCCGGCATGATGTTCAGCGCCGGCCACGGCCACGCCGACGCGTCCTGTGACGCCGTCGTAGCCGACCTCCCCACCCTGACCAACAACATCCAGACGGAGTGGGTCGTCCAGAACTGTGGTGCCCGAACCAGCGTCCGCGTCACCCTGTCCGAGCTGCGTGTGGATGGGTGGGAACGCGCCGACTGTGACGGCGACGTCGACAACTGCACCATCGTCCGCCCCACCGGCATCCAGGACTGTGGAGATGGCACCCTCTTCTGCGCCCACACGACGATCAACAAGACCGAGGTGTGGAACCAGAACGGCGATCCCTGTAGCCGCTTCTGGAGGACGAAGGTGACGGTGCGGAACCCTGACGGCGACGTGATCGCCCAGGACACAAGTCCCGCCAATACCTGCTAGTCGTGGGCCGGGCGTCGTGCAGGCGGCGTCCCGGCCCACCTATACCCTGCCCCTGCCTGCAAAGGAGGCACCATGCCAGACGCGAAGACGCCGTTCGTCGCGTTGCACCTGACGACGCCCGTCGTCACCGGAGAACACGTCCGCGAGGCGCAGCACGCCCTCAAGGACAACCGCTTCGGCCAGAACTTCCATCCCGGCAAGACCGACGGCCACTACGGCGACCACACCGCCGCCGCGGCGCGGCGCGCGAAGTACGAGCTGGGCTTCCGCAAGAGTTCGTGGAAGGGCCGGAAGCGGTTCGTCTACAACCAGAAGCTGCATCGCGTCCTGCTCGGCGAGCGGAAACTGTCCGCGCTGGAGCGGCGGCGCAGGGCGCGGCGGATCATGCGCGCCGAGAAGTACGCCGTCGGCGCGGCCGCGCTCGCCATCGCCCGCACCCAGGTCGGCACGAAGGAACAGCCGGCCGAGTCGAACCTGACCAAGTACGGCAAGTGGTATGGCGTGCAGGGCCAGCCGTGGTGCGCGATCTTCGTGTCGTGGTGCTTCGGTCACGTCCGCCAACCGTTCTGGCAGACGACGCGCGTCACCTTCAAATACGCCTTCGTCCCGTTCGTCGTCGGCGACGCCCGGGCCGGGCGGAACGGTCTCCAGGTCGTGAGTCGCACTGGCGTCCGCGTCGGCGACGTCGTCTGCTTCGACTGGGAGGGCGACGGCCAGGCCGACCACATCGGCTTCTTCGACGGGTGGATCAACCAGACCAGCGGATCGTTCCGCACCGTCGAAGGGAACACCGCGTTCGGAAACGATTCGAACGGCGGCGAGGTCATGCGCCGCGAACGGACGATCTCGCAAGTCCAGGTCTTCGTCCGAGTATCAGCCCACTAGAAGGGAGCGGTATGGGATCCAACCAGACCACCGTCGCCGTCACGACCGCGGCGGCAGCGATCGCCACCATCGTCGTGGCGGTCGCGAACGTGTTCAACTTCGACCTCGACCAGGACCAGGCGATGGCGCTCGCGGGCGCGATCGTGACGCTCGTCGTTCTCGTCGTCGGCTACTTCCATCGACCAGCAGGAGATGAAGGCTCGTGACTATCGAACGTCCCGTCGTCAACCTCCACCTCGTCTTGTGCGTCGTCGCGATCATCGTCGGCGTGCTCGTCTTCGCGAAGGTGCTCGACGTCAACCTCGACCAGGGCATCGGCCTCGTCATCGTGACGCTCGGCGTGCTCCTCGCGCTGTGACCGCGCTCGCTGTTCCTCTTCTCGCCAGTGGTCTCGGCCTCGTCCTTCTGATCCTCGTCATCCTCGTTGTGGCCGTGCTTCTGCTCAGGATCCTGTGATGGAGTGGCCGCTCGAGGTGCGCATCCTCGCGGTGTGCGCCTCGATCGCGGCCATTGCCAGCGTCGCGTCGCATGGCGTCATCATCGCCGCCGTCGCCGGCGCCGTCTATCTCCTGATCGCCGGTCTCGTCGGATAGACTCCGACCAGTCCGCTTCCAGGACCCAGCGCCCCCTCGCTTCGGCGGGGGGGCGCTTTTTCGTGGACCGACACATCCCCCAAATGGGGTATTGCAATCGTCTTGTGGGTGTGGTACAACTCGGCGCATGGGGATCAAGAGCGAGATGGTGACGTTCCGACTCGGGCCGAAGCTCCGCGAGGAGCTGGAGAAGGCCGCCGCTGAGGACGAGATGGTGCTCGGCGAGTTCGTGCGTTACGTCCTCGCCGACTACCTCAAGCATCGTCCCGTCGATTCCACGGAGGAGCCTGCCGCATGATCCGAGCCTTCCTGATCGCCTGCACGGTCACGGGAGTCATCGCCGGAAGCGCCCACGCTGCCGTCTGGCGCGGCCACCACGTCAAGGCGAAGCTCGTCGGCCAGATCGACGCGTCGCCATGCCCCGAACCGTCGTGCTTGAAGGGCATCGTCGGCGTCTTCTTCGACGGCCACGACGTCCAAGACCACGTCGTGCGGTGCGCGTGGCCGCGGCATCCGCGGATCCTCAAGTTCGACCACGCCCGCCACCATCACCGTTACGGCTGGTACGCGAAGGTGCGGACGTGTGGACGCCACTACTGGTGGCGGTTCCAGTGACGACCATCTTCGCCGTCTGTTCCGTCCTCGCCTGCGTCGCGTGGATCGCCGCCGAGGCCAAGGTCGGCCGTGTCCGGCAGCAGCGCGACGACGTCCGCGCGTCCTACCAGTCGCTGCAACGCGAGCACGAGCACACGACGCGCGAGCTGCGCGCGAAGCGTGTCCTGCTCATGGACGCGCTCGCTCTCGTCCCGGATACGCCGCGTGGCCGTGAACTCGGCGCCGCGATCGGCTATCGGGCGTGGGAGCAGCGCAAGCAGGAGCGGCTCGTGTCGCATCTCCAACTCGTCGATCGGAGGCCAGCATCGTGAGCGAAGCCGCTAGCCACGCCGCGCGGGACGAGCGCCTCGAGCAGGCCATCGCCGACTTCGAGACGCCGCGAGCAGTCGCCCTGTCCTGCCTCGGCAAGAACGCCGACCAGATCCACTCGCTCCTGCTCGACTGTGCAGGCGTCGTAGCGGTCGAGCGTGGCTTCTCGAAGGACGGCTCGTTCGCCGACATGCGCGCCCTCCGCTACGCCAGCGAGGCGATCGAGTGGTTGTGGCGGAACGCCGACGGTGCGAACCTGGAGCGGATGCGGTGACCGAGCCTGCTCGCATCCTTGAGCCGCTCGGCGGCAGCCGCGTCGACCCCGCCCTGATGTTGTCATTGGGGAATCCCCCCAACGACACGCGGAAGTTCCCGCAGCGCCTCCCGTTCTTCCGGCCGAAGGAGGGTCGCGACGGCCAGTGGAGTGGCCCGGCGCGCGCCTTCAACGAGAAGTATGGCGTCGAGTACGCGGCGAATGGCGACGCGGTGAAGGGGCCGAAGATCCTCCCGATACGCCTACCCGCGTCAGTCGTGGGTGACGTCCTCGATATTCGCTACCTCGCGTTCGGCCAGGATCGCCTCGCCGCGCGTGGCGTCACGAACTACGCCGAGTATCCCGGCCGGTTCGGCGGCGCGGAGCGCGTGAAGGTGTTCCCGATCGAGGGCGATCCGGTCGAGTTCGACATCACCGGCCCCGACGACGAAGCCTGTCTCGGCGGCCACCACGACATCCCCACCGATCCGCAGGGCAAGGCGTCGCTGGCGATCGTGACGACGCTGACGTTCGTCCTCGCCGAGGTCGGATCGTTCACGACGCCCGTCGCGATCTCGACGAAGAGCCGGAAGAGTCGCGACCGGATCTACTGGAAGATCAAGCTGCTCGCGCAGAGCGGCAGCCTCAGCCACTGGATCATGCTGCTCGCCGTCCGTCCCGACCGCGTCACGTACCGCGACGAGAAGGGGAAGCGCCATACCGCTCCGGCGTATACGCTCGACCTGCTCGGCCCGGTCGCGAGTCTCGCTGACCGGCGCCACCTGACGATCGACGAGATCCAAGCGCGCATCGACACGCTCGCTGATCGTGGCCTGCTCTCCACCCCCCCGAGCGGGCCATCGGTAGCGCCTGCGGCCATCGCCGCCGCCGCTGACTCCTCCCTCGTGGAAGGCGCGGAGTCGCAGGCGCTACCCCCAGGCGATCTCGACGAGGTCGTGGACGGCGAGGTCGTCGATGACTGACCAACTCTCCCTCAACATCGGCACGCCCCACACGCTTGTTCGTGCGTCCGACCCCGAGACGTCACGGATGGCTGCGTTCAGCCAAGCCAGCCGCGAACGGCACCTGTATCGCGTGCTACTCGCCTACGACGGTGGCGACATGCTGACCGACGTCGAAGCGGCCGAGATCAGTGGCATCGATCGGATCGAGACGACGCGGCGAGCGTCCGAGCTTCGTAACCACAAGCTGATCGAGCCTGTGCTGCGCGAGGATGGGAGCCTCGCCACCGCGCTTCTACCGACGGGTCGCCGTGGGATGCTATGCCGAATCACGACGCGCGGCGTGTCGGCACTTAGGAGTCGAGATGACTGAACTGACTGGCGCTCGCTGGTCGGCCGCGGCGCGTTGTCCGCGCCAGGCCGCGTATGGCCTGCTCGGCGCGTTCGCCGAAGCCCTCCCGCCGCGCGTCGAGGGCTTGTATGAGCGCGGCCACGACGTCGAGGACGCGTGGTTCCGTCGCCTCCCCAAGCCCGTCGAGGTGCAGCGCCAGTACCCCGTCAAGTGGGGGAAGGGTTGGGAGGCGCACGTCGACGGCTACTTCCCAACGGACGGCGAGTTCGTCGAGGTCAAGAGCACCGTCGACATCGACAAGCTGCCGGGCAGCTACGTCGAGGCGAACGGCGTGAAGACGACGAGCGCGGTGCTCCAGGTCGCGGGCGCCGCCCACTTCGACGCGCAGGGCTGTAAGGCGCGGATCGTCGCTGTCTCGCCGGTCGACTACTCGGAGCACGAGTACCCGATCACGATGAACGCTGATCTACGCGGATTGGCGGACGAGACGGCCGCTCAGGTCGTCCGAGCCGCCGAGACAGGCGAGATGCCGGACCGCTGCTGCCGGCGGCCACAGGAGGCGCTGGGACGCTTCTGCCCGTACGCGAACACTTGCTTCGACGGGTGGGATGAGCCTAGCCCGATCCAACTCGACGGCACGGTCGCGACGCTGGCCCGGGAACTCCGCGCGGCCGAAGAGGCGATGAAGACCGTCGGGGCCGACGAGAAGGAGGCGAAGGCGCGTCGGGACAGCCTCCGAGCGGAGGTGCGTGAGCATCTCCCCGGCCCCGGCGACTACACCGTCGGCGGCGTCCACATCCGCCTCTCTGGCGTCAAGGGCCGCACGTCGTTCCGCCTCGGCGACGCGATCGCTGCGGGCCTCCTCACCGAAGAGGACGCCGCGCCGTTCACGAAGACTGGAGACGGCCATGAGCGGTGGGATGTCGGAACGGAGGACGAGTGACGGACGCGACTCAAGATCGCGCGGCCAACTCTGGGGATGCCCGCGGGATGACTGGCCGCGCGATCCATACTCGCGTGTGGCACCGCATCCGCTACGGCCATTGGCCGAACGTCACGCTCACCGACACGGGCGAGTGCCTGTTCTGCTCGATGGAGTGGAACGCCGAGCGCAACTACTGGGAGGTGCGATGACGGACGCGACTGAACATCGAGCATGTGGAGATGCCGGCGTGACTGGCCACGCGACACCCGATCACGCGGCCATCCAAGGTCTGAGCGCCCTTCCAAGGCTAGTCGAGGCCCCGACTTCGCCCGGAGCAGGGGCTGCTCCCCACACACGACTGGTACAGGAGGGCGCTCAGAAATGACCGACGCGACGACACAGATGCGGTTCATCCACGCCATCAAGAGCGAGTTGGAGCGCGCCAAGCTGGACGGCATCAGCCGCGAGACGCTCCCGACCGCGCGCGAAGGCCAGCTCGACGGCTACATCGCCGGGCTGCGCTGGGCGCTCAAGACGGCGGCGCGGACGTGACCGAGCGCCTCTTCACCCACGCCGAGCAGCGCCAGATCGTCAGCGCTTGCCCGACGCTCCGCGACCAGACCGCCCTGACGATGCTGTTCACGCTCGGCATCCGCAAGAAGGCGCTGCGCCTCTTCCAACTCGGAGACTACGACGCTGATCGTGGCCTCGCCGACTTCCAGTGGAAGAACAAGCCGACGCACACCCTCCCCATCCTCGGCGAGTTGAGCGTCCTCCTGGAGCGGTATATCGCCGAGCGCAGCAGCGACACGCATGACTGGCCGACCGAGTACCTCCTCTACCCCGAGCGGATCGGCCCGTCGTGGAACCCTGACCTGCCGAAGCTGCGCGTCCTGTGGTGCGACCGGCAGAAGGCGATGTCGGAGTCGGCGGTGCATCGCTGGTGGACGCGGCGCCTCGAAACCGCCGAGGTCGAGCATCGCCGGATGCACGTCGCTCGCCACACGACGATCGCCGACTTCATCCGCAAGGGCGGTCGCATCGAGCAGGCGCAGCTCCTCGCCGGCCATCGCCGCATCTCGACGACGGTCGACACGTACGGCCACGTCGAGTTGAGCGACCTGGAAGCGACGATGCGCAGGCAGGCGAAGCGGTGAGCGTGAAGCTCTACCTCGGGACGCATATGCCGAACTGGCTCGCCGGTTCGCAGGTGCCGCTCTTCGTCGCCCGCAAGCGGCTGAATCTCTCCACCCGGAAGACGCTGCCCGTCGCTACGTGCCCGTGGGTGCTCGACTCGGGCGGCTACTCCGAACTCAACCCGCGCGGCCCCGGCCGGTGGACGATCACTCCCACCGAGTACGCGCGGGAGGTTCGCCGCGCCGAGGAGGAGATCGGGAACCTCGACTGGGCCGCTCCGATGGACTGGATGTGCGAGCCGAACGTCCTCGCCCATACCGGCCTCACCGTCAGGGAGCATCAGCGCCGCACGATCGAGAACTTCCGGTGGCTCCGACACGAGTTGGGAGCCGTCGTCGCGCCGGTGCTCCAGGGATGGACGCTCGACGACTACCTCCTGCACGTCGACGACTACTACCGCTTCACTGACGGCCTTGACGACGAGCGGATCGTCGCTGTTGGCTCGGTCTGCCGGCGCGGCGACGACGACGAGATCGTCCGCATCCTCGACCGCCTCCACCGCGAAGGGCTGCGCCTCCACGCGTTCGGCGTCCGCACCCGCGCGCTGGAGCGGATAGCCGACGCCCTCGTCAGCGCCGACTCGCTCTCGTGGAGCTACCGAGCGCGGCGCGACGCGAACGACGGCATCACGCCCGACCACCCGCATCCTCGCGGCGCGAAGACGTGCTCGAACTGCCTCGTCTACGCGGAACGCTGGTACGCCCGCGAGCAGCGACGACTCGCCCACACTCGGATAGGAGCAGCCGCATGAAGAAGCTCGGAGTCGCAGCCCTCGTCGCGTACGTCGCGACCGTGTGGCTCGCCAACTACGCCGTCCAGCACTACGGCATCGTATCGGTCGGCTTCGGACTCGTCGCGCCCGCCGGCGTCTACCTCGCCGGCCTCGCGCTCGGCCTGCGCGACGCCGTGCAGCGCCAACTCGGCCGCCCGGCGGTCATCGCCGCGATCCTGCTCGGCGCCGCGTTGTCGTGGTTCATCTCTCCGACGCTCGCCACCGCCTCGGCCGCCGCGTTCCTGTGCTCCGAGTTCGCGGACTTCGCCATCTACACGCCGCTGGAAGGGCGCAGCCTGATCGGCGCCGTCGCCCTCTCGAACACGGTCGGCGCCGCGATCGACTCGGCGCTCTTCCTATGGCTCGCGTTCGGCAGCCTCGCGTTCTTTTGGGGCCAGTTCGTCGCGAAGTCGTACATGACGCTCCTTGCCGTCGCCGTCGTCGCCTTGTGGCGCGTCCGGCAGCATCGCCAGGAGGCCACCGCCTAGTGCCGCGCGGCCCGGAGAACGACTTCCAGAAGGCCGTCCTCGACGTGCTCCGCATCTACGGCTGGACGACGGCGCACTTCCGCCCCGCCATGACGAAGCACGGATGGCGCACGCCCGTCAGCGGCGACGGGAAAGGCTTCCCCGACATCGTCGCCTGCGGACACGGTCGCACCATCTTCCGCGAACTCAAGGCCGCGAAGGGGCGCCTCCGACCCGAGCAGACGATGTGGCTCGAACTGCTCGAGCGATGCGGCGCCGACGTCGCCGTGTGGACACCCGATATGTGGACAGAGATCGTCTCCGACCTCGGCGGAGCCGTCGCAGCATGACCATGCCATCTAACCGGAAGGGGTTGCCTGTGAAGCGCCTGACCATCACCACGATCCTCCTCGCCGTTCTCGTCGGCGGGCTGACTCCCGCATGGGGAGCCGTCAGCCACGTCTTCGGCGACGGCGGGAAGGTCTACCAGTTCGACGCTCAGTGCCACCGCACGAGCTTCATCCCGCCGGGCATCACGACGCACGAGATGGTAAACGTGCTCGGCCAGCAGGTACGGTGCCTCGTGCGCCGGCCCGACCCGTTCGCTCGCTGCGTCAAGAAGCTCGGCGCGGCGCCGACCGTCGAGGGCAAGTTCGACCACGGCGATGGGAAGCCCGGCGACTGGAGCGGAGTCGACAAGCTCCAGGCGTACGTCGCGGCCGTCGCAGCCTGCTCGACCGCGCGCTACTAGTACGACCGGCCGGGCGCTCTCCGGGGCGCCCGGCCCTATCCAGCCCTCGCCACGAGACGAGGGGAAGCGCACGAAGGGAACGAGGTATCCGACGCTTCACCATCCTCACCGCATCGCTCGTCCTGCTCGTAGCGCCAACCACCGCCGCGGCCCACTCGCGGTACTGGCACCACACTCATCCCTGGGTCGGCACCGGGTGGAAACACGACGCGCTCTGCGTCCACCGCTACGAAGGCTCGTGGACCGACCCCTACGCGCCGTACTGGGGGGGCCTCCAGTTCGACCTGACGTTCCAAGAGTCGTACGGGCCGTGGATGCTGCACCACTTCGGCACCGCGAACCACTGGCCGAAGAACGGGCAGCTCTACGCGGCGTGGAAGGCGTGGCAGGTGCGCGGCTGGACGCCGTGGCCGAACACGGCCAGGATGTGCGGCCTGCTCTGAGAGTGGCAGCATGACGGACGCTACTCGCGTGGAGGACTGGCCTCGCTGTAGGGATGGAGGCTGCACGCTGCACGTCGGTCATAGCGGTCCTTGCAACGCGATCCCCAATAGCGCGGCCAAGCTGCCGTACCAGGGCGAGTCGGCCTACTACCGCCACCTTGAGCAGGAGCGGAAGGACGCCGAGTTGGGCCGCGCGACCCGTAATCGAGCGGCCGACGTTCTCACCGACGCGCTAGGAGCGTTCAATGGGTGGGATCGCGGACTGCACACCGCCATCGCCACAGAGCAGGCCCGCTGGCTGGAGGAGAACGGCTACGAGGTGGTCAAGCGTGGCTGGTAACGCGACTCCGCATCGCGTCCAGCCGTGGCTCGACGACGGCGACATCACCCTCTACCACGGCGACAGCCTCGCCATCCTCCGCACGCTCCCAGCCGGCATCGCGCAGACCTGCGTGACGAGTCCGCCATATTGGGGTCTCCGCGACTACGGCACCGGCCAATGGACAGGCGGCGACGAAGCCTGCGACCACGTCGCCACCGAGACGCAACGGACGCCTTGGGCAAACAGCCGCCCCGGACCGGCCGGGCAGAACGGTAAGAACGCCTACAGCCGCAACGAGACGAAGGAGACGGGCGGCATCTGTGGCCGCTGCGGCGCCCAGCGCGTCGACTCGCAACTCGGCCTCGAATCCACCCCCACCGAATACGTCGAAAACATGGTGGCCCTGTTCCGCGAGGTCAGGCGCGTCCTCCGCGACGACGGGACGCTGTGGCTCAACCTCGGAGACAGCTACGCCTCAACCCCGCCCGGCAACACGACTAAAGGCGTCAGCGCCGCCAGCACGCTCAACGGCATCGACAGCGACCGCTACCGCGACACGCTCGACCAGGGCCACGCCACGAAGCGCAACACCGTCGTCGCCGGCCTCAAGCCGAAGGATCTCGTCGGCATCCCATGGCGCATCGCGTTCGCCCTCCAAGCCGATGGGTGGTATTTGAGGAGCGACATCATCTGGAATAAACCCAACCCGATGCCCGAAAGCGTCACCGACCGGCCCACCAAGAGCCACGAGTACGTGTTCCTGTTCTCGAAGCAGCCCAGGTATTTCTACGACACCGACGCGATCCGCGAGCCCAGCCTCGACCCAGCCGACGACCTCCGGCGCATCAACGGCGACCGCTCGAAGCGGTATTCGCAGGAGGCGCAGGAGCAGCGACGAGCAGGCGCGTTCACCGGCGGCGAGAAGACGGAGATAGCGGCTGGTCGGAATCGGCGGTCGGTGTGGACGATCCCAACCGAACCCTTCCCCGAAGCCCACTTCGCCACCTACCCCCAACTCCTCGTCCAACCCTGCATCCAAGCCGGGACATCGGAACGCGGCGAATGCGTCGAATGCGGCACGCCGTGGCGGCGCATCGTCGAGACGACGTACGAGCCGCACCCAAACGCGCGAAGTGGCGGAGACTACGCAGGCGACCGCTCTAGCGGCGATCTCGAGCATGGACGGTTTCGTCCGCAGGAGATGAAGCATGGCCGCGCGACTCGCGTCGACACCACGACCGGCTGGGAGCCGTCCTGCTCGTGCTGCACAGTCGGCTGTATCCCCGACCCCTGCACCTGCGTCGCGCGCCCCCAACTCGTGCTCGACCCGTTCATCGGCAGCGGCACCACAGCCCTCGTCGCCCGCAAACACGGCCGTCGCTGCATCGGCATCGACCTCAGCGAGGAGTACCTCGCGATCGCGGCGAAGCGGACGCAGCAGCTCAGCCTCTTGGGAGGACTCGCGTGACGATCCATCTGCGCCATAACACGGTTCGCGCCTCGACGATGGGCGAGTACCGCCACGACCAGGCGGCGCTCACGTTCCGCGACGAGGCGGCTCGCTACTGCGGCTGTGGGGCGCGGCTCCGTTCGACGAATCGCGCCAGGATCTGCGATCCGTGCGACTACACCGCCCGGGTCAAGCTCGCTGCCGAGGATCTCAAGCGGATCGAGTGGTATGAGAGGCACGGCGCGTGACGTTCCTCGACGACGCGACACTGGCGCGCTACGAGGGCGGCGAGGATCGTTCGAGCGGGAAGGTGTTCAGCCTGCCCCGCGGGCCGCTCCAGCCCGTCGAGAAGGGGTATTGGCGCGGCCCCTCCTGCCACGCCTGCTATCGCCGCCTCACCGACAAGCACGTCCACTACTGCGACTCGTGCAAGGAGTCGGGCGCGGCCGGCAGGCACGCGCGGATGGTGGCGGGATGACGAGGGCGGAACGCTACGCCCAGATCACCGAGGCGCGCGCGGCGGGCGAGCACTACAAGGAGACGTGTAGGCGGCTCGGTATCAGCGTCGCCTACTACTTCGAAGTCCTCAAGGATCCGTCGGGACGGATGCTCCGAGCCAAGTACGAACGGCATCGGCACCCCTGCCCTAAGTGTGGGACGCCGATGGCGTGGCGCGGCGGCCCGAAGAGAACGAGTCCGCGAACGCACCCCGCCTTATGCAAGTCGTGTGACCTGGAGCGCCGAGCGGAACACCGTATCTGGACTGAGGAGTCGATCGTGGAAGCATTGCGGTATGCCGCGGCGATGCTTGGCCGTACTCCCCTCACCTCGGAGACGAATCCTGGACTCGCGTCGCCTCGGAATCGGAAGCGGGACAAGGAGACGATGGAGCAGCTGGGGCTGCCACGCTACACGACCATCTTGCACGTCTTCGGGTCGTGGCGCGCAGCAGTCGAGGCGGCCGGCCTTGAGTATCGCAAGGTCGGGGCCAAGGTTCGCGTGGGGTCAGGCAGGGCGGGCGCGTGAGCGAGCCGTGGCTAAAGTTGTACGCCGCCGATATGCGAGCCGACCCGGCCATCGCGGACCTGAATGACAGCCTCCGATACGCGCTGATCCAGGCGTGGGACTTGGCGAAGAACGGGCCGGGCGATGCGCGAGAGCTACGTGGAAGCAAGGGCGAAGCCATGCCCGAAGCGACGCTGAGGGCGCTAGCGAGGGTAAGCCCGCAAGCGACGCGAAGGATGTACCGAAGATGGGCCGAAGCCGGGCTATGCGAGTTGCGCGAAGAGGCTGGCCGGACACTCGTCGTGTTCCCTAATCTGGCTAAGAGACAGGGAATCGACGCTACCGCTGCCGCTCGGAAGCGTCGCGAGCGCGAGCGTCGAAGTCACGGTGATGTCACGGAAAAGTCACGGCCAAATGTCACGGCCTTGTCACGCGATGTCACGGGGGAGAACCAGAGTACAGAAGAGGTATCGAGTACAGAGCCTTCGGCTCTTCCCTCTCAACCTCTCGGCGCGGCCAAGAAACAGCGGCCGCGCGATCTGGTTTGGGATGCACTCGTCGAAGCGTGCGGCTACCAGCCGGGCACGGCGACGGAGCGAGGCGCGTGGAACAGGGCGCGGAAGGAGATCGGCGATAACCCGCCGGGCGAGGTCGCAGCCAGGGCGAAGGCGTTCAAGCGGCGCTACCCCGACCTGAAATGCACGCCGACGGCGCTGATGCGCCAGTGGGGCGCGCTCGGCGAGACGAACGGGCAACCGCGGCGCCGATCGCAGGAAGAGGTCGACCGGATGATCGCTGAACAAGGATTGGAGCATCTATGGCATACGCCCTGAACGTGTCCAGCGTCGATCGCTGCCGCTTCTGCTCAGACACCGGCTGGGTAGAGCTGGCCGGCACGGTCAAGCATCACGGCGTCGTCTACAGCCGCGGCACGGCGCCGTGCAAGTGGTGCGAGCAGGGCAAGCACCGCTACGTGCGAGCGGTCGACTTGAAGCAGCATCCCGAGTCGAACTTCAGCGAGAGCGACGTCGTCGTGCCGGACGATGGCCGGCCAGCGTCGCGACAGGAGGCGCTCGCAGCGATCGAGCAGATGCGGCGGCAGAGCATCGGCAGGATCGCGCAGCAGGGCGAAGAGCAGCAGGTAAAGCCGCCGCAGCCTGTCGCGGCCACGCCCGAGTTGCCGCCCGAGCCTGCGCCCGAACTTCCCAGCTACGACCCCGACGAAATCCCTTTTTAGCCATGCGACCGCGAACCTGTGAATGCGGAGAGTGCAGGAAGTGCAAGCACCGCGCCTACATGGTCGAGTGGTATCGGCGCCCCGGCAACGCCGAGCGGCAGCGTGAGAAGCAGCGTCGGTACAACATCGGGCACCCCGACACGCGCCCAGCGCGACCGATCGACCCGGAGAAGCGGAAGGCACGAAACGCCGCCCGTAAACTGGAGCGCCAGCCCTGCGAGGTCTGTGGCGATCTGAATGTCCACGCCCACCACGACGACTACTCCAAGCCGCTCGACGTGCGGTGGCTGTGCCGGAGCCACCACGGCGCGGTGCATCGGAGGGTCGCATGAGCGACTGGATCCGCACCCGCGACCATCTCGCCGCGATCCACCAACGCGACCGCACCATCCGCGGCCTCCAAGCCCAGCTCCGCCTCGTCAACGGCATCGCCAGCCTGATCCCGCACAGCTACGCCGGCGAACTCGTCGCCGCGTACGAGATCGCGTTCGGCCAATCCCCGAACGGCGAGCTGAACGGGCACGGCGGCAAGCCCGGCTCGCGCCCGCCGGCGCACAATCCCGTTGCGGTCGGCGTGGTTCGCCGCGAGTTGGCGTTCCTGGAGCGCAGAGCGGTCCGCAACCCTGCCACGAGTAGCGGCGAGGGCGCCTTGTCGCGAGCCGTCGACCATTTGGAGCGGCCGTAGAGTGGCGTCCGACCGGGCGATATGGCACACTTCCTGCCAGCGGACGAACTACGCCCAAGGTGGGCCTGGCGCAGTCGGAGCCGCCCTCCTCCTCGGCCAGTGGTGGCGCGCCGCCGAGCTACTCCACGAGGCGCGCGGCATGTACCCGCACCGTGCCGCCTGGACGGCATGGTTGAGCGAGATCCCGGTATCCGAGAGTCACGCCGCGAACCTCGTCCGATGCTACCGAGCTGGGGTGGCGACGCCGGCGCTTACGGTGCGCGCCGCGATCGCGCTCCTCGCCGACGATCGCGGCCGTAAAAAACATTCGGCCTAGCCTGTACCCGCACACTCTCGCGACGCCTAGTCTGCACCCGCAGAATGCCACCCCCGGCTAGCCGGCGTCCCGAAGCTGGACTACCCTCGTCAAGCTGACGCCCATACTGGCCGCGATGTCCCGCAGGCTGTAGCCGTCCGCTTGTGCTTGATGGATGCCCGCGCTGATAGCGGTCTTAGCCGCGGCTTCGAGCCGGTCCGCTTCAGCGCGTAGCCGAGCGGCATCTTCGAGCCCGGCGACGACGGGTCGGATACGGTCGGGCCGATCCTTGAGCGGCCGCCCAATCTTCGACTTCTTCGGCACGGGGCGAATCGTAGCAGGCTTAGGCTGTACGGAAACGCTGCGAGCCGGAGCGCGGTCCTCTTGGCAGGAGCAGAGCACGCAGCCGTAGCCGTCGCAGGAGATACAGCGCACGGCGGTCTCGTCGTAGGCTCGGACGGCGGCTAGCGCCTGTTCGAGCACTTCGAGCGACGGTAGCGCCTTGACGGCGGCGGGCCGCAGTAGGCGCGGCTGCTCGTCCGTGAACGGCTCGGGCTGCGACCATTCCGCGCGTAGCCGGACGCCGGCACGGGCCGCCAATATGGCAATAGCAAAGGGTTGGCCGAGGTCTGGCAACGCGTTAGGGGGCGTTTCACGCGGCCCGATTCCGCCCGGATCCGGTCCAGCGACCTGATTCCGCCCGTAGAACGCGTTCCCGAACATCGAGAGCAGGACCGCCCGCTCGCCCTTCTGGACGCGACAACCGTTCCTGCGCCACCATGCGAGCGTTCGCATCGGGCCAGACGCGCCTTGGCCGTACGCTTCCAAGAGCGGGCCGGCGCGCATCGCGGGATTCGCCGCGGCCAGTTCGAGCAGCCGCGCTGTCTCATCCTCCGAACCTAGAACGTCGTCAAGCGCCCGAAGCCGTACGGCCTCCAGCGCCTCACGGCGCGCTACCTTCGGGTCCGCAGCGAGGCCGCCGCTCCGAGCTATCGCTAGCCCGGAGCTGACGGCCTCACGCTTGCGGGGTACTACGGTCACGCGACTTCGCCGCTCTCGATCTTTTCAGCAGCCGCAATCAGTTCGGCGGCGAGAGAACGCGCCGAACGCTCCGTCATCGCCGCCTGTCCACGGATGCCATTCCGAGGACCGAGCAGCGTTACCACGACACGGGCAGGCATGTCGGGATACGACGACATCGCCGTAGCCTGTCCAGCGTCCAACAGGTGAAGACCTCCGCCTAGCCTCATTTCACTCCCCCTTCCGATCCCAACATCGGGGACAGGGAACGGAATCGGCGTAGTTGCCATCCCGAACCAGTCCCGAACCAGTACCGATCGGCATTCCACAAACCGTCGTAGCCGCGTCTAGGACGGCTGGATAGCCGCGTCGGCCATCGGCGTAGACGGTTGCCTGTCGCCGCGTCGGGACCGCGTGAAGAACGCGCGGATTCCCGCTTCGGGTGAAAATCGCGTAGAACATCGTTACTCCCCCTTCCGATCGCGGATCCACTCGGTCAAGAGCACCGGCCCGACGCCGACAAGCGCGAAGAGCGCGAAGAAGACTCCGGGACCGATCTCGTGCCAGATGCCGTGAGCGAACATCGTTAGACCCCCCATCCCGCTGTGCGAGCGGAAGCCCGCATCGTTTCGCGCGCCCACGCCGACACGATCCGGTCGGGGAGGTATTCGCGCCTCCGCCAACGATCCGCCTCGTGAGCGGCCTCGTAGTCGACTTCCCGCCACGGACGCCCGTAGTGCTCGCCCACAAGCGCATTGTGAAGCGTGATCCGCTCCAGCCCGGCTTCCCGCATCGCCTCATCCGCCCGCATCCGAATCCGCACCCGAATCCGTTCGGCGCGGGCCCGCATCGCGCGGTACTCCTCGCACCATTCCTCGTGCCTCGTCATCACTCCACCCTTTCCGTGTAGAGGAACACTGTACGCCGAACACTAGCACCCTAACCGTACACCGTCAAGGAGTACGGAAAAGATCGTCCTGAGGAGGCGCCAACCGCGTAACCATCCCACCCGAAAACCCGCTCGCAGCTCGACCGCAGCCAACCCCACGACGCGCACCAGGCGACGTCTAGCGGCCGCCGCAGGATCGAGACGACCGGGAAAGACGACTCGCCCCCACGGGGAGGGGGGGTAGGGGGGGAAGGGCGAAAGCACGGGGTACTCGACCCAAGCAACCCAACAAGCCGAAGACCCCCGAAAGCGACTGTGCGCGCGCGTCGGGGGAGGGCTCGAGCCTAGCGCGCCCGTCTGACACCGGCGCCTCCTGCTAGCACGACCGAGTAGACGCCTAGTAGCCCCATCGAGAAGCGCCTAACCATGAGGATGGGGCAGCACACACCCACCCCTCACGCTTGATCGTTCGCCCCTCTGCTTCGATCGCCCTCATTCGTTCGGCTCGGCCGGCCCTCCTGGCAGCTCAGGCGAGGGGCAGCCGCCCCCACCACTCGCGCACCCCCACCC
>AR_comb_assmDRAFT_10533457_pt1 | contig 17618 bp, 11 predicted proteins | sample ArasoioldDNA_FD_10543 | JGI IMG/M metagenome (IMG submission 10543) | reverse complement strand
GAATTTAATGGGTTAGTAAGTAAGGGGTCAGCAGTCTTGCTGGCCCTTTTACTTTTGTTACATTCACCTCTATTCGAAATCATTTTTACAACTTGAACTGTACCTTAGATTTTTTAGTTCCTGAAGATTTTTTTTCATGAAGTCAACGGTCAAGACTGCATTTTTTTGTTCCAACTGCGGATATGAGTCACTCAAGTGGTTGGGAAAATGTCCATCCTGCGAACAATGGAACACATTTATTGAAGAAGTGATCCTAAAAGAACAAAAAGAAAAACAATATCAGTGGAAGGATCATTCCAAAGGTGAAAGAATTTCAAAATCGATTTCAATAAATGAAATCGTGACGAATGAAGAACAAAGAATAATTACAGCCGATGGAGAGTTAAATCGCGTGCTTGGTGGCGGTATAGTACCTGGAAGCATTGTGTTGGTTGCCGGAGAACCTGGAATAGGCAAGTCAACTTTATTCCTTCAAATTGGATTGGCGTTAGGAAGCATCACTACGCTGTATATAAGTGGAGAAGAAAGTGAACAACAGATAAAGATGCGGGCCGACCGGTTGAACATCAAAAACGAAAATTTCTTCCTGCTTACTGAAACGTCTACTCAGAATATTTTCCAGGAGGTAAAGAAACTAAAGCCGCAATTATTGATCATTGACTCCATTCAAACATTGCAATCACCCTATATTGATTCGTCTCCGGGAAGTGTTTCACAAATCCGCGAATGCGCTGCCGAATTCCAAAGATTCGCCAAAGAATCTTCTATTCCGGTGTTCTTGATCGGCCATATTACCAAAGATGGAAGTATTGCAGGGCCCAAGATACTTGAACACATGGTTGATACAGTGCTTCAGTTTGAAGGTGACCGACACTATGCATACAGGTTGTTGAGAACACTCAAGAACAGGTTTGGCAGCACATCTGAATTAGGCATATATGAAATGACTGACCAGGGAATGAGAGCGGTAACCAATCCAAGCGAAATCCTTATCACACAAAAAGAAGATCAGTTGGCTGGTGTATCTATTGCGGCCACAATCGAGGGAATGCGTCCATTGTTAATTGAAGTGCAAGCATTGGTTACTCAATCAGTATATGGAACGCCGCAACGAACTGTGAGTGGCTTTGACCTGCGAAGGTTGCAACTCTTGTTAGCCGTGCTTGAAAAAAGAGGTGGGTTTCATTTTGGAGTTAAAGATGTATTCCTCAACATAGCAGGAGGTTTGAAGATTGAAGATCCATCAAGTGACCTGGCAGTATTGTCAGCATTGTTAAGTTCTTACGAGGATGTTCCACTTCCACCTCATATTTGCTTTGCAGGAGAAGTTGGATTAAGTGGAGAGATCCGTGCAGTTAATCGCATTGAACAAAGAATTGCTGAAGCTGAGAAATTGGGATTTGAAAAAATAATTGTTTCCAAATACAATCATCCTTCAGTTCATTCTGCCCACACCATGAATCGCGGTGAGCAAAAAACCATCAGTCGAAGAAAATTCAATATTGAGATTGTCAGCATGAGCAAGGTGGATGAATTATATAAATATCTTTTCTAAATGGTGAAGAGTGCGCTCAAGATCAAAAATATTGAATGCCTTCTCCAACTTGTTCTTTCCTGAGTTTTGTTATTCATGCGGAAGCGACCTCGTGGGGCGGGACCAACTGCTTTGTCTTCGTTGCCTGCACCAATTGCCTTATACCCGCTTCGAAAAAATCAAAGGCAACGCGGTAGAAAAAATTTTCTGGGGAAGAATACCCGTCCAATTTGCTGCAAGCTTATTTTACTTCACAAAGGGTTCAACGGTTGAGCGACTCATGCACCAATTGAAATACCGAGGTAAAAAAGAAGTTGGAATGTATTGCGGTCGGCTCATGGGACACGCATTCACCAAATCAACCTTCTCGGAACAAATCGATTTCCTGGTTCCCTTGCCATTATTTAAAAGGAAAGAGCATCAGAGAGGGTATAACCAGGCGAAGTTGATTTGCGATGGCCTTGGCGAATTCCTTCAACTTCCGGTTTCAACTGAGATCATAGAAAGAGTGGAAGCCACAGAAACCCAAACACACAAGAATCGTGTAGAACGTTGGCAAAATATGCAAGGCAGGTTTAAAGTAAAAGAATCTTCGGCTATACAAAACAAACACTTAATCCTGGTAGATGACGTTATTACAACGGGTGCTACGTTGGAGAGCTGTGCTCAGGAGCTGGTAAAAGCTGGTGCAGTAGTGAGTATTTACACACTCGGATACTCTTCTTCAAAAAATGTTTAAAGGCTGGAACAATCCAATTATTTTTGAAACCGCATGAACAAGCGATTCCTCCTGCTTACCGCAATAAGTGCTTACCTGATCCTGGGATGCAAAAAGGAAGGATTTATTGATAGTCCGGACGCAAGATTGAGTGTATCGGCAGATTCGTTATCTTTTGACACCGTTTTTACCACGATTGGTTCTGTTACCCAATTCTTCAAAATCTATAACGACAATAGTCAAAAACTCAGGCTCAGTTCAGTAACACTTGCGGGTGGTAACAACTCGTCATTCAACATGAATGTGGATGGTGTTGCAGGATCAAAGGTTGACAACCTTGAAATTGAAGGAAAGGATAGCTTGTATGTTTTTGTATCGGTCTCCATTAATCAAAATACCACCAACCTCCCATTTATTGTACAAGACAGCATCCGCATCGATTATAATGGCAATAGCAGATGGGTCCAATTACAAGCCTGGGGACAGAATGCAAATTTTCTTAGGAACAGGAGATTGACTGGTAATGTGGTTTGGACAAATGACTTGCCTTATGTAATCCTGGGTGGTTTGCAGGTGGATACAAGCGCTACCCTCACTATACAGAAAGGAACTAGGATATTCATGCATGCAGATGCTCCTTTTGTGGTTGATGGCAGACTAATTGTTCAGGGCATTGCTGCTGATAGTGGCAGAATATATTTCAGTGGCGACCGGTTGGACAATCCATATCGAGATTTTCCTGGAAGCTGGCCGGGAATATATTTTCGTGGGCGCAGCCACGATAGTCAATTGGACTATGCGGTGATAAAGAACTCTTATCAAGGTGTAGTGGTGGAAGATCCCTCAATCAATGCGAATCCAAAAGTTATTCTCAACCAGTGTATCCTTGACAATATTTATGATGCTGGCATTATCGGCATACAAACAAGTATCAATGCCAATAACTGCGTAGTTAGTAATTGTGGAAAGAATATTATTCTCGCCAAGGGAGGTATATATAACTTCAATCATTGTACAGTTCCTACATATACGAATCCTTACCTGGTGCATAAGGAACCTGTATTGCTGGTTACAAACTTCATCAAACAAGACAACATATACCTTACTGCCGATTTGAATGCAACATTTAGTAATTGCATATTCTGGGGCGAAGGTGGTTCAATAGATGATGAAGTAGTTGTTAGCAAACAAGGAAGTACGATTTTTTCGGTGAGCTTTGTTAACTCCTTGTGGAAGGTGAAGACCAGTCCTCCTAATACTACAGCCGTCGCCATGATTAACAACACAAATCCACAATTCGATAGTGTAGATGTACAAAAGCGCTTTTTTAATTTTCGGCTGAAGCCTACCTCGCCCGCTGTAAACAAGGGATTGTCAACGGTCTTGACTGTTGACCTTGATGGGAACCCAAGAGCTGTTGGTCTTCCCGATATGGGTGCCTACGAAAAACAATAAATTTGCATTTCGGCACCCTCTAGGAAACTATCTGCACCTAAATTGCGTAACACTTAAAAATATTCTTTATGCTCAAAGCATTATTCCTGTCTACGGCATTTCTTTTTCTTGCGCCGGTTAAAAATATTTATGAATTCAAGGTTCATGGTCTTGATGGAAAAACCATCAATTTCAAAAAATTTAAGGGCAAGAAGATCATGATTGTGAACACTGCCTCCAAATGCGGAAACACACCGCAATATTCAGATCTTGAAAAATTGTATGAGCAATACAAGGACAGATTGGTGATCGTTGGATTTCCCGCAAATAATTTCGGGCAGCAGGAACCCGGAAGTAATGATGAAATCGGGGAATTCTGTAAGAAAAACTATGGAGTAACTTTTCCAATGGCTGAAAAGATTTCGGTGAAAGGTGATGATATCCACCCGTTATATAAATACCTCACAGAAGAAGCGGCGAAAATGGGAATCGCAGACCCTGTCAAGTGGAATTTCACAAAATTCCTTTTAGATGAGCATGGAAAATTGATCGCGGTTATTCATAATAAAGTAAATCCCATGAGTGAAGAAGTAACTAAATACCTAAACTGATACTCAGATATTCCTTTCTTGAAAAAGCGATGATACTGTTCATCGCTTTTTTCATTGTTATAATCCAATGAATGGAATTCTATATTTGCAGCCATGCAGTTCAAAGATATCATCGGGCACAATGAAGTAAAACAACACCTTGCTGAATTAGTAGAGCACAATCGGTTAAGTCACGCCTTGCTTTTTCTTGGGAAAGAAGGAAGTGGCGCACTCCCGCTGGCGGTTGCGTTTGCTCAGTATATTGTTAGCCTTCCTTCTGCCAGCACAAAACAATCAGCGGATTTGTTTGGTAGTCTCTCCACTGAACCGAGTTTCATTCATCCAAGCAAAATTAATACTCAACCTTCGTGGCAAAGAGCGAATGATTTAATTCATCCTGACCTGCATTTTTCTTATCCGGTTATACCCAGGAAACCTGGAGATAAGCCAATCAGCACAGATTATATAACCGAGTGGAGGGAATTTTTCCAAACCAATCCCTACGGTAATGTGTACGATTGGCTTCAATTTATTGGAGCGGAAAATAAACAAGGCAACATCACCGCGCTTGAATGCAGCGATATCATTAGAAAACTCAACCTCAAAACTTTTGAAAGTGACTATAAAGTTTTGATGATGTGGATGCCCGAATACCTGGGCAACGAAGGAAACAAACTCTTGAAACTTATAGAGGAACCACCGCCCAATACCCTCTTCATACTAGTGGCGGAAAATGAATCGCAGGTGCTTCCAACTATTTTATCGAGAACACAACTGATTAAAATTCCAGCCTTATTAACGGAGGAAATTGCATCGGCCCTGGAAGTCCAGGCCAAAATTACCAGCGACCAGGCTCGTCAGATTGCAAGTGTTGCAGATGGAAATTATCGCGAAGCGCTTCAACTGGTGAGCCATGCTGAAGAAGACTGGCAAACCTTGTTAAGGAATTGGCTCAATACCATCATGAAAACAGGGCCTGTGGCCCAGGTTAAATGGATCGATGAAACAAGTAAACTGGGAAGAGAGAAACAAAAGCAATTCCTTCGCTACTTCGGCCACTTATTGGAACAAGCAATCAGACTTGAAGCCATTGGGGAAGAACGAATCATTATTCCGGAGAATGAAAGGGATTTTGCAATTCGTTTAAATAAAATTGCTGGCTTGGGCCAGCAACAGGCTATTATTAAGGAATTGGATGATGCGGTGTATTATATTGAACGAAATGCCAATGCCAAGCTCCTTTTTCACGCTTTAACTATTAAGATCTACCATATTATTGCCAATCAGGAAATAGTAGAGGTTATATAGATTTTATGGCGGTTATGAAGGATAGCATTAATCCACTCTTTCGCTTATATTTGTAAATCGGCCATTCCGGAGGTATTGAATATGTGCAGTAGCAAGTGGATCGTGTAAATGAAAGTTTTATAAGTTATCTTACTTCGCTATACTTCTCTTTTGTTGCTCACTAGCTGCATCGTTCATCTAAAATGATTGAACGATCCATAGGAGTTCCGACTTTGAATGTCGGCAAATAGAAGCCTGCCCAGCATACCTTCGCCGGTTAAATAATTATTGACCAATAGTGATTTATACCTATGGGGTGTAGTGCATGTGGATCTGCTGAAGGCAAAGTACTAGGATGCAAAAGCAACGGCGGTTGTAGCACTGGAAGCTGCAACCGAATGAATGTTTATGATTGGCTGTCCAATCTTCCCTTTACCGATCCCGATACTTCCTGCCGAATAATAGAGGTGAGCTTCAATAATGGAAGCCGAAAGGATTTTTTCCGCAATAATTCCGTTCACGTTTTTGAAAAAGGTGATATGGTAAGTGTGGAAGGGGTTAGTGGATTTGATGTGGGCACAGTTACCTTAACAGGTGAGATTGTTCGCATTCAATTGAAGAAAAAGGGAATAAAGGAAGCCGACCCCGAAATGAAAAAGGTATTAAGGCGTTCGGGGGACCGGGACCTGGAGGTAATGGCACAAAACAAAGCCAGAGAAAAAGAAGCCTTGATACGCAGTAGGGCCATTACCAAACAACTGAACCTCGAAATGAAAATGAGCGAGGTGGAAATGCAGGCTGATGGCAGGAAGGCTACTTTTTATTATATAGCTGATGACCGCGTAGACTTTCGCGAGCTGATAAAAATCCTGGCGAAAGAATTCCATGTGAAAGTGGAGATGCGTCAAATTGGTGCCCGCCAGGAAGCAGGAAAAGTTGGAGGGATTGGCAGTTGCGGACGGGAACTTTGTTGTAGTACATGGCTGACCGATTTTAAATCGGTAAACACTACTGCTGCCCGATATCAAAATCTTTCTATTAATCAAAGTAAACTAAGTGGCCAGTGCGGAAGGTTGAAATGCTGCCTCAATTATGAGCTGGACACTTACCTTGATGCATTGCAATTCTTTCCTGAGAACGTAGAATCTATCAGGGTCACTAAAGGAAATGCGATTCTCGTAAAGAAGGATATCTTCAAAAACCTCCTTTGGTATGTATTACCTGATAGCAACAAACAATATCCACTTACCATTGACCGGGTAAAGAAAATTCAACAATTGAACGCCCAGGGTGTTGTTCCTGATGAACTTGAACCAGTTGATCTCTCGGGCTCAAAAGGAAAAGAAATTCAACCCGAGTTTGTTGAGTTGGTAGGTCATATCAGTCTAAAAAGCCTTGAGAAGACAGAAAGGAAAAGAAAACATAAACCTATCAAACCACAGCAGCAAAATCCACAACAACCAAACCCGCGACAACAACAACGTCCGCCGAAACGGTGATCAAGGCACAAGGAACAAGGTACAAGGTACAAGGAAGGCACAATCAAAAAGATCAAAGCGGGGAACAAGTATACTTTTGTACCAGTAATCAGTTAATCTCGGAACTTTGAGTTTATTTATATTTCATTATTCAAACCTACATAACTATGGAACTGTTTAAATCGGGTAACCCAGCCCTCAAAGAAAAGTACTTTCAGAATAGTCTGGTAATTGACCAGAGTGAAGTAATGACTGAAAGAGGAACTCTGAACAAATTTGGATTCACGTTTCTGTTATTATTGGCAACTTCTATTTTCACCTGGAATGCCTTTTATCAGGGTAAGAATGTTTTCCCCTGGATAATTGTTTCTGCAATTGCCGGATTAGTCCTCGCGTTCATCATCGCCTTCAGGCCCAGGTGGGCATCTTACCTGGTGCCGGTGTACGGTTTAGTTGAAGGAGTCTTCGTGGGCGGTGTGTCTGCCTTTTACAATTTTGCCTTCGCTGAAAAAGCTCCTGGCATTGTTATGCAAGCCGTTGGATTAACTTTTGGCGTAGTGATCGCAATGTATCTTTTGTATAGGTTTAGAATTATCAAAGCCACGAAAAAATTTAAAGCCATAGTATTAACCGCAACGTTGGGCATTGCCTTATTTTATGTACTCGGCTGGTTGTTGAGAATGTTTGGAATGGAAATGCCATTGATTCATGAAAGCACCACCATGGGAATCGGTCTATCATTGGTGATCGTAGCCATTGCAGCGCTTAATCTCATTATTGATTTTGACATGATTGAAAATGGTGTGGCCATGGGAGCACCAAAATATATGGAATGGTATGGAGCTTTCGGATTGTTAGTGACAATAGTGTGGTTATATATTGAGATACTGAGATTGCTCTCAAAGTTTGCAAGTAGAAAATAAGAGGAAGGCGCAAGATTTAAGATTCAAGGTACAAGGTACAAGGCACAAGAAAGTTCCAAGCAACAAGTAACAAGTAACAAGTAAAATCAAAAAATAAGGCACAAGAGTTTAATCTCTTGTGCCTTTTATCTTGAATCTTGATTTGTGCCTTGTGCCTTCTCTTTCTTTCTCTACCATCCGTCCCCATCGATCATATTCCCAAGACCACCCAGAATACTTCCTTCTTCCTTCCGCTTATAAGATCCGTATGCCATAATACGACTTGCAAGTCTGCTGATTGGAAGTGTTTGCAACCACACCTTTCCAGGTCCCCTTAATGTGGCAAAGAACAAACCCTCTCCTCCAAATATGGTATTTCGAATACCTCCAACAAATTGAATATCGTAATCTATCGTACTTGTATAGGCTACCAAACAGCCGGTATCTACTTTAAGCAATTCGCCACTCTGTAAATTTCTTTCGAATACATGGCCGCCCGCGTGGACGAAGGCCATTCCATCACCTTCCAGTTTTTGCATAATAAATCCTTCACCTCCAAATATGCCAGTACCCAATCTTTTTTGAAATTCAATTCCAATGCTTACACCTTTGGCAGCGCAGAGAAACGCATCCTTTTGTGCAATGATGCGTCCCTGGTATTCCTGGAGATCAAGAGGAATAATCTTACCTGGATAGGGCGAGGCAAAACTTACTTTCTTTTTTCCTGTTGATACATTGGTGAAGGTGGTCATGAATAAACTTTCTCCTGTCAACACCCTTTTTCCCGCGCTAAACAATTTGCCAAGCACGCCGGTCCCCTGTTGGGTTGAACCATCGCCAAAAATGGTTTGCATTTGAATGCCATCGTCCATCATCATAAACGCACCGCTCTCTGCTATGGCTGTTTCATTAGGATCAAGTTCGAGTTCAACATATTGCATTTCTTCTCCTATGATCCGATAATCAATATCATGGGTTGTTCTCATATCAATTTTTTTGGTGAATTTATAAAACAATTCCGGCAAGCTTTCTTTCTAAAATGATAAAAGGTTTGGCTCGGATAAATGATTGCGGTAATTTGATCGTCCTTCTAAAATCAAACTACAGACTATGAAACGAAGACTCTTGCTGCTCGCAGCTTACCTGCTATTTGTATGCAGTAACCTATTGGCCCAGGCAAAGCTGGTTGAAAAGGTTACTAAGAAAGGTGACGAATTGGTCATCCCCTATGAAAAATATGTACTTCCAAACGGCCTCACACTGATTGTGCACGAGGATCATAGCGATCCGGTTATTCACGTAGATGTTACTTATCACGTTGGTTCTGCCCGCGAAGAAATTGGAAAATCCGGCTTCGCGCATTTCTTTGAACACATGATGTTTCAAGGAAGCGACAACGTGAAAGATGAAGAACATTTTAAGATTGTGTCCGATGCAGGAGGTACTCTAAATGGGTCTACCAATCGCGACCGCACTAATTACTATGAAACCGTTCCCAGTAATCAATTAGAAAAAATGTTGTGGCTTGAAGCAGACAGGATGGGCTTCCTGCTGGATGCTGTTACACAAAAGAAATTTGAGATCCAGCGCGCAACGGTAAAGAATGAAAGAGGACAAAACTATGATAATCGTCCGTATGGACTTGCCGGGGAAGTAGCCGCCCGAAATTTATATCCTTATGGGCACCCTTATTCGTGGCTGACTATTGGTTATGTTGAAGACCTCAATCGGGTAGTTGTTGACGACCTAAAAAATTTCTTCCTCCGTTGGTATGGACCAAACAATTCTACCCTTACGATAGGCGGAGACGTAAAAACAGCCGACGTGGTAAAACTGGTCGAGAAATATTTCGGCCAAATACCGAGAGGACCAGAAGTTCAGAAAGTGAATGTGGCTGCTCCCAAACTTGACGCAGACCGTTATGTTTCTTATGTTGATAATTATGCGCGACTTCCATTATTGACAATGACATTCCCAACCGTGCCGAACTATCATCCTGATATGGCGGCGCTAACTTGCCTGGCTCAGATTCTTGGACAAGGAAATAGTTCCATCATGTACCAAACCATGGTAAAACCACAACTGGCTTTGCAAGCTTCTGCGAATAGTCAATTATCAGAATTGGGAGGTGAATTCACTATTCGCGTCTCTCCTTTCCGGGGTAAGACGCTCGCTGAAATGGAGAAATTAGTAAGGGCTGCATTAGATTCATTTGAGAAGAGAGGCGTGACTGATGAGGATATTTTGAAGTTCAAGGGAAATGCAGAGGCTCAATATATCAGTGGGCTTCAAAGTGTTTCTGGTAAAGTGAGCCAGTTGGCTCAATTCCAAACTTTCACGGGAAATCCAAATATGATCAGCGAACTCTTAAAGATGTTCCGTTCCCTTACGAAGGAAGATGTAATGAGAGTCTACAATCAATATATCAACGACAAACATTGCGTGGTATTAAGTGTACTAACTAAGGGACAAGAGAATGCGTACGCCGCGGCAGACAACTACAAGATCGATTCAACACATTATGTGGCGCCGGAATATGGCTACGCAGGATTAAGGTATGTGAAAGCGAAAGATAATTTCGACCGTAACAAAAAACCTGGCAATGGACCAAATCCTGTAGTAAAAGTTCCTTCGTTTTGGAAGAGCGAAATGAAGAATGGAATCAGGCTTATTGGTACAGAAAACACAGAAGTTCCCTTGGTTACCATCAATATTTCGATTCCGGGTGGACATATTACGCAGGCCAATGAACTATCCAAGGCGGGTTTAGCTGGCATGTTTGCCGACATGATGAATGAGGATACTAAAAATTATTCTGCAGAAAAATTTTCTGACGAGCTGCGCAGGCTGGGTAGCAATATTCGAGTGAGTAGTTCAACAGATGAAATTTCGGTAACTGTGCAATCATTGAAAAAGAATCTTCCTCAAACTCTTCGGTTGTTAGAGGAAAGACTCCTCAATGCTAAGTTCACTGAGGAGGCATTCAAACGCATACAAAAACAAAGCGTTGAAGGTTTAAGACAGGCAAAATCTCAACCCGCATATGTAGCGAACAATGTAATCAACAGGATCAACTACGGTAGCGAGAATATTCTTGGGCTTGATCAAAATGGTACTGAAGCAAGCTTAAACAATATCACGCTGCAGGATATCCAAAGGTATTACGACAATTACATCTCGGCAAAAGGAACGAGGATAGTTATAGTAGGTGATATCAAACAAAAGGAAATTCTTCCGCAACTTTCGTTCATGGAGAAATTAACGGAAAAGAAAGTGGATATGCCGATTGTAAATGTGCAGGCGAAGGTTCCAACGCAATCTCAAATCTACCTTGTAGATATTCCAAAGGCTGCGCAAACTGAATTCAGGGTGGGCTATGTAACAGGATTGAAGTATGACGCTACTGGCGACTATTATAAGGCTACGTTGATGAATTATGCATTGGGCGGTGATTTTAATAGTCGACTCAACCTGAAGCTAAGAGAAGACAAAGGCTGGACTTACGGTGCTCGCTCAACATTCAGCGGCGATGAATTAACGGGCGAATTCGAATTCAGTTCAGGCATTAAGGCTGATGCAACAGATAGCGCTCTCGCTGAAGTTATCAAACAATTGAAGGATTATTCCGAGAACGGAATAACTGACGACGAATTGGCCTTCATGAAAAATTCAATTGGGCAACGTGATGCATTGCGTTATGAAACTGGCCCACAAAAGGCACAGTTCATTTCGCGCATGCTGAAATATAATTTACCTCCAGATTATGTTGAAACGCAAATCAAGATCCTGCAAAGCATGAAGAAGAAAGACATCGACGCATTGGCTAAGAGATGGATCAAACCAAGTCAACTCAATATGCTGATGGTAGGTGATAAGGCGAAAGTATTGGCGGGTCTGCAGAAGTTGGGTTACCCGATTGTAGAATTAGATGCTGATGGGCAACCCACTCAGAAGCGAGGCTTCTAGGAAGAAAGAACCAAGATCCCCGTCCGAACGGACACCAAATTTTGACAGCTTGTTTTGTCAACGTTCGGCCGGGCGGGCAAGATCCAAGAACCAAATAAGTCTCAAAATCTCAAGAAATTCCAAACTATAATATTCAAAAATACAGATCCGACCTTTTTAGAAAGGTCGGATCTGTTTCTAACCACGCCACAGGCGTGGTTATTTATTTTGCTCTGAATCCTAAATACCGCGGAAGCATGGGCTTTCCCTGAATTGCTCTCCTCCAAAACCACATTATAAATACTAATATGAAGAAGATTGGACCAGTGAATCCAAGCAAGGCTATCCACTTGGTACCATAGAACTTACTCATGGGTCTTCTCAATCTTTCAGATATCAGGTACATCGCAGGAACCATAAGAAGCGTCATGAAGAATGCGAATAATAATCCAAAGATCAGGGTCCAGGAAAGCGGTCCCCAGAATACTACACTATCTCCACCGATAAAGATCTTCGGATTAAAGGTCTCAAGGAAAGAAATCCAATCAATATTAAGACCGATGGCCAATGGGAACAATCCGAGCATTGTGGCAAGAGCCGTTAGCATAACCGGAATAATACGAATCTTTCCAGCCTGGATCACAGCCTCCTTCACACGCACTCTTCTCGTGCGCAGTTCATCGGTGAATTCAATCAACAAAATCGCGTTCTTAACAACAATTCCCGCAAGACCAACGATACCCAAAGCCACCATGATCATTGGCATCTTCATTCCGGTGAATACAAAACCAAGGAACACTCCAATGATACTAAAGAAGATTTCGTTCAATACTATGAAAGGCTTACTCAGAGAATTGAATTGCAGAACAAGAATTCCAAATATGATCGCAAGCGCCATGATGAGGGCCTTCAAAAGAAACGAAAGTGCTTCCTGCTGTTCCTCTTGCTGGCCTGTTTGCCTAATGATGATATTGTCCGGCTTTTCAGAGAAATTATCAATAGCATTTTTCACCTCAACATTTATCCGGTTTGGATCAGCATACGGCAACAAGTCCGAATAAATAGTGATCAATCGCTTCAGGTTTTTACGCTTTACGCCACCCAATGTATTGGTATAGTCAAACTTTACTACACTGCTAATAGGCACTTGCCTGATCTGCCCGGAATTAAAATCCCGGTAAGTGATCTTCATATTCTGAAGATCGGTAAGATTATTTCTTAATTGGTCTGTATAGCGCACCTGAATCTTATACTCGTCTTCCCCCAATTTTAATTTGCTGGCTTCGCGACCAAATAACGCTGTCCTCACTTCCATTCCAATTTGAGCCGTACTCAAACCCTCGCGAAGTGCGCGTTCACGATCAATAGTTGCCGTCAACTCAGGCTTAGTCACATCAACATCAAACTTCAATTTTTGAATTCCGGGAATATTGATGCTATCTAAATAATTTTTCAATCTTATTGCCGTCTTCACTATATCATCAAATTCCTCTCCTACCACTTCAATATTCACAGGTGCTCCCGATGCTGGACCATTCTGCTGTCCGGATATACTCACCTCTGCACCAGGAATTTCAGTAATAGCCTTGCGCAAAGAATCAGCGTACACGGAAGTACTTTGTCCGTGTCGTTTTTCAAATTCCACGAAGGATATTTGAATTCTTCCTAGATGGGCTAGTGTACCTCTTTCTCCACCAAAGGGATCGGTTGCACCCACTGCCACGTTTGATATCACAGATTCTACGATTGGATTGTCATGTCCTATCACTTGAAATACCTTGTCTTCCAATTTGCGCGTTATGCTATCAGTATAGGATGTTTTAGTTCCCACTGGCAACTTAAGATATACATATACAATTGGCGGATCACCGGTAGGGAAGAATTCTGTCCTTGTTCGTCCGGAAATAACAGACGCTGCCAGCCCGATAGTTGCGACCAGGAAAATTCCAAATACGGAGGCTATCAGCCAACCCGGACGATTTCCTCTGAGGGCCCAACGTAAACTTCTCTCATACGCATTCATAACTCTCGGCAAAACACGAGTCTGGAATCCGTGAATAATATCCTTTAGAATAAAACGATTGAATAATGTAAGTGCTACCATCATCCAGATGAAATTTCCGAAGGCGTGCAAGCCAGCACTATCGCTCGCCATTCCCAGCAAATGGAAGATCAATCCCATTAACACGAAAAACCAGAATGATCTTGAACGGAATATTGCAGTCTTTGGTTTAGGATCCGGATAATGCTCCGGCTTCATAAATGATGTGGCGAAAACAGGGTTAATCAGGAAAGCGATTACAAGTGAAGCAAAAAGAGTCAATATTAAAACCGTTGGAAGATAGATCATGAACTTTCCAATGATGCCCGGCCAAATGAGAAGTGGGAAGAATGGCGCCAGCGTGGTTGCTGTTCCTGAAAGCACTGGAATGAAAACTTCCCCGGCAGCCATCTTTGCGGCTTTCTTGATTGGAATACGTCCATTATCAAATATCCGGTGGGTATTTTCTATCACCACTATCGCGTCATCCACAATTATTCCTAATCCAAACAAAAGTGCGAACAGTACAATGAAGTTTAATGTGACATGGGTTCCCACAATCCAATCTGCCAAAGGAAGAAATAGGAACGCGAAGAAAACGCTCAATGGAACGCTGAGTGCAACAAAGAATGCATTGCTCACTCCCATGAAGAACATCAACACCAACAACACGAGGATAAAACCAATAACAATTGTATTGATCAGTTCTTTAAATGAAGTCCGCGTGTTCACGCTCTGGTCACCCGTCATCACCACTTTCAAATCTCTTGGCAATTCATTCTTCTTCATCTCCTCCACAATCGCCTTAATTTTATCAGACGTGTTGATAAGATTTTCACCTGCTCTCTTCACTATCTGTAAGGTGACAACATTTTTTCCATCTAGCCTGGAGTAACTCTCCTTTTCTTTTACCGTATCAATTAATTGCGCTATATCCCTCAAATAAATATGCTGCCCATAAATGTTCTTGAGTACAATATTGTTCATATCATAGGCAGATGTAAACTGGCCCTTCACCTGGATGGTGGGTTGCATATCGCCAATCCTAATATTTCCTGCGCTGATATCCTGGTTTTCACTTGCCACCGCCGCTGCTATATCGTTAAAAGATATACCAGATGCTTCCATCTTAAACTTGTCTACGTTGATTTGGATCTCACGCTCAGGCGCGCCTGATATGTCTGCCTTGTTGATTTCCGGTAACTCCTCAAATCTATCCTGAAGTTTTTCTGCATATTCCTTGAGCTTAATAGGATCATAGTTTCCGCTAACGTTTACAAACATGATAGGGAGATCAGAAAAACTAACCTCCAAAACATCGGGTTCTTTGGTAAGATCATTTGGCAAGTCTATTCTTGCTTTGTCTACGGCGTCTTTCACTTTCAGCTTAGCCACATCCACTTTCACGCTGGTCTCGAATTCCACAACAATGCTGCTGTAGTCCTGGATCGACGTGCTGGTGATTCTCCTGATCTTGGCACCGGTGATTCCTTTCAATTGCTTTTCAATCGGACGAGTCACCAGGTTCTCCATATCCTTTGGAGAGGTTCCCGCATAAATCGTGGAAACATAAATCTGTGGAATGACAATATCCGGATACGACTCCTTCGGCAAATTCATGAAAATCGTCAACCCCCAAAGTGTAATGGCAATCGTAGCAACATAGGTTACCGTTGCATGATCAATTACCCAACTCGTGAGTTTGAATTGCTTAAACGTTTCAGTTATTTTATTCTTGATACTCATGTTCGGCTGCTTTAGTTCATTGGAACTTTTGAAACACTACTTAACTTCTGCTATAATGGGTTGTCCATCATAAACACCCTGGAAACCATGACTGATCAATTGATCACCAGAGGAAAGACCACTGCGGACTTCAATATTGTCGCCATACATCTCACCCACCTGAATAGATTTTTTCCTAGCGATTTTTTTTCCCTTTTCGTCTGCTACAACATATACATACTTTCCTTGCTCATCTGTTTGTAAAGTATTGAGCGGGATTACGATTGTGTTTGCTGCCGCATAATCCTGTATGCGCATAATAGCGATCTGGTTCGGTTTTACATTTTGCGCCGATGGAATCTTTGCCTCGGCCAGGAAGCTTCTGGAATTGTTATTAATCTGTTGGCTGATCAATGAAATGCTAGAATTGAAAGTTCTGTTGATATCTGGAATTTCAATCACAACTGGAGTTCCTTTCTTCACTCTGGCAAGATAATTCTCGGGAATGTCCACTCTTACTTTAAGGTTTGAGGAATTGACTATCCGGATACCCGCAGTAACTGTTGATGCGGGTGTAAACAATTCACCTACCTTAACGTTGACCACGTCCACTACTCCAGGTATTTCCGCATAAATGTTCGCCATATCCAGCTGTTCCCTGTATAAATCGATTTGTCTTTCCAGGTTGTCAACATTGGATTTTGCAGTTATCAATTCCACTTCTGTCCCAATCTTTTGGTCCCATAAATTCTTGCGCCGCTGGTAAACCGATTTAGCCAGTTCCAGTTGCACTTTCACCTGCTCGATTGATTGACGAGCTACAGCATCATCAAGCTTCATCAGCAACTGGCCCTTCTTCACAACATCGCCCTCTTTAACATAGATTGCTTTTACCTGGCCACCCATTCCCCGCGGACTAACATTCGCTATATTTTCCGCATCAACTCGTCCCTGCAAGTCAATGTAATGCGTAAAGGTTTGAGGCATTAGCGAAATAACATTAACCAGCTTTGGCTTAACAGGTACTGCATTGGGATCGAGTTTTAAAATTTCCTCCTCCAGCTTCTTGATCTTATCGGCGGTTTTAATTTGCTCACCCTTGAGCTTTTCCAACTCCACTTTTTTATCAGTCAGCTCGCCCTTGTTCTCCTTGCTACTGGCACCGCAAGCCAGGGCTGTTGATATCATGATGAGGGCTGCCAGTTGATATAATAATTTCATTCTTTTATTTTTTACTTGCATGTCAGTCGTTTTATGTTGGTTGATCATAATGTTCCTGTTGCTTTCCTGTAATCAACAATCGCAATGATGGCATCATACAAAGCACTATAATAATTGGTTTGGGCTACTTTGAGATCAGCTTCAGCATTGGTGATCTCGAGCGTTGATCCAAGTCCCTGCTCAAATTTTAGTTTGGTTTGATTATACACTTCTTCTGCTAATTGCATATTCGTTCTCTGAAATTCCAATGAAACCATTGCCGAACGCATATTAATCCTGGCCGCTTCTACTTCCTGGTCGATGGCCAACTTCAGATTCTCAAGGTTATTGACGGTTTGTTCCAATTCAAACTTTGCCTTCTTTACCCTGGCGTCTTTCGCAAACCCGTCGAATATGGGAACGTTAAGTCGGAACCCCAGCATGGCAGTAGGAAACCATTTCTGGTCGAAATCGAAAAAGTCGAACTTGTTTCTCTGTGCGTTGAAACTATATGATCCGAATGCAGAGAGTACAGGAAAATAGGTGTACTTGTAACGTTTCACATTGTACTCGCCTAACTTCTTTGCAAGTTCTACCTGCTGGTATTCTTTGCGATTGGAATAATTATAAGTCCCTTCCAGGATTTCCTTTTTGAGTTTTTCTTCCTCATTGAACGAAAGCGTATCCGTAAGATGCAGCTGGTCTCGCGCAGGCATACCCAGTAATATCTTCAAGCCCAGGTAACCCGATTGAAGTTGGTTCTC
>AR_comb_assmDRAFT_10021115_pt1 | contig 17630 bp, 13 predicted proteins | sample ArasoioldDNA_FD_10543 | JGI IMG/M metagenome (IMG submission 10543) | reverse complement strand
AGGATATCGTTGATGATATGCGCCGTTGTCTGCGGCGTTTCACCGAAATACTTCCCATGATCGCCGCCCCAGTCTTTCAAAACCGGCGCTTCACCAAGACCCACCAATCCATCATCTGTGTACAATTTGATAATAACGTAAACGCCTATGGGGGTTGTCAGGCTCGCCCACTGGTGCACGCGGCGGGTGGGAAGCCGAATCGGTATGGTTTCGATCTTGGTGATTTTCATCGTTCTTGCGCTTTTACAGAGAATAACATTCTCTGCGAACTTTGCGCTCTTTACGGCAAAGCTCGTCTTTTTCTCCTCGGGTCCTTCAGCCAACTCTCAACAGTGTATCCGTCGGTGTATAATCAGAAAGTAATTCGCAGCCGGCTTCCGTCACGCAAAACATGTCTTTGTTCTGCATTCCGAATCTACCGGGAATATAAACCAGTGGTTCAAACGCGCCGACCATCCCCGCTGCTACAACCTCGTCGCCGTACCGCCCCATGTACGGTTCTTCGTGAAGGTGCAAGCCGATACCATGGGCGACAAAACTGATGGGCTCGAAACCCAGCTCGCTAAATTTCTGCAAAAACTTCCGGTAAATATCCCGGCAACTCGCCCCGGGTTTGATCAAATCCATCACCAAATATTTGCATTCAATTAGATTCGACCAAATCTTGTATTGTTCCGGCGTCGCATCGCCGACAACCGCAGTTCGGCATACGCCCGTGAGATATCCCATTTTCTGGCCGAAGATCTCCATACGGATGAGATCTCCCGTCTTGAGTCGTCGCTCCGTTGGCCCCACGTTGGGAAATTGGCTGCGTTCCCCTGATGCGATAATCATCAACTTGTAATTTTCGGCACCGCCGGCGAAAAGCGAACCGAGCAGTGAGCCGGCGAGATCCATTTCGCTCATTCCCGCTCTTGCCTGTCTCAACGTATCGCCGATGGCCTTATCAGTGAGCTTGCTGAGCGCACGGAGCAGCTCCAACTCCTTCGGGGTTTTAACCTGCCGCGCCCGGTTAAAAAGCGCATCGGCGGCGACCCAATGAACCGCCGGCAGATTTTTTTTTAACGTCATGAAGTCTTTGGCCGGAAGAAATTCCATCTCGATGCCGAGCTTCCCGCGTTCCAGCTTGAGATCCGTTAGCGTGGCCGCAAGCTTGTCCATCGGATCGTCGGTAAACTCCCGGTAGACCCGTAGATCATCGATCCCGGCATGGGCTTTCACCGTGTTTGCCTCCATATCGATGGCCACCATGGAGATTCGCCCATCCGCAGTCACAATGCAGATCGCGTGGCGCCAGCGCATGAGAGACTGCGAGGGAACAACGAAACCCGAAACGTAAGTCACGTTCTCCGGAGAGAGCGCGATTATCGCGTCGAATCCTGCCTCAATAACTCGTTTTTTCAATTCTGAAATGATTTCCTGATCCATCTAAATCCTGCCGATCTCGTGACCCTTCCGCCACCACTCCGCTTGTCTCTTAGAACAATTGAAAATGCTCGACCTTGACCCTCTTCTCGGCCACCGCCCTCCCCACTCTTTGCAGCTCTCCCACGAACGCCACAGAATCCAGCTGTTGTACGTTCGTGGGCTCGACGTCATCGAGACCCAGCTCATTCAAACCCCCGCGGGTCAGCTCGGCATTGTAACGCACGTAGGTAAACAGTTTGTTTTGAACCGGCCCCCGTTTCCCGATCATGTCACCCACTTCTCTGTCCAAAGGATCACCCGCCAAGCAATTACCAAAGACGCGGCATAAAAAATCCTGTTCGTTCAGCGCCGCAAACATCAAGGCGGACGGAATCGAGGTCGCGTTGTACAAGACATTCATTTCGTTGGGTTGCAGATCCGCGTTGGCGTAGGGGCTCGTGCCTGTTCCGACGGAGACCACCAGCATTTTGTCCTCGCCCGTGAGCCAGTTGAGATTGTACGGCTCCACCGTCGCCATGACGAATGCTTGGAACGAAGGGTTATTGTACATGGTTATCCCGCCGTCAACAAAAATAAACTCTTTCTGCCCCACCTTCACCATTTCCGGCGGAAAATAGGTGGGCGCGGCGGTGCTGGCACGAACTAACTGCCAAAGGGGAAGATTCAGATTGCAATCCGCCCGGCTGCAATCATTGTATTTCGCGCCGGGGTTATTGGACACGGGCCAGGGAGAATCGGTGGATGCATTGCGCAATACCATCATCAGGAGGGTTTTCAGTTTGTCGCTTCCCATCGTTGTTTCCGCGCCAAACTCAGCCTGTAGCCGCGCAGATAACTTTTCGCTTTGAAACTTGTGCCGGTAGTAGCGATCGAGTAGCGACGCTTTGTCAAACATCTCCGTGCCGTTTTGCAGGTAAAAGTTACGAATCCGATCGACTGTCATGCCCCAGGAAAGACAGGCGGCGATGATGGCTCCCGTACTGGTGCCGGCGAAAAAGTCGAAATAGTCGGCCAAAACAAAATCTTGCCCCCGGCCCGATTTCTGCCGTAGCACTTCCTCAATCCGTGCCAAAATCTCGACGGTTAAAATGCCCCGGATACCGCCTCCGTCCAACGCCAAAATTTTTTTCGGGCTTGCAGATTGGATTTTTTCCGCCAGGCTCACAAACCAACTCCTCCTCTACCAAAGAAGATTCGTATCCAACACGTATACTCGACCGGCGTACTTCTTCACGGTTTCATACATGTGCTCCGTGCCTCCGGGACCGTCTCCACCTTTGCGGTTCCAAAGGCACAGAAATCGGATCTTGTCCGGTCCCCAAGAAAGCGCCGTGTAGAGTTGCCAAAGATTATTGCGACCGTAAGCACTGGTATTTTTCGGTGCCGGGCCAAGCTCATCCGACATCACGTAAAAGCGAGTCTTGTCATTCGATTTCATTCGATAATATCTCTCCACCCAAGCGTCGCCAGCAAAAGCGACTGACTTTTGCAAAAAGGTCGGCTCGTCGAAGGGAATCCGTACATCGAGATGAACGCCTCGCTCCAGGCATGCCTCGGCGAAAAGCAGGTCGCCGCCACAAGCGCCGCCGCAGAACGCCAGATCATCCGGACCTGCTTTCAGCTCATCCAACTTCGCCGCGATGGCCGCCGCGGCGATCTTTTCCTTGTCCGGCGGAAAACGCGGTTCGTCGCGGTCCGGCGCGTCGATCATATGGCCACTGAACAGAAAAACTTGGCGTGGCGCCCAGCGCGACTCAGGGCGCGGCACTCGCGCCAACGCCCGATCGGCGATTTGCAAACAGCTCTGAACTTCAGCGGGGCGAAAACCAAGGTCTTGGTATAGGAGAAGCTGCTCACGAGACGAGTTCAGCTTGAACCAATCCTTATCCGCGACAGCGACGGCGCTTTTCAAGGCGGCTTCGATGATTTCCTTTTTGTTCGACAATCCCTCCAGTTCTGCAAGGGTGGCGCGCGCCCAATAATCCTTGGAGTTTCGATCTAACGCGCCCCGGACCGCCCAGCGCACTCCGCCCTCCATTTCCTTTCGTAATTCAGACAGTTCTTGGTTGCCAGTCAGGTGAGCAAGCACATGCATCAGCGCCACCGCGTTTATGCCAGAGTAGTAGTGCGCAGGATCTTTGCGGAATCCTTTGGCATAGGCATCGACCGCCTCCTGCAATAAAGCATCTTCAGCCGCAGCATCTTGGCGCATCTGCTCCGCCGTCTTTCCTTCCGCGCGCCAGGTGCCAATCCAACTATCCTTCTCTACGCGACCCAAAAGCGCCCAACTCTCGGCATCGTCAGGAACATCGTTCACCAAATCCTGGAGCCATTCTTTCGCCGCATCGTTTCTCTTCAGACGGCCCAACAAGAGTCCCTTCTGACGACGACTGTCGAGATCCACAGGAAGAAGCTCCAGCGCCTTCTCATACTGACGGAGTGCCAGATCAAACTGTCCCAGAGAACGCAGAGCGTTCCCCGCGGTGCGGTAGGCATCGATCCGAAAGCCTATGTTCGGGGCTTCCTCCGCAAGGACGAGAATATCGCCCGGACGATCTCCTTTTCTGGCGACATCGATCCGCCTGGCCCATGCCTCATAATTTTCCCAGAACTCTTTCGCTTCTTCGACGCGCAATAATTTGAAATCCGGTTCTTTGAGATACGGCAGCAGATGATATACCGGACTGATCTTTCGGTCATACCAAGAATTAATCGTCTCCGTCGCAAACGTAGCGAGTTTTTTCTTGTCGTCCTCCAGGTGCTCGGCATCCGGAGCAGCCACGGCTGGAGGATTGTCCTTGATATGGTAACGGAGCGACCTATCGGTATGGACGTCGAACGGCATGTAGTCGCGCCGGCACCGGATGCCGATTACGCCCCGTGCCCTGAGCGCATGGCGCACGCCGAGCTCGTACCAGACGTTGGGATTATCGATGGAGAGGTCCGCGACAACCAGATCGGCCATAAGCAGCTCTTGGAACATGTCGGTGCGAATATCGCCGGCGCGCATCTCCTCGTCCGCGCGAAAAACTTCAAACCCCGCTGCCTCAAGCGCCGGCTTAATGAGCTCGTCGTAGACCCGGTTAAAATCGATTCCCTCTTTGGTGCCGTAGGGCATTACTACGAACGCATGGTATGCCATATCAGCCTCGCCCTAACCCGTTGCCAACTCTTTTTTCACAACGAATTCGACGGCGGATTGCCTCTATCATCCTGCATTCTGAAATGAATCTGGTTTCCCGAAACCGTGCCCAGATAGCTGTTTTTGTGCTCACGGGCCACGTCTTCCGAAACCGTTTGAAACCGCACCGTGAAAGAGATTTTATCGCCCTCGATGCGGCCGTCTTCAATGCCACGCTTGAACGCCAGGAAAGACGCGGTGCCAAAGAGCTTATCACCTTCAGGCTGAAACAAGAATCGCTCCGTGTAACGCGCTCCCCATCCATAGGTGACATCGCCCATCCACCAGCCGGAAAGAGCCAGCACGGCCGACGAACCAGGTCCCGATGGTGCATCACCGCCCACCCGTTGCTTATGAAATTGATTCCACTGCCAAAAGAGCGCAGCCGTCACCAGCAAAAGCGCAACCCCACCCCACAGCTTGCGGCGGCGACCGGCGAGTTGCTCTGTTTCCTTAGCGGCAACCTGAGTCTTGGCTGAACCGCCACTTAGGCTCGGGACTGTTTCCAGCGCTTGAATCAATTGTTCTGCGTCCCGTTGGAAATCCTCATCGTCCAACGTCACAGCGTTCCGTTGAGCAAGCTTCTTTAACGGGCTCGGCAAATCCTTCAGACTTGGCATCCTGGCGCCGCCAACTAGGGCCGGAATCACGAGAATATTTCGCTCTAATACCAGGGATATTTCCAGCCCGACAAAGTCTTCCGGATCGCTAATCCTTAGTTGATCATTGTCGTTGCGAAGGGTTAACCAGTTTGTGCCGATCACCGTCACCATGGCGTCGCAGGACGCAACCCTGGCTTCGATGTGGGCGATAAAATCCTCCCCCGGCGGAATATCGTCGACGTCCATAAAAACTTGGTCTGCGCCGAAATGAGCGGATAGCCGATCGTAGAGCCGACCTGCATAAGGAGCGCTGTCTGCTCGGCGGTAACTAATGAAAACACCGGCCATGGCCCAATAACTATCGGAGGAAAGCTCTCACCTAGAAAAAATCATCAATAGAGAACATTACCGCCATCGATCAAGAGAGTCTGGCCGGTGACAAAGTCGCTATCCGATGACGCGAGATAGACGAGAACGCCGAGCAAGTCCTCCGGAGTTTGGAGTCTCTTGATGGAGCGCGCCTTCAATTGAAACTCGGTGAACTCCTTCGGCGCATTCTGGCCCTCGTGCTGAACCAATCCCGGCGCTATGGCATTGACACAGATACCGAACTCACCCACTTCTCGGGCAAGCGACCTTGTCATCCCAACCAAAGCAGCCTTCGATGCGACGTAATGCAAAAATAGGGGCGTACCGGCAAAAACCGTGGATGACGAAATATTGATGATCTTTCCACTCCGTTGCTGCTTCATCTGCGGGAAGACCGCCTTGGCGCACAAGAACGGCCCCTTAACATTGACCGCCGAGACTCGGTCCCATTCCTCGGCGGATATTTCATAAAATGGATGGCGTTCAATGTTGATAAAAATCGCCGCGTTGTTGACGAGGATATCGATCCGCCCAAACGCCCCCACCGCTTCCCGCGCCATCCGGGCGGTATCCTCTTCCCGAGAGACATCGACCTTCAAAGCTATGGCCTTGCCGCCCGCCGCGGTGATCTCTGTGACGACGTTTTCGCCGTCGAGAACATCGACGATGACCATGGCTGCGCCTTCCGCTGCTAGCTTACGACAATAGACAGCGCCGATGTGCCGTGCCCCGCCCGTGACGACAGCAACCTTGCCAGCCAACCTCATACGGACACCCCACGCAATTGGAGTGATGGAGTACTGGAGTATTGGGGTTTGGGCCCAGCACTCCACCACTCCAGTACTCCAACACTCCAATTTTTCATTTGAGTCTTTCCAAATGTTCTTTGAAGTCCAGCGGCTTCCACCAGGGTTTGATGCCGAGCGCCTCGGCGATGATGCGCGCCGCGTTGTACCCCGGCGCACCGGTGATATTACCACCCGGATGGCAGGACGAGCCACATAAATAAAGACCATTGACCGGCGTTCGATATTGACCCCAACCCGGGAATGGTCGGTTCTCCAGCGCTTGATCGCCGGAGTACTCGCCTACCATCCAATCACCGCAGTACATGTTACGGTCGTGCCGTTCGATATCCAACGGCGTTGTAGAATCCGTGGACAGAATATTATTCTCGTCGAGGTTCGGCGCAAAACGCTGCCATACCGCCAACTGTTTTTGGAACCAATCCCTGCGAGCTTTGTCCCAGTTGAGCGGATTGCCCCAAAGATTGTAAGTCGCCAGTTGCCACATGAACGCTGTGGCCTTTCCCGGAGGCGCCTGTGTGGGATCGTGAAACGAAGGCGTCGCTCCGTTCATGAAAGGTTTACGTGGGAGCTGGCCGGTCCGGCAGTCTTCGAATAGATTGCGCAGGTCCTGATATTCCTCCAGGCCGACAATATGCATGAATGAGCCGGCGACCTCCGGATGTTTTTCTTCGGTGATGTACTTGGGTCTCTCATTCAAAGCCAAGTTAGTCGCGAAGATCGGCGTGGTTTTGGAAAACCGAAAGCGCATTGCTCTATCGGCAAACTCCGGCTCGAGATTCTCGCGGCCCACAAACTTGATAAATGTTTCCACCGGGTTGACGTTGGAGGCAATGAATTTGTGCGCCTTGATGACAGTACCGTCTTCCAACACCACCGCTCTTGCCTGCCCCTTTTCGACCAGAATTCGTTCTACGCCGTTGGCTTCTATGTAATCAACATGATTGTGAGACATCATGTGCGCCAGATTATCGCCCAGAGCATGAGAGGTGCCACGGCACAGTTGCGGGTTGACTCCCCAGGCGATCATCGCCGGGATCAGGTAACCCGTCTTGGGCGCGTCGAGCTCGTAGCCGCGCATGACACCGAGAAAACCGATGAAGGCCTGCACCCGTGGATGTTCGAAATGTTGCAGGACGAATTCCTCCGGCGTCGTCTCAAAGTATTTCAAGTATTCGCGTCCCTCCGGCAGTTTTTCGAGCAACGGACGTTTTTCTTCAATAGGAACCGGGACCGCATAGGTTTCTGGGAAGACGATATGCTTGACTACCGGTTGCCAGCGGCTCCAGATATCAAGAAACGTCGCAGCGTCTTTTTTCGAGAAGCCCTCGATGCTGGCCGCAGTCCGCTTGACGTCGGCGAACCAGCCCAGATAGGTTTTGTCGATAAAATGATGCACGACTCCCGGATCCGGCTTGTAGTAGTGAATGCCAAACTTCTCCAACTCCAGATCCTGGAACCACGGGAGCATCATCAAACCCCGATGAAAGACAGAATGGATATTGTGCCAGAAGCCGGGGTAGTTACGATCCTCGTGGGAGTCCAGCCCCCCGCCCACTTCCATATTTTTTTCGACGACCATGACTTTCTGGCCGCACTTGGCCAAATAGGCGGCGCAGATCATGCCGTTGTGCCCTGCGCCGATGACGACACCGTCGTATTCCAAAATCTTGGACATTGGTTTGCGTTCCGTTGAACAACCTAAACGTTTTGAACTACTTTGAACGCCTCTATGGGTTCCAGTCGTTTCAGCAGTTCCAATCGTTCCAGTCGTTTGGCACACGAAGGGTGAGGAAAGTCTTTCAATTTCTTAAGCGATTGGAACGGCTGGAACCATTGGAACGATTGGAACCCCGTTGAGACACTCAAGTCGTTCATGCAATTCATTTGATCTCCAACTTGAGATCTTCTTTCATGACCTGCCAGCAATTGCGCCCGGATCCGGCGATGACTGCGTCCGCCGGATGCGTGGCGGCCCCGACCTGGTAAAGTCCCTCGATTGGCGTACGATAACCCGAGAGCTCCTCTATCGGCCGGTTGACTCCCATCTGCCTGGCAATCTTGCGCACGACCCAAACCGAACCGCGGCGCATATTTGGCCAGCGGCGGGAAATGTAGAACGGATCCATCGCGACCTTCATCTCGATGTTGTCGTCCGTGAGATTGGTGGCGTAGCGGCGCCAAATTCCGAGAACCGACTCCATGAAGTCATTCTTGAGCTTTACCCAATCTTCGGGCTGCTTGCCTTTGAGTTGAAAGGGTACCGGCATGAAAAGCGACGCCGCATGTTTGGGCCTCGGCGCCTGCAACGGATCGAACCCAGTCGGGCAAATCGCATGCAGGCAAACGTGCCGGGGAAACTCACCGTCGCGGATTTCTCGCCACATCGCATCTAGATCGTCAGGCTTCTCCGGGCCCATGTTAATATTCATGGCTTGCCCAACAGCCGGATTCTCGGCTTCAAACAGCGCGTATCGCACCGGCGTCTTAAGCGCGAGATGGAGCTGAAAATAGGAAAATTCGTCTACTTCGATGGCCTTCAGTTTTTCGGAAAATGCCCTTGGCAGATTCGCCTCGCCGACCATGTCGATGAACGTAGAATAGGGATCGCTATTAGAGACCACTCCGAGCTTTGCCTTCCACTCGCGCCCGTCGCGCAGCCGGACACCCACCGCTCTCCCCCGCTCAACCAGAATCTTCTCAACATGGTGGACGGCGCGAATTTGACCACCGTGGTGAACATAGGCGCGTTGGAGCACCTGGGCGATGGAATGAGCACCGCCACGAGCCAGCTCGGGCTTCTCATCCCCGGCAATCATTTTCAAAACCTCTATACCGCCGCCGTCATAGTCTGTTGCTACACCGCGGGGAATCGCCATTTGCGACAGCACCAAGGTTTTGACACCATCACTTTCGAACAGCTCGTCGACAACCTGCCTCGGCGTCAGCTGCCACAGGCGCCGGAAGTCTTTGCCCGCCGGATAAGAGTCCAGTTTCTGATATCCCGTGCCGTTCGATTGCGGCGTTTGATAGTAATAGGGAATGAGAAAGTCACGAATGAGCCGGTGGTATTTTTCGTAAGTCTGCGACCATGTAACGGCGTCGCTGGGCGAAACTTTCGCTACCGAGTTGACTGTCTCTGCAAGCGATTGGTGCTGGGAAAACGATCGGCCGTCCTTCAAGAGCAAAGAGGTCACCACCGGGGGCGAGACAAACTCCGCGTGGTGGGCGCTATCCCACTTGAGTTCCTTCCATACGGGAGAAATTTCTCGATTATCTTGAAAGTAAGCAAGGGTATTGTGCCAATACCCCGGCATGGTGATCTCTTCGCTGGCCAGCCGACCCCCATTCTCCAGCCGGCTTTCGCAGATGACCGTCTTCAAGCCAGCCATGGCCAAATAAGTCCCGAGAGCGAAATTGTTTTGGCCCGCACCGACGAGAATGACATCCCATTCTTGATCAACCATTAGATTCAACCCCGAACAACAATCATAGGCACAAGATCGTAACAGCTATTGGAGGAAGATCTTGCGGTATTCGGCCATTTTCTCGGCGAATCCTTTTTGGTCCAGCTCGTCCATCTCGACCATTTCCATCTTGTCCGCATCCGGCAACGGCGGATAGATTCCTTTGAGAGTGACGAATTCGCCAATCCCGGCCATTAGCCGCAATCCTTCTTCGCCGAGAAAAAAATCGACAAAAGCTTTACCGGCATTGGGGTGGGGTGGCTTCGCACCCAGGGTGATGGACTGACCATCTCCCATGAACTTGCCGAGTCTAACATAATCCAAAGGAACTCCCTTTTTACCATAGAAGACTACGTTCTTGACGAAGGCGATTCCGATAGGCGTTTCCCCGGTAGTGATCCGTTCCCCGGCCGGGGTTAGAGACGGCACTAATAAGGGCTTCGTCGCGGCTAAATCGCGAATAAACTTGTCAGCTTTTTCCTTGCCGCCCATTACTTTGTGCAAGCTCGCCATCCACTGCGCCGTGGTTGTGTGCTGGCTCGCATCGGGTATGACCACCTTGCCTTTGTATTGTGGTTTGACGAGATCCTCCAACGATTTTGGCGCTTCGGCCGGCTTGATAATTCCGGTGTTATAAACGACCCCTATGATAGTGTTTCGGTAGGTCGGCCCAAGGTTTGGGTCTATGACTTCTTTTGGAAACGCGCGCGCCGAAGGTGAGTCATATTTGGCCAAAAAGCCGTCTTTTTGGATCAGCTGCATCGTGGACTTGGTGGTCAGGACGACATCAAAGAGCGGTCTTCCGCTGCGGGACTCATTGGCCACCCGATCTGTCACTTTGTTCGCAGCTTCTCGCCAGTAATCCGTTTCCAGCCCGGTCTTCTTTTTAAAGGCGGCGGCGATCAGGTCCATGGTGTCATTTTCCAGGGAGCCATACACGACGACCTTACCGCCCTCTTTTTTTGCGGCATCCACTAGCTTGCTGTCTTGACCCAACAGCAGGTTGGGAAACGACAGCACTCCAATAAGGCAGCCCAGAGCAAGAGCTTTTGTAATCTCCATATAGGGAACACCTCGAAGGTCAATTTGCTCCTGAATATCTAACTAAAAGCCTGACATTTGTCCATGTTTGTTTAAACCAACACCTTTTGCTACCTTGAAATCGGATTGACATGACGCCTCAAGAAAAACTCAAAAAGGTCCGCGAAGAGTTACGGCAAATCTTCCTCGAACGAACGGATTTGATCGATGGAGCACTGGCTGCGCTGCTCTCGTCTCACCATGTGCTCATCGTGGGCCCACCCGGAACTGCCAAATCGATGCTGGCCGACGAGATCTGCCGGCGCATCGAAGGGGCAAATTATTTCCAGTGGCTTCTCACCCGCTTCACTACGCCGGAAGAGATCTTTGGCGCCGTAAGCCTCAAAGCGTTGGAGCAAGACGATTATCGCCGCGTAACCGATCATAAACTACCCCAAGCGCACATTGCTTTTTTAGATGAGATTTTTAAAGCCAATTCTTCTATTTTGAATGCTATTCTGACGTTGATTAATGAGCGACTCTTTCACAACGGCAAGGAAGTCGCCCCGGTTCCGTTGCTGACCCTATTTGGCGCCAGCAACGAGTTGCCCGAAGAGGAAGAGCTGACGGCTCTGTATGACCGGTTTCTTGTCCGCTTCGTCGTCAACTATATTGCCGAAGATTTCCGTTTTTTGAGGATGCTGGAATCTCAGCCGCAGGCGACACGAACGTCGCTGACTTTGAGCGAGCTGAGAGAGTTACAGGAACAGGTTCGGAGTATTGCCATCCCGTCCCACGTGTACCGAAGCATCGCCGACATTCGGCGGGCGTTGAACAAGAAGAGCATCCAGGCGTCGGACCGCCGTTATCGGCAGTCACTGTCATTGCTCCAGGCCCGCGCCTATCTCGAAGGACAACAGGAGGTATTCGAAAAGGACCTGTTCTTCTTGGAGCATGTTCTGTGGCGTGATCCGGGAGAGCAGGAGCAGGTTAAGAGTACCATTCGTGAGTTGCTGCTCGGCTACGAAGAGGAGATTACCGAGCTGCTGTACGAATCCAGAGAGATCAAGGATTCCGCTTCCCGCCCTTGGGAGACGAGCGACGAACGGGCGCGCGCCTTGGTCGAGTTTCACACCAAACTGCGTAACATTCTTGCCAAGGTCGATCAGGTTATCGAGAAGGCCAAGCGGCTGGGCCGCCCCCTGGACCGCGTCGGTTCGGTCAGAAGCGAGATCGAACAGATTCAGAAAGAAATGTTGGAGCAGTTCTAATGCCGCCGAAACGCGGGAAAAAACCGCTAAACAAACGTGTTTTCCACGCGCTGCCCGAGAATAGCTCTTGGATCGAAAACGATGCTTACGACCGCCGGGTCTATAACTACCTCCGGTCGGAATCGCCCTCGCTTCGGGAGCTCGAAGAGGCCGGCACTACGTTTTTGCCGCACTTCGGCTCCCTGCTCCAGGACATCTTTAGTCTCTTGTTCAAGTACAACATCATATTCCATAAAGCTTCCGAAGTCGTCGCCAGCGCGCTCCTGAACGAGAAATTTCTCAACGGGATTCGGCACGGGAGTCAATACGAATTCCTGCGCGAGCAAACGCTGCTCAATGAGGCACGGGCCGGCTTGTCCACCCTCTTACTCGGGGAACGTCTGCTTGCCCTCATAAAAACGGAAAAGATGCTCACTCGACGCGACATGCGCGATCTTTGGGATATCAAGAAACAAGAAGAAATCGTCAGCGAAAAACTGGAAGAGTATGAAAACGCAGATACCATACCCGAGGAAGATCTATCGGAAGAAGGGAAAAAAGCCTTAGAGAAAGCCAAAGAGCGGCTGGGCGGCGAAGTTCAGGGCGCCGAAGCGCTGTTGCGTCACAAAACCGCTCAATTGAAGGAAGACTTGAAGGAAACCGAAGCGCAGACTACCAACCGCTTGCAGGCGGAAGCCATCAAGGTCGCACAAGAGCTCGAAGATGCAACCGAGGAAGCTGAAGCGTGGGGATCAACTCTCGGCACCGGCCAACGCTCTCCTCCCGGTCAGAAGCTCGAGCTCGGCAAGCGACTCGCAGGCAACGAAAAGCTCAAGAAACTTGCCCGGATGGTCGGCCGCATGAAATTCCATGCCATGGCGCTCCGGAAAAAGGTCTTCGAACGCTCCAGTGAGGAAGTCTTGGAGGTCGAGCGGGGGGACTCTCTGCAACGCCTGCTGCCCCACGAGATGGTCGCCTTGCACCATCCGGTCCTGCGCAAGGACTTTCACCGGCGATTCCTGGATCAGGAGCTCCTCCAATACTCGCTGCGCGGCGTTGAGGAAAAGGGCAAAGGGCCCATGATCGTTTGCTTGGACGGCAGTTCTTCAATGGCCGGGGATAAAGAGATCTGGTCCAAAGCCGTGACCTTGACACTTTTAGAAATCGCCCGGCGCCAGCGCCGACTGTTTCGCTCCATCTGTTTTTCTTCGGAACAGACACCGCTGCAAATTCTCGATCTCAATCCGCGCGAGCATTATGAAATCAAAACCAAGAACGTGATGGACCTGGCGGAATATTTTCCGGGTGGCGGGACGGATTTTCAGAAGCCGCTGGACGCGGCGTTGGAGTGCTTGCAGCAATCGCGCTTCAAGAAAGGCGATATCGTTTTCATCACGGACGGGGAATGCCAGGTGACGCCGGAATGGGCCGAGCAGTTTCGCAATCAAAAGCAGAAACTTGGCTTCTCGCTGTTTTCCATCCTCATCGACGTCGGTTCGAGCTCATTAGGGACGCTAAAAGAATTTAGTGACCGTATCAGCACCATAAAGCAATTGACCGGCGATGAGGCACAGGAGATTTTTGTAAAGTTTTAGTGGCAGGATGAGCTCCGACGTTTTCTCGATTCGAGCTATCTTCCCGTCGCTATCCCCCGCGGAGTTTCTCTTTTCAAGGACACTCTGCAGAAACTGCTGGGCCGTTGGGGTAAGGGATTTGCGCCGGTCATAGACAATGAAGGACTGCGTCGCCATCTGCTTCAATTCCGGAACGTTGATCAATTTTAAACTACCCCGCGCAACCCGGCTCGCAACCGCATTTCGATACAGGACTCCGACCCCCATTCCCATTCGAACCGCCGCCTTTACGGCCCCGGATACGTCGCACTGCATGACGATATTCATCTTGTATCCGAGACTCATGAGCAGCCTTTCAATCTGACCTCCACTCCTCACCACAAGAGGGCATTCGCTAAGCTCCTTCAAGGTTAGTTTTCTTCGGGCCAAGGGACTCGTCGGTGGACAAAAAGCAACCAACTCCATTTCCTCATAGGGCTCATAGGCGATTCCAGCGCAATGAGAAGGGGTGGTAATAAGGCCGATCTCCAATTCAGACGCGAGCAAGCGTTTCTCGATCACGGGACTGCGATCACTTTCGAGGATGAACTGAACGGATGGATGACTCTCCTTAAATGCCGTAAGTAATTTCGGCAGAACGTTGACCGCGACATTGTGGCTTCCGCCCACTATGAGCGGCACCGTGTCATAGGTTGAACCACCCTTGAATCGCTTCTCAAGATTTTCGACCTCCGCCAACAGAGGTCGGATGCCGTTAAAAAATTCTTCACCCTCGGAAGTCAGTTCAACGCCCTGATTGAGCCTAATGAAAAACTGGGTTCCGAACTCTTCCTCTAAAAGTTTTAACTGCTGGGAAACTGACGGTTGGCTGATATGCAGGGCCGCTGACGCCTTGGTAATATTCTTGTGCCTCACCACACATTCAAAAATCCGCAGCTGGTGCAACGTCACAGGTTCCCTCCATGGATCCTCATTAGTACCCAATATCAATAATGCAACAAAATTAATTTAGCACAAGAGCCATAAGGAAAGTCAATGGCGTCATTGGAAAAAAGTATTGGACAAGCTGTCCGTTCGCCAATACTTATTACCTCAATCATTTGTAAGGAGGCACAAATATGCGAGCAAAAATGTGTCGGTCATTGGCGACGCTCGCCATGTCCGCGCTGTTGAGCCTGGCATGGCTATCTACATCTGAGGCCCAGCTGTTACCGATAACCACCCGGGTCGTCACAATTAACAATCTAGCCGTAGCGGCGTTACGCCACCCCACCAATCCGGGTCCAAAAGCGAAAATCGGGATTTTTATCATGCACCCCGATGGCAGTTATGTGAACAATGTCGCCTGCACCCAATTGGCCGGTCGAGGCTATACGACTTTGTGCGCAGATAGCATATTTCTCCGCCGAGGGCAGGACTATTATGGCTACGAGCAACATGCCCCCGGAATCGCAGCCGGAATAAATTTCCTCAAAACCCCTGCGAATGTGGACGGTATTGTTATCGAGAAATTCATTGTCTGGGGCCACAGCGTCGGGGCACCCCTGATGGCCTTCTATCAGAATGTCGCCGAAAACGGTGCCGCGAAAGCGTGCCAGGGACCGGAAAAAATCCTTCCTTGCGATGCCAGCACCCTCAGCAATTTGCCAGTGCCGGACGGAGTGATTTTGGCCGATGCCCATCTTGGAGCCGCGTTGGCCACCTTCACCTATGTTGACCCCGCGGTTAAGAATGACGACAAACCGGGAATCCGGAATCCGAACCTGGACATGTTCAATACGGCCAACGGATATCCAGGCGACGAAGCCGCTGGCAGTCCGACTTTCAAGAGCGCGACATACGACGACAAGTTCAAACGACGCTTTCTGCAGGCGCAAGCAGACCGCAACGCGGACCTGCTCCGTGATGCACAGAATCTATGGTCCGATATCCAAGCCGGTAAAAGCGAACTTTACCCTGACGATATGCCGTTCGTTGTTCCTGGCTCTGATGGCGCGGCGCGGATGTGGCAGGCGGATACAAGTCTAGTCAATTGCACGCAAAAGCCTCACATCTATTTAACTCATACCGGCACCCAAAATCCGTCGCCGGGTCCTATCTGTTCGGTTCGGATTCCTTCGGCGAGCGCGGAAGACGATGATTCGTTCGCGTCAGTTTTGAAAGTCACGGTTCGGGTTTGGCTTGGAGCGCACGCGCTACGCACCAATGGCCGCTACGACCAGACCAAAGACGATATCACGGGTATAGATTACGACTCATCAGCTACTAGCACCGCGAGCAACGTCAAAGGCATCACCAAGCCGCTTCTGATTGCCGCCAACAGCGCTCATTACTTCATCAGACCGGACGAGATCGTCTACGACGCTGCCAAGAGCGCGGACAAGACGTACGTGATCACTGAAGGAGCCGTGCACGGCGGTACGCCTTGCACACAATGCGCCCAGGCCCTCGGACTCCCGCAGGATTACTTCGGCGACACCATCAAGAGGATCTATGATTTCATGGATGAGTGGCTCGGCAAGCCCGGCCGCTTTTTACCGTAGCGGGATTTGTGCGGATCAAATCGAGCTATCAAGTTTAGGTAAAAAAACAAGGAGGGATTTAAATGAAGAAAAAGACACCCATACTAATGTTCCTTATCTCAGGGCTTCTGCTGGCGCTCATCTCGAGCCAAGGGTTTGCCCAAACACGGCCCGAATACATTCCGCTCGGCGGTGGCGTGAAAGGAGTTCTTTATAGACCAGATTCCAATCCATCCCCGAATGTCGCCGTGATCATCATCCATCGCACAGCAAACTATTTGCAGCATGCAGGCTGCACTCAACTGTCACAGAGGGGATTGATGGTCCTGTGCATGAACTCCCGCTTCGATAACAACGAAGGCCTGGTTAACTGGGAGCTGATAGCTCTCGACGTGAAACGCGGGGTGGATTACCTCAAAAATACGCTGAAGATCAGCAAAGTCATACTTTTCGGTCATAGCGGTGGGGGACCAACGACGACCTATTACGCAGCCGTTGCAGAAAAAGGGCCTTCGTATTGCCAGGGACCTAACAAGCTAACCCAGTGTGACAGTAGCGGTCCGAATAGTGTCGCGGGTCTGACACCCATAGATGGAATCATTCTGGCCGATGCCCACCCCGGGAACGGTGTTAACGGACTGCGGGCCATAAATCCTTCGGTGCGGGAAGGACAGGATAGACAGACAGTGGGAGTGAATGCCGAGAACGGACCCATTGTTCCCCTCAAGAGGTTAGACCCTTTTGATCCCGCCAACGGTTTCAATCCCAACGGGGACTCGAACTACTCTCAGAAGTTCCAGCAAGCCTATACAGGCGCACAGTCTGATCGCATGAATGATTGGATCAATCAGGCTTTGCATATCCGCGCGCTCATGGCACAAGGACTATGGCGCTTTCCTGATAACGATTCCATTATCGTTGCCCGAGGCGGAGGCTCCCAGGCGGGTGGCGGAGATGGTGCGCAACTCTTCGTACCGGACATTGACGTTTTCTGTTGCACGGTCAAGCCGCAAAAACTGCTCAAGAATGACGGTAGCATCGTCACAGAGATCGTGAAGAGCGTCCGCCTACCCAATCCGGCGGTTGCGGAAGGAAACGAGGAATTCGACGGCGGAACGAAAAATCTAACCGTAACGGCTTATCTAAGTGCGAACGCGATCCGGTCAACGGATTCGCTTGATTATAAGCAGATTGACTGGTGCTCCACCAACAATTCAACGCCGTGCGCGCTTCAGAATATTACAGTTCCACTGCTCATCACCTCTATGGGCGCTCATTACTTCTTTGTGGATGCTGAGCAGTTTTATGAAAACTATGCGGCCAGCAAGGATAAGGAGAACATAGTCTTTGCCGGTCTCGTTCACGGGATCACCCCCTGCGGCAACTGCCCTGGGGGCCCTTACACAAATCA
>AR_comb_assmDRAFT_10492467_pt1 | contig 17636 bp, 17 predicted proteins | sample ArasoioldDNA_FD_10543 | JGI IMG/M metagenome (IMG submission 10543) | reverse complement strand
CAACATAGTGCTTCCGAAGCGGACGCGAAAGACGAGTAACGGGCTCACCGAACTCATTATTCGCACGGGACAGGCACTGCTGATTCGTTCGGACCTGGAAAAGACGCGGGAACGTCTGGGCGCCAGCCAGGTGGGAGGCGAGCCTGCGAAATGTTTCTGCGGCGCGCCCATCCTCCTCGGCGGAAAACCCGCCGGCGTGATGGTGGCGATGAGCACGGAACGGGAATATGTTTTTCAGCAGCGCGACCTGGAGGTCATGCAAACCGCCGCTGGACAGGTTTCCGTGGCCGTCGAAAACGCGAGATTATTCGCGGAGGAGCAGCGCCGTTCGCGGCAACTCAGCTTCCTGAATAGCATTTCGAAAACGGCCATCTCCACCGAGGATTCCGAACAGATGTTGGCCGACATCGTCGCCGAAATTCAAAAGAATTTCCGCTTTGACCATATCGGGATCGGCATTCTCGATTACGTCACCAAGGACATTGAAATTCGGGCCGAGGCAGGCGCCACTGCGCACGCCAAGGGGAAGCGGATCCCGCTGGGCTCGGGCATTGTAGGCCGCGTGGCACGCACCGGCGAGAAGGCCCTCGTGCAAAGCGCGGGAGAGGGACACCTGCTCGGTGTACTTCCAGACTCGCGGGCCGTGCTTTGCATTCCAATCGCCTACGGTGACACCTTGCTGGGAGTCCTGAATGTCGAGAGCTGTGAGGAGAATGCATTCTCCCCGCAGGACGTGTTGATCATGAATACGTTGGCTGACTTGCTGGCGACAGCTCTGCACAACACGACGGTATTCAAGAAACTGCAGCAGCAATCGATTACGGACGGGTTGACCGGTATCAAGACGCGGCGATTTTTCTGGGAGGCGCTGACTTCAGAGTGGAAGCGCGCTTCGCGCTCGGGACGCTCGTTTTCTGTCGTCCTCATCGATCTGGACAAGTTCAAGGAGGTGAATGACACCCACGGCCACCTGGAAGGCGATCTTGTCCTGGCCCGGGTGGGACGCCTGCTGGAGCAAAAGTGCCGCCAGTCGAACGTTGTCGCGCGGTATGGCGGCGACGAGTTCATCATCCTGATGCCGGAGACCGGCATCGATCAGGCGCAGGCTCTGGCGGAACGCCTGCGGCAATGGATGGCGCAGGATGCAATGTTGGCGGAACACAAGATCACAGGGAGTTTTGGCGTGGCGAGTTTCCCCGGCCACGGCTTTTCCGCCGAAGACATCATTCGCGTGGCCGATGCGGGAATGTACGCTGCAAAGCATCAGGGCGGAAACCACGTGATGAAGGTCGAAGAGTTCGGCGAGGGGGAGCACTTCGCCACCCAGCGTCAGCAGCTTTCGACTTATATCGAAGGGTTCCTGCAACGGGAGCAGACCGGGCCGGATGACCTGGACGAACTGGTGACCATGCTCCGCAAGTTGTGCGGCGGAGACGACGACTGCAATGTCCAGGTGCTGAAGGAATCGATCGAGGTATTGACCCGAGCCGCCGAATCGCGCGAGTTCCACGCTTCGGGCCACGGCGAATTGGTGGGCCGCTACGCGGACCTGATTGGCCGGGCATTGGCTCTACCTTCCGATGAGATTGTGGAATTGGTGTACGCCGCTCGCGTGCACGATGTAGGAAAGATTTTTGTCCCGGAACGCGTGGTCACCAAGACCGGGCCGCTGACTGATGAGGAGTTCGCGCTGATGAAGCAGCATGCCCGCGTCGGGGCCGAGATCGTGGCGACGATTCCCGGAAGCATGCTGTTGCAGAAGGCCGTCGAACACCATCACGAGGCGTTTGATGGGAGCGGATATCCCAACGGATTGCGTGGAGAACAGATCCCTCTCTGGGCTAGGATCTTGAGCCTGGCGGACGCTTTTGTGAACATGACCACCGAGCGCTCGTTCGCTTCTGCCAAAACTACCGAGCAGGCGCTGGCCGAGATTGAGAAGATGAGCGGTACCCGTTATGACGGGATGCTGGTGCGCGTTCTGATCCGGCAATTGAAGACGGGGAAGGCGCAGAGTTTGGGCGACTGAACAAGGAATTGGATAATTGAGTAATCGGGTTATTTAGAAGCCTGCTCGCCCAGCCTATCTCTGCGTTCTCTGCGGATTTTCTTCGCGAACTCTGCGGTTACACTCCCTCCCATTCGACATGCAAAGGCCTTGGTTGTGCAATCGAGTATGCTAAATGATAGTTTCAGGAGTTAGCACCGTTGAGCACACCCAAAGCTCTAAAATTACGCAATTACCCAATTACCCAATTACAAAATTGAGTTCTCGATGCCTCTTGTTCTCTCTCTGGAAGGAAAAGTCGCTCTGGTCACGGGCGGATCGCGCGGAATTGGAGCCGCTACGGTGCGAGCTTTTGTTGCTGCGGGAGCGCGAGTGCTTTTCAACTATCAGAGCTCCAAGGTGAAAGCCGATGCTCTCGTGGAGGAGTGCGGCCACGACCATTGCGCTGCCGTGGCCTGCAATCTGCGAGGGCTTGCTTCCGCAAAAGACCTGGTCGATGAGACGGTGAAGCGTTTCGGGAAGATCGATATCCTGGTCGCGAATCATGGAATCTGGCCTCCGCAGGACGCATCCGTCGATCAGGTGAGCGATGCGCAGTGGCAGGCAACGGTGGCCGTCAATCTGGATAGCGTGTTTTCCCTGGTCCGGCACTCCGTAGCCCAGATGAAAAAGCAAAACAACGCAGGAGCTGGAAAGGGCGGCCACATTGTCCTGGTGAGTTCAACGGCAGGCCAGCGTGGTGAAGCATTTCACGTCGACTATGCGGCCACAAAGGGCGCTCTCATCAGCATGGTGAAGGGACTTTCGACCGAACTCGCCGCCGATGGCATCTACGTCAACTGCGTAGCACCCGGTTGGGTCGGCACCGACATGTCGGAACCGGCGCTGAATGACCCTAAGACTCGCGAGACTATTTTTGCGACCATTCCCTTGCGGCGAGTGGCAACGCCCGCTGAGATTGCATTCCCGATTCTGTTCCTCTGTACGCAGTACGCAGGGTTTATCACCGGGGAGGTATTCAACGTGAACGGCGGAGCCGTGCTTACAGGATAGACACTCGAAATATGAGAGCAGCTGGGAATGACATGCAGCCTGAGGAAGTCTTGCTAGCGTCTAACCCAGAGTAGTGCTTGAAAGGAGTACCTAAGATTATTCGCAACAGCTCATCGGTCCGTTCTTCAAAGCGCTTGTGGCTCATGCGACGACTCGCCATTCTCGTGGTTTTAACGTGTGTGGGGCTCGCCCAAAGCACTTCTCAGTCCGAACCAGTCGCGCAGGAAAATTCTGCGAAAGCTAAATCGCTGCTCGATCAGGCAATCCAGGCACTCGGCGGAGATGCCTACTTGAACGTTCAGGACATCAGCCAGCAAGGCCGTACCTATAGCTTCCATCACGGCGAAACCACAAGCACCGGCGTACAGTTCTGGCGATTCGTAAAGTTTCCCGACAAGGAGCGCATCGAAGTCACGAAGCAGCGCGATGTCGCTTACGTCTACAACGGCGACAACGCCTACGAGATCACCTTCAAGGGCACCGCGGCACAGGATGCGAAGACAACCACCGAATACATGCGCCGACGCGAGCACTCCCTGGAATGGGTGTTGCGTCGTTGGCTCAAGGAACCGGGCGTTGCTCTGTTCTACGAAGGGGCTGCCCTGGCCGCTGATAAACCAGCTGAACAGGTGAGTGTCATGAACACGAAAAACGAGAGCGTGACGCTCTATCTGGACACGAACACTCACCTTCCCCTCAAGAAGAAATTCACTTGGCGTGACCCCACGGACAAGCTTCTGGATACCGAGGAAGAGGTCTATGACGCGTACCGTCCCACACAAGGAATCATGACTCCTTATAGCGTGACCCGCTTCTACAACGGCGACATGTCGAACCAGCGATTCTTGAACACGGTGAGCTACAACGGGAGCTTGAGCGACTCGATGTTTGACGCGAAGGCGACGAACCAGCCCGGAGCTGTACCGTCGAAAAAGAAGTAAGGAACGGTTTTCAGCTTTCGGCGTTATCTACTTTGCTACCTTCGGGTCTCGAAACGGCTATCCCATTCCCTTGCAGGGGGATAGGTTACGCAACTGCGGCGTGTTCGATTGCCGAGCCACGGAGTGTGGCCAATTTGCCACATACGAATTTCCCCTGCTCCCGGTAAGCTAAAGTGCATCAGACACATCTAGCTCCCCCTCTTGAAGCCGGAACAGACAATCCGCACATCGGTGGAATGTAAGGGCGTCGGTCTTCACAGCGGCGCGCCCGTGCGGCTGCGCATCCTTCCCGCGCCGGCAGGTTCCGGTATCGTCTTCCGTCGAACCGATCTTGATGACTTTGAAATGGAGGCCACGGGCCGGAATATTGCTCGTGTCAGCTACGCAACAAGTGTGATGAAGAAAGGCGTTTTGATCTCCACCACCGAGCATTTGCTCTCAGCGTTCATCGGCACGGGGATCGACAACGCTGTGGTGGAACTCGACAACCTGGAATTGCCGATTCTCGACGGCAGCGCCCGGCCATTTGTGGAGATGATTCAAAAGGCGGGAATTCGCAAGCAGCGGCGTCCACGGTCCTATATGCGGATCAAGCGCGAAATCGAGCTGCGCGAGGGCAATAAGTTCATTGCGGTTTACCCGGCGGATAGCTATTCGGTTTCCTACACCATTAATTTCCCCCACCCTTTGATTGGAAAGGAAACTTTTCGGGTGGATCTTTCCGACGGAAATTACCTGCGTGAGATCGCTCCCGCCCGGACATTCGGCTTCCTGCACGAGGCCGATGCCATGCGGCAGCAGGGGCTGATTCGCGGGGCTTCTACTGAAAATGCCATTGTATTGACGCGCGATCAGGTGATGAATCCTCCGTTGCGTTATACGGATGAGTTCGTGCGCCATAAGGTGCTGGATCTGATCGGGGATCTGGCGTTGGTGGGAAGACAGATTTTGGGCAGTATCGTCGCGGATCGTGCCGGACATGCCATGCACACCGCCCTGGTATCGCGACTGCTCCGCGACCGCACGTTGTGGGAAGAAACCTCATTGGATGAGAGCGACCAAATTGCGGAACCGACAATGGTTCCAGCGGCGCAGCGTCCTCTCTAGTGAGTAGCGGCGCATCCTGCGCGGCAAGATGCCGGCGCTACCTAATCGGCAGGTTCGCAGGGCACTTCCTCTTCTTCGTTCTTCTTCTCCTGGGCGCGCTGTTCTAACAACCTTTCGAGTTCCGCGCGGGCCTGGTCGATCATGCTGGCCGCGAATCCCTTTGCCATATCCTGCCGCTCCCTTGACAGATCCCTCACCCGAATCGCCAAAAGGGGTGTGTCTTCCTCTAGCCAGCGCAAGGTGCGCTGGACGCGCGCAATCCTCATGTCATGAACAAGCGTCGCCAAAAGAACACTCCTGAAAGAATCTTGAAAAGCTAACCTAATCAGGCCTGATACGGGCGGCAAGTTGCTAGCTGGGTTCAACGCAAACTATTGCATAGATGTCACTTAGGCCATGCGATTTGTGGAGCCGTGACCAAGTACTCTCTCGCGAAGGAAAGTGGCGAGAACTTGCGGTGTGAGGAAGCCAGATATTATCGAGAGGACTTTGCTTCGTTTTCGATCCGGCGCAGGATCCACTTCTCCAGTTGGTCTCGGGAACTCTCGGGCACATCGACGAACTTGAGCCCGGCGCGTCCGAGACCGTCCGCCCAGGCGATTTCTCCCTTGGGCTCCATTGCGACTTTCGTCTCGGGCAAGGTGAAAAGAGCTTTGGAAATCGACCCTTTGGGCAGGGCGCCGTCAAAGCGGAGCGCCATACCACCTTCACTCAAATTGGTGGCGATGCATTTCATCTCTTCTCCCTGGCTGAAATGCAAGGTAACGGGCATCTCCACCCGGCATCGGAAATAACGCCGCTTCTCGCGCACCATGAAGCTGAGGGCCGTGTGAAAACAGCGCAAAGTACCGGCCGTCGTGATCGGCTTCTGAAGAACGAAGTTGGCACCCATCTCGAAAGCCTGATGGGTGGTCGTCTTCCCGTTGAGAATTGCGAACGATACCGAGGTCTTATTGCTGGTTTGGTGACGGAGGCTGCGAAGAACCTCAATCCCATCCGGGAGATCGTCGCAATCCACGATTACAGCGTCGAACTTGGCGGAGGAGAGGATTTCAGCGCCTGACTTGGCGGCGGCGGAAACCTCCACATCAATCGAAAGCTTCTCTAGCGTCGGCCGGAGCACGCGTACAACCTCAGTGTCACGGCACACGAGTAGGGACTCCAAGTTCATAGCCACTAACTTTATCTTCTCCGGATATGTGGTAAAAGGCACCAAGGTAATAGCCCCGGAACCTGCAAACTTCGCTCGGACGAATGTCCTTTGGACGTATTTGGCCATGCACTGACGGACGGGCGGAATTTTTCACTGGCGAGCAATGGCGCAAAACCCGACACTGATTGCAATGCGCAAGCGTGTCTATCTGTCATTGGGATCAAACATCGGGAATCGCGAAGAGAACCTCCGAGAAGCTCTTCAGCGACTGAGACGGCTTGGCACGGTCGGGACGGTTTCCTCGCTTTATGAGACCGAACCTGTTGGCTTTACTGCGCAGCCGTGGTTTCTCAATTGTGCGGCTATGCTGGAAACCGAAAAGATGCCCCGCCAACTATTGAAGGCGGTGCTTGATCTGGAGCGAGAAATGGGACGGCGGCGAACGCAGTTCAAGGGACCGCGCAAAATTGATATCGACATCTTGTTGTTCGGAAGTGCTGTCGTCGAAACCAAAGGTCTCACAATTCCGCATCCCGCACTCCATGAGCGGCGCTTTGTACTGGAACCCCTGGCGGAGATTGCACCCGATATGAGGCATCCAGTTCTCAAGAAGACGATCCGGGAGCTGCGCGATGCGCTGGAACCAGGGCAGGAAGTGCGCAGGCGCAGGTCTTAGGTGTCAGGCGTCAGGCGTCAGGCGTCAGGCGTCAACGAGCAAAGTCTCGTAACAACAAACCTTTCAATCATAAAAGGGACTAGGCTTGCGTGGAGATCGCTTTTGAGAACTGAGAACTTTATCTTTACGGCACAATGATGCGTCCGCCGGCTTCCTCGGGAGACGCCAGCACGGACTGTTTTTCCGGAAATTGGGCGAACAGGAAATCTATGAATGCTCGCGATTTTGGTCTGCCGGAGGTACGTGCCAAAGCCATACGGAGGAGGAATACTAGAGCCTTCAGCACCTCTGAGTCTCGCAGGCGTGTAAAACCTGTGTGTTTTAGCTCTGCTTCTCGATACTCCTTCACCATGTTCTCCAATTCCACGGAGACGGCCTGCTGCGCCAACCCCTGGATAGGCTCTTCATAGTGCAGTCCTGAGTTCAGCAATCGATCGTAGCGCCGAGCCAGGGAGGTAAGTCCTCCAATCAGGTCGGAATCGTGTATTCCGCGGTCGTTGTGGGCACGCTTGGCAAGGGAGTAGCTGAGTCCCATGATCAGGTGCTCATGCTGGTACAGGAACTGATCCTCGATCTCGACCTGGGCCATGAGGGCGGCGGGATCCAGATCGGCTGCGGATCGCGGCCTTTCGTGGGCACGGGCTTGTTGCAGGTAAGGGCAATCACTGGGACAATCGAGTGTCACTTCGCGCTGCTCGCCGCAGCACTGCGGACAAATACGTCCGTGCAGGGCGGGACAAAAACGCCTTTCCTTGCGGGTTTCACAGATTGCGCAGCTCAGACAGGCACCCTCCTCAGACATTATGGCATCCCGGAGCGTTAGGACCGGGCGGGACAGGGGCAACTGCTTCCCACCCGCTTGGGATCACCGCCCCGCTGCCTTCACTCCCCAAAGATGGCGTCTTTAGTGCCGTTTTCGGGTCCCACCCTTGCGAAAACCGCATAAAATGCGGGTAAAACGCTACTTTTCCACAGACACGTGGTGTAAGATAGCTCCCCTCGCAACAAAACCAATGTTGTTCCATCGAGGAGGATTCATGGCTTCAGGTTTGACCAAGACCCAGCTGGTGCGCCATCTGGCGGAAAAGCTCGAAACAAACAACAAGACAGCGGCGGCGTTTCTCGAGCATCTCGCCGACACCGCCATTAAAGAAACGAAGAAGAACGGCGTGTTCGTCGTTCCCGGCCTCGGCCGTTTGGTGAAAGCGCATCGGAAGGCTCGGGTTGGACGCAACCCACAGACTGGTGAACCGATTCAGATCAAGGCCAAGACGGTCGTGAAGTTCCGCGTCGCCAAGGCTGCGAAGGACGCGATTGCCCCCAAGAAGTAATCTCTCTGCCCAGCAAGATCAAAGGCCGGCATGGCAGCCGGCCTTTTGTTTTGAGCTCTCAACGCCGGTTGAGTTGAGTTCACGGCACGACGGGCGGGGACGCTCGTCGCTCCCTGGACAACTACTTCCCGTACTCGTTCTTCACGACTGTCCCACCCTTCATCACAAACTTCACATGTTCCAGCGTCGTAATGTCCTTCAAGGGGTCGCCATCGACGGCGATGATGTCGGCCCATTTACCCGATTCCAGCGTACCGACTTTGTTCGACCAGCCCAGCAAGTCCGCGTCGTTGATCGTGGACGTCTGAATGGCCTGCAGCGGCTTCATCCCGAGGCGCACGTAAACGGCGAATTCATGTGCGTTCAGTCCGTGAGGGTAGACGGCAGCATCCGTGCCGAATCCAACTTTCACACCGGCGGCGAAAGCTTTCTTCACATTGTTTTGTCCGACGGCTGAGACTTCCCTCATCTTCCTCACAATAAAGTCCGGCGCGTTGCGCTTGCCCAGATTGTCACGATTCCAATCCATCAAATAAAGAGTGGGAACCAGGTACGTTCCGTTCTTCTTGAGGGTTGCGATCGACTCATCATCCATCAGGTGGCCGTGTTCAATGGAGTCGACACCTGCGATCGATGCCCAGCGCACTCCCTCTGCGCCGTGTGCGTGAGCAGCCACTTTGCGCCCGAGCCGGTGTGCTTCCGCTACGATTGCTTTCATTTCCTCCATCGTGTATTGGGAGGCGTTCGGATCGTCTCCTTTCGACATCACTCCGCCGGTAGCGCAGATCTTGATCACATCCGCGCCGTACTTGATGACTTCGCGCACCTTGTGCTGGACGGCCTCAACGCCGTCGGCCACGCCTTCGGCCTGGTAGTGGTACTCGAAGGGCAGCAGGTTTTCATCGCAGTGGCCGCCTGTAATTCCGAGTGCAGGACCGCTCACGATCATTCGAGGACCGGGAACATCCCCAGCGTTGATCGCGTCACGCAGAGCGACGTCGCTGTACCCACTGGCACCGACGTTCCGAACGGTGGTGAATCCGGCGTCCAGCGTGATGCGTGCATTCTTGGCACCAGTTAACGCCTCGCGCGGCACCGAGATGCCGAGCGATTCATAGCCCAGCTGTGTGTGTTCGAAAGTGAGATGGGTGTGTGCGTCAATCAGCCCGGGCAACACGGTTGCGTTGGGAAGGTCGATGGTCTCCGCTCCCGGCGCGGCTTTCGCGTCCGCACTCGGACCAATGCTGACGATCTTGTCCCCTTCGATGACGATGGCCTGATTGTTGAGCGTGTTCCCGGTTTTCACGTCCAGGAGATGGCCGGCGCGAATCACCACGCGGCGCGCTGGGGGCTCAGCTTGCCCTACTGCGTTGAAGGAAGCGAGACATACTGCTGCGAGACAAGCGACCAACCAAAGCGTGCGGTGATTTCCCATGTTGCTCCTTAGAGGAAAAGCGGACAGCAAGAATAGACGAAATCGAAGGCAACAGGCGAGTTTCAAACGGGTCGACGCCAATATCCGTCGACACCCCACATGGCTCCGGCATCTGCGGCATAGAAAATCAGGAACAGAAGGATGAGGGGAAGTTTGTCTAGCTCCGCGCCGAAGTAACGCCAGACGGGGACTCCGTGTCCTGGTTCCCACCAGGTGGCAAAGAGCAGATTGAATAGGAAGAGCGCGCCCATCACCGAAGCGGCCCGAACCCATAGGCCCACGACCAGCGCAATTCCGATCAGCAGTTCGAGAATTCCGACGAAATATCCAAAGAAAACCACGTGTGGCAACACCACATGTGCCAGAAAGGGGCGATAGCAGGCGAAGGCCGCTCCCTGAATGTAACCTTGCAGATATTGCGAAAAGCCGGTGTGCGCGAATTCGGGTCCGGCGACCTTGTATTCCCCAAACAGGAGAAAGAGAACTCCGGTTGCGATGCGGGCGACAGCAATGGCCTTGGCGAGTGAGGTCGGGTGGTTAGACATTCATTTCAGGGATGATCAGTCTGAAAGTGCACCAACGATTCCCTACGACGGGCGGGGACGCCGGTCGCTCCCCGGACATCGGGCCTCAGCTATTTAATCGATTCTTGCCCACATGCTGAGCCAGTGCCGCGGGACGCCGGCGCCACCTAGCCTCCGGGGCCGTCATTGCTGACGTAGTGCTCCAGCGACTCCAACTCCTGCGTAAGCCCGTCGATGCGCCACTCCAGCAGATTGCGGATGGAAAGCATGCCCAAAAGCTTCCCGTTGTTGTCGACCACGGGCAGGTGTCGGAAGTGGCGTTCCACCATCGTTGCCATGGCCTCGGCGGGTCCGGTGACTTGCGTAGCCATCTCGACTGGTGTGGTCATCAAGTCGCGCACCGGTGTGACTTCCGGATCCAATCGGCTCAGCGAGAATTTGCGGAGCACGTCACGCTCGGTAAATATTCCGGCGACGCGCCCTTCGCCGTCCACTACGCCGACCGCACCGACATGGTAGTCGAGCATTTTGCGGATGGCATCTCCAACGGTGGCTTCCACCGGAACGGCAGCGGCTTCGGGATCGCAAAGCTGCAGTACGTTCATAAGAACCTCCTGCCCTGTCTGGAAAGATTGGGGAATTATGAACCGCGGGTGATGCTTGTCAAGCGTTTCTATTGACAGATGTGCAAGTGTAGCGCCGCCGTCCCGGCGGCAGTCCTGCGGGCGTCCCCGCCCGCCACGGTCGAGGGCGGGACGCCCCTTCGGCAAGCTCAGGGCAGGCTCTCGGACAGCCGGCAGGATGCCGGCGCTACTCATCACTTCTGGTCGCCGCTTTTGAACACCTTCCCGTCCTTCATCACAAATTCCACGTTCCCCAGTTCCTTGATGTCTTTCAGTGGATCACCCGGAACAGCCACGATGTCAGCATAGGCGCCGGGCGCGACAACACCGACCTGGCCGGACATATCGAGCATCTCGGCGGCCCGCGAAGTCGCGCTTCGGATGGCTTCCATGGGCGTCATGCCCAGATCGACCATGCGGGGAAATTCCTGCGCGATCGGTTCTGTCCACGGTATGCCTCCCATGTCGGTGCCGAAGACAATCTTCACGCCCGCCTTAAGTGCCTTCTTGAACGATTCTTCGTGAGCCGATGCTCGCAGTCGATCTCGCTGTCCTTCGGGAGAATCGGGTGGCCCCCAGTCGGTGTAGTAGACGCTGATGGTGGGGCAATACCAGGTGCCCTGCTTGACCATCTGTGCGATCTGAGCATCGCTGATCTGCAAGCCGTGCTCGATGGAGTCGCAGCCGCCATCGAGAGCGCGTTGCAGGCCGATGCCGCTGTAGGCATGGCATGCGACCTTCTTCCCCCAGCCGTGCGTTTCATCCACGATTGCCTTTAATTCTTCGAGCGTCAGTGTTGGCTGAGAGGCGAGTTCCCCGTTCTTTCCCACCCATGAGCGATGAGTCATGTACACCTTGATCCAGTCGGCGCCGTGATCGAGCTGCTCGCGGGCCGCTTTTCGCGCTTCGACCGGCCCGTCGATGATCTGGACGCCCTTGGGCATTTCAAGCTCGGGAGCATAGCCTTCCAGCGGATACCCACCCGTAGTAGAGATCGCGCGTGTGGCCGCCAGTAAGCGCGGTCCGGGAATGTAGCCGCCGTCAATTGCCTGCTTGATGCCGACATCGGCGTAGCCGGCGCCTTCGGTCTCAAGGTCGCGCAAGACAGTGAAGCCCTGCTCCAGCGCGCGGCGTACGGAGACAGTCGCACGCGCCGCTCGCAGCGAGAGCGGATACTTCAGAATGTTGGCATCGTAGCCGCCCTCCGCAGGGTCTTCGCCCTGCAAGAGGATATGCGTGTGGGAATCGATGAGCCCGGGAAGAACAGTGGCCTTCGAGAGATCGATGACGGTTGCGCCTTGTGGAATCTTGGTGCTGGCAGGGTCGCCGACGCTATCAATGAGGTGTCCGCGAATCACAATGATCTGATCGTGCCGTGGAGAGTCTGACTTCCCATCGATCAGCGTGCCTACGCGGATGACGGTGAAAGCCTTCAGGTGTGGAGTCGCGCCTTTGTCCTGCGCGGACGACGCTCCCATGGTTAGCAGAATGGCGAACACCGCCCAGCCCATATTCCTCATGAAGTTCTCCCGGGACTGGGGATTGTACGACGACAGACGCAGGATTGAGCAGCGGAGGGAGTGTCTTCAGCCGAAAAAGCTGAACAGTCCCAATCACTACTCTCCTATGTAAGCGTCTACCTCGATCTCTACCAGCATGGCAGGATCGATGAGACGAGTAACTTCAACCATGGTGGCGACGGGACGGATGTCGCGAAAAAATTCTCCATGCGCGCGCCCGATCTTCTCCCAGTCGGCGATGTTGGTGACGAACATCCGTGTGCGCACCACGTCCTTCATGCCAGCGCCTGCCTTCTGCAGGGCCAATTCGATATTGCGCAGGACTTGAATCGTCTGTGCGTAGGGATCGCCCCCTCCTACGATCTTGCCGTCCGGGCCCGTGGCGGTCGTCCCAGCAACGTGCACGTAGCCTCCAACCTTCACTGCACGGGAGTACCCGACCACTGGTTCGAATGGGCTATTACCAGAGATGTTTTTTCGTTCCATGCTCAAACAAATTCCCCCCCTGCCGATGATTCTAGTGCAAACAATTTGCAAATCCCCAGTGTTCTTAGCAGCCAATTACAGTGACTGCCAACAGCTGGCAGGTGCAACGTTGTTGACATTTCTGGCACCAAATTTATGGGATCAGTTTTTTTGATTTGCTTACCGAAGTCACTTGCGCTTGTTTAGAAAGGTGCGTTAATTAGTCGGCTAAGTCGAAGAAAAACCGCGCGGAGGGCGCGGAGGGCAAGGGGCCAAACATGATTCCGGAATCGCATCCGTTGCAGCAGTTGTTTGTCGAGCTTGTCGGACGGCACTATGCGGAGGAAATTGGTATCCGCGACCCGCAGTTGATCAGCTACGTGGCGCATCTGCTAACGGAATTTTGCGATGCCGAGCAACTCTTTAAGATTCGCAACGCCACGAACCGCCCACTCAGCGACGTCGGTGAGATGCTGCTTGAATCGGATCCCGTTTACGGCCCCGCTCCATCGTTCGATCGCGAGCGCCAGGTGCGCAAGCACATCGGCGACTTCACGCTCTTCTTCGCGGGTATGTTTCCGGAGAGCGTGAATCACTACCGGTTGCGCCGGCAGCGCCTGGAAAGCCTGATCGACTGGATGAAGGCCGGCAAGGAAAGCTACTACATTGTGTCGAAATTCGAGCACTTCGAGTACGCCAAGGTCGCGCCGCTGTTCGCCAACCTCTCACGCAACTTCGAGGAGTGCGTCTACGGCCTGAATCGGGTAAAGAACGAACTTGAGGAAATGCAGCACCCCATTATCGGACGAACCAGCGAACTGCTGATGTAGGGGACCAACCGTCCCCGCTCGGGCTTTCCTCAGACCTTCGTTCGACGGTAGAAGCTGAGGGCTCCCTCGCCGTGCGTCAGCTTCCGATACCTTCTCAAAGTCCCAAACTGTTCGCCCGGATCGGTACGCTTTTGGTGCTCCGCGATAACAATGGTCGCTTCGTTAACAAGAGCAGACTCTTCAAGGAGTTCGAGCGTGTCGCGGTAGGCGTGTTCCATACGGTAGGGCGGATCCAGGAATACGATGTTCGCCATCACACCCATTCCCTGCAATTGTCGCAGCGCTCTTAAAGCATCCATTCGGATGACTTCATATCCGTCGCCGACCTGCAGGGAGGCGAGGTTTTCGCGGATCAACTTGGCGGCCGCCAGCGACGACTCGACGAAGTAAACCTGACGAGCGCCGCGGCTCAAAGCTTCGATACCAACTGCGCCTGTTCCAGCGTAAAGGTCGATCAAGACGCATCCCTCGAGCGCCCCAGGATTACCGGCGGTCAACACGTCAAACAAGCTTTCGCGCAAGCGATCGGCGGTGGGGCGAATGTCCATGCCGCGCAACGAGCGCAGCGGACGGCTCCGGTACTGTCCGGCAATGACTCTCAGAGGCGATGTCCTTCCGTTACAGCAAATTCGCAACGGTCTCGTTCTCAATCGAATCTAACTATATAGAATGTGACGGGGGGAAGAAGCGACACCATGAGAAGCTGGTCCATTCCGATTGGTCGGCTGTTCGGAGTTGAAGTTCGCCTGCACCTGACGTTCGTCTTTCTACTTGCGTTCGTGTGGATGGCGGAAGCAGCTATGAAGGGCAACAGCACGCCAGGACGAGTGCTGACGCTGGTGGGAATAATCTTCGGCTCCGTCGTGTTGCGTGAGCTTGGACATGTATTCGTGGCGCAGCGCGAAGGTTTGCACGCAAAAGCCATCATTCTTCTTCCCATTGGCGGCATTACGGTCATTGATGAGGCGCACTCGACCCCGAAACCGGGCCGCCAGGTGTGGCAGCGGGATATTCGTATTGCATTGGCGGGCCCGGTCGTGAACCTGGTGATTGCGCTCATCTCCGCTGGGATTGTGCTGACCCAGTTTCCCGAGGCCCATCTTTGGACCAGACCGTTGCTGCACTCCAATCACCTGCTGCGCAGCCTGGTGTGGGCGAATCTGGGTTTGGGACTTTTCAATCTGTTGCCGGCGTATCCGATGGATGGCGGGCGCGTGCTTCGAGCACTCTTTTCGCGCCACACGGATATCGTCCAAGCGACCAGGCGAGCTGTTTCTGTTGCTCACGCGCTTGCCACTTTGATGGTTGTGGTGGGAATGCTGTTGCTCTTCCAAGGCGGACATCCGGATAGCTCTTGGTTAGTGATGCTCGGATTCTTCCTGTTGATTGGAGCCCAATTTGAGGAGCGTTCGGCGATCTTCCAGTCCGTACTGGAGACGGTGCACCTCGAGGACGTGATGCTCACCGATTTCCAGACGCTGTCTCCCGCTGACACACTCGAAGATGCGCTGGACAAGGCCGTTCACACCCTGCAGGACGACTTTCCCGTGGTACGCGGCGGCGACATGGTGGGTGTGATTTCAAAAGCCAATATCCTCCAAGCCCTACGCATGGAAGGCAACGGCTACGTGCAATCGGTCATGAACAGGCTGTTTGAGGTTTCCACTCGGCAAGAGTCCCTCGCGTCGGCCTTTCGCAAGCTGAATTCCCGTAATCTCAGCATTATTCCTGTCGTCGAAGATCAGCATCTAGTGGGGATCATCACGCTGCAAAACCTGATGCACTCTATGGCGTTGCTGGCTGAAAGTCGAAAGCTTCGCAAGGAAGCACTGGAATCCTAGAATTTTCAAGGGTCGATTTCCGATTGTCGATTGATAGTCGGGGTTCAAATCGTCAATTGGCAATCGACAATTGAAACTCGGAAGCGGCCTTGCATCCTGAAGCGGTCAGAACAATCGGATCGCCTTGGCCTGCTCCACGGCCGAGACTTTTCGGAGCACCTTCAGCACATCATCTGGCACCCGCCCGTCTACATGCACGACTGCAACCGCCTTGCGCGGCTCGCCTTTCTTGTCCGTCCCACCATTGCTCTGACGTCCCAGGGAAAAGTTCGCGATGTTGATCTTGTGCTCGCCCAGAATCGTGCCGACTTTTCCGATGACGCCCGGCACGTCGCGGTTCCGCATGTAGATCAGGTTGCGCTCGAGCGGCGCCTCCACGTCGATGTCATCCACTGATAGCAACCGTGGGGCATCCCTGTGTAGGACTGCGCCCTTCACGCGATGCTCCCCACTTCCGGTCTTAAGCAAAATCGACAACACGCTGCCCGATCCTCCGGTGGAACTCTTCGGCTTATGCAGTTCGTGCACCTGCAATCCGCGCGTTGACGCAATCGACGCAGCGTTTACGAGATTCGCCTTTTCATCGAGCATCTGGTTCAGAATGCCCTTGATGGCAGCGTTGCGGATCAACTCGGTCTTGAACTCCGCGATGTGGCCGCTGTAGCGCAGCGAGATCTCTTCGAGTGAACCGTCGCTCACTTGGGCGAGAAACGATCCGAGGCGTTCTGCCAGCACCACGTACGGCTGCAGCTCGGCATATTCTTCGTGCGAGACGGAAGGCACGTTGACGGCGTTCTGAATCACGCCACTCTTCAGATACTCTTTCACCTGCAGCGCGATCTGGTATCCCACCGCCTCCTGGGCTTCGTAAGTGGATCCACCGATGTGAGGCGTCAGAATGACATTGTCGAGCGCGGTGAGGGCAGAATTCTTCAGAGGCTCTTCCTGGAAAACGTCGAGCGCTGCACCTCCGACGTGACCCTGCTTCAAGGCATGTGTCAAGGCGGCTTCGTCGACCAATTCGCCGCGCGCACAGTTCACGATACGCACGCCTTTCTTCATTTTCTTGATGGAGTCCGCATTGATCATCCCGGTCGTTTGCGGAGTCAGGCCGACATGCAGCGTGAGATAGTCAGCCGCAGCGTACACCTCGTCAAGTTTCCCAATGCGCACGCCATTGTCCCTGGCCACGCTGGACGAGACGAAGGGATCGTGGCCAACAATTTCCATGCCAAAGGCCTTCGCACGGCAAGCGACTTCCAAGCCAATTTTCCCCAGGCCTATCACACCCAGCGTTTTCCCGCGCAGCTCGGTCCCTTGTAGTGACTTTTTCTCCCATTTTCCGGCGTGCATAAGACCGTCGGCACGGGGCAGCAGCCGGGCCATGCTCAGCATCATGCCGAGCGTGAGTTCAGCGACCGCAACCGCATTAGCGCCTGGAGTGTTCATGACGGCGATGCCTTTGCGCGTGGCTGCATCGAGATCGACGTTATCCACTCCCACGCCTGCGCGTCCCACAACGCGCAACTTGGGCGCGTGCTCCAGCAGTGCCGCATCGACCTGTACGGCAGAGCGCACGATCAGTGCATCGGCCGTCTCCAGTTGAGAGGTCAGCTTGCCTTCCAATTGATCGTGCGTGACAACGGTCCAACGGGGTTCTCGCAATAAGTCCACCGCGGAGGCGGATATTTTTTCGGCGACAACTATTTTCATTCTGTTGAGTTTCCTGGGTTCGTGAATTGGAGCGCCGGCGTCCCCGCCCGCCGGACGGGCGAGACGCCCGTCCCTCCACAAGCACCAGCGCTAAGTTTTTCGCCGGTTCGATGCAACTACGCCCCGGCTGGACTCGCTTCCGTCTGCCGCGCATACACTTCCTGCGCAGCCCGCACGGCGGTTCCGAATTCCACAGGCTTGCCGGTCACGTGCGCCATCACGTGTTCCAGCGCTGCCAGGCTTCCGATGGTATCGAGATAGTCGTAATAACCGATGTGGGCTAGCCGGAATAACTTGCCTTTCATTTCGCCCTGACCGTTTGCCACTACAGCATTGAACGACTCGCGGAACTCCTTCACGATCGCGCCGGAGTCTACACCCGCGGGTGAAGTTACTGCAGTGACAGCAGCCGATGG
>AR_comb_assmDRAFT_10197104_pt1 | contig 17641 bp, 16 predicted proteins | sample ArasoioldDNA_FD_10543 | JGI IMG/M metagenome (IMG submission 10543) | reverse complement strand
GACGAACCGCTCCGGGGTCGGGAAGTCGGGCTCGCCGGCGCCGAAGCCGATCACGTCCTCGCCGGCCGCCCTGAGCTCCCTGGCCTTGGCGTCGATGGCCATGGTGGCCGACTCGGCGATGGCGGCGACACGGCGGGAGATCCTTGACACTGGGCTTGCCTCCATACGGTCTTGCGGATTGAGGAGCGAGGATAGAGTGGCCGCATGACCGACCAGAAATCCACCCCGATCCTGCCCGGCGAGCTGCGGCCCGGCGACGGGCGCTTCGGCAGCGGCCCCTCCAAGGTCCGCCAGGAGGCGGTGACCGCCCTGGCCGCGGCCGCTCCCACCTTCCTCGGCACCAGCCACCGCCAGGCCCCGGTCCGCTCGGTCGTCGGCCGCGTCCGGGCCGGGCTGGCCGAGCTGTTCGACCTGCCCGCCGGCTACGAGGTCGCCCTCGGCAACGGCGGCTCGACCCTGTTCTGGGACCTGGCCACCTTCTCCCTGATCGAGCGGCGCAGCCAGCACCTGGTGTTCGGCGAGTTCTCGGCCAAGTTCGCGGCCGCCGTCACCGCCGCCCCCTTCCTGGACGAGCCCCAGGTGATCGCCAGCCCGTTCGGCAGCCACCCCGAGGCCCGGCCCGACCCGGACGTCGACCTGTACGCCCTGACCCACAACGAGACCTCGACCGGGGTGGCCATGGACGTCCGGCGGCCCCTGGGCGCCGGCGGGCTGGTCTGCGTCGACGCCACCTCGGCGGCCGGCGCCCTGCCCGTCGACCCCGGCCAGGCCGACGTCTACTACTTCGCCCCCCAGAAGTCGTTCGCGTCCGACGGCGGCCTCTGGCTGGCCTGGCTGTCGGAGGCGGCCATCGACCGGGTCGAGCGGGTCGCCGCCTCCGGGCGGCACATCCCGGCCATGCTCAGCCTGGGGGTCGCCCTGGAGCAGTCACGGGCCGACCAGACCCTCAACACCCCGGCCCTGGCCACCCTGTTCCTGCTGGCCACCCAGCTCGACTGGCTCCACGAGCAGGGCGGGCTGGCCTGGTCGGCCAAGCGCTGCGACGAGTCGGCCGGGATCGTCTACGGCTGGGCCGAGGCCAGCGGGTACGCGACCCCGTTCGTGACCGACCCGGCCATGCGCAGCCACACCGTCGCCACCATCGACCTCGACCCGTCGGTCGACGCCGGCGCCGTCACCCGGGCCCTGCGGGCCAACGGGATCGTCGACACCGAGTCCTACCGGAAGCTGGGGCGCAACCAGCTCCGAATCGCCATGTTCCCGGCGATCGAGCCGGCCGACCTCGAGGTCCTCACGCGGGCGATCGACTGGCTGGCGGGGCGGCTGTGAGCGTCTCCTAGAGGTGGACCACAGGGCAGGTCAGGGTGCGGGTGATGCCGTCGACCGCCTGGACCCGGGCCACCACCAGCTTGCCCAGGTCGTCGACGTTGCGAGCCTCCGCGCGGACAATCACGTCGTAGGGGCCGGTGACGTCCTCGGCCTGCTGGACGCCCTTGATCTCGGCGATCTCCTTGGCGACCTGGGCGGCCTTGCCGACCTCGGTCTGAATGAGGATGTATGCCGTCACCACAAGCAACGACCTCCTTGAGTTCTGCCGCCGCAACGGCGCGCCCACGGCTGCCCCGGGGTCGAAGGGTCTGCGCATGCTACACGCGGGTCCAGGGTGTGCCAAGAGCGTGAAACGACGCGACCGGCCAGGCATTTCACGAGAGCGCAAGGGCCGGTATGCTTTGCTTCCCCGACTGGGAGCGAGATGGCGGGACGGCAGCGGCGGTTCCTCGACCGGGTCGAGGCTGGCGGGTTGCTGGCCGAAGTCGTGACCAGCCTCGTCAGGCCCCCCGTGCTGGTCCTGGGCGTCCCCCGGGGCGGGGTGGTGGTGGCCGCCCAGGTGGCGGTCCGCCTCGGCGCCCCCCTCGACGTGGTCGTGCCCCGCAAGGTCGGCGCCCCCGGGAACCCGGAGCTGGCCGTCGGCGCCGTCGCCGACGGGGTCCAGGCGCTCGACGAGCCGGCCATCCGTCGCCTCGGGCTGGACATGGCCGCGGTCCGGGCCGAGGCGGCCCGCCAGACGGCCGAGGTGGCCAGGCGGACCGCCGCCTACCGCGACGGCCTGCCCCCCCTCGAGCTGGCCGGCCGGACGGCCGTGCTGGTCGACGACGGGGTGGCGACCGGCTGGACCTGCGCGGCGGCCGCCTCCTACACCCGCCGGGCCGGCGCCACCCGGGTCCTGGTGGCGGTGCCCGTCGGCCCGCCCGACCTGGCCGAGCGGCTCTCGCCGGTCGTCGACCAGGTGGTCGTGCTGCTCACCCCGGACCCGTACCTCAACGTCGGCCAGGTCTACGAGCACTTCCCCCAGGTCGACGACGACGAGGTCCTGCGGTGTCTCCAGGAGAGGCGCGCCTCGACCCCACGCTAGACTGGACGCCTCTCGTCTCCAACGCCGGAGGGCCTAGATGCCGACCTCGCCACCGTCCGACCTGGGCCTCGCCGCCAGATCGGTCGCCTTCCACCCGACCGAGGCCGAGCTGCGCGAGTACACCGACGCGATGCCCCAGGCCCGTCGGACGAAGTACGGCAACGTCAACGTCCAGACCAAGGTCGTCTCCCGGTCCAAGGGGTCGACCTACGTGGTCACGGACCGGCCCTCCGAGCACAGCGACCAGACGATCGACCGCCAGGAAGGGGCCCGGCTGGCCGCCTTCCAGGACCAGTACATCCGCGGCCAGGACATGGTGGTGGTCGACGGGTTCGTCGGCCACGCCGGCCCCTACCGCACCCCGGCCCGGCTGGTCATCGAGAAGGCCAACGCCAACATCGCCGGCATGCAGCGGTTCCTGTACTACGACCCGGTCGAGGGCGACACCGGCCACGAGCCCGAGATCACCATCGTCTACACCCCCAACCTGGCCGCCCCCGGCTACCCCGACGACCGGGTGATCGCCGTCGACCTGGACGCCGGCGTGACCCGGGTCCTCAACTCCGACTACTTCGGGGAGTCCAAGAAGGGCGGCCTGCGGATGTGGAACCGCAAGGTCTACGAGGGCGGCGGGCTGGCCATGCACGCCGGCTGCAAGGTCATCCCGACCTCCGACGGCGAGAAGGCGATGCTGATCGTCGGCCTCTCCGGGACGGGCAAGACCACCACCACCTTCACCAAGCAGAACGGCTCCCAGGCGGTCCAGGACGACTTCATCGGGCTGTTCGCCGGGGGCAGGATCGTCTCCACCGAGGACGGCTGCTTCGCCAAGACCTTCGCCCTCTCGGCGACCGACGAGCCGGCCATCCACGGGGCCGTGACCAAGCCCGACGCCTACCTGGAGAACGTCTCCCAGCACGGCGACGAGATCGACTTCTTCGACACCTCCTACACCCAGAACGGCCGGGCCGTGTTCAACATGCGCTCGATCGACAACTACCCGGCCGGCCGGGTCCCGCCGGCGTCGTTCCTGCTGGTCCTGAACCGCAACGAGAACATCATCCCCGGGGTGGCCCGGCTCAACGTCGAGCAGGCGGCCGGCTACTTCATGCTCGGCGAGACCCAGGGCACCTCGGCCGGCGGCAAGGACGAGGAGGGCCGGTCGCTGCGCGTCCCGGGGACCAACCCGTTCTTCCCCCTCCGCCACGAGCAGCAGGGCAACCGGCTGGCCGAGTTGCTGGAGACCCACCCGCTCGAGGTGTTCCTGCTCAACACCGGCCGGGTCGGCGGGCCCGAGGGCGACGACCGCTCCAGGAAGCTCCGCATCCCGCACTCGTCGGCCATCGTCCGGGCCATCGCCGAGGGCAGCATCACCTGGGACGAGGACCCCGACTTCGGCTACCAGGTCGCCTCCGAGGTGCCGGGCATCGACGACCCCGAGCTGCTCCAGCCGCGCCGGCTGTACGAGCGCCAGGGCCGCGGCGACGAGTACCGCCGCCACGTCGAGCGCCTCAAGGCCGAACGGGCCGACTACCTCGCCGAGTTCCCGGGGCTGGACGAGGCCATCGTCAAGGCCGTGTCCTGAGCCGGATGGGGGTCCGGGGAGCGCATGGACCCTGGCGGTAGCCCCCCGGGCGATCGGGAGCTGCGGCACCTCGGTGAGTTCGGGCTGATCGCCCGGCTGACCGGAGGGCTGGAGCCCGGGCCCGGGGTCGAGGCCGGGGTGGGCGACGACGCCGCCGTGCTCCTGCCGACCCCGGAGCACCGGCTGGTCGTCACCACCGACGTGCTCGTCGAGGGGCTGGACTTCACCGCCGAGCTGTCCGAGCCCGAGGACTGGGGCTGGAAGGCGGTCGCGGCCAACCTCTCCGACCTGGCCGCGATGGCCGCCGAGGCCCGCTGGCTGGTGCTCGCCCTGACCGTGCCCGAGGCGACCCCGGTGCCGACCCTCGAGCGGGTCTACGCCGGGGTCGGCGAGGCCTGCCGGACGTTCGGGGTGTCGCTGGTCGGGGGCGACGTCTCCGCCGGCCCGGCGCTGTCCCTGGCCGTGACCGCCCTCGGGGAGGTCGAGCGCCCGGTGCTCCGGTCGGGGGCCCGGCCCGGGGACCGCCTGGTCGTCACCGGCCCGCTGGGGGCGGCCGCGGCCGGGCTGGCCCTGCTCCGGTCCGGGGACCCGGCGGCCAAGGAGCTGCTGGACCGGTTCCCCGGCCTGGCCGCCGCCCACCGCCGGCCCCAGCCCGCCCTGGCCATGGGCGTCGTCCTGGCCCGGGCGGGGGCGACGGCCATGATCGACGTGTCCGACGGCCTGGCCGGCGACGCGCTCCACCTGGCCGAGTCGTCCGGGGTCGGCGTCGAGGTCCACGAGGCCACCGTCCCTCTGGCCCCCGGGGTCGTCCAGGCGGCCGCCCTGCTCGGCCTGGACCCGCTCGCCCTGGCCCTGGCCGGGGGAGAGGACTTCGTCCTGGCCGCCGCCCTGCCCCGGGCCGCCGACCTCGGCGGCGTGCTCGACTGCGGCCGGTTCGTCGCCGACCCGGGCCAGCGGGTCCGGATGACCCGGTCCGGGCCGCTGCCCCTGGCCGGCCTGGCCTACGACCACTTCCGGTCGGAGCGCTAGGAGGCGGCCAGGACCTCGTCGGCGGCCCGCTCACCGGACTGGACGGCGCCCTCCATATAGGAGGTCCAGACGGTGGCGGTCTCGGTCCCGGCCCAGTGGAGGCGGCCGATGGGCTCGCGGAGGGCCTGGCCGAAGGAGGTCCAGACCCCGGGCGGGAAGTAGCCGGCGTAGCAGCCGCCGCTGTACTCCTCGTCCGCCCACGACCGCTCCAGCAGCTCCCGGGGCCGGCCGGCCCGCTCGCCGAAGTAGTCGGTCAGGCAGGCCAGGATGCCGGCCCGCCGCTCGGCCGGGTCGCGCCTTGCCCAGGTGCGGGCCTGCTCGCCCTCGATGAACCCGACCAGCACCCCGGGTGACCCGTCCTCGGGGGAGTTGTCGTAGACGATCCTGACCGGGCCGTCGTCGCTGACGGCCAGGCCGGACAGCCCGTCGGTGCGCCAGAACGGCTCGTCGTAGAGGGCGTGGACCTTGATCACGCTGCCCATCGGGACCCGCTGGGTGAGCTGGTTGCGCCAGCCGGGCAAGGCCGGCCGGTAGCCGATCCGCCCGGCGATGGCCGGGGGCACGGCCAGGATGGCCCGCCCGGCCGCCACCTCCCGGCCGCCGGCCTCGACCACCACCCCGGCCTCGCCGTGGCGGACCACCTGGGCCGGGGCGCCGAGCACGACCCGCCCGCCCAGCGCCTCGGCCAGCCGGATCGAGATGGTCTGGGCGCCCTGGTGGAAGCGGCGCTCCTGGGCGCCGCCGGCGGTGTCGATCAGCGGGGCGATGCCGCCGGCGGACCGGATCACGAACAGGGTGTGCAGCAGCGAAAGGTCGCGGGCCTCGGCGGCCAGGGTCCCCCGGATGACCGCCCGCAGCCAGTTCCTGGCCCGCTCGGCCGTCACCCGGTCCTGAAGCCAGGTCTCGACCGTCTGGGAGTCCCAGGCCAGCGCGTCGGTGGCCGTCCAGGGCGCCTCCAGCGGCACCCTGGACGCCATGGCGTCGAGCTCGCGGATGGCCTGGCCCAAGGCCACGGCGCTCACCGGGTCGCTGCCGTCGGGCAGCTGGCCGTCGAACCGGTGGGCCCGGCCGTCGCGGAACTCGGTGTTCAGGCCGTGCTCGTAGCTCGCGTAGGTGGTGACCCCGAACCGGGCGGCCAGGGCGGCGATACGGTCCTGGGTCGGGCCGATCCACTGGCCGCCGTGGTCGATCGGGGTGCCGTCGGCCGCGGGCAGGGTCAGGGTCCGCCCGCCCACCCGTTCCCGGGCCTCCAGCACCACCACCTCGGCCCCGGCGTCCACCAGCCTGCTGGCGGCGGCCAGCCCGGCCAGGCCGGCCCCGACCACGACGACGTCTGCTGCGGCGGTCAACACACTCTCCTCACGAGGTGGGGGCCGCACTCTACGAAGGTGCGACGGGAAAACTCCAGCGCCATGACCGCTTCGCGACAATCTGTTGTCGCCCTGTGTCCGCCGAGTGGATAAGGTCAACTGGGGGAAGGGGGACAGCCATGACGATGACAGCAGCGCGCGCGAGCAGCGTCCGCACCTTCGACTCCACCAGCCCGGCCACCGGGGAGGTGGTGGGCACGTTCCCGCTCGACGGGCCCGAGCAGGTCGCGGCCGCCGTGGAACGGGCCAGGGAGGCGGCCGGAGGCTGGGCCGGACTGGGCTTCGACGGGCGCCGGCGGGCCCTGCTGGCCTACAAGGCGCTGCTGGTCCGCCGGACCGACGAGCTGGTCGCCCTTGTCCACCGCGAGAACGGCAAGCCCACCGCCGACGCCCTCATCGAGGTCCTGATGATCGTCGAGCACCTCGACTGGGCGGCCCGCAACGCGGCCCGGGTGCTCGGGCCGCGCCGGGCCCGCGGCACCCTGGTGCTGGCCAACCATTCCGCCTCGGTGGAGTACCAGCCCCTCGGGGTGGTCGGGGTCATCGGTCCCTGGAACTACCCGGTGTTCACCCCGCTCGGGTCGATCGCCTACGCCCTGGCCGCCGGGAACGCGGTGGTGTTCAAGCCGAGCGAGCTGACCCCGGCGGTGGGCTGCCTGCTGGCCGACACCTTCGCCGAGGCCGTGGGCGACCAGCCGGTGCTCCAGGTGGTCACCGGGGACGGGGCCACCGGCCATGCCCTGTGCCTGGCCGGCGTGGACAAGGTCGCCCTCACCGGGTCGCCGGCCACCGGCCGCAAGGTGATGGCCGCCTGCGCCGAGCGGCTCACCCCGTTGGTGCTGGAGCTGGGCGGCAAGGACGCCATGGTGGTCGACGCCGACGCCGACCTGGACGCCGCCGCCGAGCAGGCGGTCTGGGGCGGGATGGCCAACGCCGGCCAGACCTGCCTGGCCGTCGAGCGGGTGTACGTGGTCGACCCGGTCTACGACCGGTTCCTGGCCAAGCTGGTCGAGCGCGCCTCCCGCGTCCGCCCGGGTGGCGGCCCCGGGGCCGACTTCGGGCCCATGACCCTGCCCAGGCAGCTCGAGATCATCCAGCGGCACCTGGACGACGCCTTCGCCCGCGGCGCCAGGGCGCTGGTCGGCGGCCCGGACGCGGTCCACCCGCCCTACGTCGACCCGGTGGTGCTGGTCGACGTGCCGGCTGACGCCCTGGTCATGCGGGAGGAGACCTTCGGCCCGGTCCTGCCGGTGATCAGGGCCCGCGACGCCGACCACGCCGTCGCCCTGGCCAACGCCAACCCCTACGGCCTGGGCGCGGCCGTGTTCGCCGGCCGCCGGGCGGACCGGATCGCCCGCGCTCTGCGCTCGGGCATGACCAGCGTCAACTCGGTCCTGACCTACGCCGGCATGCCGTCGCTGCCCCTGGGCGGGGTGGGGGAGTCCGGCTTCGGCCGCATCCACGGCCCCGACGGCCTGCGCGAGTTCACCCGCTCCAAGGCCATCACCCGCCAGCGCTTCGCGCTGCCGTTCCCGATGCAGAGCTTCAACCGGCCGAGCTTTGTCCTCCCGGCCGTCAAGCAGGTCATGAAGCTACGCCACGGCCGCGCCCCCCGGCGCCGTCAGCCGAGCTTGCGGTGATCCCAGCTCGAGACCCGGGTCGGGTGGAAGTGGATGCCGACCCGCTTGGCGGCCTGCCGGGCGAGGGTGGCGCGTAGGTCGGGGGTGGGGGCGACGCCGCCGTAGCGGGCGGCCAGGGCGACGCCGATGTCGAGGACCCGGCCGGGGTCGTGGACCAGCTCGGCGTCGCATTCCAGGCTGACCCCGCGGAGCTCCTGGTAGGCCGTGCCGGCCTCGGTCAGGAGGGTGGCCCTGGGGTCTCTTGCCAGGTTGCGGGCCTTCTGGGAGGCGGCGTAGGTCCAGCAGTCGAGGCGGCCGGCGGCCGGGAGATACCAGAGGGCGGCCAGGTGGGGGCGGCCGCCGGGGCCGACGGTGGCGCAGATCAGGGTGCGCTGGGCCTCCAGGAACGCGGCCAGCTCGGCCTCGGTCATCCGGATCTGGCGGCGCCGGTCCATGGCCCGCAGTCTACGGCGGCGACGCTGGTAGCCTGGCCCGATCCCTGGTCCCGGACCGGTTCGGAGAGGAGGTGGACGGGTGCCCGTGCCCGCTCGAGTGCTCACCATCGCCGGGTCCGACTCCGGCGGCGGCGCCGGGATCCAGGCGGACCTCAAGACGTTCCTGGCCCACGGGGTGCACGGCATGTCGGCCGTCACCGCCGTGACCGTGCAGAACTCGGTCGGGGTGCAGGGGATCTACGAGCTCGAGCCCCGGGCCGTGTTCGAGCAGATCGAGTCGGTGGCCACCGACATCGGGGTCGACGCGGTCAAGACCGGGATGCTGGCCTCGGCCCCGATCATCGAGGCCGTCGCCGGGGCCTGCGAGCGCTTCTCCCTGCCCAACCTGGTGGTCGACCCGGTGGCGGCGTCCAAGCACGGCGACCCGCTGCTCCGTCCCGACGCCCTGTCCGCGCTGCGGGAGCGGCTGGCCCCGCTGGCCACCGTGATGACCCCCAACCTGGGCGAGGTCAAGCTGCTGTGCGGGGTCGAGGTCCGCGACCGCAGCGACCTGCTGCCCGCGGCCAGGGCGATGCACGAGCTGGGGCCGCGCTGGGTGCTGGTCAAGGGCGGGCACCTCCCCGGCGGCGACGCCGTCGACCTGCTCTTCGACGGCAACGAGGCGGTCGAGCTGACCGCCCCCCGCCTGGCCACCCCCCACACCCACGGGACCGGCTGCACCCTGGCCTCGGCCATCGCCGCCAACCTGGCCAACGGCCTTGAGGTCGTTCCCGCCGTCCAGTCGGCCAAGCGCTACCTGTCGGGGGCGATCGCCGGCGGCTTCCCGCTGGGCAAGGGCATCGGCCCCACCGACCACGCCTGGCGCTTCCGGGCCGCCGGTCTGCTCCGCCCCGGCGGCCCCAGCCACCCCACGCCCGTGCCCTGGCCGTACGGGCCCAACCCCTACGAGGGCTGACGATGGTCTCCCGCAAGGCGACACTGGTGGCAAGGGCCCTGGTCGTCCACGACGGCAGGGTCCTGGCCGCCCACCACCGGCACGAGGACGGCGACGACTTCTGGTGCTTGCCCGGGGGCAAGGTCAAGCCCGACGAACGGGTCGAGGACGCCGCCCGGCGCGAGCTGATGGAGGAGGCCGGGCTGCCGATCGGCCTGGCCGGGGTGGTCTGGCTCCAGGACCTGGTCGTCGAGGGCGAGTTCGTGGTCGTGTTCGCGGGCTGGCTGGCCGCCGGCCACGACGGCGTGCTCGACATCGAGCCCAACCCCAGCGGGGACAAGAACCTGGCCGAGGTCGCCTGGCGAACCCCCGACGAGCTGCTGGCCGGTGACTTCCGCCCGGCCCCCCTGCTCAAGCTCCTCGACCTCGGCAACCTCCCCGAGCTGCCCCGCCCGGAAGCCTAGGGGCGCCGCAGCAGCTCGGCCAGGGTCGCGTTGACCTCCTCCAGGTTCAGGCCGCCGGCGGCCAGCTGCTCGGGCTCCAGAGGCCGCAGGCGCTGGCAGAAGGCGATCGCCTCGTCGACCGGCTCGGGGTCGTCGGGCCGCTCGTCGATCAGCTCGAACAGCGCGTCCTCGGCGTCGGCGTAGCGGCCAAGGGCCTCGAGGACCCGGGCCACGGCCAGACGCTGAGGGACCGACAGGGCCAGCCCCTCGGCCCGCGCCACCAGGCCGGCGGCCAGCTCGCGGTCCAGCAGCCGCTCGGAACGCGCGGCCAGGCACCCGGCCAGGGCGATGGCCCGCCGGTAGCGGGCCACGGCCTCGGCCTCCTGCCCGGCCTCGGCGTACAGGCCGGCCTCGGTGGTGAGCAGCTCCATGGCCATCGCCACCCGCCGCATGTCCGGGCTCGCCCCCGAGGTGAGCATGTCGACCAGCTGGGCGTCGTCGAGCACAGCAACGACCCCGGTCCCGACCCCCAGCAGCGGCTTGTAGGCCTCGTCGAACATCCCGAGCGCCTGGTCCCCGCGCCCGCCCTTGGCCAGCCCCACGATGGCGGCCAGCATGCGTCCGACCTGCTCGATCTGGCGCATGAGATAGTCGCGCTGGTACAGGGTCGGCCTCCTCGGGTGGCGAGTTCCGCCAGGCCGGTCAAGGCTATCCCAGGCGATCGACGACGTTGACCTGAGAGGACCCGATGAGCGACCACGAACGGCCGGATGTCCCGCCGGCGCTGCGGCGCCTGGCCGCCTGGAGCTGGCGCCTGCTGGTCGTGCTGGCGGCGGCCGGGCTCGTGCTGTACCTGCTCATCCAGCTCAAGGTCATCGTGGTGCCGGTGATCGTCGCCCTGTTCCTGGCCACCCTGCTGGTCCCGCTGGTGCAGTGGCTCGAGCGGCGCGGCTGGCCGCACCTGACGGCGGTGCTGACCGTGTTCGGGGCCGCGGTGCTGCTGCTGGTGGCGATCATCGCCGGGTTCGTCCCGCTGATCGGCAACGAGCTGGTCACGCTGCGCCAGCGGGCCGACGAAGGGGTCGCCGAGGTGCAGCGGTTCATCGCCTCGCGCCCGTTCGGGATCAGCGAGGACGACCTCAACCGCTACCTCGACCAGGCCCGCCAGCGCTTCACCGAGAACTCGACCGGCCTCACCCGCGGCGCCGTCCACGGCGTGACCGTGATCGGGGAGCTGCTCACCGGGCTGATCCTGTCCCTGTTCCTGACCTTCTTCTTCGTCAAGGACTCCGAGCGCTTCACCCGCTGGATCCTCGACTTCGCCGGCCGGCACCGCGAGCACCACCTGCGCGAGATCGGCATCCGCTCGGCCACCGCGGTCTCAGGCTACCTGCGCGGCCAGGCCTCGGTCGGCGCGGTCGACGCCGTCTTCATCGGCATCGGCCTGGCCATCCTCGGTGTCCCTCTGGTCGTCCCCCTGGCCTTCCTGACCTTCGTGGCCGCCTTCCTGCCGCTGGTCGGGGCGTTCGTCGCCGGCGTCCTGGCCGCCCTGGTCGCCCTCGTCACCAAGGGGGTGACGACCGCCCTGCTGGTGGTCGGCCTCACCGTGCTGGTGCAGCAACTGGAAGGCCACCTGCTGGCCCCGCTGCTGCTGGGTCGGGCGGTGGCCCTGCACCCGGTGGTGATCATCCTCGCCCTGGCCGCCGGGTCGATCCTGGGCGGCATCATCGGGGCGTTCCTGGCCGTGCCGATCGCCGCCGTGGTCACCGCCGTCGGCACCTACCTGCGCGGCGAACCGGTCGGGGAGCCGGCCGACGCGGGCGAGCCGGAACCCGAGACCAGCGAACGGGCCGAGGCCGACCAGGGCGAGCCGGGCTAGACGGCCCGGCGGACCTTGTTGGCCTTGATGCAGGAGGTGCAGACGTTGCGCCGGCGCGGGGTGCGCCCCTCCAGGATGCGGATCCGCTGGATGTTGGGGTTCCAGCGGCGCGGGCTGCGCTTGTGGGAGAAGCTGACCTTCATGCCGAAGCCCGGGTGCTTGCCGCAGATGTCACAGACGGCAGCCATCGTCGGAAGACCTTCCTTGAGTGTGAATTCGCGCGAATTGCAGAGAGCCGGGAGAGGGTAGCACGGCCCCGTCCGAGCCCGCACCTATACTGAGCCGGTGGCCGAGACCCGACCTCCCGACCCGCTCGGCACCCCGCTGGCCAAGGCTCCCGGGGTGTCCGCCGCGCTGGCCAAGGCGCTCGAGGAAGGCTTCGGCTACCACACCGCCCGCGACCTGATCGAGCACTACCCGCGCCGCTACCTGACCAGGGGCGAGCTCACCGACCTGGCCCACGCCAAGAAGGGCGCCGAGGTCACCCTGGTCGGGACCGTCCGCAACCTGGCCAAGAAGATGCCCCGGCGCAACCTGCGCATCCTCGAGGTCCGGGTGGCCGACGACAGCGGCGCCTGGGTCTGCACCTGGTTCAACCAGCCATGGCACGCCCAGAAGCTGACCGTGGGCACGGTCGCCGCCTTCTCGGGCAAGCTCGCCTGGAAGGCGGGCCGCCTCGGCATGGCCAACCCCGGCTACGAGGTGCTGCGCGAGGGCGACGACCCCGAGGGGTTCGCCAACGAGGTCATCCCCGTCTACCCGGCCAGCAAGGAGATCTCCTCGGGCCGGCTCCGCCGGGCCGTCGGGGCCCTGCTCGACCGCTTCGGCGACGTCCCCGACTTCGTGCCCGAGCCGCTGCGCCGCACCCACGGCCTGCCCGACCGGGCCGCCGCCCTGGAGGCCATCCACCGCCCCGCCGACCGCAAGGAGGCGACCCGGGCCCGCGACCGCCTCGTCTACGACGAGCTGTTCGTCCTCCAGGTCGGCCTGGCCCTGCGCCGCCGCGCCCAGGAGGCCGGCCAGCACGGCCAGGCCCTCCAGACCGACGGCGACCTGACCAAGCGCCTCCTGACCAGCCTCCCCTTCCAGCCCACCGGCGCCCAGTCCCGGGTCATGTCCGAGATCGGCGCCGACCTGTCCAGCTCCAAGCCGATGCACCGCCTGCTCCAGGGAGAAGTGGGCAGCGGCAAGGCGCAGCCGATCGAGTCGCTTGTGCTGACACCTAGTGGGTTCAAGCGGATGGGGGAGATCGAGGTCGGCGACGAGGTCGTGAACCCGACCGGAGAGATCACCGTGGTCACCGGCGTGTTCCCGCAGGGGCATCGTGATGTCTGGAGGGTAGTGTTCTCGGACGGGTCGACCGTCGAGTGCGACGACGAGCACCTGTGGGCCGTCGACACCTCCGCCGCCTGGTACCGGGGTCAGACCCTCAAGGTCAAGACGACAAGAGAGATTCGCGAGGATCTCTTGAAGAAGAATGGCTCGTCGAAGTGGTACATCCCGGGCAGTATCGCGGTCGATCTGGAATGTGGGGAGGAGCGTCCGCTCGATCCGTATCTCCTGGGTCTTCTCCTCGGCGATGGGACGTTTCGGGCCGCCATCGCGCTTTCAACTGCCGACCGGCAGATCGTGGACGCTGCGTCGGCGGCGCTGCCACCGGGCTGCTTCCTCGAGCAGACATCATCAAGGAAGTACGACTACCTGATTCAGTGCAAGCCCAGGTCGAACCAGTTCCGGCCCCACCCTGTCGCGGCCGCCCTGAAGCAGCTTGGGCTCCGGGGCCTGCTGTCCCGGGACAAGCACGTCCCTCAGGCATACCTCGTGGCGCCGGTCAAGGTCCGCCACGCCATCCTTCAGGGTCTGCTCGACACCGACGCGACGGTCAACCGCAAGCAGGGAGGCAACGTCTCGCTCGTATCGGCATCGCGGCAGCTTGCGAACGATGTGCAGTGGTTGGCGCGCTCCCTGGGAGGCATCGCCCGTGTCCGGCCGGTAACGAAGTCTGGCGGAACGTACTTCCATGTGAGCCTCCGGCTACCCAATGAGTTCCCACCGTTCCGCCTTGAGCGGAAGGCTCGCCTCTGCAAGCCCCTCACCAAGTATCACTCCTTCCGGCGCGGGATCCGTCGGATCGAGTACGTGCGACCCAAGCCGGTGCAGTGCATCGCCGTTGCCCATCCCAACCAGCTCTATGTCACCGACCACTTCGTCGCCACCCACAACACCGTGGTCGCCCTCTGGGCGCTGCTGTGTGCCGTCCAGTCGGGGATGCAGGGGGCGATCATGGCCCCGACCGAGGTGCTGGCCGACCAGCACGGGATCAATCTCAGATCGCTGCTGGAGCCGTTGGGGGAGGGCGGGGGGCTGTTCGGGGGGCCGCGGGTCGAGGTGCTGACGGCCGGGGTCACCGGGGCGGCCAGGCAGCGGGTCCTCGAAGGGGTGGCCGCCGGCGAGGTCGACCTGCTGGTCGGCACCCACGCGCTGCTGTCGGAGGGGGTCGAGTTCCGCAAGCTGGGCGTGATCGTGGTCGACGAGCAGCACCGCTTCGGGGTCCACCAGCGGGTCCGGCTGCGCGAGAAGGGCGACAGCCCGCACGTGCTGATCATGACCGCGACCCCGATCCCGCGGACGCTGGCGCTGACGCTGTACGGCGACCTGGACGTGTCCACCCTGGACGAGCTGCCCCCGGGCAGGACGCCGATCGCCACCCACGTGGTCGCCGACGCCACCCTGCGCGACCGGGCCTACCAGCGGGTCCGCGAGGAGGTGGCCGCCGGCCACCAGGCCTATGTCGTCTGCGCCCTCAAGGACGAGTCCGACAAGGTCGAGGTCCGCTCGGCCAAGGCCGAGGCCGAGCGGCTCCGGGCCGAGGTCTTCCCCGACCTGCGGGTTGGGCTGGTCTACGGCGACATGCCGGCCAGGGAGAAGGAGGCGACCATGGACCGCTTCCGGGCCGGCGAGGTCGACGTGCTCGTCTCCACCACCGTGATCGAGGTCGGCGTCGACGTGCCCAACGCCACCGTGATGCTGATCGAGGACGCCGACCGCTTCGGCCTGTCCCAGCTCCACCAGCTCCGGGGCCGGGTCGGGCGGGGCCGGGCGCCGGGGCTGTGCATCCTGTTCGCCGACCCCCTGACCGACGAGGGCCGGGCCCGCATGGACGTCATCGCCCGCACCAACGACGGCTTCGAGCTGGCCAACGAGGACCTTCGCATCCGCGGCGAGGGGACGGTGTTCGACGCCCGCCAGTCCGGCCTCTCCGACCTCAAGCTGGCCCGGCTGATCGAGGACTTCGACTGGGTCCAGCGGGCCCGCCGGGACGCCTTCGCGCTGGTCGACGCCGACCCCGAGCTGTCCGACCCGGCGCACCGGCGGCTGCGCCAGGAGGTGCTGGCCCGCCTGGGCGACGGCCGGGCCGAGTGGCTGGCCCGCGGCTAGCGCGAACCACCGCCACCCACTAGGCTCCTGCCATGTCGACCGATGACCGCGGCTGGTCGGACGAGGAACAGCTCGTCCAGTACCTGGCCGAGTTCAGCTTCGGCCGGAACGAGGCCCGGATCTACCTGGCCGCCCTCGGCCGGCCGCCGCTGCGGGTGGCCGAGCTGGCAGAGCTGGCCGACGTCAACCGGCCCAAGGCCTACGACGCGCTGCGCCAGCTGGTCGAGAAGGGCCTGTTCGAGCAGGAGGGCGTCGGCCAGGAGCCGGCCCGGTTCAAGGCCGCCGACCCGATGCTGGTCGTCCAGCGCCTGCGCCACCAGAGCGCGCTCGAGCAGGCCGACCGCGTCCAGGACACCTCGCTGCTGGTGGCCGACCTGTTCGCTCGCTACTACGAGGCCCCTCAGGGCGAGGACCCGTTCGAGTACGTCGAGCTCATACGCAACTCCGACGCCGCCTGGGCTCGCCGCGACGCCATCACCTCGGGCGCCGAGAAGGAGGTCGTCCAGGCCCGGCGGATGACCGGGCCGGGGGCCAGGCCCCGGGCCGGCGACGAGGTCGGGGTCCGCGAGGGGGTCACCTACCGGGCCCTGTACGAGACCGAGTTCCTCGACTTCCCGGAATTCGTGGCCCGGCTGGCCGAGCGCGAGCACCGGGGGGAGCAGATCCGCTTCGTGGACAAGGTGCCGGTCGGCATGACCGCCGTCGACCGGCGCAAGTGCCTGCTCAGCCTCAACGCGACAGGGCTGACCAGCGGGCAGGGGAGCTGGGTGGTGCTCGAGCAGCCGGCCCTGGCCGACCTGCTCACCAACGCCTTTGACCTGCTCTGGGAGTCGGCCAGGCCGGCGCCCCGGTAGGCCGGGCAGACCCCTCGGCCCACCCCTGTGGACCGTTCCTTGACTTCCCTCTGCGCCGTGCCTACTGTTGCGGCTCGCTACTGTTGTCCCCTCTGGGAAGGACAGATCGCTGACCCAGTCCGGTGACTCGGATCTGATCGACCGGCTCGTCCGCCACGGTCTCGGCCAGGGAGAGGCCCGCTGCTATGTCGGCATGCTGGCTCAGCGGGCGTTCAAGGTCAGCGAGGTGGCCACCGAGGCCGGCCTGCCCCGGTCCCGGGCCTATGAGCTGATCCGCTCCCTGGTCCGGTTCGGGCTCTGCACCGAGGTCGCCGGCAGCGGGTTCGCCCGCTTCCGGGCGGTGCCGCCGAACGAGGCCATCGGCCGGCTGGAGGCGTCCAAGGCCGAGCAGGCCCGGCGCCGCGACCTGGCGCTCAAGGGCCTGGTGGAGGCGCTGGCCGTGCGGGCCGGGCCCTCGCCCGGGCCCGGGGAGGAGCCGGTGGAGATGGTGCGCCGTCGCGAGCAGCTCCTCAGCATCATGGCCACCGAGGTCTGCCAGGCCACCGAGGAGGTGCTGACGATCGTCAACACCTCCTGGGAGCCGGCCGACTGCCGGGAGATGCGCGACCGGCTGGCCGCCGGGGTCCGCTTCCGCACCATCTTCGACCGCGACTCCCTGGAGCACGGGCCGCACCTGGAGTGGGAGGCCGCCCTGGCCGGCGAGCCCGGGTTCGAGGTCCGGGTGGTCGAGCGCGTCGAGACCCTGTACCTGCTGGTCGACCGGCGCGTCGTCCTCCTCAACCTGAGCGTCCCGGGTACCGGGTCGCCCGGCAGCCACGCCGAGTCCCTCCTGATCCGCCACGAGGGCCTCGGCGAGACCCTCCGCGACGCCTTCGAGCGCACCTGGGCTCAGGGCGTCCCTTTCGACCAGGCCCTTGAGGCGGATAGCGCACCCGCCCTCGTCGGCGCGACAATCAGCGCGAGCGGCCCCGTTTCAGGCTCCTGGGGCGGGTCGCACGCCAGCAACGGCCGCTCACCCGACAGGGACTGAGCCGGCCCAACCGGTTGGACGGCGGGGGAACAGCCTTGGCCCCCCCGGGCTTATTACCCCGCCGCCAACCACCTTCTCAGGGGGGAGCGTGCGGGTCGTCGGAGGGCGCCTCGGCGGGCGGCGGTTGCGGGCCGTTCCCGGGAGGGACACCAGGCCGACCAGTGACCGGGTCAGGGAGGCGCTGTTCGGGGTGCTGGGGGAGCGGGTCGAGGGGGCGAGGGTCCTGGACCTGTTCGCCGGGACGGGGGCGCTGGGGATCGAGGCGGTCTCGCGGGGAGCCTCCTCGGCCGTGCTGGTCGAGCAGGCGGCGCCGGCGGTCGCGGTCATCCGGGCCAACCTGGACGCCCTCGACCTCAACGACACGGTCAGGGTTCGGCGGACCCGGGCCGAGACCTACCTCCGGGCCCAGCGGGACGGGCCCTTCGACCTGGTGCTGCTCGACCCGCCCTATGCCGCCGGGGTCGGCCTGGTCGCCGGGCTGCTCGGCCGTCTGGCCCGCACCGCCCTGGACCCGGGCGCGGTGGTCGTGGTCGAGGCGGCCGCCCGCGCCGAGTCCCCGCCCTGGCCGCCCGGCCTGAACCCCGACCCACCC
>AR_comb_assmDRAFT_10001039_pt1 | contig 17650 bp, 18 predicted proteins | sample ArasoioldDNA_FD_10543 | JGI IMG/M metagenome (IMG submission 10543) | reverse complement strand
TGGACGGCGCCAGCGTATGCACTCGCGCCGACAACATGAACACGATGCCGAACTGGGCGATCACGATGCCCCAGAACAGCAGCCGGTTCGTGGCAATCGCGGTAATCAATGCCGGTGTGGACGCGACGAACATGGCGGTGACGGCCGTGATCGCCAGCCCGATGCACATCCAGCCATAAACCGATCGCAGGAACGTCCTGACGCGTTCATCCGCCAGCGCGGGCATTGCAACGTCGGCGCCGCGAGTCATGTCGTAGTCGGGCATAAGGCTCTCCAAAGAACTACGGGTTCAAGGGGTTCCAGTGGTTCAACGGGTGCAAGAGGTGCTAGGTTCAGGGGGTTCAAGAGGTTCAAGGGCACGCACTTGAAACGTAGCAGAATTTCGCCTCAGTTGCACTCTTGCACCTCTTGAACCTGTTGCACCTCTTGAACCTCTTGAACCCTTCTTAGTTCGTCTTCAACTCCGCCTGCACATAAACGTAAGCACTTCCACTGCGGAGGTAGTTCTCGAACCGATCGAGGAGCGTGGCGCCGCGCAGCCAGTCTGGCCCCGAAGCAACCGTGCGCTCGTCGATGAGCGTGGACAGGTACTCGTACGGTGCCGCGATCGCGCGGCCGCGAATCGCGTCGAGCAGCGCATTTTCGAGTTCCGCCTGGTTCTGCACCGTCGGCACGGTCGCCAGCGCCTGAAGGTAGAACGTATTGCCTTCGCCGGCGTGCGGGTCCGACGCGCTGCCTTCCTCGTCGTGATTCTCGAGCGGACTGCCGAGCGCATAGCCAACGAGCCGGCCCGACACGCGGTCGCGCATGGTCACGCCGATTGCGCCCCTGTTCCCCATCGTCGTCTCGAGCGTCTCCAGCGGAAACTGAAGTAACGGCCGGCGCCCCGCACGCAGGACGTCCGGCGGGTAGGACGCGGCCGGTCCAAAGCGCTCCTGTTCCACGCCGAGAATCTGGAGCTTCGCGCCCTCGAACACCGGGGGTGTGAGATCGATGATCTCGACCGTGTCGAGCGGCATCTCCAGGGTGCCGACACGGACCTTGACCGTGCCGCCGGTGTCTGACGGCCCTCGGCCGCCCACGACGTCTTCGACGGCGAGACGGAGAATCGACAGGGCCTCGTCGAGAGTCGATGGTTCGGTGTCGTACCGTGGATAAAAACGCAGCGTGCGTTCGCCCGCCGCGAGCACGAGCAATCCCCGCCGGAACGCGCGGTCGCGAAGCGCCTCGCCGAGATCGGCGCGGGCGACATCGAAGCCCAGCATCACCCCGGCGCCGTGGACGCGTGTCAAGATTTCCGGATAGTCGTGCACCAGTGCGTCCAGGCCCTGGCGGGCCCGGTCGCCGGTCTGGCGGACCTGCTCGAGATCCAGCTTGTCCATCAACGCCAGCAACCGGACCATACCCACCGAGTCACCCTCCCAGGTGGTGTTGAACTTCTTTTCCTCCTGAAAGAACGTCGCAAGCTCCTCGCTGACAAAGAGGACGCCGTTCTGCGCTTTCTTGGCCCACGTCACGAGATCGGGAGGGCACGGCAGGTCGAACAGTTCGTGCGCCCAGAGGCGTCCCGTCATGCCCCAGCCGGATTGCACTTCGTCAAAGACGAGCGGCACGTCGTAGATCCGCGTCAGCAAGCGGAGCTTGCGCATGAAGCGCGCGCTCGTCTGACGAACGCCGCCCTCGCCTTGGATCGGCTCGACGAGCACGGCGGCAACGCGTCGTGAACGCCGAACGACGTCGGGCGTGAGGTTCGCGCGCTGTGCGATTACGAACGCGTGGACCGCCGCGGCGTCTCGCGGCTCGGCGAGGAATTCGTCGATCGCCTCCAGTTCGCGCCGGAAGGTGTCCTTGCTCTTCTCGGCCTTCGGCAGCCGGCCGGATACGAGCAGGTCCCATAACTGCTTGAGGCTCCGCTCCTCGCGCCGCGCGGTTTCCTTCGGGGATCGGCGCTCCTCGACGGGAAACGAGATGTGCGGCCAGTCAAAGGTTGGAAACCCGAGGCGCGCCTTCTTCCTGTGCGTGACGGCCAGGCTGCCCAGCGTGCGGCCGTGGAACGCGCCTTCGAAGGACACGATGAAGCCGCCATCGCCGTCCGGAGACGTGATGACGCGATTGAGCAGCGCCGACTTGATGGCGTTCTCGACCGCCTCCGCACCCGTGTTGACGATGAAATGCCGGGGCGTTCCCGCGGGCGCGATGCGGTTGAGCGCCGCCTTGAGGCGCAGGGAGAGGGTGGTCTGGTACTCCGAATGGGCGTAGCGTGACACCGCAAACGGAAGCGACGCCGCGACGGCCTCGACCACGGCAGGATCGTTTTCGCCGAACGCCGCAGTCGCGATGAGTGCGCCCATGTCGAGAAATCGATACGGCTCGCCGCGTGAATCGCGATCGGCAATTGCGAGATACGGCCCGACGGCTTCGCGCGGATCAAACGCAACGGGCAGCGAGAAGAACAAATTTCGCGACGCAGCCTGCAACGCCGCGTGCGACACGGGAAACAGCTGTTCGACCAGCGCGTCGATGGTGTGCTCTCCGTCGAGCAGCGCCTCGGGAACGTTGACGCGGATGCTGCCCGATCGGTATCGCGCGTTGAGGTCGGTCGCGTATTTGATGAAGTCGGTGGCCAAGTCGCTAGTGTAGCGAATCCCGCCGCAGAGCTAGGAAGCGGCCGAGAGGGCCGCGCGCACGTCATCGTCGCTCGTCTCGGAGAAGTCGTCGTACCAGAGTCCGACCGCCGTGAAGGGCTCCGGCGTCTGGACGCAGACGAGCCGGTCCACGAGCCGCCCCAAGTCGTCGCAGGCCTCCCGGGATCCCACCGGGACGCCTATCACGATCGACGAAGGACGCTCCTCCCGTGCTGCCAGTACCGCCGCATGCATCGTCGACCCGGTGGCGAGCCCATCGTCGACCAGAATGATCGTCCGGCCTGCGAGAGGCGCCGCCGGCCTGGAGCCGCGATAAATCTGCGTGCGGCGTTCCAGTTCGGCCATCTCGCGCGCGTAAACACGTTCGACGAGCGCCGCGGGAATCTGCAACTCGCGGATCAAGTCGTCGCTGAGAACGCGGACACCACCTGGCCCGATGGCACCCATCGCCAGCTCCGAATGGCCCGGCACACCGAGTTTTCGGACGGGCAGGACGTCGAGTGGCACGTGCAGCGCCGCCGCCAGCTCCCGCGCGACGATGACGCCACCGCGAGGCAGGCCGAGGGCGACGACGTCAGCGCGATCGCAATAGTCAATCAGCCGTGCGGCGAGAACGCGTCCGGCCTCAATCCGGTTCGCGAACCGAACGGGTGTAGCCGCGCGATGATACGGCGGCACGCTCACGCTGCGAGCGCCATCTCGTCGGCGCGCAGGAACCATCGATTCAGGACGACGTGACGCACGAACCATGGCAGCTTCAGCAGCTGCGCGCCCACGTGTGCGACAGCGGATCCGGGCAGCAGGCGCGACGACCAGCTCGATCCGTCGCGACCATCTCCGAACCTCGAGGTCAGCCGGGCGTCGTATGTTGCCAGGCGCTCGCGTGAGTAGTCGGCTGCCGATTCGATGATGACTTCGGCCGCAAGCAGCCCTGATTCGATTGCAGGTCGAATCCCTTCCCCGCTTTGCGGGTACGCGAGACCTGCGGCATCGCCGACGAGGAGTACGCCGTCGGCCGATACGATCCGGCTGCGCGGCCGCGAGACAAGATACGCGTGCCCGCGCCAACGCGCTTCGTCCAGCAGGCGTCGCGGCAGGATGCCGCGCTCCTGCAGTTCGGCGACAAAGGCACGCGTGGCAGCCGCGCACGCCCGCGAATCGAAGCTGCCGACGCCGATGTTCACGTGATCCTGCTTGCGGAAAATCCAGCCGTAGCCGTCGAAGTCCCGGCTGAAATAGAGCTCGGGCATGTCGCCCGCGGTCGTGAACGCGGACGCGTCTTCCTTCGCGATCTGAAATTCGGTTTCCTGGGCGGCGACAACTGGCCCACGGTCCGCGCGCGGATTCAGGAGGCGCGCCACCGGGCACCAATGACCGCCCGCACCCACGAGAATCGGAGCCGCAGCGGTGTCGTCTATCACCCACTTGCCTTGTTGCCGCACGATACTGCGAACCGGAGCGCCCAACTCCAGTACCGCGCCGGACCGGCGCAGAAGATAGTCGTCGAACTCGCAGCGGCGGATGCCGTAGCTGACGGGACGGCCGTAACGAACCGACACGGTGCCCGGCCGGCCCATGACGCCGACGCGGAATCCCGTGATGGCCTGCAGCGTGCGGCGCGCGCCGTACTCGTCCAGATCGAGCGCGAGATCCGCGATCACCTGCGGCGTAATCCAGCCGGCGCAGACCTTGTCGCGCGGGAACACCGCGCGATCGCACACCACGACGTTCAGCCCCGCCCGGCACAATCGCCAGGCACAGGACGATCCGGCGGGCCCGCCGCCGACGATGACGACGTCATAGTGATCGAGTGCCACGGCGTTTCCCGTTCTGATATCCCGTTACGGCAGGTCGCGCGTCCACGGAATGGTGTTGCTGCCCGAGGGAGCGAACAAGACCTGAAACAGCTGCATCGATCCGGTGTTGAATGCGACCTGGGATCCCGCGAGATAAAGCCGCCACGCACGGACGAACGTCTCGTCGAACATCTCCGCAACCCGATCGGATTCGTCTTCGAAGCGCCGACGCCAGTGCTCGAGCGTCCTGGCGTAGTGCAGGCGCAGGTTTTCGACGTCGAGCACCGACAGCGACGTCGGCTCCATGATGTGATCGAACACCTCGCGCAGCGTCGGAGGATACGCGCCCGGAAAGATGCGCTTGCGGATCCAGGCATTGAGCGGCGATGGGCGATCGCGCCCGATGAAATGCAGGAGTCCTCGGCCGTCGCGCGCGAGCGTTCGGCCGATGACGGCGCCAAGCGTCGGATAGTCAGGCAAACCAACGTGCTCGAGCATGCCTACCGACACGAAGGCGTCGCACACGCCGACAGCATTGCGGTAGTCATCCTCGACGAACTCGACGGCACGCGTCAGCCCTTCGCGTGCCGCGCGGTCGCGCGCGAAGGCAATCTGCTCGGCCGACACGTTGAACGCCCGAACGGACACGCCGAATTCGCGGGCCATGAACAGAGCGAACGATCCCCACCCGCAGCCGACTTCGAGGACACGCTCGCCTGGCCTGAGGCGAAGCTTGTGACAGATCCGCGCCATCTTGGCGACCTGCGCGGCCTCGAGGCTGGCGTCCGGCGTCGGGAAAAACGCGCACGTGTACACCATTTCGCGATCGAGCCAGAGACGGTAGAAGTCGTTCCCGAGGTCGTAGTGATGATGCACGTTGTCCCTGGCGGCACTGACGTCGTTCGCGTTATCCGGGCTCCACCACGGCCGCGGCTGCGCTGGCGGAAGCGCGCGGTACACGGCGTCGAGCAGTTGAACGAGGTCGCCGCGGATCTCGACGGCTCCGGACATGTAGCTTTCGCCGAAATTGAGATCCGGATTCCAGACCCAGCCCAGCAGAGCGATGCGGTTCTTGAATTGGATCGTCGCAACTGGCTGCGCTGCAGCGCCATTCACGACGTACCCGTCCCACAACGCGAAGCGGATCGGTGCCGAAGCGACGCTTTGCTGGACGCGCTTCAGCGCAAGACGGTCGAGCGCGGTCGAGCTGCCTGACGCCGCTCGATCGGAAACGGTCGGAACAAGAAGTGGATGGTCGTGCATAGTTCGGTTGTCGCCGCAACCTCAGCTGCTGCCGGGTTTCCGACGCGACATCAAGAAACTGCCAGCGGTTCTGCCGGCAGGGTTTATGCGAGAGTGATCAGCGAACGACAACGAAAGGATCACGCTCATGACCAGCAAAACGCTTGCAGCCGACGCAATCCTGTCGCGCGCCAAACCAGTGACGCCGCAGCAGGCACACGAAATTCAACCGTTCGGGCACATCATTCGCCTGCCGAACGCCCTCTCCGAATCTGTCTGCAAAGAGTCCGCCGACAACCTCAATCAGGTCCTCGCCGACACGATGACGCTGCGGGATCTCTACAAGAAGCATCACTGGCAGGTCGCCGGTCCGACGTTCTACCAGCTTCATCTTCTGTTCGACAAGCACTACTCCGAGCAAAGCGCGCTCGTCGACGCGATCGCGGAGCGGATTCAACTGCTCGGTGGCGTCAGCCTCGCGATGGCTCCCGACGTCGCCGAAACGACCCTCATCCCCCGGCCCCCGCGTGGACGTGAAGAAGCGCCCGTGCAGATTTCACGGCTCCTCCATGCGCACGAAATCATCCTGAAGGAAGCCCGTGCCATGGCGCGGCGTGCGGCCGACAGCGGTGACGACGGCACCAACGACCTCCTGATCAGCGACGTCATCCGAACCAACGAACTGCAGGCGTGGTTCGTGTCCGAACACGTGGTGGACATCCCCCTCGTGCGCGCTGACTAGTCATTGCGGATTGCGGATTGGCGATCGCGGATTGAGGTCACCCGTCGAGAATCCCCCAATTCCCCACTCAACCCGCAATCCGAATTTCGCAATCCGCAATGCCGCAACTGCCGTCTTTTGTCGATGCCTTGTGACAACCTGCGTCACTGTCGCTGCCTCGGCGTGCATCCCTGCGCAGAAGAGACGGCACCCGGATTGATAGAGGTTAGCTCCCAGCGTCCGATTTTTGCGGAAAGGAGCGACGCTGTGAGCAGCCCGAATCTCAAACTGAGGGTCTCGAGCGACCGGTTCACCATGACGCCGCTTCCGTACCAGGTCGAATCCAGGTGCACGGCCGACGGCGGCTGCCGCAATCGCGCGACCCATCGTCTGCTCGTTCCCAGGGACGGCAACAACGTCCAGCTGCTGTGCGACGAGCACACGATCGAATGGGCGGACGGCCACGGCCTCCGGATCACGACAGCGCGCGTCTCCGCCGCGTAGCCGACGGAAACTCTCAACTTTCAATGCTCAGGTCTCAGGATCTCGAGGCGTGAGAGTTGAGCTTTGAGAGTTGAGCGTTTCCCCTTTACTGGTCTCGCAGGCTAAACACGCAGAGCGAGAGACCCGCGATCGTCGACACGTACTGCCTGCCGTCGACTTCATACGTCATCGGTCCGCTGACGATCTGCGCTCCGAGGCTGGCCTTCCAGAGAAGCGTGCCGGTCCGCGCATCGATCGCTTGAAAATAACCTTCACGGCCACCCGTGAACAGGAGATCTGACGCGGTCGTCAGGATGCCGCTGTCGGTCACGTCGGTCATCGCGAACCGCCATTTCAACTCGCCGGTTGTCGCGTCGAGCGCGAGCACGGCCCCGGTCGCTGCCGCCTCCGTCCAGTTGTTGATCGGTCCACGTCGCAGCCCGGGCACGGCGGGTGCGCCCGGCACCGGGACGTGCGGGCGGTTGATGCCGCCGCCGAAGTTCCGCCCTTCCTGGTATTCGACCGGCGTGCCGCCGAAGATCGTCGCGTAGCCCTCCCACGCCGGCACGTAGAAAAACCCGGTGCGCGGGCTGTATGACGGCGAGTACCAGTTGGTTCCGCCCTGATTGCCCGGCCACGTCGGCTGCCCCGGCGGCTGCGGCGTCTGAATCGGCCGTCCGCGCTCGTCGAAGCCGTTCGACCAGTTCACTTTCACGAACGGCCGTCCGACGAGGAACTTTCCCGTTTCGCGTTCGAGCACGTAGAAGTTGCCGTTGCGGTTCGCCCACAGCATCGCCTTCAGCGGCGCGCCACGCCAGGTGATGTCGGCAAGGATCGGAATCTGGACCGAGTCGTAGTCGTACTTGTCGTGGGGCGTGAACTGGTAGTGCCACTTCAGACGTCCCGTATCAGCATCGAGCGCGACGACCGAGTCGGTGTACAGGTTGTCGCCCGGCCGCTGGTCGGCATTCCAGTCGGGCCCCGCGTTGCCGACGCCCCAGTACGTGAGATTCAGATCCGCGTCGTACGATCCCGTGACCCAGATCGACCCGCCACCGTGCTTCCAGGCGTCGCCATCGCAGAAATTCTCGGGCGCTGGCGGACACGGCTTCCAGCTGTCGAAGCCGGCTTCCCCTGGCCCCGGAATCGTATAAAAGCGCCACACTTCGCGACCCGTCCGCGCGTTGTACGCGGCCACAAAGCCGCGAATCCCGTACTCACCGCCGCCGACGCCAACGATGATCTTGTCCTTCACGGCCAGCGGCGCGAGCGTCAGCGAATAGCCGCTCTTGCTCTCGGCGACCTGCGTATCCCACAGAGGCCGTCCGGTCTTCGCATCGATCGCGACGAGATGCGCGTCGAGCGTGCCCATGAAGAGCGTGTCTCCAAGGATAGCGAGCCCGCGATTGTTCGCCCCGCAGCAGACGATTTGATCCGGCGCGAGCTGGTGGCGGTAGATCCAGAACACACGGCCGGTTTTCGCGTCGAGCGCCACGACATCGTTCGGCCGCTGCGTCAGATACATCACGCCATCGACGACGAGCGGCGTCGTCTGCCAGCCGCCGGCGACCGCCGCCTGGTACATCCATTTGAGCTCGAGGTTCTTGACGTTCGCCGGACCGATCTGGGTCAGGAGGCTGTAACGGTTGCTGAAGTACCCGCCCGAATAGGTCAGCCAGTTGCGCGGTTCCTTCGCGGCGTTCAGAAGGCGGTCGTAACCAACCTGCGCGTGAAGCGTGAACGAGACGAGCGCGACGAATGCCGCGACGATCCATGTCCGCTCGGCTAAAGCCTTCCGCCGTCGCTCGCCGAGCTTCGGCGGACACGTCGCCTTCGTGTTCATGGCGTCGCTCCCTTCAGCGACAACAGGTAAGCCAGCAGGTCGGCGAGCTCCTCGGCGCGCAAGGTCTCCCTGAAGCTCGGCATCGGCGAGGTGGTCAGGATCGTGTACTCGCGAAGATCGGCCTTCGTCAGAGAGACGAGCCGTTCCTGATCGTCGATAACCTGCACGGTGTAGGTGTCTTCGTTGAGCCGGCGTCCGTTGATGACGCGCCCGTCCTGCATAACGATCCGGACCGGGCGATTGATCGGCATCATCTGGGAGCTAGGTTCGACGAGAGACCGTTGAATCGAGGCCGCGCTGCGAACCGCGCCGACGTCGCTCAGGTTCGGCGCGACGCGCGATCCGCTTGCGCCGACACGGTGACAGCGCAGGCAACCACCGCGGCCTTCGAACAGGACGCGACCTCGCGAAGAATCCCCCGGCTTCGCGGATCCGCGGTCGAACGCGTTCATGTTTCTCAGATACGCGATGATGCCGGTGATTTCGGCGGCGTCGAACTTGAACGCCTGCATTCCAGTTCCAGGGATGCCACCGGTGATCACGCGTGTCAGGTCTTGATCGGTGACGGCGTTCCGGAATTTCCCGCTGCGCAGGTCCACGCCTCCGACACCGTCGCCGTTGGCGCCGTGACACGTCGTGCATTGCGCGTCGTACAAGCGCGCGCCATACCCGATGTCAGCCGGCGCGTACTCGCCCGGGTGCGCCTGCTGCGCCCGAACGTCCACGGCCAGTGCGATGAAGATGAATGCGAGGAAGAACCGCCCCGCCATGCGGGGCATTCTACGCCTGTTTCAGGAGATCTTCGTGAAGACCCGCGTCGCTTTCCGCCCGGAATCGTCCGTATAGGTGAGCGACAGGACGTCGGTCTTGGACGCCGCCGCTTTGGCGGTGGCGCTGTCCGATCCCGCCGTACCGGCGAATTGCAGACTGACCTTGCTGCCGTCGTCGTACCGCACCGTCAGCTGCGTCCTCACCTTCTCGATGTGCGTGACGACGGCCTCGGTGAGTTTCGTATCCTCACTGTCGTCTTCCGCGATTTCCGCGGGTGGAAGACCCTTGCGAACGACGACCGTCGTGCCTTCGAGGAGACCACCGAGGGGATCGACGAGCGGCGCCTTGGCGCCGAACTTGTCCTTGATCGCTTTGACGCCGCGGGCCACGCCTTCCACGGCTGCTTCGCCGGCGTCGTATGCCTTATCGTTGCCGGGAATGACCATGGTGCCGGGTCGAGGAATCGCCGGAGGCGCCTGCGCAACGGCCGGGGTGGCCGCGGCGGCCGAGAGGATTAACACCGCAAGGAACCGTCCAGCCATACCTGATCACGATGATGCCGAAAACCAGCTTAAGAATCAACAAGTCGCAGGCCGCTCGGCTAAAGTCGTCGCGGTCGCGCGGGCACTGCGATTGCAGCCCTTATGAGCATGGCGCGCGCAATCTGGAAAGGCTCACTGACCTTCGGCCTGGTCAACATCCCGGTCGAGCTGCACACGGCTGTTCGCGATCACCGGCCGCGGTTCCGGATGCTCCACGCCAAGGACAAGTCGCCGATTCGGTTCGAACGCGTGTGTATTCGCGACGGCCACCCGGTCGCCTGGGAAGATCTGGTCAAAGGCTACGAGGTCGAAAAGGGCCGTTTCGTCGTCGTGACCCGCGACGACTTCAAGGCCGCTGCCGTCGAGAAGACGAAGACCGTGGACATCATCGACTTCGTCGAGGCCACGGAAATTGACGATCGGTTCTTCGAGGTCCCCTACTACTTGTTGCCGGCCCGAGGTGGCGAACGGTCGTATGCGCTCTTGAGGGAAGCGATGCGCGAGTCGGAGCGCGTCGGCATCGCGAAGTTCGTGCTTCGCGACTCGCAGCACCTCGCGGCGGTCGAAGCGATTGGCGACGCGCTGGTGCTGACCGTCATGCGGTTCGGGGACGAACTGGTGGACGCGAAGCAGTTCGACTTCCCTCGAGTGGAGGCTCGCAAGCAGGAGCTCGCCATGGCGCGCACGCTCATCGGGAACCTCGACGCCAAATGGGATCCGTCGAAATATACCGATCAGTACGTCGAGAACCTCCTGCGAATCATCCGGGCGAAAGCCAAGGGGAAGACGATCACGCTCGAGGCGGGCGAACCCGAGCGGCCCCCGAACGTCGTGAACCTCATGGAACGCCTGCGGGCCAGTCTCGAGGGCACGCAAAAGCGATCGAAGGCGCCCGCGTCAAAGAGTCCACGGACTCACAAACCGAAAAAGAGCTCAGCTGCCTGAGCCGCGCGCCTTACACGGTGGCGATCTTCTTGCACTGACGCGACCGGAAGGTGATCCATGCGGTATCTGGTTGCCTGGATTTTGGGTGTGCCATTCAGTCTGATCGTCGTCTGGTACATCCTCGGGCATACGGCGTGTCGGTAAGTACGGGTTCGGAAGGTTCGGAGGGTTCTCAAGGTTCGGTGGGTTCTCGGGGTGCTAAGGGTTCGCATCGTTCTCAGGGTTCTCTGAGAACTTCGAACCGCGAGAACCACGAGAACCCATAGAACCTCGAGAACCTACCGAACCTCGAGAACCCTGAGAACCCCCTGAACCTTTTGTGAGGGAACCTATGAGTACAGAAAAATGCGCGCATCCCGGCTGTAAATGCTCCGTCCCGTCAGAGGGCGGCAAGTACGGCAAGTACTGCAGCGAACACTGCCGCGAGGCGAAGGACACCGCGGAGATTCGCTGCGACTGCAAGCATCCGGCGTGCAACTAGTGACACGACCGGCCGGCGCGATGAGAGAAGAACCATCGCCCGCGCCGCAGGCGGAGACAGCCGCGACTGACCCCAAGTCGTGCGGACCGGAGCCACGGAGATCTCTTGCGGACGTGCTGACTGCGATCGAGCGCGCGGCGACGTCGTTCCGCATCGTGCCGGTGCTGCTGGGCATCGGGCTGCTCTGGTGGGGGCAGGCGGTCCTGATTCCGGTGGTCATGAGCGTCCTGGTCAGCTACGCGCTCGAACCTCCTGTCGCGCGCTTCGAGAAGTGGGGATTGCCGCGGTGGCTTGGCGTCCCTCTCGTGCTGCTTGTCCTGATCGCAGGAATCGCGGCAGCCGTGTACCCGTTGCGGGGCCAGGCCGTCGCGTTCGCGAACCGGCTCCCCGACGCGGCGCACAAACTGGTCGTCGCGTTCAACCGCGGTGGGACCAGCGCGTTTCTCAAACCGGTGGTAAGCCTGCGGCAGGCCGCGACGGAGATCGAGCGAGCGACCGCCCCGGGCACGCCGGCGCGCCGACCCGGCGACGCCGCACCGGTCCGGATCGAAGAACCGCCCATCAAGGTCAACGACTGGCTGACGCAGAGCTCGCAAGGTGTTCTGGAATTGGCCGGCCAACTGTTCGCGATTGTGTGCCTGACGTACTACCTGCTCGTCGTCGGCGACAAATACAAGCGCAAGGTCGTACACATCGTCGGACCGTCGATGTCGACCAAGAAGACGACCGTTCAGATCCTTGACGAAATCGATCGCCAAATCGCGAGGTTCCTCTGGGCGCGCGCGCTCATCAGCGGGGTCGTCGCGATCGCGGTGTGGGTGGCGTTCTGGCTGCTCGGCGTAGAAGACCCCGGCGTCTGGGCGCTGCTGTCCGCGTTGCTCTTTCCGATCCCGGTCGTCGGCCACGTCGTCGTCACGCTGGCCGTTCTCGTCGCGGCGTTCCTCCAGTTCGAATCAGTGGGGATGGCGGCGCTGGTTGGCAGCGTGACCGGCGTCATCGCCGGCGTCGAGGGCAACGTTCTGACCCCGTGGCTCATGAGCCGCGTCGGCGACATGAATGCCGCCGCCGTATTCGTCAGCCTGATGTTCTGGGGCTGGCTGTGGGGCATCTGGGGACTGTTGCTCGCAGTCCCGATGACCGCCGCGGTGAAAGTGCTCTGCGAACGCGTGGACGAACTCAATCCGATCGCCGAGCTCCTGGGACAGTGAGCGTCCGGCGGAGTCCGCGTGACATAATCGGGGCATGCGCTCACTCCGCCGCGTCGTCGCGGCCTTCGCGACTGCGGCATCGGTCCTGGCCGTCGGCTGCACCGATCCGCCGGCGACGCCCTCCACCAACGCGCCGTTCAGCGAGACGGATCTGGTGCTGGGCACCGGCGCGACGGCGACGGCGGGGGGGACAATCACGGTGAACTACACCGGTTGGTTCTACGACGCCACCAAGGCCGACAAGAAGGGGCTCCAGTTCGATTCGTCCATCGGCTCGGCGCCGTTCACCTTCGTGCTCGGAACGGGTCAGGTCATCCAGGGTTGGGAACAGGGTGTGCCGGGCATGCGTGTCGGCGGCGAGCGGCTCCTGATCGTCCCTCCCCCGCTTGCCTACGGCAACACGCGCAGCGGCGTCGTCCCGCCCAACACCACGCTGGTATTCGACATCACGCTGGTGAACGTGCAGTAGACCGTGGGCTAGCGTCCCAGCCTGACGCGGACGCCGAAGAACGCGAGCCGCATCTGATCCTCGACGCCGTCACCAATACCCGACACGGGGCTGCCCTCGATTTCGGCGATGTTGAATTCGCCGTAGATCGCGAGCCAGTTGTTCACCCAGGCTTCTGCTCCACCGCCCGCGACCCAGCTCCAACCCTCGGTCTGCCAGCCGAATGACTGCGTCCCGCCAGGAATCGTCTGCGTCACGCCGTTCACGACGATGGTTTTCGGGGCGATCGTTTCTGTTGTGGTGTACGTCGCCTCGTGACGGTTCCAGCCGCCGAGCCCGTAAATCCGCGCGGGCCCGGCAGCCACGGCACCTTTTCCAACCAGCGTCAACACTCGCGTCTGGACGCGGCTGCTGAACGTGTAGCCCGTGGGATTGCCGTTGACTGTCACGTCGGCCGGCCTGAAGTAGCCAATCTCGGCCGCGACGAAGCGCGCAAACCAGTAATCGGCGCTGGCGGAAAACGCCACACCCCCATGCGTGTTCAGACACTCCGGAACGTTCCCGCACGCCTTGTCGGCGATGCTGCCGAACGCCGATCCGCCCGCGCCGGCCGTGATCACCAAACCCTTGCCGGGTATGCCATGCAGCATCGTTCCTTTGCGCACCGATCCCGGTCCGCGAAGCAGCCACTCGGGAGGCGGCGGCCCTTGCGCGACGTGGACCGCGACGCTCGGCGCGATGTCGACTACGAAGGTCGTGTTCGAGCGCATGATGAAAATGCTGCCCGCGTCGACGCGGCTGCAGCCCGGCAGCGTGGGCGCCGGCGCCAGCCCGCGCCCCGCCAGCTGCACCCTGACGTTCGCAGGACAAGCATCGACGTAAATGAGGACATCCGTATCGGGACGGTTGCTGGCAATCGACAACGTCGCGTCGCCATATTGATCGGCGGTTGCCGTCGCCACGCTCGACCCGTTGAACGTGACGTCGATCGCGGCGCCCGGGGCAGCGTTCTGAACCATCACGGTCTGCGCGGCCGCGCTCCGCGGGGTGAGGACCGCTCCGAGCGCAAACGCGAGCGCCAGCCAACGTCTCGGTCGTGGAAAGGGAACTTCGTCGCGAAAGGACATCGCCCTCGATTATGGTTCAGTCACGATCGCGCTGTCATGCGGCGCCTGCGGTCACTGCTTGTCGAAGGCGATCATGATGTCGACTTCACCCTGGGGCGAATTGATGTGGATGTTGCTCACCAGCATCTTGCCGTCGGGCGACAGCGTCATCTTGTCATTGAAGGAGAGGCCGATCGCATCCACTTTGGAGTTCACGACGAGCGTGTTCTCGTCCCATTTCGCGGAACCGCTCACCTCGGCGCCCTGCGCGGTAAAGGTCATGGGCGTGCCGTCGGTCACGTATTTCCGGGTCGTGCTCGCATCGCCCATGTCAGAGCGCTGATCTTCGACGATGGTCAGGTTGGGCTCGGTGTGGGTAATCGTGCGGCGGATCGATGCCGGCGGAGGGAGCATGCCGAAGTCGCTCTTCGCGGGGTTCATTTTCCAATCCCCCGTGAAGTTCGGCTTCGCAGGCGCCTGCCCGCCGGCAGCAATCAGGATCGCGAGGATGCCTCCGAGAATGTTCGCCACAGGCGCAGACCTCCGTGCCGCCGCGGCGGCCGCTCAGACTTGTACCTCAGACCGGAGGTCTGCGCAAAGGGTCGCTACGGGATGACCCTCACGTACCCAAACATGATGAATTGTCCGGTCACTGCGTCGAAGAAGTGCGGCAGTACACCGCACATGACGAGATAGCGGCCGGGAGTCGTGAACCGGACGGCTTCAGTCCGGTCCTGGAGCGGCTGCGGCGGCGCACTGCCCGGCAGCAACGGCATGACGCTGGGATCGAGCCCTCGATAGACGCGGTTCACAGAATCGTTGATGAGCGGTGGCCCGGGCTGGACCGTCGTCGGAATCACCGAGCCGATGTTGATGTCGCTCGGTTTCGTGTCGTTGCCGTACACCAGAATGTGATGGAAGCCGGAAATCACGAAGTTGACAGACCCTCCGGCCTTGATGGTGACCTCGTTGGGGATCAACTTGTGATGGTTGCGCGTCCGGGGGGAGTTGTTGGGAAACCGGTCGAGCGGCGTCGCGAGATCCCATTCACCGAACGAAACGGTCGCGCTCGACAGCGGTCCGCTGATCTCATCATCGTCGCCATGCGCGTGCTCCGACTGCTGTTCGTGGCTTGGCTTGCCTGCGGTCTTCGCATCCGAACGGCTGAGCGCCGGCATGGTCACCAACGCCGACCCCAAACCGGCCTTCTCGATGAACTCGCGTCGCTTCATACCTACCTCCGTCGCTGGTTTCGCGTGCTGTTTCCGATGCAGTCGCGCGGAGGCAGGCAAAGACGCTGCCGGATTCTTTATGCGAATTTGTCTGAAAATTGAGGGGAGGCTTGACGCGGGAATTTCGAGAAGCGGAAGACGATTTCCGCCTCCGTAAAGAATTCAAAAACGGCAATCAGCGCTCGTCCAGGCCGAACGCCAACAGGACGTTGCCGGGCCGGCCGAGATGATGCGACATATAGTCGTCACCAGTCCCGCGACGACGATGACGCACGGAGGCCCTCAAGCGGCGTCTATTTCTTCGGCGGCGCGAGGTATTGCTGATCAGTGACCGGTTCGAGCCACTTCACCTCGCCCTCGTAGATCGTCAGCTGCAGTGCGTCCTGATCCGGCGACGCGCCGTGCCAGTGCTCGATGCCGGCGGCGGTCCACCACGGCTGCCCGGGACCCATTTCCTGGACGGCGCCGCCGCGAACCTGCGTGCGCGCCTTTCCTTCTTCGATCATCAGGAGCTGGCCCCACGTGTGGCTGTGCCAGTTCGACCGGCTTCCCGCCTTGAACTTCAGGCGCGACGTTCGAACCTTCGTGGCGTCGACCTGCGACGGCGTGCCTCCCGTGAAGTTTGTGGTCTGCCCGACGAGCCACACAGGCGCCGCGACGGCGAACATGATTGCCAACAACTTTTTTCTCGTCATCGATGATCCCTAAGCCCTCAGCCCTTCCCTTATCCCTAAGCCCTCATCCCTAAGCCCTAACGTGTAACGGTGACCGTGAGATTGTCATACGTGAACAGCGAACCATCGCTGGCGACCGCGCGCAGCACGTAGGTGCCAGGCTCCGAGAATGTCGCCTGCGCGGTCCATTTGCCGTCAGGCGGCGGCTGTGGAATCGCATACGGCGGCGACCACGGTGAATTCGCGTACGCGCGCGTGTCGGTCCACGTCTTCATTTGATCCGGCGTGAAAGTGACCGCCGTCGCTTTCCCGCGGTACACGATCCACGAAAACCTGAGCCCCGGCCCGCTCGACGGCACGATGGACGATGGAGGCCTATATATAAGGTTGGCCAGGTTCGTCGCATTCGCGGCCTGGACCGGTCGTGGCGGAGCCGCATCGGGCGTCTCGCCCGGCATCTGACCGGTCGCATGGCGCGGCTGCGGACGGCCGTCGCGGCGAGCCGGGAGATTGTCCGGATCGCCGGCAAACGCGAGGAGTGAGAGCGGCTCGCCAACTTTGACGGAGCGCTGTTTCTCGCCAGGCACCTTCAGCTCTGGCGGCACGTTCGTCCGCAGTTCGTCGCGCAGGCTGCCGAAATCGCCGCCGACCTCTGTGGAAATCACCTGGTTGTCGATCTGGTAATCGGACTTGAGCGATGCGTACGCGTGTTCGGTTTTTCCGTTGCTCGTCAGCGTCCAGATCAACTCCTTCGTGCCGAGATTCTTTGGAACCTGCACCGTGAACAGAAACGGACTTCGGCGAGGGTAGAAATGCGTCGGCTGACCCTGATCGGGTCCACCGGGTTCGATGGTGTTCTCGGGTCCGACCGGAATATCGAACTCCTGCAGCCAGTTCGTGTTCATGTAGCCGAAGTACAGGAGGTACGCTCCCTCCGGCGTGTACATCCAGCCCTCGTACGCCGGAGAGACGGTCTGTCCACTGGAGTACGTGAAGCGTGTCTGCGCCGCGACGACGGTCAACGAAAGCACGCAGGCGGCGGCCGCAAGCGGCAGACGCCGCGTCACTGCTTGGCCTGTCCGGGGCTCGGCGACGACGACGTTGGAATCGGCGGCGCCCAGCAGAGCGGGCAGCCGATGTCGTAGTCGTTTCGGCTTTTCATGTTCGTGCGGCGCGCCGCCATTTCGGCCTGGAACTGTTCCTCGGTGAGCGAGACCGAGTAGCCCAGGTCGATGAACATGTTCGCGATCGAACGGCGGCCCCCGCCCGCCCAGTTTCGCGGATCGGCGGGATTCTTGTTCGCCGCCGTCGTATCCAGGAATCCAATCAGGTGGACGATCGTGCCCTTCGGCAGGAGCGGCGCCGCATCATCCTCGTAGACGTACTGCTTGACCCAGTTGTGGTCGTAACCGACGCAGTTCAGCGTCTGGATGTTGTGACCCCAGATGGCCTCGAGACACATGCGCACGCCGGGCGCGTGCAGGTGCGGCTCGAAGGCGATGATCTTCGTGTG
>AR_comb_assmDRAFT_10135309_pt1 | contig 17657 bp, 12 predicted proteins | sample ArasoioldDNA_FD_10543 | JGI IMG/M metagenome (IMG submission 10543) | reverse complement strand
TTTGTGTCTGATCAACAGGCAGGCCTTATGACCTGCCTTTCTGATTGCATTGTTCACTTAAACAACATCCATTGGATAGCCCTGCGGTGATCAAAGATTTTGCAGACCATTTTTCTTTTGTTTTGTTGGCAGCCACACCACAGGGAACCACTTTTCTAATTATTGCTTTATTAGCATTATTACTGCTCACTTTTGTCGTTTCCGGCGCTGAGGTGGCTTTATTTTCTTTAAACAGCAAAGATGTGAACATGCTAAAAACCAAGCAGCATAGTGCTGCACGGAAAATCACCGATTTGCTGGAAGAACCGAAAGAGGTTTATACATCTATGCTTATCGCTGGCACATTCATGAACATTTGCATCATTGTGCTAGCCAATTTTTTATTCAATCAATACCTGCCCTATGGACGAATAAAAATTTTTGGTACCGGCGTTGACTTTATTGCCGAAGTGGTCTTGCGTGTAATCATCATTGCATTTGTCATCGTCTTTTTCGGAAAAATCCTCCCAAAAGTGTGGGCAACGCAAAACAATCTGCGCTTTGCGTATGGCTCAGCTTTTATTATTGAGGCATTGCATTTAGTGCTCCGACGAATTAGCCGGTGGATGGTTTCTGTGGCGGATGGTCTCGGACACCGGCTTGGAGCGAATCGGATTCAGACCTCGGGCATACAGGAATTGGGAAAATCTGAGGAGATTACAATTGAAGAGAAAAATATTCTATTAGGAATCGAGAAGTTCGGGAACATTTCCGTGAAGCAAATCATGCGATCGAGGCTTGATGTCAGCGGTGTTGATCATAATATTTCATTTTCCGAGTTGATAAAGAAAATTGAAGAGCTTCACTATTCAAGGCTGCCGATCTACAGCAACAACCTTGATGAAGTGGTAGGAATTCTAAACACAAAGGATCTTCTTCCTCACCTAAACCAACCTCCAGATTTTGATTGGCGGCCATTGATGCGTCAACCCTATTTTGTTCCCGAATCAAAGCTGATCGAAGATCTCTTACATGATTTTCAAAGCAAGCATATCCATTTCGCCATTGTGGTGGACGAGTTTGGGGGTACAAGCGGCATCGTGACACTTGAAGATATTCTTGAGGAAATCATTGGCGACATCAAAGATGAATTCGACGAAGAAGAAACGGGCAATCGCAAAGTGGATGACTTTAATTATGTATTTGTGGGGAAAACAATGATTCATGACATGTGCCGGGCAATGAAGCTTCCACAGGATACGTTTGACAGAGTTAGAGGTGACAGCGAATCATTGGGAGGATTGGTGTTGGAATTGGCCGGTGAATTTCCCAATGTAAATGATGTGATAAGTTGCGGTGATTTTGATTTTACCGTATTGGAAGTCGATAAGAATCGCATCCTCCAGGTCAAGGTCACGATCAAAAACCAATTAGAAGTATAGATGAATCTTTTCCGGTATAAACTGTCTTTAACCCTTTGTCTTCTTTTCTTATTTGCCTGTAATAGCGATTATACCGTTGGTAAACGCCGTGGCTATTTCAAAATTGACTTCCCGGAAAAAAACTACCGCCAGTTTGATCAACCAGGTTACCCATATACCTTTCAGTATCCGGTTTATGCTGCCATTTTAAAGGACACGACATTTTTTGAGACAACACCTGAAAATCCCTGGTGGATCAATGTGGATTTTCCGCAATTTGGCGCCAGGGTCCATATCAGTTATAAGGAAATCGGGAAAACCAAATTCGATTCATTGGTAAATGATGCGTTTCAACTGTCTTATAAGCAACACACCTATAAGGCATCCGCAATTGAATCACAGGAAATCGCCACGCCAAATAATGTCCATGGAATTTATTTTACGCTGGCTGGAAATACCGCAACCGCCAATCAATTTTTTCTCACCGATTCCACAAAGCATTTCTTAAGGGGAGCATTGTATTTTGCCGCCACTCCAAACGAAGACTCGATAGGTATTGTAAATGACTTTTTGAAGCAAGATCTTTGGCACCTGATCAATACTTTACAATGGAAATAAACGTTTCCCGAAATCTGACATGGCAGCACCAGAGAATCAATATTTGACTCTTTTTTCTCCTCTTCCGGCATTAATTCTTTCATACATAAAAAACTTAAATTTGCCTGAAAACTTTTTTTGTGATTGTAATAGATAAGGTTGTAGTAAGTGACGATGTTGTTAACAGGCAGTTTGTTTGTGACCTCGCTAAATGCAAAGGCGGGTGTTGCGAAGACGGCGATGCTGGAGCTCCGCTGGATAAAGAAGAACTGGATATAGTTGTTGAAGTATATGAACAGGTAAAACCTTATCTTACCCAGGCCTCCATAGCTGAGATCGAAAAAAAGGGAAAATATGTTTACAACAAAGAATTTGGGTGGGTAACCCCTACCCTGGGTAATGATTCAGAAATCTGCGTATATGGCCGTCGAGGCAATGATGGGATAATTAAATGTGCTTTTGAGCAGGCTTATTACGACGGAAAAATAAAATGGAAGAAGCCTGTTAGTTGTCACCTTTTTCCCATTATTACAAAAAAGAGCCGGCATGGCGATCAGGAAATGATCAATTACGAGCCCAGGGAAAAATTGTGCAATCCGGCTTGTTCCCTTGGCAAGAAATTACGAGTCCCTACTTACGAGTTTTTGAAAGAAGCCATAATAAGAAAATACGGTGAAGAATTTTACGAAACTCTTGATACGATTGGAAAAATAAAGAGAAAAGAAAAAGCGACAAAAAAGATCGTAAGTTAAAAAAACTGAGTCCTAAGAGGCGTAATCACTGTCGGGTATGTCGGCCTTATGCGCTGAGAGTTCAATAAACATTAAAGCTCGCAACGAAAATATTGTGAAAGAAACAGCATCAGAATTTATCGCCAAAAGTGCCGACAAGGCCTCGGATCGTGATCATCGACAGAAAATCAACTTTAATATCGCTCGATACAATGCCGTAGTGCCAACAGGTAAGGAACAATTTGCGGATCTGAACCTGGCAAGGGAACAAGCGAAAAATATTAAGTGGAAGGCGTTGGAAACACTAGATCGCCAATTAGAAAAGTTTGAGAGTGGGATTACAAACCGCGGTGCTAAAGTGATTTGGGCGGAAACAGCACAGCAAGCCCGAGAAGAGATCCTACATATCTGTGAAGAAAAGAATTGCCGCACCATTGTGAAGAGTAAAAGCATGGTGACCGAGGAAATCCACCTAAATGAGTTTTTGGAAAAACACAGCATTGAAAGCGTAGAGACCGATCTCGGAGAGTACATACAACAATTGGACAATGAAGCCCCTTATCATATCGTCACACCGGCCATGCATAAGAGCAAAGAGGATGTAGCCAGGCTCTTCGCGGAAAAATTAGGCACTGATCCCACACTCACTCCGGAACAATTGACACTTGTTGCAAGAAGGACACTAAGGGAAAAATATACCAAAGCACAAATAGGAATTACGGGGGCAAATTTTATCATCGCCGATATTGGAGCTATTGCTGTTACAGAAAATGAAGGCAATGCAAGACTGAGTTGTGCATGGCCAAAAACACATATTGTAGTTGTGGGTATTGAAAAAATAATACCTTCATTAAATGACCTCGCACTTTTCTGGCCGTTGCTAGCCACCTACGGTACCGGACAAAGGATAACAGTGTATAATACTATTGTCACAGGTCCGAAACAGCCAGGTGAAACGGACGGACCTGACGATATGTATGTGATCCTATTGGATAATGGGCGCACCAATATACTGGGAAATAAAAAGGCAAGGGAAAGTTTGTACTGCATTCGTTGCGGTGCTTGCCTGAATGCATGCCCGGTATACAAAAATATTGGTGGTCATACTTATTCTACTGCGTACAGCGGGCCGATCGGATCAGTAATTACTCCCCATTTGAAAAATATGGACGAATGGAAGCACTTGAGTTATGCTTCTTCACTTTGCGGCAATTGTACGGAAGTTTGCGCGGTAAAAATCAATCTCCATGAACTATTGCTTGAAAATCGGCATGAATCTGTAGATGAAGGTGACAGCAGCTTTACCGAAAGAATAGCATGGAAATTTTGGAAGCAAGCCATGCTTCATCGAAATCTTATGAACATGGGGAGCAGCAAAATGAAAAATTGGGTGGTGAATAAATCCTTAACGCAGTGGAAGAAAAACAGAGCAGACATCGATTTTCCGAAAAAATCGTTTAACCAGATTTGGAGAGAAAAATACGGGAGCAGATAATTATCTTCAGTTTGTGATTGTCTTCTCACATACCATTACTTCCCGGCTACAATATATTCTGGATTTTATTGGCAAAGAAACTATTGGCCAGACATTGCAAATTACAAACGATGCAGAGACCTTCCGGAAATACCAAGGGCCAAAAATTAATTATAGCAAGGCGAGAATAACAGACTCAGAATTCAGGATTCAAAACGTCGAATTATTATTCGAAACTGGAATCAGGCATCAATTAATCCATTGTTTTGAGACAAATAATTACAAGGCATTCTTCAAAACCGGAGGGGATTTTCCGTTTGACATTTTTGCGTCGAGCTTTTACCTCTTGAGCCGCTATGAAGAGTACCTGCCTCACGAAGATGACGTTTACGGTCGTTATGCTCATAAAACCTCTTTAGCCTTTAGAGAGAATTTTTTGCATTTGCCATTGATTAACCTTTGGATAGAACATTTAAAGAAATCCCTTACAACAAAATTCCCTGCGCTCAACACGCATCACTCATCATTTAAATATCTCCCAACCTATGATATTGATGAAGCTTACGCGTACAGCCATAAACCATGGTGGAGAACTATAGGAGGAATAGGCAGATCAATATTCAACGGCCAGTGGCCGTCAGTAGGTGAAAGACTTAATGTGCTGTTCGGCAAAAATCAAGACCCCTACGATGCCTTTGACTGGATGGATCAATTCCACAAACAGCATAAGCTTAACCCGATCTATTTCTTTCTAGTGGCCGGGAAAACCGGCAAGTACGACAAAAACATTTCCCCATCAAAAAAGGAAATGCACCGTCTGATTGTTCAGCATAGTAACCACTATTCCATAGGCATTCATCCTTCATGGCAGAGCGGCGATGATCACGACAAATTGAAATTTGAAATTTTAAAACTGGGTCACATTACCGGCAAACAAATTATTTGCTCACGCCAGCATTTTATCCGCTTTACTCTTCCCGATACCTACCGGCAATTAACTGACCTGGGAATTGAACATGATTTTTCAATGGGATATGGCAGCATAAATGGTTTCCGTGCCTCGGTAGCCTCCGCTTTTTATTGGTATGATCTGGAAAGTGAAAAAAAAGCCAAATTGCTGATCCATCCCTTTTGTTTTATGGAAGCCAATTCCTTTTTTGAACAAAAATTCTCGACGCAGCAAGCATTGGAAGAACTTCAGCATTACTACAATGCCGTGAGATTGGTAAGTGGTACACTCATCACCATCTGGCACAACAGTTTTCTTGGGACCAGCAAATTATTCAAAGGCTGGAAAGAAGTCTACCAGGAATTCATTTCCTCGAACAAATTCGAAGACAGCAATGTTTAGGATGATAATTTGTAGGCTCTGTTTACCAGGTAAACACCAAACAATGTAACTGCACCACCAATTCCAATAAATGCCGTCATCTTTTCAGAAAAGATAATCCACCCCAGCAGCACTGCGACAATTGGATTTACATATGCATATAGCGAGGTTTGTTCTGCCGAAAGATTTTGCAGAGCGTACAAATAGGCGATAAATGATATGACTGAACCGAAGACGACTAAATAACCAATAGCTGCCCACGATTGCCACGGAATTGCACTGAGCGGCACAGCCTGGTTTGTAAGTTTTGTGAACAGCGATAGCGCGAGGCCCGAGATCACCATCTGCAAACCCAAACTGAAATAGGGGTTAAAATTAGCGGCCTGCTTTTTTGTATACAAGGTACCAAAGGCCCACGTCCACGTGGCGATCAGCGAAAGCATAATTCCAAATTGAAAACCCCCATTCAAAAAATCATCCAGGTGTTCATAAAAAATAATGCAGACCCCGCTGAATCCAATGATAAATCCAACAATGGCCCGGGAGGAAATTTTTGACTTCGATGAAAACAAACCGATAACAACAAGCCATAAAGGGAAAATAGCGGCCATTATTGCTGCCAGGCCAGCCGAAATGTACTTTACGCTCCAGGTGCTTAACCCATTGCTCAGTAGAAAATTCAAAACGCTAAGCACAAGAATCGGTATCCATTCTTTTCCCTTCGGCAATCTGTCCCCTCTTAGTAAAAAGAAAATTACATAACAAGCTCCGCCAATAAATTGCCTGATCCCGGCTAGTTGCAAAGCCGGCATGTACCTCACTCCTTCTTTTGATGCCAGCCAGGTCGTGCCCCAAAAGAAACAAACTAATGACAAAGCAAAGATTGCTTTTGCTCTTCGTCCTTTGTTTCGAATCGTCAGGGGATTTAGTACCGATAACTGTTTTAACGAGTCCCCGGTTTGTGATAAGGTTTTATTTATGTCAAAAATGGTCATGAAGTCGTTGTTCACCTTGCCGTGATTTTGTTTCGACTTTACTTTACATCCCGCAATCCGCTCTGCTCTCAAAATCCTGCCTACCTGTCGCCAGGCAAAGTCCAGGCTAGTGTTTAAAATGTCTCATTCCTGTCATTACCATCGCCAGGTTGTTCCGCTTGCAATAATCGATTGAATCCTTGTCCCGTATGGAGCCACCGGGCTGAATGAATGCGGTGATACCCACCTCATGGCCCATCTTTACGCAGTCATTAAAAGGGAAAAAAGCATCACTCGCCATGACAGCTCCGCGCAAATCAAAATTGAATTGCTTTGATTTTTCGATGGCTTGCCGCAGAGCATCTATGCGGCTTGTTTGGCCACAGCCTTTTCCGATCAATTGTTTATCTTTTACCAATGCGATAGCATTACTTTTTAAATGTTTGCAAACAAGATTCGCAAAGATCAGATCTGCTTTTTCACCGGCGGTGGTTTCTCTTCCCCCGACTTCTTTCCATTCGGCATAATTTCCTTCGTCAACAGTTTGTATCAATTCACCATTTAATAGTGACCTGTGCATTTCTATAATCACGTCTTCAGAGATCGCATCTTCGGATTTCGATTTTACCTGGAGCAGTACTCTGTTCTTCCTGGATTGTAGAATATCCAATGCCTCCTTTTCGAACACCGGTGCCATTAACACCTCAAAGAATATTTCATCTATTGCACTCGCCGTCTCTTTATCGATAAGGCTATTTGCAATAAGAACTCCACCAAAGGCGCTTTCACGATCTCCTGCTAATGCATCGTTCCATGCCTCCAGGGTAGTTGCTCTCGAGGCAATGCCGCAGACGTTTGTATGCTTAATGATGGCAAATGTTCGCAAAGATGAATTTTGAGTATCAACTGGAAATTCACGGATCAATTGAATAGCAGCATCGATATCCACAAGGTTGTTGTATGAAATTTCTTTTCCATGTAGCTGAATAAAAATCTCGTCCAAGTTTCCCCGGAAGGATGCCTGCTGATGCGGGTTTTCACCATAACGCAGTGACTTTACACCACGCTGACTTGTCAGGTCAACGTTCCCATTGAAATAATTGCTGATGGCCACGTCGTAGAGTTTAACGATATCAAATGCACGAGCGGCAAATTTCTTTCTTTGCTCTAATGTTGTTTCACCATTTTGCTCCTTCAATATCTTTTCAAGATCAGCGTAGTCAGATTTTGAGGCGATAACCACTACGTCCCTAAAATTTTTCGCTGCACCACGGATCATGGACGGACCCCCAATGTCAATCTTCTCTATAATCTTCTCTTCTGCATCCTGATGATCTCCTCCAAAAGAGGGAGAAAAAACCTGTGCTACGGTCTCTTCAAACGGATAAAGGTCAACAATCACGAGGTCAATTTCAGGAATATCATATTGCTGCATTTCTTTTATATCCGTTTCAATGTTTCTTCTGCCAAGTATTCCGCCAAAAACGGATGGATGAAGCGTTTTTACCCTGCCGCCAAGAATAGACGGATAGGAAGTGAGGCTTTCAACAGGAATTACGGAAATTCCATGCTCTTCAATAAATTTTTGAGTACCGCCGGTCGAGTAAATTGTAACTCCAAGGCCAGACAACAATTTCACAATAGATTCAAGACCCTCTTTATAAAAAACAGAGATAAGGGCCGTTCGTATTCTTGTATTCATGATTAAAAATTGCAAGGCAGGCAAGCAATAGGAAGGCGCAAATTTACTTTAATTCAAATTCATGACAAAAGCACCTTTTTCATTTACGCTATGATGCGGTATGTGCAACGAGTCGCAATCTTTTGTCCAGTACTTTAATTTCCACTCAGGCACTGAAGCATCAAATACAACTTGCTTTATGTTGAAGGCTTTAGCGGCAGCCGATATGTGGAATTTTGGATTTCTTGAGATGACCATAATATCAATTGGCACTTTTGCCACTGCCACGTCAAAGCGTAAATTCTTGTCCACTACTAAAATTCTCTTTTGATCAAATTGCAATAGCGCCTCCTTCGATGCGAAATTTGACAGATAATTCGTGAATTCCATTCTATAAAGAATTCTTGATGGCCTTACATTGAAATTTCTTACAAAATCGTTGGTGACCACATCGCTGTCTCCGACAAAGAAATAACTGCGGCCAGTGACCAGATCGATCGCCTGGCGCCTGGGTACGTTATACACGATCAATTTCCGCTGCCGATTCGATTGGTAAAAAGATAGCGAGCGAAAAAACACAAAAAACAATACAGAACATAAACCAACCCAGACGCCCATTTTTTGTTTTTCTAATAACCAGTGTCCAAAACCTGTAACGAGAGTTACAAGCAATATCGCCTGCACCACGTTGATCTGCAATCCATCCCACAAAGAATGAGGCAAGGATTCAATTACTTCAATATATGAGTTCATCAGCCAAATAAGCCATGACAGCACCTTGCCAGTAAAAATGGCGCCAAACGGAATAGCACAAATTGCACAAAGAAGAATTTCACCAAGCAAAATCAAACTTGATAACGGTACTGCGACAAAATTTGTGAGTAAAAAATAATTTGGGAATTGATGAAAGTGATAGATGCTAAAGGGAGTAGTTAGCAATTGCGCAGCCATGCTTACCGCATTCAATTTCCAGATGAAATCAAGTGCTTTGTTTTTTATATAAAACCAATCATAGATTGGCTTCATAAAAATGACAATACTTAACACCGCAGCGTAAGAAAGCTGGAAGCCGACATCCCAAATCCAATAAGGATTAACGCAAAGCAAAATAAAAGCTGATATAGCGAGGGTATTATAAATGGCAGGCTTCCTGGAAAAATTTTCTCCGATCACGATACATGTAAACATCACAGCAGAGCGCAGCACCGAAGGCTGACCCCCGGCAACCAAACTGAATAACCACAGTGCCGGGATAATTATCACCGGTATGAGCCACTTGAAATTTTTCCTTTTTGTCAAAGGCTTTAATAACCGTAACAATAACCAATAAACTAATCCCAGGTGCAGTCCGGAAATGGCAATCACATGTACAACGCCTGTGTTAGTGTAAGACTGCACGAGATTCCTGTCCAAATCATCCTTATAGCCGATTAGTAAAGCCTCCGCCAGCCCCGCTTCCTTTTCTCCTGGTACATATCTACGAAGTACGGACAGTACCTGTCTTCTTATTGCAAATAAGATTTTCTTAAGTAAGCTCTGTTTTGTTTCTCCCAGCACCACAAACTCATATTGTTTTAAATAAACCTGGTGAGTTATCCCCTGGAAAAGGTTATAACGTTTGTAATCAAACCCACCGGGATTTCCAGTGTTTCTTATTTCCTGTAATGGCCTGGAGAAAATAATTCTGGAACCGGCCTTTAGTGTCAACGTGGAATCCTTTTGGAAGTAAATTATCAGGTCTCCGGCCGTGAAGACAAATCGATTTTTGTTTTGCACTGCTGTTACCGCCGCCAGGGACTTATAAGAATTAGGCTTCTCAACAAGCGGCTCCTGCAATGTGGCAACCACTGCCTGATTGGCTTGATAACGATGACCATACCAGTCAGGGTTATGGCGAATGTTCTTGTACCAGGCAAGCATACTACCCAGTGCAAGAAAAATGATCGAAATAAGAGCGCCATTTATTCCAGCCAATTTATAGCGACGGTAATTTGAGAGTAAAAAGAAAAGTATCAATAGTAGCAAAGAAAGTCCAAATCCATACCAAGCAATTTGTACAGTTGCATTGGAATACCATTGAAGAGTGATACCAAGCATTAAGGGCACCAGGATTCTTATGAACGGCGCTTTTTTCCAGGCAGGAATGTAGCCAATAAACATTCATAAAAGCTATAACCTATGGACACGAGAATTATGATCTTTTCACTGGGCCTCATGGGTATTAAGACAATTATTTAATAAGAAAAAAACATTGTGTGCACGTATCTTTAATTTTAATTCGCGAAATGAGAAAACCATTTTTCCTGTATATGTACGTGTTGATTGCTGCTTATGCCAATGGCCAAACACTTCAACAGCTGGAATCAAAAAGAGTACATTTGCCAAATGGATGGAGCCTGACGCCCGTCGGCAAATCCTTACCACTTGGGGATCTACCTTTAAATATTGCGGTCTCGTCCTCCAAAAAATATCTTGCCGTGACCAATAATGGTCACGGGGTGCAAACAGTCGGCTTAATTGATGTAAAAACCGAAAAAATTGTTAGCAGCATTACTATTCCAAAATCCTGGTACGGATTAAAGTTTTCTGCTGATGAGAAATTTCTTTACGCGTCCGGCGGAAATGATAATTGGATTTTAAAATATGCTATTCAAAATAACAAGCTCATCCTAAAGGACAGCATAAAGCTCGGCGATAAATGGCCAAATAAGATTTCACCGGCGGGCATCGACATTGACGATGAAAGAAACTTGCTCTATGTAGTTACCCAAGAGAATAATTCCCTGTATGTAGTTGACCTCAAAACCAAGAAGGTCGTTCAACAAAAAACATTGAACGGAGAAGCTTATGCTTGTGTCCTGTCACCCGACAAAAAACTATTGTTCATCAGTTGCTGGGGTTGTGACAAGATTTACGTCTTTAATACCCAGGTAAAAGAATTTTCAGGAGAAATTGCGGTAGGCGATAACCCCAATGAGATCTGCCTTTCAAAAAAAGGCAATTATTTGTTTGTAGCAAATGCCAACGATAATTCGGTTTCGGTTATCAATACTACCCAACGACAGGTGATCGAAACTTTAAATGCCGCCCTCTATGCAAATGCGCCAAGCGGCTCTACTTCCAATGGAGTAGCCCTGAGTGAAGATGGCAACACTTTATATATCGCAAATGCGGACAACAATTGCCTCGCTGTGTTTGATGTTAGTAAACCCGGCTTTAGCAAAAGCAAAGGTTTTATCCCCACAGGCTGGTATCCGACGAACGTGAAAGTGATCGGCAATAAAATTTTCGTTTCAAACGGAAAAGGTTTTTCATCGAAGGCAAATCCTTTCGGACCCAACCCAACCAAAGAAGAAGGTGAGGTGTTATGGCATGGCGCTGACACGAGTACGAAAGAACAATACATCGGGGGACTTTTCAAAGGAACTATGAGCATAATCAATGTACCATCGGAAAAACAATTGAGTAGTTACTCGCAAGTTGTTTATCGGAATACCCCTTATAATAAAGACCGGGAGACATCCAGTAAGGGTGAGCCAGGTAATCCGATTCCGATGAGAGTTGGAGAGCAATCCCCTATCAAGTATGTATTTTACATCATCAAAGAAAACAGAACCTACGACCAGGTTCTTGGCGACGTAAGAGGAGGTAATGGCGACTCATCTCTTGTTTTATTTGGAGAAAAAATTACCCCCAACCAGCACAACCTGGTAAGAGAATTCGTATTGCTGGATAATTTTTATGTGGATGGTGAAGTGAGCGCCGACGGCCATAACTGGAGCATGGGTGCCTATGCCACCGATTATCTAGAAAAACATTGGCCCACAAAGTATAGCGATCGTGGGGGGAATTATGATGGGGAGGGAACCAGGCAAATTGCCAATAATAAGAACGGCTTTATCTGGGATCATTGCAAGAGACATGGAGTTACGTACAGAACTTACGGAGAATTCGCTGATGATTATAAGGCAAACATCCCGGTATTGGAGCATCATTTTTGTCCATACTTCACGAGTTGGGATCAGAAGGTACGAGATACAACGAGGTTCTATCAATGGCGGCGGGAGTTTGATTCATTACTTGTTGCTAATGCAGTTCCTCAATTCAATTCACTACGTTTTGTCAATGACCACACCGAAGGACTAAAGAAAGACAGACCGACGCCTTTTGCACATGTGGCCGACAATGATTGGGCTGTCGGATTATTTATTGAGCATTTAAGTAAAAGCAAAATCTGGAAAGAAACAGCTGTTTTTATTGTTGAAGATGATGCACAGAATGGTCCTGATCATGTCGATGCTCATCGTACTACCGCTTATGTGGCGGGAGGATTCGTGAAAAGAAGATATGTCGATCATACAATGTATTCGACCTCCTCCATGCTCAGAACAATAGAACTGATTTTAGGGATGCCTTCTATGACTCAATTTGACGCCGCAGCGGAACCGATGTGGAAGTGTTTTCAATCGACCGCTGATCTTACCCCCTTTAAGGCTGTACCAGCCAATATTGATATTACTGCAAAAAATACCGCCATGAATGAATGGCAACACCGCTCAGAGAAATTCAATCTTACCAAAGAAGATGCTGTTCCCGACCTCGAATTTAATATGGTACTCTGGCACGGAATAAAGGGTGATCAAGTGCCCTTTCCAGGCCCTAAACGCGCAGCATTCTTAAAAGCCCGGGATAAGAAAGACGAAGATGATTAAAATGTTCGGGTAAAAAGCAGATTGCAATGTAACCTCATCTATGAACGCGTCGTCCCAGACACCAGGGCCTTGTTATGAGGCAAATCGTAATTTTAAGACATGCTAAAACTCCACACATGAAAAAGATCCTGCTTTTTTCCTTGACTGTCATTTTATTTACTTCCTGCCACTTTATTACGGGTAGAAGAGTGAGGGGAAATGGCAACGTACGAACCGAACAAAGATCGCCGGGTAGTTTTGATGGCGTTGCTTCCCATGGATCATTCAATGTGTACGTTTCAACTGGAGATCAGTCCGTGAAAATAGAGGCAGAGGATAATTTGCTTCCTTTTATTGAAACATATGTGGAAGGATCGGTGCTCCACATCAGAACGAAACAAAATTTTTGGCTTCGTCCGAACCGGGAGGTTAAGATTCTTGTTTCATCACCTGATTTTAGAACCATTCACTCTTACGGCTCGGGTAATATTATCGGGCAGTCAAAAATTACAGATCCCTCAAAATTGGAATTGGGAGTAAACGGCAGTGCTGATATTAAAATGGATGTCGATGCACCCGAAATAGAAGCGGAGATCAACGGCAGTGGCGATATTCATTTGGCAGGCACGACCAAATCGTTCAGATCCCAGATTCGTGGCAGTGGAAACGTTAAGGCGATGAATCTCCAATCTGAAAACGCAAGCGTTGAAATTTACGGCAGTGGCAACGCCGATGTCTTTGCCAATACGAAATTAGATGTACAGGTCGCAGGCAGCGGCGATGTTCGCTATAAAGGAAATGCCCAGACATCCAGCAATATTAATGGCAGTGGAAGTGTGAAGAAGGTTGATTGAAAGAAATGATTTCAGGATTAAAAAATCGGCTACTTGACGGCGCACAAGACCAGGATTTGGGGGAAAATTTTTAACCTCCTGCTGTTTCTGCCCGTTAATGATTGGAACCTTGTTCAAGTGGCAGAAAGCAACATTTCCCTACAATCCGCTTCATCCTGAAAATCTTGGTTCTATTATTTACTCAGATACATGCTCCTGTCCTTATATAGCTGTCGGAAATAAGGATCACGAAGGTCTTTGATGAAACGGATGGCTTCGCCAGTTGATTTCATTTCGGGCCCCAGCTCCCTGCTCACGCCCGGAAATTTTTCGAAACTAAAGACCGGTTCTTTGATTGCGAAACCTTGTAGCTTCTTTTCAAAAGTGAAATCTTTCAGCTTGTTGGCACCAATCATAATCTTGGTGGCAATATTCAAATAAGGTATTTGATAGGCTTTGGCTATAAACGGCGTGGTTCGCGAAGCTCTGGGGTTGGCCTCGATCACAAACACCTTTCCATCTTTAATAGCATACTGAACGTTGATCAACCCTTTTATTTTTAATGCTCTTGCGATTTTCTCTGCATAAAATTCCATGGTGGTCACTTCCAGCGGCGTGAGATTAAAAGCAGGTAACACAGCATTGCTATCACCACTATGAATGCCCGCCGGTTCAATGTGCTCCATCACACCCATCACATGAAAATCTTCACCATCAAAAATTGCGTCGATCTCAGCTTCCTGGCAGCGATCCAGGAAATGATCAACAAGGATTTTGTTCCCTGGAATGTGTTTCAACAAACTCACCACTGCTTTTTCCAAATCATCATCATTGATTACTATGCGCATTCTTTGCCCGCCCAAGACATAACTAGGGCGAACCAATACCGGGTAACCAACTTTATGCGCGACTTCTATCGCCTCATCTACATCGTAAGCGGTGCCGTAATTGGGATAAGGAATGCTAAGTTCTTTGAGCATGTCGCTAAACCGGCCGCGGTCTTCAGCGATATCCATGTTATCGAACTCGGTCCCGATGATCTTGATTCCTCGTTCGTGTAAAAATCTTGCAAGCTTCAATGCCGTTTGTCCTCCCAGCTGAACAATAACCCCATCAGGTTTTTCGTGCTCAACGATTTCCCACAGATGCTCCCAGTAGACAGGTTCAAAATAAAGTTTATCCGCCATGTCAAAATCCGTCGACACGGTTTCAGGGTTACAATTAACCATGATAGATTCATAGCCGCATTCTTTTATTGCCAGCAAACCGTGTACGCAACAATAATCAAATTCAATTCCCTGCCCTATTCGATTGGGACCTGAGCCGAGAACAATTATTTTCTTTTTCGAAGAAACCCTTGATTCATTGGAAAGTGCATGTTCTCCCCCTTCGGTGGAGTTAGAGGGGGTCTCAAAAGTGGAGTAGAAATAAGGGGTCTTGGCTTCAAACTCCGCACTACAGGTATCCACCATTTTATAGACTCTTTTAATGCCGAGCTCTTTCCTTTTTTTATAAATATCTTCTTCCTCACCGTGTTGCAGAATGCGGTTGATCTGCTCATCGCTGAATCCGTTCACTTTTGCTTCGCGCAATAACTCTGCAGGCAAAGTGTCAAGTTCATATTTCTCCAATTCTTTTTCAATATTGCAGATCTTCTGGATCTCGTAAATGAACCAGCGGTCAATTCCCGTTGCCTTTGCGATCGTATTAACGCTCACGCCAATCATCAACGCATCCTTGATCCGGAAAATGCGATCCCACTTTGGCGTTTTTATATGACCCAATATGTCTTCAGCCTTCATCAAACTCTTGCCATAGTAGCCCAACCCGACGGCATTATTTTCAAGGCTTTGACAAGCTTTTTGAATCGCTTCGGTGAAACTTCTTCCAATAGCCATCACTTCACCCACACTTTTCATTTGCAAGCCAAGCGTGTCGTTACCACCCTTGAACTTGTCAAAATTCCAACGGGGGATTTTTACAATGACATAATCCAATGCCGGTTCAAAATAGGCAGACGTCGTTTTTGTGATTTGATTTTCTAATTCATCGAGGGTATACCCAATGGCTAGTTTGGCTGCGATCTTTGCAATGGGATACCCGGTGGCTTTTGAAGCAAGTGCCGACGAGCGGCTCACACGCGGATTAATTTCGATGGCAATTATTTCCTCCGTATCGGGATTTAGGGCAAACTGCACATTGCAACCACCCGCAAAATTTCCAAGGTCACGCATCATGCGAATTGCTGTATTCCTCATCAGTTGCATGGCAGTATCGCTCAAGGTCATAGCGGGGGCAACGGTAATCGAATCGCCAGTGTGAATTCCCATCGGATCAAAATTCTCAACGCTGCAAATGATCACCACATTATCATTGGAATCACGCAGCAGCTCCAACTCAAATTCCTTCCAGCCCAGCACTGCTTTTTCAACCAATACCTCATGAATCGGTGATGCCTGCAGGCCACGGTTTAAAGCTTCATCCAGCTCATCTTTATCATGCACGAATCCGCCACCTGTTCCGCCCAGCGTGAAAGATGGGCGAATGACCAATGGGAATCCGATGTCTTGTGCAAATTCTTTTCCCTCCAAAAACGAGTTAGCCGTCTTTGCAGGGGCGACGGGAACACCCAATTCAATCATCCATTTGCGGAATTTTTCCCTATCCTCCGCTTTTTCAATTGCTTTAATATCTACTCCAATCAGTCTTACGTTGTATTGTTTCCATATTCCGAGATCCTCAGCTTCCTTGGCCAAATTGAGAGCCGTTTGCCCACCCATCGTTGGCAATACTGCATCAATGTCATTTTCTTCCAGGATTGTCTCAATGCTTTCAACGGTCAACGGCAACAGGTATACTTTGTCTGCCATCATGGGGTCAGTCATAATCGTTGCGGGATTGCTGTTTATCAGGATGACTTTTACACCTTCTTCCCGCAAGCTGCGTGCGGCCTGGCTACCTGAATAATCAAACTCGCAGGCCTGTCCAATGATGATGGGACCTGAACCAATAATGAGGACTGACTGGATCGAATTGTCTTTTGGCATTTAAAAAAAGTAAAAGTGAAAAAAGTAAAAATGAAAAATCTTCAGTCTGAAACCACTTTTTGACGTTTGATTTTTGACTTTTGATTTTTAAAGGCATAAAAAAACCGGGCAAATTGACCCGGGTTGCAAAACTAAGGGAATTTGAAAAAGTCAGAAGTAAAAATTCAGCCGAGGAGTCGTTTCCACTAAATAATCTCGATCAAGTAATTTTGACTTTCAATCATTAGTCAGGTGATCAACTATGGTAGGTTGCCATTTCTATTTCATCAAGAACCACCTGGGACCCGTCAGCTATTGAGTTCCTTTGATTAGCTTTTTTTGATTCGTATTTTATCTTTTTCTTACTCAGCCATTTTTGTCTCGCCTCCTGGCCCTTCATGATACCCACAAAAATACCCACCAGCAAAATCAACCTGAACGTCACTGTGTAAAAAATCGTTTTCATCTCTAACTGTTTAAATCTTCATGGTTAATGTTTAATTATCAAGCCCCTTTCTAAATTAAAATTTCATGCCACAAATCTCACTACCAGTTTCCAGGGATTTGACACGAATAAATGACAAGGGTATTTGACGATATAAGTTAATAAAACGTAAACAACTCTCCACGGGTTTCCCCGCTTATCTTTATAATTTCGGGCAACTACTCTGTAAATTTGAGGATGCGGCTTTGCCTTGTAATAGTTATCGGCATAATTCTTTACTCAACTCAGCTCCACTCCCAATCGTTCGTTTATTCAAAAAATTACTTTCGCTGGCCAGTGGCCAACAAGCCAGGTATCGTAGCCAATTTTGGGGAGCTGCGTACAGGTCACTGGCACATGGGTCTGGATATTCGAACTGATCAGAAAGAGAATATGCCAGTCTATGCGGCTGCCGAGGGATATATCGCAAGGGTCA